>Ga0326597_10014808_pt1 | contig 10211 bp, 8 predicted proteins | sample RVTome_12_FD_203789 | JGI IMG/M metagenome (GOLD analysis project Ga0326597, IMG submission 203789) | Soil microbial communities from uranium-contaminated site in the Upper Colorado River Basin, Wyoming, United States - RVT100D185 | ecosystem: Environmental > Terrestrial > Soil > Contaminated >...
ACCGCGAGGTCGATTCGACGGCCGGCCAGGCGCTGACGGAGAGACGACATCTGGATCTCGACGATGGCGCGCAGATCCTCGCGACTCAGCTTGTCGAACACGATCATGTCGTCTATCCGATTGAGGAACTCGGGTCGCAACTCGCTGCGAACGGCATTGAGGACACGGCCCTCGACGACCTCGGCGGGCAGGTCGGGGTCGATGAGCTGTGACCCCAGGTTGGACGTCATGATCAGAACCACGTTGGTGAAGTCGACGGTCCGGCCATGGCCATCGGTGAGGCGACCGTCATCGAGCACCTGGAGCAGCACATTGAAGACCTCTGGGTGCGCCTTCTCCACCTCGTCGAGCAACACGACGGAGTAGGGGCGGCGGCGCACGGCCTCGGTCAGCTGGCCTCCCTCGTCGTACCCGACGTAGCCGGGTGGGGCGCCGATGAGGCGGCTGACCGAATGCTTCTCCATGTACTCGGACATGTCGATGCGGACCATCGAGCGCTCGTCGTCGAAGAGGAACTCGGCGAGAGCCCGGGCCAGCTCGGTCTTGCCCACGCCGGTCGGTCCCAGGAACAGGAAGGACCCGACCGGGCGATGTGGATCCGACAGACCTGCCCGGCTTCGCCGAACCGCATTGGCGACGGCCCCCACGGCCCTGCCCTGGCCGACGACACGCTGATGCAGGTGCTCTTCGAGATGAATCAGCTTCTCGGTCTCCCCCTCCATCAGTTTGGACAGCGGGATACCGGTCCAGCGCGCCACGACCTCGGCGACGTCCTGATCGCTGACCTCTTCGGAAAGCATCGTGCCCTGCTCATGGAGCTTGGCCAGCGCCGCTTCCTGCTCTGAGAGCGTGGAGGTGAGGTCGTTTATCGTCCCGTATCGCAGCTCGGCGGCCCTGCCCAGGTCGGCGGCCCGCTCGGCCAGCTCGGCCTGCTTGCGTGCCTCTTCGATCCGGCCCTTGACGTCCCGAATCGCAGTGATCGCCCCTTTCTCCAGGTCCCAACGGGCGGTCAGCGCGTCAATCTCCTCGGTCAGGTCGGCGATCTCCTGCTCGACTCCTTCGAGACGCTCGCCCGAGGCAGCGTCCGACTCTTTTTTCAGCGCCTCCCTCTCTATCTCGAGCTGGATGCGACGACGGGTCAGCTCATCGATCTCCTCGGGCATGGAGTCGATCTCGATGCGGAGACGTGACGCCGACTCGTCGATGAGGTCGATCGCCTTGTCGGGGAGGAACCGAGCCGGGATGTATCGGTCGGAGAGCACTGCCGCGGCCACGAGGGCGGAGTCGGTTATCCGGACACCGTGGTGCACCTCATAACGCTCTTTCAGCCCTCTGAGAATGCCGATCGTCTCCTCGATGGTGGGTGGGTCGACCAACACAGGCTGGAACCGGCGCTCGAGGGCGGCGTCCTTCTCAACGTGCTTGCGGTACTCATCGAGTGTCGTGGCGCCGATCAAGCGCAGCTCGCCGCGGGCCAGCATCGGCTTGAGCATGTTGGAGGCGTCCATCGCCCCCTCCGCGGCACCGGCGCCCACCAAGGTGTGGAGCTCGTCCAGGAAGGTGATGATCCCGCCCTCCGACTGCCTGATCTCGTCGAGGACCGCTTTGAGACGCTCTTCGAACTCACCCCGATACTTGGCGCCGGCCAGCATCGATCCCAGATCGAGGGCGACGATGCGCTTGGTCTTGAGGCCCTCCGGGACATCCCCGTCCGCGATGCGCCGGGCCAGGCCCTCGACGATTGCGGTCTTGCCGACACCCGGCTCACCAATGAGCACCGGGTTGTTCTTGGTGCGGCGCGACAGGACCTGGATGACCCGTCTGATCTCGTCATCCCGACCGATGACCGGGTCGAGCTTGCCCTCTCGGGCGATGGCGGTGAGGTCACGGCCGAATTGCTCGAGGGCATTGAGCGTGGCCTCCGGATCGTCCGTGGTAACCCGTCGGCCTCCCCTCACGGCCTGAACGGCCTCGAGGATCAGCGACTCATCGACCCCGATCACATGAGCGAGGGCCAACACCAGGTGCTCGACGGACAGGTAGTCGTCCTTCATAGACGCCCGGCGTCGGTCGGCTTCGGTCAGCACCCACGACAGCTCGTCGGAGGTGGTGATCTCGATATCGCCGTATACCTTTGGCTGCGCCGCGAGCCTCAACTCCAGCGAGCGACGCAGCTCCAGCGGCGCGATCTCGAGACGATCGAGCAGCGGGTAGACGATGCCATCGGTTTGGGCGAGGAGGGCCAGCCCGAGATGCTCCGGCATCACCAAGCCGTGGTTGTGGTCACGGACGAGATTCGTGGCAGTGACCAACGCCTCTCTGCTGCGTGCGGTCAGTTTCTCGGGGTTCATTGGTTGGCCGTTACTCTAGTAGAAAACCTGAGTGCTGTCATATCAAGTGTGGTCGTCGTCCCGCCCCCCGTGCCGCACGACGAGCAACCTTGCCTTATTGACTTCCTGGTTGTTCCGAGTATTATGTAACACATGGTACCTAAGGATCCCGGACAGGGTAGCCACAGCACCCAGCTGCTCCATGGTGTGCTCGACATGTGCCTCCTCTCGCTCATCGACGAAGAGACCTCGTACGGGTACGAGATGGTTGCCAAGCTGCGGGACCGCGGGCTCGACCTGGCGAGTGAGGGCTCGATATACCCCCTACTCTCCCGTTTGCAGAAACAAGGGATGATCGAGGGTTATCTGGTCCAGAGCTCGGAGGGCCCTGCCCGCAAGTACTACCGGATGTCGGACCGTGGACGGAAGACACTCGATCAGTGGCGGACCGAGTGGCACGAGTTCCGCAGTTCGGTTGATGGGGTGCTGAACGGAGGCAGGCGATGACCGAGCAAAACCGGGTGGTAGCCGAGGTGGAGCGTTACTGGCTCGAGACCGGGTTGTCGGCAGACACCGTCACCGGGATGAGAGCCGAGCTCGAGCAGCACCTGGCCGAAGCCGAGCTCGACGGGCGAACCGTTGATGAGGTCATCGGGGACCGAGCAGCCTTCGCCGAAGGATGGGCCGCCGCACGCAAGGGCAGTCCGGTCTCCAGCTGGTCGGATTTTCAAAGCGGGAGAACCTGGAGAAGAAAGGAGTCCCGGCGCGAGCTGATCGCCTACGGGATTGGGACGGTGGCGTTGGTCGCCGCCGCCGCCGTCGCAGGACAAGGAGGTAGCGACGTGGACAATGAAGTTTGGCGCTGGTTGTGGACGGTCTTTGCCATCGTCCTCGCGATCGGGGAGATGTTCACCGCCGGGTTCTTCCTGCTGCCGTTCGCCATCGGCGGGGTCGCCGCGGCCATCCTGGCGTGGGCCGGGGCGGCGGTGATAGCCCAATGGCTCGTCTTCTTCGGGGTGACGGTCTTCGCCCTCGCCTACCTGCGCCGATTCATCGGCCGTCAGGATGAGGGGGAGCAACCCCGAGTTGGGGCCAATCGCTGGATCGGGTCCGAGGGGGTCGTCCTCCAGGAAATCGACACGCACTCGGGAGCAGGCATGGTCCGCATCCTCAACGAGGAGTGGCGGGCCACCGCGTTGGGCAATATCCCCGCCGGGGCCAGGATCGTCGTGACGCAAGTAGATGGCGCTCGACTCATCGTCGAGCAGCTAGAGGACTGACGAGAGTCAGATTTAGGAGAAAGGAATAGACATGGAGCCAGTAGTAATCCTTTTCGCGATCCTCGCGATCGGGCTGATCGCGGTGGCCGCAGCCGGGTTCAAGGTGGTCCGGCCGTTTCAGAAGGGTCTGATCGAGTTCCTCGGCCGGTATCAGCGGACCGTCGAGTCGGGTCTGCGCTGGGTCATGCCGTTTGTGAAGCGGCTGACCAAGGTGGACATGCGTGAGCAGGTCATCGACGTGCCCCCGCAGGAGGTCATCACCAAGGACAACGTGGTGGTCACCGTCGACGCGGTGATCTACTACGAGGCCACCGACCCGGTGAAGCTCCAGTACAACGTGGGGAACTTCATCCTCGCGGTGACCAAGCTGGCGCAGACCAACCTCAGGAACGTGGTTGGTGACCTCGACCTGGACGCCGCGCTGACCTCGCGTGAGGTCATCAACGCCAAGCTCCGCCAGATCCTCGATGACGCGACCGACAAGTGGGGCGTGCGCGTGGTTCGTGTCGAGATCCAGCGGATCGAGCCGCCGGTAGATGTGACCGACGCAATGCACCGTCAGATGAAGGCAGAGCGTGACCGGCGTGCCGCCGTCACCGAGGCCGAAGGTCTGAAGCGGGCTGCCATCCTCAGGGCCGAGGGTGTCAAAGAGTCACAGGTCCTCGAGGCCGAGGGCCAGGCGGAGGCCATCCGTAGAGTCGCCGAGGCCGAGAAGTTCCAGAAGCTCACGGTGGCCGAGGGCGAGGGCCAGGCCATCGAGCGAGTGTTCAGTGCCATCCACAATGGCGACCCCACCCCCGACCTCATCGCCATCCGTTATCTGGAAGCTCTCCAGGGCGTGGCAGCAGGCCGGGCGACCAAGATCTTCCTGCCGCTGGACACAGCAGGTGTCCTCGGCTCGGTCGCCGCCATCGGCGAGTTGTTCAAGGAGAGCCAGGACGGCGCCCCAGCCCAGCAGTAGGAGGGGATCGAGTCTTAGAGAGCGCTTAGTCGGCCGAAGCCGAACGGGACTCTCTCGAGAACGATGATGAAGGGGCCTTTCGGGCCCCTTCATCCATGTCAGCCTCCCACTCGGTCCATTCCCGAGATGGTCGCCTCCACGTCGCTCGGGTTCCACGGCGGATAGAAGACCATCGTGTACTGATTGCAGCGCAGGTCCGCCGGCTCCTCGTACCAGCCGACGACCCAGGTTCCGTCCGGGTGGGGTCCGGCCACGGCACGGGTCCCGTCGATCTCCACCTCGCCCTTCTCTCCCGGCCAATCGACGGCGGGCAAGGTGCCCCGGATCAGGGCGATGGCGACGGTGTCGTCGTCGCGTGGCACGAATGTCGTGTTCGTGCCCGGGACGGAGGTCCAGACGTCGGGTTCGAGGGCGACCGGGTCGAGCTCACCCGAACCGACCCCGAACGGCAGATTGGCCATCTCATAGGGCGCGGCCGGGCATTCGGACGGGATGGTGGTCGTGGTGGACAGAGGCGTCGTCGTGGCGGTGGGAACAGGCGTCGTGGTCACGGTGGTCGGGGCGGTCGTCGTGATGTCACCAGAGCCGTTCGAGCACGCGGCGAGTGCCAGTGCGGCCCAGACCCAGCGTCTCATCTACTTGAATGCCCTGAGGAAGCCGTCGCGCGACCCGACATAGATCACGCCGTCCCAGATCGCGGGCGTCGCCTCCAGGCAGGTCTCACCCAATGAGACACTCCAAGTTCGCTGTGGGGCCCGTGGATCCGCCAATGAATAGCCACGGAGGTCTCCGGCACAGGTGGCCACCACCAGCGTGTCATCGACCACCGCGGGCGAGGACCAAGAGTGCCAGCCCACGGTGCTGTCACGCCACACCACCTCACCAGTCGAGGTATCGACGACGATCAGTGACCCGAGATGAGTGTTGGTGTACAACATGCCCGCGTGCAACGCGGGCGTGGCCCACGTGCCCGAATCGCCTGTGGCCTCCCCGATGAGATCCACTCCCCAGATCAGCGGGTCTCCCTCGGTATGAGGGTCGAGCTTGATGAGCTGACCGATCTCTTTGGTCCTCGAGATGTTGGCCGATGTCCTGTAGCCCGGGCTCACCTGCCCTGGCTTGACGTTCACCGAGACGTACAGCATCCCCTCCTCGTCGATGACAGTGGTCGCGTCGATGTCACCACCCGCCCAGAAGTCGAACACGATGGGGGCGTTCCCATTGCGGATGTCGCCGACATCGAGCCCGATCACCCGCCCGCCGGAGTTGGTGAAGTAGACGCGATCCCCAAAGGCTGCCGGCGAGTTCTCGATCGAGACGTTGGGGCCGGTCTGGGCAAGGAAAGCCGAGTCATAGCCCGGCATCGCCACCAGGAGCCGGGGGTCGATGCTCACCAGCCCGTTGGCGTCGTACCCCCGGTTCAACTCGTAGGCGAAGAACCAGCCGTTCTCGCCACCCTCATACATGATGTCGTCGATGATGAGAGGATTGGAGTCCCAGTCGTCATTCCAGGTCCCGTCGACCGCGGCTGCGTCGATCGACCACAGCTCGGTGGGCTCGTCACGATCGAGAGCGATGATGCGCAGCTTGTTGTCCCGGGACCCCGTGTAGAGGATGGGGAACCCGTCCGGGTCGAGGGTGACGCTCCCTTTGATGATGTCCCCGGTGACGAAGCGGGGTCTGGTGTCTTCCCCTGTCTCCGCGTTCACGAAGTGGACCGCACGGTCATAGGCACCAAAGATCAGCTCGGTTGTGCCGTCCTCCCGCTCCCAAACTGCAGGCTGACCGGTCCAGCCCATTCCACACCAGACGGTGGTCTCGCCGAGGTTGGTCGACTCGCTGCACATGCCGGTGTCCGGGTATCTCCACAGCTGAACCGGCGACTCCGAGATCGGGCCGGTGCCGTAAAAGGTCCTCGTGGGATTGCCCCTGAACATGGTCAGACCCCGAACCGAGCCCCAAGGCTGAGCGACGGTCCACCCGGGGATGGTGTTGGGCTCTCGAGCGAGGCCGAGTGTGGTCGTCGTGGTGGAACTTCCAGACGTGGATCCGGTCGATGACGATTGACCTTCGTCGTCTTGGGTGGTGACCGTTGTCGAGTCTGCGGCAGTGTCGCCACTTGCGTCCCGCGGCCCGACCACGAGGAAAACGACAAACCCCAGCATCGCCCCGAAGGCGATCACCAGGAGGATCGGCCCTGATCGGTCTTGCATCACGTTCCTAACGCCCTGGCCCACAAGAGGGTTCTCCGGTCAGTACAGGTTGGCCGGGCTCCTCGATGAAGGCCGGGATCAAACACGCCTCGATGCTCCCGTCCGGATGGACGACTGCCCGGGCCACCGCGGTCGTCGACCCGGTAATGGAGAACTTCGGCCAGACGAAGTTACCCAGAGACCAGAAGACTGCTGCTCCTTCCACCATCTCGACCGGCTGCATGCGGTGCGGATGATGCCCGAAGATTATGTCGGCTCCGGCATCGATCAACGCCTCCGCCCGCTCGATGTCTTCAGGTCTCGGCTGTGTGTCCAGCTCGACCCCCCAATGGATGGTGACGACGACGATGTCGGCGACGTCACTGGCGGCTACCACGGCAGCCACCATGGAGGGGATATCGTCACCATGACGCATCCCTGCCCGGTCCTCGGTGGCGAACCAGTTGGTCGTGGGGAAGACCCCGCCAAACCCGAGCACCGCCACCTTCCACCCCTTGATCGTGAAGAGTGCCGGTTCACCGGCCTCATCTGCGTTGCTGCCGGCACCGACCGGGGCGACCCCGGCAGCCAGCAACTGGGCGCGTCCGTCGACGAGAGCCTCCTTGCCATAGTCACCACCGTGGTTGTTGGCGATGTTGGCAACCTCGACACCGGCGGGCAGCAATGAGGCCAACGACTCGGTGGGGCAGCGGAACACGAACTTCTTCGGCTCGGCGGCACCGAGGTCGGACGGAGCGCACTCGAGGTTGATGACGGTCAGGTCGTCGTCCCGGAAGAAGCCGTCGAGTGCCGCCCATGCGTAGTCGTAGCCGTTGGCGCCAAGCGCGGGGATGTAGCTGGGGTCGAGATTCACATCACCCGTCCCCTGGATGACGAGCGTCCCCTTGGGTGGGATTGTCGTGGTGGTCGAAGTGGAGGTGGTCGATGTGCTCGAAGACGGGCGTGGTGCAGTCGAGGTGCTGGATGCGAGCGCCTCGGGGCTGGTCTCGATGGTCGGGTCGGGAGTCCCCAGATTGAACAGGGCGAAGGCGGCAACGCCGACAAGGGCGCCGCCGGCGAGCACGACGAGAACCTTGAAGGAGGTGGTGGACACGAGACTGACAGGCTAAAGCCTGACAGTCGGTACCAGGTGCCGGGCGATGGGCACCATGGTTCGCTACAGAATCTGGCTCAGGAACAGCTTGGTGCGGTCCTCCTGCGGGTCCAGGAAGAAGTGCTCGGGCGGGCCCACTTCAACGATCTGCCCGTCCGCCATGAACACCACCCGGTCGGCCACCTGCCGGGCGAATCCCATCTCGTGGGTGACCACGATCATGGTCATCCCCCCTTGGGCGAGCTCCACCATGACGTCCAGGACCTCTTTGATCATTTCCGGGTCGAGGGCCGAAGTCGGCTCGTCGAAGAGCATGACCTTTGGTCGCATCGCAAGTGACCGGGCGATTGCCACCCGCTGTTGCTGGCCACCAGAAAGCTGACCGGGGTATTTCCTGGCTTGCTCGGGGATGCCGACACGTTCCAGCAGGGCCATCGCGTTCTCATCGGCCTCCTTCTTCGCCTCGCGGCGCACCTGTCGCGGAGCCAGTGTGATGTTGTCGATCACCGTGAGATGGGGGAAGAGATTGAACTGTTGGAAGACCATCCCGGTCTCACGACGGACCACCTGGATGTTGCGTATATCGTCGGTGAGCTCGATCCCGTCGACGATGATCGTTCCCCGGTCGTGCTTCTCCAGGCGGTTGATGCAGCGGATCAGGGTCGACTTGCCCGAGCCCGAGGGCCCGATGACCACAACAACCTCCTTCTTTCCAATGATGATGTTTATGTCCTTCAGCGCCTGGAACTCACCAAAGAACTTGTCGACGTCGATCAGCTCGATAATGGCGTCACCCGTGGCCTTGGTGGCATCGGCAAAAACATCCGTCATCTCATCTTCCCTTCATCGTTCACCCACCCCGAGACGTTTCTCGAGGCGTCTCGCTTCTCTTGACATCACATATGAGCCCACCCAGAACAAGAGTGCTGCGAACGGCAAGGTAACCGACTCGAGACCCTTGGCGAGGAAGTCCGGTTGGGAGTTGACAGCCGTTGAGACCCTGAGGACGTCAAACATGCCGACGACCGTGACCAGCGATGTGTCCTTGTAGAGGCTGATGAACTGACCCACCATCGCAGGAATGGTGTTGCGCAATGCCTGGGGCAGGACCACCAGTCGCATCGTCTTCCAGGGCGGCATGCCCACCGACTGAGCCGCCTCGACCTGACCCTCGGGGACGCTCTGGAGCCCACCCCGTACCACCTCCGCGATGTACGCAGCCTCGAACAGGGTGATGGCGATGAGAACCCTGATGACCTGACCGGGACTGAGCGCTGCGGGGAGAAAGAAACCGAGGGCGAAAGCCCCCAAGAGGAGCAGTGTGATCAAGGGGACGCCTCGAATCAGCTCGATGTAGCTGACGGAGAGCCATCGCACCACGGGCAGCGAGGATCGCCGTCCCAGGGCGAGAAGAAGTCCCAGCGGGAAGGCGAAGAGAATCCCGGCCACGGTCAGAAAGAGATTGAGGTGGAGACCACCCCAACCGTTCCAGTTGACACCGCCACCCGCCAGGACGAGATAGATCACGGCGAGAAGTGCCAACAGCAGCAGCCATCCGCGGCGGAGCAACCGCCACGGGATCCGGGCGGCAGCCATAAAGACGCCCACTCCGGCGCCCAGCGTGGCGAGCACGGTGACGGCCGGCCCGATGGTCCGGGTGAGGGTGAGGATGAAGGCGGCAACCGCGACCAAGGGCCAGAAACGTCGAAGCACGGCCCACGGGGTCGACCGAGTCATGGGAATGCCCGACTCCGCGGCCTTGGCGATTGCCGAGCCAACGGTCATCGCCGCCATCACCCCGATGAACACCCCCACGAGTATCAATGCAACCGCCGGCCTCCAGAGCTGGTCGCGGGGAAACCGGCCAACCATGAACAGAGCCAGATTGCGTCGGAGGATGGTGAAGTCGGCGGCGCCGACGAATCTGATCAAGGCCACGGTGGCTCCGGCGAAGGCCACCCCGAACATCAGCGTCAACAACGTGTCGTACCAGGTCCTGAAGAGATGGGTGCGGGCCCACTCCGATACTCCCCTCCCAGCCGAGGTGGGAAGGGGCATGCGGTCTTCGGGGCGGGCGGGTGTGACCGTCATCAGCGTGACACGAACTGGAGTCGGCGATTCAGATAGTTGACGAAGAGCGAGATGGTCAACGAGAAGAGCAGATATGCCGCCATCACCATCAGGATCAGCTGTGGGGCCGGTTGCCCGTTTCCGATTGCTTGAGAGGCGATGAGGACCACGTCGGCGTAGGCGACCACGATGGCCAGCGAGGTGTTCTTCACATAGTTGAGGTACTGGTTGATCGTCGGCGGGATGGCGATGCGCAGGGCTTGG
>Ga0326597_10014809_pt1 | contig 10210 bp, 9 predicted proteins | sample RVTome_12_FD_203789 | JGI IMG/M metagenome (GOLD analysis project Ga0326597, IMG submission 203789) | Soil microbial communities from uranium-contaminated site in the Upper Colorado River Basin, Wyoming, United States - RVT100D185 | ecosystem: Environmental > Terrestrial > Soil > Contaminated >...
TACAGCGGCTGGCCGCTCTACACGCGCGCGTCTTTGCCCGATGAAGACGCCTACAAAGTCGTCGACGCCATCAACGCCCGCAAGGATGAAGTTTCTTGGGAGGCCTCGTACACGGGAGTTGGGCAACTAGGCCAAGACACCGACGCAACGCCGAGAGACGTGCCTCTCCACCCCGGCGCGGAAAAGTGGTATCGGGAGCATGGGGTTAAGGTTTGACGAGGAAGGGGACAGGCTACTTTTTTTCAATCAAAAAAGTTGCCTGTCCCCGTTTCTCCCTCCGGTGCAGTTTTTACCGAGCCTCGGCGAACATTTACTGAAGCCCGCGCTTCGCTGGCCCAGGTTGCGGGCGGCTATAGCAGCCGGTGGTACCACAGCAGAGAAAGCAACGCCGACGCGAGCGCTGCGACCGCCGCCGCGGCGGCGAAAAGGGCGGTGATTTCCATGTCTTTCTTCTCCAGTACAAACCGGGCATTGAGCGCTCGGTAGACTTTCCTCAGATCTGCCGCGGTGCCCGCGTAGAAATACTCGCCCTGGGTCATGTTGGCGACCGCCTTGAGCGTTCCCTCATCGAGGCCCACGCGCATAGACCAGCCTTCGAAGCCGATGACCTCGCTGCTCGGCGCGCCGATGCCCACCGTATAGATGCGAACGCCGCGGTCGGCGGCCATCTGAGCCGCTGCGATGGTGCTGGGGCCGGTGGTTCGCTGGCCATCGGTGAGCAAAATGACGGCCGCCGATGTGTAAGAGCCGGGCGGGACCGGCTGGAACACCGGCTTCTCCGCTTTATGCGCCTGATCAAGGAGGGCGCCGCGCTGGCTGTCACGCCCGTAGATCAACGCGCCCACATCAATGCCTGCATCGGGGAAGATCGTGGCGAGGGAGACGATGATGGCACTGCCGATGGCCGTACCGCGTTGCAGCTGAAAGCGATCGATCGCCGTAAGCAACTCCTCGCGGAGGTGCGTGGGCGACTGCACCACCGAGGCGGTTGCGGCAAAGGAGACCACGCCGATGCGCACGTTTGAGGGCTGCTCGGCGACAAACGCTTTTGCCGCCGCCTTTGCCGCCGAAATGCGATTGGGCTTGACGTCCGTGGCACGCATGCTCCCCGAGATGTCGATGGCGAGGATGATGGTTTGATGCGCGGAGGGCAAGGTGACAACGGCGGCGGGGCGGCCGATGGCGGCGATCATCGCCATCAGCGCGAGCAGGAAAAGCAGCGGCGGAATGTGGCGGCGAAATCTCTGACCCGCGCTCATCGCCTCTTTCACCATGGTCAGGCTGGGATACATGAGCGCGGTCCGCTGTTTTCGGCGGAGCAAGAAAACGTACGCGGCAACCAGCGCCGGCACCATTAGGAACAGCCAGAGCATCTCAGGCCAGAGAAACTTCACGGCTCCCTCTTAGGTGCTGCGGCAGGCTTCCGCCCGCCGCCAACTGGCTGCGCCGCTTGCGCAGGTCGGCGAAGCGCAGAATGGCATCCACCAGATCATCCTCGGTGAACAACTCCAGCGCATCCATGCCCGCCTGGTGAAATGCCGACTTGAGCTCCCGCTCGCGCCGCTCGGCGAGAGCCGCGAAGCGCTTGCGGAAAGCTCGATCATGGGTGTCGACGAACACCAGTTCGCCGGTCTCGGCATCGCCCATGGCGAGGAGCCCCAGGTCGGGCAAGGCGAACTCCAGCGGATCGCACAGCCGCACAGCGATGGCCTCGTGGCGCCGCGCAAGCAGGGCCAGCGGCTCAGCCCAGCCGGGCGCGCTGATGAAATCGGAGAGGACGAAGACCAGGGAGCGTCTTTGCATGACCCGAGAGGCGGTTTGAAAAAGTTCGCGCAGATCCGTCGCCTTAGATTCCGAGCGCTCGGGCCGCGAAAGCAATCTGTGCAGAATATGGAGCGCGTGGCGCCGGCCGCTCCGCGCCGGAATCACCGTATCCACGCTATGGCCGTAGAACAGCGCCCCGACGCGATTGCCGTGACGCGTCAGAAGCCGCGCCAGCACGGCGACGAATTCGATCAACACGGAGCGCTTCTGGCCGCGGGAGCCGAAATCCATCGAGGGGCTGAGATCCAGCACAAACCACGCCGTGACTTCGCGTTCCTCATTGTATACCCTGACATAGGGCGCCATGAGACGAGCGGTGACGTTCCAATCGATATAACGAACATCGTCGTGATACTGGTATTCGCGCAGATCGGCGAGATCCAGACCGAAGCCGCGAAACAAGGTCCGGTAGTCGCCATGCAGCAGCCCGTCCAGGCGACGGATCACGGTCCACTCCAAGCGGCGCAAAATATTTTCCGCCGTGGCAGTATGAACAGACTGCTCAAAACGACTCATACGGCGTTTGTACAATGTTCAAGGTTCCACGTTCGGGGTTCAACGTTCAACCCGATTCGGACCTTGAACCTTGAACTTTGAACCTATCGCGTCTTCGCTTTGTGCCGCAACTTTGACATGGGTCTCCAGCGGCTTGTCGGGAGCGGCTATGCGCCGAATGATCCGCTGGATCAGTTGATCTGCCGCGATCCCGTCGGCGAGGGCCTCATAGGTCAGCACCAACCGGTGGCGAAATACATCGGGCACCAGATCGGTCACGTCGCCGGGCAAGACATAGGGGCGTCCGCGCAAAAACGCCAGCGCCCGCGCGCCCTCGATGAGATGGATCGAGGCGCGCGGACTCGCGCCGAATGACAAATACTTCGCGACCTCGGCGACGCCGTAGCGCTCCGGATAGCGCGTTGCGGAAGCGAGGCGCACGGCGTATTGCTTGAGCGCCGGATCCACGTAGACATTCCGGCATTCGCGTTGAAGCGCGCTCAGTTGCTCGGTGCTAACCATGGGGACGACATCGTTTGGCGCGCCGGTGACCCTGTCGACAATGACGAACTCCTCTTCCTCGGTTGGATAGCCCACGAGCACCTTCATCATGAAACGGTCCACCTGCGCCTCGGGCAAGGGGTAGGTTCCCTCGGTCTCGATGGGATTCTGCGTGGCCAGTACCAGGAACGGCTCGGGGACCCGGTGGCTCTCGCCGGCGATCGTGACCTGGCGTTCCTGCATGACCTCGAGCAACGCGCTCTGCACCTTCGCCGGCGCCCGGTTGATCTCGTCGGCAAGCAGCAGATTGGCGAACACGGGACCTAAAGAAGTGGCAAAGTCGCCGGTCTTCTGGTTATAGATGCGCGTTCCCACCAGATCCGCCGGAACGAGATCCGGCGTGAATTGAATTCTCTTGAAAGAGCCGCGAATGGTTCTCGCGAGCGTCTTGATGGTAAGCGTCTTGGCGAGCCCCGGGACGCCCTCGACGAGCAGATGACCCTCCGCCAGGAGCGCCACCAGCACCCGCTCCAGAAAATGATCCTGGCCGACGATGACCTTCTTCACCTCGTAGAGGATGCGCTCCATCAGTGAAGCAATTTCGCTGCGACTGGTTTCTTTGTCGTCCATATGCACCTGGGAGCCCAAAGCTCTAAAATTGAGGTCCGAAACGGGTTGAACATTGAACCTTGAACTTCCTATCAGAACGGCGGCACTCCCACGGCGGCTGCCGCGTTCTCGATGGGAACCGCAAAGCCGATGCCCACGAACACGCGCTGCTGGGTAGGATTCAAGATACCGGTGACGATACCGACCACCGCGCCGTCTGCCGTCACCAGCGGCCCGCCGGAGCTGCCGGGATTGGCCGCGGCGTCGAACTGGATAAGATTCGTGAGCAAGCGTTTTCCCTGGGGCGAGCGGAATTCGCGCCGCAGACCCGACACCACTCCCGCAGTCACCGACGGACCTATGCCAAATGGAAAACCCACGGCGAAAACATGATCACCCAATGCGAGGTCCGCAGTGGACCGTATAGTCGCGGCGGTAAGACCGTCGGGAATCGTTCGCGCCTGAAGCACGGCCAGATCATGCTCCGGCCACACGCTGGTGATCGTGGCGTCGGATTCGAGCCCGTCGGCGAAGATGACTCCGACCCGCTTGGCGCCGAGCACCACGTGGAGGTTAGTAAGGATGGTGCCTTTGTCGACGATGACGACTCCGGTGCCGACGCTTCTCTCGATGTCCGCGCCGCCGGTTTTTTCCAGGTCCATCCGACGCACGCTAACAACGGCGGGCCGTATGACCGCGTATGCCTTGGCGGCGGGCGACGGAAGGGTATGAGTCTCGAGGGTGTGCAGCACCGCGGCGCGGATATCCTCCTGGGTGATCTGGCGCGTCGAGGGCGCGATCGCTGCATAGGCAAACACCAAAAGCAAGGCGCACAGTCCGCCCGCCGCGATCCATCGCATCCGTAGGCCGCGCACGTAGAAGTTACGCCGTAAAAAGCGGGACTGCCGACCGGCGCGGCGCGCTGAGGCGATGTCGCGCGCCTGATCGGGAATATCAAACTGATCCGAATGCTTGGTCGGGTTTAACCGCCCGGCCATCGATGATCTACTGGAGCTGTACAGCGTTATCCGTCTCATATGCGGCCCATCCGGTTCAACCGCCTAGGCCCTCGGCTTACCTAGAGATATCATTGTACACGGCAGAGCAATGCCAAATCCACTATCAAGAAAGTCAAGCAAAACGACTCATATTTATCTTATGGCAGATAAAGATGAAAGCCCTTGCTTAGGGTCTCGGCCAGCATTTCCATAATGCGCAGAATTCCTTTCTGGATCTTCCGCCGTCCTTTCTGATTCCGTTACCGGCGCGGCGGTCGCTTCGTTCTAAGCAGACTCGCCACCGTTCTCTATTCGTTCCTGCGGCGCTTCCAGTGTCGGCGGAATCGGCGCAAACTCGGGCTCGGAAATTCCAATCGCCGTCCCCCCCCTTTTGTCCGTTTGACGCCCCACTTTAGGGGAGTAGAATACGCGGCTAATGAGTTCGGTGCTAGGATCCACGCGTGATTTGGGGTTGAATTCATAGGCGATCACGAACACGACCGACGCATTACGGGTGGACACTTCAGCGCTATTAGCTGGCAGTTGAATTCTGCGAGTCTTACATGAATGAAATCAAGTTTGTCGATACGACCTTGCGCGATGGTCAGGCGAGCCTGTGGGCGGAAAATATGCGCACCGGGATGATGCTCCTGGTGGCGGAGCGATTGGACAACGCCGGCTTTGAGGCCATCGAGGTTCTGGCGTCGAGCCACCTGAAAAAATGCGTGCGCGAATTGCGCGAGGATCCCTTCGAGCGCGTACGGTTGTTGGCTCGGAAAATCAGCAAAACCCCGTTGCGCGCTCTGGGCTCCGCGCGCATCAGCCCCTTCGAGCTGACCCCGGATTCCGTGATGGATCTCTGGTATGAGCGGATGCTTGCCGCCGGCATACGACAACTTAGAGTTATGGATGCGGCAAACGATTCGGCCAGTTGGCGCAAGTCGGTGGAGCGGGCAAGGCGCGTCGGCCTGGGCACGGTCGTGAATTTGACCTATTCGGTTTCGCCCAAACACACCGATGAATATTACGCCCGCAAGGCGAGCGAGGCCGCCGCCCTCGACCCGGATTTTGTTTGCCTCAAGGACCCCGGCGGCCTGCTGACCCCGGAACGGACGACGAGCCTCGTGCCGGTTATCCAACAGCACACACCCGGCATACCGTTTGATCTCCATGTTCACTGCACCACCGGCCTGGGCCCGCTGTGCGCGCTGGAAGCGATAAAATTGGGCGCGGAGATTGTCGACACGGCCGTACCGCCGCTGGCCAACGCCTCATCGAACCCATCGGTTTTCAACGTTGCCCAGAATGCGCGCGCCCTCGGTTATGCGCCGCTACTTGATGAAGAGCCGCTGGCGTCGGTGGCCAGGGATCTGAACTTCATCGCGAAGCGCGACGGATTTCCCGTCGGCGCCCCGGTGGAATACGACTACAACCAGTACGTTCATCAGGTGCCCGGGGGGATGATCTCCAACCTGCGCCACCAGCTGAAAAATCTGGGCATGCTGCACCGACTCGACGAGGTCCTCGACGAGACGGTTCGAGTCCGCGCTGACCTCGGTTATCCCATCATGGTGACACCTTTCTCACAGTTCGTCGGCAGCCAGGCGGCGATCAACGTCATTCGGGGTGAACGCTACGGGCAGGTGACCGATCAAGTGATTCAATACGCTCTTGGCCATTGGGGAGAAGAAGCCGCCGCCGAGGTCGATCCCAACGTTAAGGACAAGTTATTGGACCTCCCTCGGGCCAAGGAGTTCGCCGGGTGGCATCCTCCACAACCGTCTCTTGAAGAAGTCAGGGCCAAGCTTGGCGGGCCGGGCGTGAGCGATGACGAATTACTCATGCGCTATGTGGTAGGCAAGGATGACGTCGAGGCGATGCGCTCAGCCGGTGGTCCCAGAGAGTACACCGACGCGAGAAAGCCGTTGCTGACGTTGTTACAAGATCTCTCCCGGCGAACGGAGTGCGGTCAGATCTACATCCAAAAGGATGGCCTTTCCGTTACGCTCGAAAAAAGAACCGGTTCCGGCGTCTGAGATCCGATTCCTCTACCTGAAAACAATTTGTCAATGAAGAACCCCGCCGCAAGCAGCGGGGTATCGAAGAAAACGCACTTCGAGCGAAATTGTAGGGTGGGTGGAGGCGCAAAGCGTCGATACCCACCGGGGGGAACGATGGGTATCACTAAGTACTTCTTTTCATAAATACACTAACGTAATATGAGGTTGGCAAAATGCCGTGTTTGTGACATGGTGGAGATCAAAGGAGGTCTCTCCCGTGCCACGAATAAGCCCTTACAAAATAACCTTGTCGTCCGGCGAGGCGCACGAACTATCTTTGCGCGCAGCAAAATATACGTTACCGTATTTCCAAGTCTTTCGTGCCAAGATCATCCTGCTTGCCGCTGAGGGCCTCGCCAATGATGAAATTGCCCGCCGCCTGGACACCCGACGTGAAGTGGTTAGCATGTGGCGTAAACGTTTCTTCGATCAGCGTTTGCGCGGACTGGAAGAACGCCCTCGCTCGGGTCGCCCCCGGGTTTTTCCCCCCTGAGATCGTCATTCAGGTTAAGGCCTTGGTTTGTGAGTTGCCCAAAACATACGCTCTGCCCCTGTCTCGATGGAGTACCGCCGATGTGGCAGGGGAAGTGCGTCGGTCGGGCTTGGTGGCCACCATCAGCGAGAGCACCGTGTGGCGCTGGCTGAACCAAGATGCCATTCGTCCCTGGCAGCACCGTTGCTGGATCTTTCCGCGCGATCCGCAATTCGCCACAAAAGCCATTCGTATCCTCGATCTGTACGAAAGGGTCTGGGAAGAGAAGCTGCTCAAGGACGATGAATTTGTTCTGTCTGCCGATGAAAAGACCAGCATCCAGGCCCGAGCGCGCATCTGTCCCACGCAGCCCACTCAACCCGGCTCGCCGATGAAGGTGGAGCATGAGTATAAGCGCTGTGGTGCATGGGCCTATCTGGCGGCACTGGATGTCCACCGAGCCAAAGTGTTTGGCCGCTGTGAACGAAGCAGTGGAATCGCACCCTTTGACCGCCTTGTTGCTCAAGTCATGATGCAGCCTCCTTATAACCAGGCCCGACGGGTCTTTTGGATCGTGGACAACGGCTCTTCTCATCGGGGTACCCGCTGTGTTGCTCGATTGAGAGAACAATATAAAAACCTGGTCGTTGTTCATGGACCGGTCCATGCCAGTTGGTTAAATCAGATCGAGATTTATTTTTCGATCTTGCAACGCAAAGCCCTTACCCCCAATGACTTTTCCTCGCTCAAAGCGGTTGAGGAGCGACTGTTGGGATTCCAGTTGTACTACCAAACAATCGCAAGACCTTTCGAGTGGAAATTCAATCGTCGTGATCTTGAGGTACTGCTCAACAAGATGAAAAATGGTCCGGCAGCTCATTACAGATCCGCTGCCTAACCTCAAATACGTTAGTGAACTAATGAACCAGAGTACTAAGTAAGGAGTAAGGAGTGAGGGGTAAGGGGTCCGCTCCGAAACTCCTCACTCCTTACTATTTACTCCTTACCGTCCTTCATCTCCATTCATCCACCGACACGGTCTTCTGATAATTGCAGTCCATGATGCGCCAGTAGCCGTTGGTTTCGCCGCCGACCACTACGACGTGAATCTCGTCGGGCTTGAACATGCGGATCATTTCATCCGGCGCCGCTTTCAGCTTCGATGCGTAAGGTTCCTCGCCGAAGGTCGCTCGCGGATAAACGTAGTTCTGGATCAACTGATAGTCCCAGTATTCGCCGGCGGGCATCAGCGCGTTTTCGTAAGCCCACTGGATGAATTTCTCCTTGGTGTCGAATCCTCCGCGGTCGATGAACTGCCGCGCCGCGATGGGATCGAGGACAAAGGTCGGCGCGCTGTGCGCGTCCATGCCGCGCAGCATGCTGCGCACATGCTCGCGCCAGTATTGCTCGCGCACACCGAGCGTAAAAGCCGTGGAGCGGCAGCCGGTGAAAATGCTCACCGTGCTGTCGCTCGCTTTGAAGCCATGCTGCACGTGGAACGGCGCCCAGGGGCTGCGCTCTTCGTTCTCGGCGAAGGTCACGCTGTTGTAAGCGTAGTTGTTGCCCTGGGAGCCCATGTAACTGTCGCCCGGCAGCGAGCCGCCCTGCAAATTCTGCGAGAGCAAGCCGTAGGCGCGGCCGATGGTTGCGTTGGCGTGATTGTAGGGAGCCATCGCTCCGGTGCCGGAGTTCATGCCGATCTCGTCACGGATCGGCCCGTTGACGACGACCATCGCGGCCATCGAACTCGTTGTGCTGCCGCGCGCGCTGACGCCCGTGGAGGCGAGAGCGAGGATCACCGGAAAATACTCCGGCCGCGCCCCCGCCATCACCGCATTGACCGCGACTTTCTCGACGGTAAACTCGCAGTGCTGACGAAATTGATTGGAACGCAAGTGGCCCGCGACTTCGTCCGGTTTGCGGCGCGTGTGGGCGAGCATTTCCGCCACCCGCTTCTCGGTCGGTAGGATGATCGGCAGCTTGTCGGTCCAGTTATTGTCTAGAAAAAGATCGTGCAAATTGTCTTCCGTATCGGCATCGACCAATCGCGGCGTCGAGCGCTCGAACTTGATCTGCTCGACGCGATCTCCCTCAGCGGGACGGGTGAGTCCTTCGACAACTTCCTGCATGACGGGCCGGCCGGTCAGCGGATTCTTACCGTCCACGTAGGCGCGCAGTTGCTCGGCAGTCTTGCCCATGACCGGCTGGGGAACGAAAGCGTAGCGCGCCTGGGGCATGCCGTGCATTCGAGTGACCGATTCCACGACCTGCTTGAACACATGGGTATGGAGCGCCATCGTGGGCACTCCGTATTTGCTATCGAGCGTGATTGCATGCACGGCGACCGCCGGCGCGCAGGTGCTTCAATGACCGACGCCGATGATAGCGCCATCTCCGTTTGCTTTGATCGTCTCCCAGGTCTTGGGATCGTCTTTCGTGTAAACGCTCGACATCTCGACGAGCTTGGTCTTCACCGAGGGCATATGCTCGGCGAACCAATTCTGCACCTGGCGCAGAAAAAGCCCGGAGTCGTCGAAGCGCGGATCGACGAGATAGAGCGTCTTGCCGTCGAGGCTCCCCAGCCGCGGCGCCATCGGCTTCGGTGTGATTTTCGGGGGATAGCCTACCGGGTTCAGCACCGAAATGTTTGCAGCGCCGTTTGTTTCGTTTGCCATGTTTGACCCCCCTCGCCATTCTTAAGATCAAGCCGTTAAGTATCAACCCCTTCTCACAAGTTCAACGCGAGACACGCTATTGGAAACTGTCCAAACTCAAATTCCCATATTGTCTTCGGGCTTGCGTTTTCTTCCTTTCACCCGCGGGATGCCTCTCCAGTCACCGGACATCCAGAATTCCGTCAGGCTGCCGAACACACCGAGAGGAATGCTGAGCGCCATGATGAAATACCAGAGATTGTCGCTAAAACCGCCGAGCGCCGACATCAGCCCCGCCACGATCTTCGCCGTGCCGCCGCCGAAGATCGCGCCCATCAAGAGACGGATGTTGCGCTGGACACCATACTGCGTCGCGTAGATACCCCATAGTCCACCGACGAAAAGCGCTAGAACGGGCGCCAAAAAGGCGGCGAAGATCGCGCCGGCACCACGGCCGCTTAAAGAGGTCTCCTCCAACTTCTCCTCTTCAGATTCGCTGCCGACTCGAACATCGCCCTTGATGACGCGGAAGAGATACTGGACAGCGCCGTAAATGCCGAGATCGGGCCGAAATCCGTCGAAGTAGAGAACAACATG
>Ga0326597_10014810_pt1 | contig 10210 bp, 6 predicted proteins | sample RVTome_12_FD_203789 | JGI IMG/M metagenome (GOLD analysis project Ga0326597, IMG submission 203789) | Soil microbial communities from uranium-contaminated site in the Upper Colorado River Basin, Wyoming, United States - RVT100D185 | ecosystem: Environmental > Terrestrial > Soil > Contaminated >...
GCGAGCGCCTGATCGCCGCGCACGGTCCCGCCGTTCATGCGGCCGTAGGCGGTGAGGATCAGGGTCCCCGGGTCGAACTCGATCACGGTCGGGAGGGGGCTGAGGTCGCCCTGTTCGACTGCAACCCCGTCCGGGCTCACGGATACGACATTATCCCCGCCGTTGCGCCCGGTCACCCGGATCCCGATCTGATACGGCTCGCCCGGTTCCGGCTCTTCGTGTGTCGACTGCCACAGGATGAACGCCAGCGGGGCGAGCAGGTCGGCGGTGTCCCCATCGAGGGCGTGGGCCTTCCCGGACCCCTCCCGGATGTCCCAACTGTGGATCCCGTAGTCGACGAGTTGGAACAGCGGGTAGAACGCTGCAGGCAGCGGGCCCATGTACTTGTGGGGGACCAGCATGCCTGCCCACTGGTCGTCGCTCAGGTCGTCGACGACCGAACGGAAGCGGGACAGGTCCGCGGACAGCCGGTCGACCAGCTCCTTCCGGTCGGTGCCGCGGAAGGCCCGCGCCCCCTCGTCGATGTAGGTGGACATGTGGCGGACACCCAGATTCTCGGGCGGATCGCCCTCGCCCCGGGCGGCGGCGAACGAGACGAAGTAGCCCTCGGTGGTGTCCACCAGATGCCCGAACACGTCCCGCGCCTGCCAGGCCCCGGCGCCCGTGGTGCCCTCCCAGGTGTCGTCGTCGGCCAGCGTCATCATGCGGGCCGCCTCCCGCTCCCAGGCCGTCATCAGGTTGTGGCGGCTGGATGGGTCCATGAAGTGCCACTCGCTCACGATTCCTCCCATCGACGCTTCGAACCCTAACTGCCGGGTAAGTCGAGTGACGGGGCGCGTTCGCCGCGCGAGCCCGAACTCAGGCGGGAGTGACGTTCTGGTCGTGACGGAGGAGGTTGGCCGGGTCCCGCTCCGCGCTGAGGGCCCGCACCCGGCCGGGACGCCCCTACCCCTCCGACCTGCATCTCCGCCGTGCCCGGGGTGGGATTCGAACTCCAGCATCAGGGGTTCTGGCCGGTGTCGCTGGATATCGCACAGGTGCCTGACCAGCGCAAACGCGGATCTCCTCGGTCGGACAGTGATGCGCTGTACCGGGCTGTTATGCGGCGTTTGTGACCATGGCGTGACCACGTCCACGTCCGATCACGTATGGAATCCGGCCGAGTTGCAGCTGCGCCCGAGCCGCTAGCCGAACATTCGTCGATAGTGTCGGACCGCGGCCCGCGCCACACACAGTGGCAACCCAATATCTGGGATCAGCGACATAATGCCGGATAGCGCGCGGGTGGATCGGCCAGTTCCGGCGTTGGCGACCGCGCGTTATGCGCTGTTATGGACCTGACGTCTAGTAGGGGTTTCGGTACGAGACCGTGGTGGTTGGTCAGCGTTGAGTCCTGCGCGGCTAGTCGGCGCTTAGGTCCTGCGTCGGGCCCAAATCACCCCGGCGGCGACGGCCCAGATCGGGATGAGCGTTCCGGCGATGGGGAACAATGGGTCGAACAGGTCGATGAACGCGACCGTCGCCGCGGCCAGGCACCACGCCATACCACCGACCACACCCAGCGGCATGATGATTCGGTTGCCGACGGTGCGGGTGAGTCCACCGACCGCGGCGAGCGTGATGATACCCAGACCCCACAGGGTGCTGAAGACTGTCTCGTTCCACTTGGCCAGTTCATAGACGAGTGCCGGTTGTCCGTCCGCGATGGATTCCGCTCCCAACGCATCGAACAGATGCACCGCCATGGACAGGGTGCCGACGACGAGCAGGAAGCTGGCAACGTTCACCGCTCGGCGCATGCGGGGATCGAGATTGCCCTCCTTACGGAGCAGCAGGCCAGCGGTTGCGAACAGCACGAACGAGGCCAGCAACAGCGCGTGCGACGGATACCACGTGGGCTGCAGGAACATGTCGTGCAGCGTCTCGACCTTGGTGCCCTCGATTGTGGGCTGCGGGTGGCTGACACCACCGGCGAAGAGGACGATCCCGCCTAGGGCGAGACAGATGCCACCGAGCCGTGCCGTGCGGCGCGAAGTAGGTGACAGGCTGGCGCGGTCGTCTATCGATGTACTCATCAGTGGTCCTCCTGACCGGGTAGCGACGGGTTCGATGGTGTCCTATGGACCGGTCACCACGCATCCGTGTGCTCCCTGGAATTCCTTTAGGGGAAACCCTCTATTCGGCCGGTTAGAGCTGCCCTACCATTCCGCCATGTTGGCCACCACAGAGGCGACGGACGCGCAGGTCCCTTCCCTCGGCCTTGAAGCATGCCTCGCCATGGTGGCCCTGCTGGTGGCGGTGCTGGTCGGTTATGGCTGGTTGCTTGGCTTCCACGTCGACAATGCCCACAACGGGTTGATCGCTGCTTCGTTTTCCGCCGTCGGCCTCTACGTTGTGCGGATGCGCCCACGGCATCGTGAGGGTTGGCTGTTCATCGCCGTCGGTGTTGTCCACGCTGTCATGTTCTTCGGCCGTCAGTACGGCCGCGCCGAGGGTGTGTTGCCCGCTGCGTCCTGGATCGGCTGGCTCGGCGTTTGGCCACTCCCGCTGGCCATCGCCTTGGCGGGCTGGACCTTCATGGCGTTCCCGCACGGCCGCTTGCTGTCACCGGCTTGGCGCCGCGCTGGCCTGGGCATGCTCGCCATCGCCGCCGCGATGGCGACGATGTCGGCGCTCTGGCCCGTGGACTACGACCGCATTGGTTTGGTTTCACCCAATCCCCTGGAGCTGCCAGGCGCTGAGCTGGCCGCCCGGTACTGGCGTTACCTCCTGCCGAGCTACGCGCTGTTCCAGGTGCTGTGGACTGCAGCGGTGGTAGTGCGGCTGCGCCGGGCACGCGGGGATGAGGCACGCCAGATGCGTTGGCTGGTTTACGCGACGGTGATGGCCTTGGTGCTGCTGGTCACGGGTCTGGTCGTATTCCGGAGTCCGGTTCTCGGGGCACTTGCGGTGCCGCTGATACCCGTTGCCGCGGGCATCGCCATCCTGAAGTACCGGCTGTACGACATCGACCCGGTGGTCAACAAGACATTGGTCGTCGGGTCCCTCGTCCTCCTGATCACGGTCGGCTACATCGCGATGGTTGTAGGCGTCGGCGCCCTGATCCCGGTCGGGACAGGGTGGCTGTCCCTACTCACAACTGCGATTGTCGCCGTGGCGTTCGAGCCACTGCGGCGGCGCGCCCAATGCGTTGCGGACCGGTTCGTCTACGGACACCGGCCGACGCCCTACGAGGCCCTGTCCCGGCTGTCCTCCCAGCTCGACGAGGCACCCGAAGAGCTGTTCGACGGCATTGCCGCCACGGTTGCGAACGCTGTCGGCGCCACCGAGGTGGTCGTCTGGGTCGGTGAGGAAGCACGTCTGCTCCCGCAGGCGGGGTGGCCCCGCCTGCCCGACTCACGCAAGCTGTCGCGGTTGGACGAGCTCGACAGCCGGCCCCCTAGCCACGTCCGGCCGGTGGTCCACCAGGGCGCCCTGCGCGGAGCTATCACCCTTCGCAAACCAATCGGGGAAGCGCTCACCTCCGCTGAAGGCCGGCTGTTGGACGACCTGGTTGCGCAGACGGGTTTGGTCATCGCTCAGCAGCAACAGGCGAAGGAGCTCCAGGCCGCGGCCCGGCGCATCGTCACCGCACAGGACGCGGCCCGCCGAAGGATCGAGCGGGACCTCCACGATGGCGCCCAGGAACGTCTCGTGACGATGGGGATCGAGCTCGGCTCGCTGGAGGAGCACGCGAAGGCGACCGGCGGGCACGAACTGGCCGCACGGGTCAGGGACGTACGGGCGCAGCTGCTGGAGGCCACCGCCGAACTGCGCGAGCTGGCGCGCGGCCTGCACCCAATGGTGCTGTCAGAGGCGGGCCTGGAGACCGCGTTGCGCATGCTGGCGGACCGGTCGGCCATCCCCGTCAGAGTGTCGGTCGGCCTTGCCGGCCGACTGCCACGTGAGGTCGATGCGACGGCGTACTACGTGGTCTCCGAAGCGCTGACCAACGCGGCGCGCCACTCGGGCGCCGAGGTGGTCACGGTCGAGGTCGCCAAGATCGAGCAGGAGCTACAGGTGCGGGTCAGCGACGACGGCCGCGGCGGTGCACGACCTGACGGCGGCACCGGGTTGCAGGGTCTCGCAGACCGGCTCGCCGCCGTTGGCGCTACGCTCACGATCGACAGTCCCGTCGGTGGCGGAACCCGGATCGGGACCGTTCTCCCGTGCGCCTGATCCTCGCCGACGACGGGGTGCTGTTCCGGGAAGGGATGGCGCGGATCGTCACCGAGGTAGGTTTCGAGGTCACCGGCCAGGCGCGCAACGGCACGGAACTGGTCGAACTCGTCCGCCGCGACCCCCCCGACGTCGTCATCACCGACCTCCGGATGCCGCCGAACTTCGCCGACGAGGGGATCGAGGCAGCAGCTGAGATCCGTTCGTTCGCCCCGAACGTCGGACTGATGCTGCTGTCGCAATATGTCGAGGTGCACCATGCGCTGCGGCTGATGGACGAGTTCGACGGTGCGGTTGGCTATCTCCTCAAGGACCGGGTGTCCGACTTGAGCGCCTTCGCCGCTGACGTACGTCGGGTCGCCGCTGGCCACGTCGTGATCGACCAAGAGCTCGTGTCGCGGCTGGTCAGCCGGCGTCGCGAACGGGACCCGCTGGCCGAACTCACCGATCGCGAGCGGCAGGTGCTCGCGCTCATGGCCCAAGGCCTGACCAACGCCGCTCTGTCCGAGGAGCTTTTCGTGAGTGTCAAGACCGTTGAGGGATACATACGCAACGTGTTCACCAAGCTTGGGTTGCAACCAGGTGAGCGCGAGCACCGGCGAGTGCTGGCAGTGCTGCAGTTCCTGCGCCAGCAATAGCGTCGAAATGCCCGTGCCATCTTTCGGCGAGGACCTGCCGCCGACCCGAGCCACGGCGATGAGCGTCTGCTGACGTGACCCGGCTGATCGACGAGACGTTTCCCCTGCTTCGGCCATCCCGCACAATCGGAAGCGCAGAACAGGCTTACATCATGCAGCGCATGTCAACAATTCTGAGCGGACCCTGACGATCGACACCGAGGTGCACCCGCCCAAGATTCTGCTCATCCGGGGTCGGGCCGAGCTGGACTTCGTCGATGGCATCCCGGACGAGTATCTCCAGGCGACCAGCACCTACGAGCTGACCCCGAGCAACGGGTGGAATGGGAAGCGGAGGTGCGTTCGCTCTACCACGACGGCATGGTCCGGATCGTCGTGACCCCCACATGAGCGAAGCTATCGACTTCGCGAGGACTTTGCCGAGCGCGGTCGCGCTCCGCTTCTCGGGCTCGAGCCCGGCGGCGTTCTTCGATGAGCCGGTGGACGTGCTTTTCGAGCTCCTCGACTTCGTCTTCCTCGCCGAGCACGGCGGGTTCTCGCTGCCGGGAACGGTGAGGATCGAGCTGGGCTTTGCGAACAATCGCGGGCTGGTCGATCCAGTCGCGGGTGAGGGCCTGTGTGAGCGCGTCGAGCGCGGTCTGGTTGTCTTCGACGGCGACGTAGGCGTGGTTGCTTTCTCGTCCTCGGGTCATGGGGGTGTAGACGCCGCGGCTGTCGGTGGGGGTGTCCATCAGGAGGAGGGCGGTGTCGACGGTTCGGCCCTGCGTGGCGTGGCTGGTCTGGGCGTAGCCGAGCTCGAGATCCTCGGCCACGTACTCGGCGGGGAGCCGGATTGTGCCGGTCCGTCCTGTGACGGTGACGGTGTGGTCGGGGTGGATGGTGCTGATGGTCCAGTGGTCGCGGTTCTTGATCATCAGCCCCCGGTCGGTGCGGAGGGTCCGGTCGTTGCGGCGGGTGACCACCTCATCGCCTTCCAGTGTCCACTCGTCGCCGATTCGCATGGAGGGTGCGTTGGCGTCGAGTTCACCCGTCCTGAGCTGCGTGTGTTGGGCGAGCCGGTTGAGCCGAGCTACGGCGTCGGTGCTGTTGCCCATGAGGGCAACGGTCTCGCCCCGACGGCGAGCCTGCTCCCACGCAGTGATGATTTCGGCCTCCACCTCTTGGGGAGCGCCGCCGTGGAGGCGTCCCCGTGCCTCGTATTCGGCGAGCACGCTCGGGTCGCCGGCGCGGAGGCGGAGGCTGGCGTGGCGTTCCCAGTGATGACGGAAACGGTGGACCCGGTCAAGTTCGACGCCGCCGTATACGTCGACGAGGTGGCCGAACATACCGCCCCGTCCCACCGCGGTAAACTGGCGGGGGTCCCCGACAAGGACCATGCGCCAGCGGTGTTGGTCAGCGAGCCGGGCCAGCTCGGCCAGCTTTGGCGTGGAGGCGGTGCCGGCTTCGTCGACGATCACCGTGCTTCCGGCCGGGAGGTCGTAGTCGGACTGCGGTGGTCGGGTCGGACGGCGATGCTCGGTGAGCAGCTTGTCCAGGGTATCGGCAGCCATGCCGGTCTCGGTGGCGAGGACTTCGGCCGCGGCTGCGGTCGGTGCCACACCGAAAGCGAGACGGCCCTGGGCGGCGAGGTTGAGCACCGCGGCGGCGAGCATAGTGGTCTTCCCGGCACCGGCAGGGCCGACGATCAGCTCCAACCCTCCACGGTCCGTGACGGCGACCACCGCCTCCGCCTGCGCTGGGCTGAGATCGTCCGCGAGGCCCGTGAGCCGCGCCCGGGTATGAACCGGTTTGTCCGCCCGGCGACGCTCGGCCCATGCGATCAGGGTTTCTTCTTCGTCGAGGATCACCTGGGTGGTGAGCGCCCGATCTACCGCTGCTTCGGTGATGGGTCGTCCGTCACGACGAAGCGGACCACCTGCCGGGGCGGGTCGGGAGATGTCGACACAGCGGGTGGTGGCTGCATGGTCGGCGAGTCGCTGGAGGAAGTCGGTCAGCTGCTCGGAGTCGGCGGTGACGGAGGTTAGCACGGAGGCGGCCAGTTCTCGGACCAGCTCGGCCGGCCGCCATGTTGACTGGCGCTCACCCAACGAACCGAGGGCCTCTTCGACCAACAGGCCCGCCGTTCCCGAGTCGATCCCGCCGAAACCGAGCTGGCGGCCGACCACGGTTTCGACAAGCCGGTCCGGGTCGCGACCCAGCGTCCGGATCCTCTCCTGCCACTCCCGGCGCAACTCGGCAGCGGTAGGGCAATGCGGTTTGGCGGGCCTACTATCCACGACCGCCTCCCGTTCCAACTTCCATCTCTCGCTGGCCGTCGGGTCTCGCCCCAGATCCGTGCGGAACCGGCCGAGCTTCTCATCGAGACGGCGCTGCACATCATTGCTGCGTTGGGAGAACTCAGCCAACACATCGGCATCAAAGCCGGCGATCTCGGCGATACCGTGCTCGGGAGGGCACCACCCGACGCCGAGGCGGCGGGTCATCTCAGATCGCAGGTTGGCGTGATAGAGCGCCGACAGGGTGCGCTGATCGAGCTTGATAGTGCGGGCATCGAGAGCAAGCCACCGGCCGTCCGGTGCCGGTACCCGGTTGGCGATCACCGCGTGGGTATGCAGCTGGGGGTCGAGCTTGCGGCTGGTGTGCTGTCGGAACACCCCCACCACAATCCCCTCAGCATCCACGCACATGATGTGCCCGTGGACGCGTATCCGGGTGTGGGCATGGGCCTCGATCCAGCCCAGCACCGCCTGCACCGCACTCTCATGGGCTGCCACCGCCTGACGGCTCACGTCCGGATCACCGAGCCCGAAAAGGACCGAGACCGACTTGGGTGCGGAGAAGGTGGCGTCGTAGCCCCTTACCGACCCCTCCCCGAACCGGCGCCCCAGATCCCGTCCCGTCACCGGATCGAGTCCGGCCATCACCGCCAGAAATCCATCGGAGTCCATCTCACCGTGGAGACCCAAGCGATCCGCGCCACGACCACACCAACGGCCCGGCGGCTCGTCACCGTCCAGGTAGTACGACGGCAGGTGCTCCGTGTAATACCGCCCCGCCCCCACACCCTTCAACGTGGTCACCCGCACCGTCACGACACGCCTCCCCTCCCGCTTTCACCGCAGGTGTGCACTCGTCTGTGCTGAAAAGCCTGGGGTCGTGGCTGGGTGGTCATGGGATCTCCGTCCTCAGATGGACCTAGGCTGCGAGTCGAAGAGGTCGAGCTGACTCGCGATACGGTTCCGGCGTTGTCGAGTTGGCCTCGTCGTCGGTGAGCGTTGGGCAGATCGTTCTTCGGCGGGTTCGCTCGTGCGTGGTTTCGGTGGTTCGGCCGGCGGTACGGTTTCTGTGATCTCTTCGATCCGGGTGGGGCTGTCGAAGTCGGCCAGTTCGGCACCGATGAGTTCTTCGAGCGCCCGCCGTGGCACCCGCAGCACATGACCCAGATCGACCACCGGCAGACCCGACCGCCCATCGGTCTCCCGCCACTGTCTCGCCATGGCGTAGGCCTTGGTCCGCCCGATCCGCAGCACTGCGCCGGCTTCCTCCACCGTCAGAAGAACTGGAACCCCTTCACCAGACACAAGCTGTACCCTTTGTTCACACTGCTCACGGATAGTATCATCCCAGAGTGTCAGCGCACTACCACCACAAGTCACAAGTTGTGTATCCTCCGGTGATGACCGCACAGCCCAACCCGCCACCACCCCAGGACATCGATCTCAACCAGGTGGTCGCCTACAACATCCGCGAAGCCCGCCAACTACGCGGCTGGACCCAAGAAGAGCTCGCCGACCGACTCGAGCCCTACCTCGGCCAACGGCTCACCCAAGCCGGGGTCTCCTCCATCGAACGAGCCTGGGACGGGGAACGGCGCCGCGAGTTCGACGCTCACGAGCTGCTGATCTTCGCCATGGTCTTCGACCTGCCCATCCTCTGGTTCCTCCTCCCCCCACCCGGCGATCACCGGGTCATGCGATCCACCACCCGCCCCGTCGATGAGTTGTACGCCTGGCTGCTAGGAGAACCCCAACAACTCGAACCGCTCTACCAACGGCTCCGCCAACTCGGCATCACCGACCCAAGCGCAGCCGAAGGGACCGTCGAGAAGATCACCGGCATCATTAGCCCAGCGAAACAGTGGAGCTACCGGGAACGCCGCAAAGAGCTACTCCTCGCCATCCTCGACAAACACGGCGACGGGTTCGACAAGAACATCGACGAACTCGGCCGAATCGTCGACCATCTCCGCCAGGTCGGCCTCCGTGGATTCATCGCCGAGCACACCAGCGACGAAGACTTCACCTACATCGAAGGACACAACCCGAGCCTTGAAACTCAACCGAACATCGGCGTGGACGAGACGACACCAGGCGACACGACCTAGCAAGGGGAAGGAGACAGATGAGCAGGGCGGGATCGATCCGGAAGGAAGGAAATGGGCTGTGGTCTTTCGTGGTGGACACGGCGCCACTTGGGGCGCCCCGTCGTCAGGTGCGACGACGGGGGTTCCGTACGCGGCGAGACGCCCAGCAGGCCCTCGACCGGCTGAAAGCCAGGGTGGATAGAGGCGAGTTCGTCGAGCGGAGTCGCCAAACTGTCCGGGAGTACCTGGAACGGTGGCTCCCTGCCATCCGAGGCACCGTCGAGCCGAGCACGTGGGAGAGCTACGAGCGAAACGTCCAGAACCATTTGTTACCTTCACTTGGCGACATTCCACTCCAGGGCCTCACGCCCGACGACCTGTCAGACCTGTACGCCACGCTGGCCGAGTCTGGCCGTCGCGACGGACGGGGTGGCCTGAGCGCCCGGACAGTCCAGTACTGCCATGTGATACTGCATCGTGCTCTGGTCGATGCAGTGCGCCGGGGTTCTGTGGTGCGCAACGTGGCTGACTACGCACTCGTCCCAGCCCCCAAGCGGACACGCCGCTCCGCCGAGATGACTACCTGGACCGCCAGCGAGGTTGCGGCGTTCCTGGACGCAACCCGCAACGACCGTCTCTACGTCGTGTGGCATGTGGCGCTCATGACCGGCATGCGGCGCGGAGAGGTTCTCGGCCTGAGATGGCGAGATTGTGACCTCGAAGCCGGGCGTCTCCGGTTGGTGCGACAACTGAGGGTCGTCCGCCATGTACCTGAGTTCTCCGACCTCAAGACCGACCGTAGCCGTCGACAGGTGGGCGTCGATCCGGAAACGGCCACGCTGCTCCGTCGGCACCGGAAGGCCCAGCTCGAAGAACGCCTCATGGTGGGTGACGGGTATCGCGACGGCGACCTGCTGTTCGCCAAGCTGGACGGCGTCCACTATCACCCGGAAGCCGTCTCCAAGGTGTTCGACCGCCGGGTCGCCAGATG
>Ga0326597_10014811_pt1 | contig 10210 bp, 8 predicted proteins | sample RVTome_12_FD_203789 | JGI IMG/M metagenome (GOLD analysis project Ga0326597, IMG submission 203789) | Soil microbial communities from uranium-contaminated site in the Upper Colorado River Basin, Wyoming, United States - RVT100D185 | ecosystem: Environmental > Terrestrial > Soil > Contaminated >...
TGCCGCACTTCTACACGAGCTACTACGTCTTCCAGTACGCGACGAGCTACGCGGCGGCGACCTCCATCGCGCGCAACATCATCCAGGAGGGCGATCCGGCCGTCCTCGGCTACCTCGAGTTCCTGAAGGCCGGCGGGAGCGACTACCCGGTCGAGATCCTGAAGCGGGCGGGTGTGGACTTGACGACGCCGAAGCCGACGGAGGACACGATCGCGCTCTTCGCGAGCCTCGTCACGGAGATGGAGGGGCTCTTCGGGACGCCGTAGCGCCTACCGGATGCCGATAGTCGTCGCGAGCGCCATGATGCGGTCGTGGAGCTCGGGATTCTCGATCGTGAGACCCGTCCGCTCGAGTCGGGTGTTGTCGGTGTAGATGACACGGCCCTCGCCGATCGGCGCTAGGTGGCCGATAAGCCCGTCATGGAAGTAGACGGTCAGCTCGAGGCCTCCCCCTCCGTATCCGCGGCTTGCAGAAGAAGGGCCGTTCGAGATCAGGCTCCACACCTCCCGCGACGTCTTCTCATCGAGCGGTGGCAAGTGCTGCAGGCGGTCCGCCCCGCTCGTCCGCCTCACGACCATGGAATACACGCGATCGAACGAGCGGCAGCAGCGCAGGAGGCCATCTTCTCCGGCTCGAAGAAACGCGGCGGAATCGGGCGAGGTCGTGCGGACGATTGCCATCTTGAGCGGAAAGAGCGGATCTTGCTTCTCTGACGAGAACCACGCCACGATCAAAGGATCGGCGGAAGCCAGCAGGTCTCTCATGAGAGGAAGCGCGCCCGCGTCTCCCCAATCGGAGAGGATCTCCGCCGCACAGATGCGTGCACGGACGGTGGACGATTCGACGGCCTCAAAAGGCGCATCGACTCGCATCCCGCCTTCCCAAGGAGCCTCCGGCACCGGCTCCGTCAACCATGAGCGCAGCGACGCGCGCATCGCCTCCGCCTCCGCGGGGGTCGCGTGCCTGCGATAGAAGCGCTGCAGCTCGGGGTCGGGCCGCCACGGCGGCGCCTGCGATCGGGCCAAGAGCGTTGCGAATCGGTCGAAGTGGCGCTCGACCGTCTTCAGGGTGCCGTCGCGAAGCAGGCCGGGACTCAGGCCGTACATGCCCCACAGCTCGACGAGCCGATCTTCCTTCGTGGAGTCGTTCGTGCGGACGAGCGCTCCGGGGAGGACGTTGTACTCGTTCGCGACCTCATCAGGGACGGGATTCGCATCGGAGGGACCGCCGGTAAACAGCGTCAGCGCGGCGGCCGCGACGAGAGACGTGGCGAGCTTCATGGCCGTGCCTCCTTCCTGAACGCTTCCAGAGGAACGACCCCGGCACCCGGAGTATAGCCCTCTTCTACCGCCTCAGCACCGCGCGCACGGGACTCGCGTCCATCCCCTCGAGCCGGAGCGGCAGAGCGATGAGCTCGTAGTCGCCCGGCTCGACGTGCGTGAGATCGAGCCCCTCGAGAATCGCGACGCCGCCCCGTGCGAGCGCCTTGTGCGCGTCCAGCGTCTTCGAATCGACGGCATCGACGGACGGCGTGTCCAGTCCGACGAGCCACACGCCCGCGCGCGCGACTGCCTCCGCCGCCTCGGGCGTGAAATGCGCAAAGCGCTCGGGGAACGTCGATCGGTCCGTCTCCTGCCGCGTCTTGACGAGGAGCCGCCGCCCGCGCGCGGCGAACGCCGCCACGTCCACCGCCTCGATCGATTCCCGCCCGAGAAGGCCGATGACCGTGCACGGCCCGACGAAACGCTCGAGCGCGATCGCATCGATCGGCGCGCCGTCGTCGAGGAAGTGGTACGGCGCATCGGCGTGCGCGCCCGTGTGGAGGCTCATCGCGACGGCGCCGACGTTGCACGAAGCGCCGTCCTCGATCCGCATCGACCATTGAGGCTCGAACGCGCGGTCCCCGGGCCATACGGCGATCCGCCGGGACAGCGGCGGCGAGATGTCCAAGATCTGGTCCATGGAACTCCTCCTCACGGAACGGGCGCGGCCTCCGTCTCACGGGACGGCACGAGAAGCGAAGCGACGACGCCGCCCGCCAGGATGACGAGGATCCCGGCGAGCACGTAGTACGTGAAGTTCGGGCCGAGCACTTCCTTCAGCCATCCCGCGGCGAGCATCTTCGCGCCGACGAGAACGAGGATGAGCGCGAGCGCGGTCTTCATGTAGCGGAACCGATGGATCATCCCGGCCAGCGCGAAGTAGAGCGAGCGGAGCCCGAGGATCGCGAAGACGTTGCTCGTGAAGACGAGGAACGCGTCGCCGGTGATCGCGAAGATGGCCGGGATGGAATCGACGGCGAAGAGGAGATCGCTCGTCTCCACCATCACGAGCGCGAGCCCGAGCGGCGTCAGGAGGAGCTTCCCCGGGCGCGCCGTCACGGCGACCGCGTCGGGAAGCGCGCGCTCGCCCGGCTGCGCGGGCTCCTCGGCCTGCGGCGTGCCCGCCCGCACCGCGAAGCGCGCGCCGTGGTACTGCTCGGTGATCGGGAGGAAGCGTTTCACGAGCCGGACGACGGGATGATGGCCGATGTCGGCATGCTCGGGCTTGAAGAAGAGCATCCGCACGCCCGTCACGAGGATGAACGCCCCGAGGACGTAAAGAGCCCAGTGGAACTCGGCGATGAGCCGGACGCCGCCCGCGATCATCGCGCCCCGCATCGCGAGCGCGCCCAAGATCCCCCAAAAGAGGACGCGATGCTGATAGAGCGGCGGCACGCGGAAGAAGCTGAAGATCGTCGCGATGACGAAGATGTTATCCACGCTCAACGACTTCTCGACGATGTATCCGGTCACGTACTTGAGCGCCGCGGATCCTCCGGTAAGACGAAGCCCATCCACCGGATCCGGCGTGCTGCCGAGGCCGAGCCACCCGCGCCCGTATCCGAAGTACACGAAGACGGAGAAGCTCAATCCGAGCGCGATCCAGAGCGCCGACCAGCCGAGCGACTCGCGGAACTCGACGACGTGCGCACGCCGGTGGAACACGCCGAGATCCAGCGCGAGCACGACGAGAATCAAGGCGAGGAAGCCGATCCACGCGACGATCATCGTGTCTCCGCGAGGATCGCGCGCGTTTCGCCGATGAAGCGGTCGATCTCCTTCTCCGTGTTGTAGAAGTGCGGCCCCACGCGGATGCCGGCGCCCGGGCGGTGGTCCACGATGACTTCGCGCCGGATGAGCTCGCGCGCCACCTCGTCCGAGCGCGGCACATCGATCGTCACCGTGCCGCCGCGGCGCCCCGGATCGCGCGGCGTGCGCACGCCCCAGCCGTTCGCGTCCGCGCCGGCGATGAGCCTCTGGGTGAGCGCGATCGAACGCACGCGGATCGCCTCCACGCCGATCTCGCGGACGATCGAATACCCCGGGCGCGCCATGTAGTAGCACGGCACCTGCGGCGTGCCGCCGAGCCAGCGGAACGGACCGGCCGTGCGCCTCAGGTGCGGCTCGAACGCGAACGGCTCCTCGTGCGCCATCCACCCCGTGATCCACGGCTCGAGCGTGTCGCGAAGCTCCGGGCGCACGTAGAGGTAGCCGGCGCCGGGGCCGCCGCAGAGCCACTTCACCGAACCGCCGATGAGGAAGTCGGCGCCGAGCGCGGTCACGTCGATCGGGACGGACGCGACGGCCTGATACGCATCGAGGCAGACCTTCGCACCGACCTCGTGCGCGCGCCGGATGACGGGCGCCACATCGAGGAGCGCGCTCGTCTTGAAGAGGACGAGCGAAACGCAGACGAGTTCCGTCTCCTCGTCCACCGCCTGTACGAGCCTCGCCGTGTCGATCGTCAGGCCGTCGTCGCTCGGCACTTCACGGAGCCTCGCGTGGCCGCGAGCGAACGACTCGAAGACGTAGAGGACCGACGGGAAGTCGAGCGATGTGTGGACGATCTTGTTCCGACGCCCCTCGAATGGCAGCGACGAGAGAACGATCGAGAGCGCCGTGCTCACGTTCGGGTGAATCGTCACCGTGCGCGGCGGAGCGCCGAAGACCGGCGCGAGGAGATCGCCGACCTCTGCCGGCATCCCCCACCACCCTTCGCTCCAGGCGCGCACGCCGCGATCGGCCCACGTCTGGGCGAAGGCGCGCATCTCGTTCTCGACGCCGCGCGGCATGGCGCCGAGGGAGTGGCTCACGAGGTAGCAAGTCTTCCCCAGGATCGGGAACTCGCGGCGCCAGCCCGCGATCGCCTCGGCGCTGAAGGGATCGCGCGAGCTCATCGGGACGCCCCGGTCGCTCGGGGTCACGTGGCGACCCGGCTCGCGCGCGCGGCGCCGCACCACGCCCCGAGGTCCGCGGCGTCGCACGGAAGGTCGGCGTAATGCGCGACCTGCGCCTCGAGGATGTCGAGGCATGCCTCGGCGTCGGCTCCGGCCGAGTGCGCGCCTTCGAGGTCGCGCCCACAGTAAAACCGAAGCGCCGCAGCCAGATGCCGTGGTTCCTTCCGGTGGAAAATGAAGGCCGCGTCGAGCACGGCTCGTCCCTCGAGAACCGCCGGCCGGCCCGCCCGCGCGAACTCGCACGCGAGCAGCGGAAGGTCGTAGCGGATTGCGTTGAACCCGGCGAGATCGGCGCCTTCGAGGAGCCGCTCGATCTCGGCCGCGAGCTCCGCGAAAGGCGGCGCCGCCGCCACGTCTTCGTCCCGGATGCCGTGCACGCGCGTGGCAGGGTACGGGATCGGGACGCCCGGGTTCACGCGACGGACGAGGCGCTCGCGCCGTCCGTCGGGGTGGAGCTTCACGATCGCGATCTCGACGATGCGGTCGCGCTGGACGTCGAGGCCCGTGGTCTCGAGATCGATGACCGCGAGCGGGCGATCGAGACGGAGAGCGCGCGAAACTCCGGCCGCTGCGCCCAGCGCCGCCGCCGCACCCGGCGCTGCGGCCGGTGCAGCGACTGGCGCCGGGCGCTCGCCCGGCGCGGGCGCTGTCTCTTCGCCGTGCGCCGCATCGGCCGTGGGCGCGAGCAGCGCGGTGCCCAGACCAACCCGCGCGCCCCTCCGTCCCGCGCGCATGCGCGCGATCTGCACCATGGCCACACCGCCGAGGATCACCGTCGCGGCCACGATCACCTGGAGGTCGAGCGGCTCCGACAGAACGAGCGCGCCGAGCAGCACCGCGACGACCGGGTTCACGTACGCATACGTCGCGGCCTTCGGTGGCGGGACGTGACGGAGCAGATAGACGTACGCGCTGTAGCCAAGGAGCGATCCGAGCGCCGCCAGGTAGACGATTGAAAACGCCCCGCGCGCGGTGAGATGGAAGCGCGCCGCTTCGCCGAGCGCGAGGCCCGTCGCGCCGAGCGCCGCCGCGGCGGCGAGCGACTGGATGCCGGCCGCGACGAGGAAATCGCAGTTCACGGGACGGCGCGCCGCGAGCACCGAGCCTGCCGACCAGGAGAGCGATGCGATGCAGAGCCCGGCGACGCCGCGCGGATCGAGCGCGATGCCGCGGCCGAGTAGTCCGGGCGCGACGAGGAGCGCCACGCCGGCGAGCCCGACGAAGAGCCCGGCCCATCCGACCGCCGAGAGCCGTCCGCCGCGCGGAAGCATCGCATCGATCACCGCGACGAAGAGGGGCGCCGTCGCGATGAGGAGCGCGGCGAGCCCCGAGGGAACCGTCTGTTCGGACCAGACGACGAGCCCGTTCGCGATGAAGAGGAGAAGGAGCCCGATCGCGACGAGCGTCCCCCAGTCGCCGCGGGTCGTAGGAAAGCGCTTCCTCGCGGCGAGCGCGATGCCGAGCGCAGCCGCCCCGGCGAGGAGGAAGCGGACGCTCGCGAAGAGCGCCGGCGGGAGATCCTGGACGCCGATGCGGATGACGAGATACGTCGAGCCCCAGACGATGAACACCGTCAGGTACGCGAGAATGATCTTCGCGCGGCTCCCGCCTGCGGTCATCTCAGCCCACGCGCGGCCCGGCGGCCGCAACCGACTTGTCCGCGTCGGCCCGATACGGTGCGAAGTTCTCGACGAACCGGTGCGCGAGGTCGCGCGCCTTCTCGTCGTACGCGGCCGGATCCGCCCACGTCTCGCGCGGATTCAGGATCTCCGACGGCACGCCGGGACACGCGGTCGGCACGTGGAACCCGAAGATCGGATCGGGCACGAAGTCCTGACGGTCGAGCCATCCCTCGAGCGCCGCGCGCACCAAGGCGCGCGTGTGCGCGATGCTCATCCTCTTCCCCACTCCGTACGGCCCGCCCGTCCAGCCGGTGTTCACGAGGAAGACGCGCGCTTCGTGGCGTGCGATCCGCTCGCCGAGCATCCGCGCGTATACGAAGGGCCGGCGCGGCAGGAAGGGCGCGCCGAAGCAGGCCGAGAACGTCACCTGCGGCTCCGTCACGCCCGCTTCGGTCCCGGCGACCTTCGCCGTATATCCCGACAGGAAGTGGAACATCGCCTGGTCGGCCGTCAGCCGCACGATCGGCGGGAGCACGCCGAAGGCGTCGGCCGCGAGGAACATGATCGTGTGGGGATGGCCGGCGCGCCCCGAGAGGATCGCGTTGTCGATGTAGTCCACCGGATACGTCACGCGCGTGTTCTCTGTGATCGATCCGTCGTCGTAGTCCGGCTGCCGCGTCGCGGGTTCCGCGACGACGTTTTCCAAGACCGAGCCGAAGCGGATCGCGTTCCAGATTTGCGGCTCGGCCTCGCGCGATAGCCGGATGCACTTCGCGTAGCAGCCGCCTTCGAAATTGAAGATGCCGTCGTCGGACCAGCCGTGCTCGTCGTCGCCGACCAAGCGCCGCTCGGGATCGGCCGAGAGCGTCGTCTTCCCGGTGCCCGAGAGGCCGAAGAAGAGCGCCGTATCCCCGTTCGGTCCGACGTTCGCCGAGCAGTGCATCGGGAACACGCCGTCGCGCGGAAGCAGGTAGTTCAGCGCCGAGAAGATCGACTTCTTCACCTCCCCCGCGTACTGCGTACCGCCGATGAGGACCATGCCGCGCTCGAGCGAGAGGATGATGAACGCCTCGCTCCGCGTGCCGTCGCGCACCGGATCGGCGAGGAAGTCGCACGCGTCGATCACGGTGAACGACGGATCGTGCGCCTCCAGCTCGGTCCAGGTCGGACGGATGAAGAGCGTGCGGGCGAACAGAGCGTGCCATGCCTTCTCCGCGATGATGCGCACGGGGAGCCGGTGCTGCGGGTGCGCGCCGGCGAACCCGTCGAACACGAAGAGATCGCGTTCGGCTAGGTGCGCGCGCATCTTTTCCAGCAGGGCCTCGAAACGCTCGGCCGGGAACGGCTTGTTCACCTTTCCCCACCAGATGTCCCGCTTCGTGGACGGTTCCTCCACGACGAAGCGGTCTTCCGGCGAGCGGCCGGTCCTGGCGCCGGTGTTCACGACCAGAGCCCCGTTCGCCGCCAGCACACCCTCGCGACGCGCAAGCGCCAGCTCGACGAGCGAGGCCGAGGAGAGGTTGGCGTGAACATGACTCTTCGTGCGGATGCCGACGGCGTCGAGGCCTATCCGGTTACCCATTCCAGATCTCCCTTGAGCGTTGCGGTCCAGCCGGATGAGGCGGACCCGGGGACGTGAGCGATGGCGGTTGAGGCCGCCGGCGGCTAGGCCGATAGCTTATCACAGCGATTCGCCGGATCCGGACGCCGACAGGGGCGCGGGAACCCGCGTGCGGACGGGCGCATCTTCACTTCCGCGAGTGCCCGAGTCTGCCTTCCTTCGCGGCCGAGAACTCAGGGTGAAGGCCGCTCCGGAAGTCAGACCCGGGCACTGCAGCCGCGCGCTTGAAACACAGGCGCCCCCCGCGTTAGCGTCGTTGCGGATCGCCCGCGGTCGCGGAAAGCCTCGCCGCGGCGGGTCGAAAGAGGAGGAGGAAGAGGATGAACGCTTTCCGCATCGTGGCCATTGTCCTGCTGGCCGCTGGCATCGCCGCCCTGCCCGGGTGCGCGAAGAAGACCGTCACGCGCGTGGACACCGACACGACCATCGACTTGTCGGGCCGTTGGAACGACACCGACAGCCGCCAGGTGTCCGAGGAAATGATCCGCGACTGTCTCAACCATCCGTGGATCTCGCAACACCTGACGTCGAACGGGGGCGAGAAGCCGACCGTGATCGTCGGCGTCGTCCGCAACAAGACGACCGAGCACATCCCCGTCGGCACCTTCATCAACGACCTCGAGCGCGCGTTCATCAACGTCGGCTCGGTCGAGGTCGTGGCGAGCGCCATCGAGCGCGGCGACGTGCGCGACGAGCGGAGCGAACAGCAGCGGTTCGCTTCCGAGGAGACCGCGAAGGAATTCGGGCGCGAGAACGGCGCCGACTACATGCTGTCGGGCGAGATGAACTCGATCACGGATTCCGAAGGGGGCGAGAAGGTCCTCTTCTACCAGGTCGATCTCACGCTCATCAACATCGAGACGAACACGAAGGTCTGGCTTGGACAGAAGAAGCTGAAGAAGTTCGTCGGGCAGGGCCGCTACAAGTCCTGACGGTGACGATGTCCCAGCGGAACACACGGCGCCCGGCGGGGCGGTCCGGTGCGCGCGCTCTTCTGGAGCCGATGCGGCCGCGGGCGCGAGCCGCCCCGGCGGCGCTCGTGCTCGGGCTCCTCGTCGCGCTCCTCGCCGCCGGGTGCGCGACGCATGCCGAGAAGCGCGCGGAGATGGAGCGCGCGATGTCGCGCGGCGACTACGCCGCCGCGCTCCAGGAGCTGGACAAGAAGCACAAGAACCCCGAGAACGTCCTCTACCTTCTCGACCGCGGGCTCCTCCTCCACTACCTCGGCCGGCACGCGGAGAGCAACGTCGAGTTCGAGGCGGCGGAAGTCCGCATCCAGGATCTCTACACCCGGAGCCTCTCCAAGGAAGCGGCCGCGCTCGTCACCTCCGACAACGTGATCCCGTACGACGGCGCGCCGTTCGAGCGCGCGCTCATCCATTACTACCGCACGATGAACTACCTCCACGCCGACGATGTCGAGGGCGCGCTCGTCGAGTGCCGCAAGGCGAACCTCCTCCTGGCCGAGATCGCCGGCAAGACCGAAGGCAAGAAGACCGCGTATCAGGACGACCCGTTCCTCCAGTACTTGACGGCGATGCTCTACGAGGACGCCGGCGAATGGAACGACGCCTGGGTGTCGCTGAGGTCGGCGGAGGAAGCGTACGAGCGATCGGCGGAGGTCTTCGGCGTCGAGGCGCCGGCGACCCTCGGCGGCGATCTGCGACGCCTGGCGCGCGGCTTCGGCGACGTCGCGGACTACGAGATGTATTCGGCGAAGTATCCCGAAGCGTGCGACACGGTCGCAGCGGGATCCGGCGAGCTCGTTCTCCTCTTCGAGAACGGGCTCGCGCCGTTCAAACAGCAGATCGACATCGCGCTCCCGATCTTGAAGACCGACCGGGACCGCTATCGCGACCGGGACGAGTTCGCGCTCGTCGTCGCGAACCGCTGGAACGGGTACTCGTACGAAGACGCCGAGCTGGACTACCTGCTCCGCATCGCGGTGCCGAAGTTGAAGACGCGGCCGCCGCTCGTGCGGGCGGCCGAAGTGCGCGTGGGCGATGCGGCGGCGCGCACCGCGGTCGTCGAGGACGTCGCGGCGCTTTCCGAAGCTGCGCTCTCGGAGGCGATGCCGAAGATCCTCTTGAAGACGGTCCTGCGCGGGCTCGCGAAGTATCTGACGACCCGCGGCGTGGAGAAAGAGGCGGGCGAGGTCGGCGGCTTCATCGCGAACATCCTCACCGCCGCGACCGAGCGCGCCGACACGCGCGGCTGGATCACGCTCCCGAACGACATCCAGATGGCGCGCCTCTCCCTTCCGGCGGGCGAGCACCGTGTGACGCTGAGGTTCCTTGGGCGCGGTGACGACCTCATCGCGTCGGCGGACGCGGGAATCGTGACGATCGAACCGGGGCGGCGTACATATCTGACATGGCGCGGATGGGAATAGGCGCGGGGTCCTGCATGAATATCGCCAAGCGGACGATGCGGATCGCCGCGTGCGCGCTCGTCCTCGTTGCGGCTGGTTGTGCGCGCTCGACGGATCGAACCGCTACCGATGAGGCGCCTATCGACAGCATCCAGGTGCGCGACGGGCTTCGCGACGGCCTCTACGCCGTCATCTGGGAAGCCTCCGACCCCGATTCGGCGGCGCTCGTCGCGACGCATCAGGCGGTGCTTCCGTACCACCGCAAGTACTCCGGCTCGGAAGTACCAGAACCCCGCACGTATCTCGCTCTCGATACG
>Ga0326597_10014812_pt1 | contig 10210 bp, 7 predicted proteins | sample RVTome_12_FD_203789 | JGI IMG/M metagenome (GOLD analysis project Ga0326597, IMG submission 203789) | Soil microbial communities from uranium-contaminated site in the Upper Colorado River Basin, Wyoming, United States - RVT100D185 | ecosystem: Environmental > Terrestrial > Soil > Contaminated >...
TCCTTGAGAACGGCGTCCTTCGCCGTGTCGGGACCGAAAAAGAAATCGAATTTCTTTGTCTCGGATTGCTCGGCGACGGCCAGCGAAGTGTGGGAGTAATCCAGTCCCATCCACATATCCGAATGCATGTCGACGATCACCAGGTCGAGTCTGCCGTCGCCGTTGTAATCGAACACCTTCGAGCCGATGGCACCGAACGAAGTACGTTCGAACACGTCCTGTGTTACATCGACGAACGTGCCGTTCCCCAGATTCCGATAGAGCTGGTCGGGACCGAACATACTGGTGACGAATACGTCCAGCCAGCCATCTGCGTCGTAATCGAAAACCGCCACGTCGCTGGCCCAGCCGCGCCCGCTCAGGTTTGAACCTTCGGTCACGTTCGAGAACGTGCCGTCGCGATTGTTGTGGTATAGAAGGTTGTATTCTTTGGGAGAGTCAATGACGGCGGCCAGCCCGCCCGACTTGCCCTTGCCGATATAGTATTGTGAAGACTCGTCAAAGTCACTGCTCGTCCATTCCGCCGTGTTGACGACGTACAGATCCAGGTGCCCGTCGTTATCGTAGTCGAAGAAGGCGGCCGTCTGCGAATGCCCGACGTAAGCCAGCCCCGCTTCTTCGGTCGCCTCCTCAAACGCGCCCTTTCCACGATTCCGAAACAGCACGTTTCCGCCTCGAGTGCTGGTGACAAACAAATCTTGATCGCCGTCGTTATCGTAGTCGGCGAACGTGGCTCCGTTGCTGATGCGATCCGCCAGCGCGACCCCCGCTTCGTCCGTCTTTGCGACAAACGTACCGTCACCCTTGTTTTCGAACAGGGCGTTGGGCCCGAGCTGATTCAAAAAGTAGATATCGTCATGGCCGTCGCCGTTGGAGTCTCCGATGGCAACGCCACAGCCGTGGTCGTACAGATTGATCTTGAAGGTTTCGCCTTGCTCGTTGGTCAGAAAGCCCATCTGAAAATCGAGCCCCGCTTCGGCCGCCACGTCATGAAAGCCCGCCTCGGTCGTCACGACAGCCGCCGCATTCTCGTCTTTGGGTCTCTGAAACAGAAACAAGATCAAGCCGGCCACCGGAAAAACGCAGACAGCGACGATCAGAAGGAGCGATTTGGATTTGCGATCGGACATCTTTTTGTGGATTCAACCCCTCACTGGATTGCAAGAAACTGCGCCGTCTTGACCCCTCGCGAACCTAGTGCCTTGTCACGACTAAAAGTTCGGGTGCCACTGGCTCTGCCAGTGCTTGCCAAGTTCAAACACCTCAAGGACTTGCACTGGCAGAGCCAGTGGCACACAACCCGAAAACTAAGCGTTGACAAAGTACTAGCCACCGTTGCCAACAAATTAGCCGGTGCAACGCTCAAGTCAAAAAAAAAGGCCGTCTGGCAGCACGCCGGACGACCTTTGAGTAGCCAGAATCTGGACAGACTCACTCGGTGAGTTTGAATTCAAACGTGTTCGCCTTATCTGCTTCGACGGTTTCGGAAAAGCCTGAAGTCGCTGGGCTGGCATACTTTTCGGGAATCAGCGATTTGGGCATGTTGTCTGCGGTTACCATGGGCGTGTCGGCCATCTTCAGCGTCGCTTCTTTCGAATCGCCCGTGTCCACTGTCGGTGATGCATCCATTTTAGAGATTGCAACCTGGTACTTACCCGCGGCTGCTCCCTCCTTTTGCCCGGTCTTGAGCGTGAATTTTCCGCTGGCGTCCGTCACACCCGTGGCTGACACCCCACCACTCGCAACGGCCGCGCCACCCGGACCAGCCGCAGCCGCGTCAGGAACGAAGGTTACCGCAGCTCCTTCCAGCGGTTGGTCATTCAAGTAGACAGTCCCAGAAACCGGTGTCGTCTTAACTTCTGCAGGGCCGCCGCAGCCAGCGAGTACCAATGCCCCCAGCCCCAACGTCCAAATCATTTGTCTGTTCATCAGATTTTCAAATTCCCTCAGCAAAGAAAAATACCGACCACCCGAGATTCAGATGGTCGGCGAAAGTTACAGTAGCTCTTGACTATTGGGGTAAGTCCACTGGGTTACCATCCCAACGACATCCCAACCGATTGTAGGTCACGTAGTCGATAGTTTCGGCCAGGGAGTGCACCGAGCCATCACTAAAGACAAACTGTGCGCCGCCAGGATGTTGGGACTTGAAGCCCTGCGAAGTTTGCCAGTTGCGCCATCCGTTGCAACCATTACCCGACTGGTTATCCAGGCCCTTGGGATTCGTTGAGGAATTCCAACCGGGCTCGCCGATGCCAACGATCGGGTGGTTGATCGGTCCCGTCGTGGCGGTCCACAGCGAGTTGAAGTGCATCCAACCATTCCATTGATGATCGGCCTTGTGCGGCAGAACCTCGCCCATGGCAATCACATTCGCCGTGCCATCATTAATCTGAGCGATCTTTGCGGCCCATCCGCCTCGACCGAACACGCCAGAGATCTGATCGAGACGACCGGTATTCCCATGCCCGGAAGGTCCAGTTCCGAATATATTGCCTGGGTAAAGGGTGCATGAATTATTCCACGCCGGCATGGCTTGCGCCCCAAGTGAAGGAGCGTAGCATGAAAGTGCTCGGTTGTTGGGGTCCGACCACTGCCACCTGTCCATGCCCGAATACGAAGGGCACAGGAAGCCAGGGACCGGCACCTGCCAAGTCCATACGTTGCCGTTTCCTATCCCTGTAGGTCGTGTTCCTATGCTCACACCGGCGAAGGCATTATATTCCGCATTGTTTGGATTTCCCGCGGGATTTGGGCCATTGTATCCGCCAAATGGAATCGTGTCGTACAACGGCTGCTGCTCGAGGAATGGCAATAGTTTGACCAGTTCACTGCCTTTGCTGGCGTCGGTCCACGTCGTGTTGTTGAGTGGCGTGGCACCCACCTGCATACCATTAGGCGGAAAAGTTTTGTACGTGTCGTGGTAGTTATGCAATGCCAGCCCCAATTGCTTGAGGTTGTTGCCACACTGCATGCGGCGTGCCGCCTCGCGAGCGGCCTGGACGGCCGGAAGCAGGAGTGCCACAAGAATGCCGATGATGGCAATCACCACCAGCAATTCGACCAGCGTAAAACCTCGCCGGCCTTTTGGACGGGTAAATGTCTGACGCACGATTTGCTCCTTTGTGACGATAGAAAAAGATGACAAAACCAATCTCGCACTGGCAAGATAATCAATATGGAACCAAATATCAAGTATCTTCTTAACCAACGTCGATTTTTTTAAGGGGGATTTAGAGTCCCCCCGGAGGCGGCAGATTTCCGCCCGCCAAGTTGCGATGCTGCTGGGCCAAAGCGCCGTATTTCTGATCTGTGGACAGCTTGGCTTCGTAATATGCCGCCAGGGCGGCGTGAGTGAGTTGGTGACCGGGATCGTACTCAAGGACGCTCTGTAGCCAGATGATGCCCTCTTTGGAGGAACCGTATTCCAGGTGCAGTTGGCCAACCTCGTACCGCAATTGGGTATCATCCAATCGGTCGAAGACCCTTGCGGCCAAGTCGTTCGCCAGGGCAATCTTTTGGGCCGCCAGCGTGGCGTACTCAAAGTGACTCTGTGCTTCCGCGCTGCGCCCCATGCCACGCAGGGCGGTTCCATAGGCAAATCGCAGTGTCCGATCACGAGCGCCAAGTTCGATGGCCGGTCGCAGGCGTTCTTCCGCGGCGGCGTATTCGCCCAACTCGATGGCGACATTGGCGCGTTCGACCAGCGCTTCGATGTGGGTCGGTTGCCGCTGCAGCAGGCCGTCCAGAGCCTCGACCGCCAACTCGGCCTTCCCCATCGCGCGCCAACAGCGTGCCAAGCCGAGCGACGCATCGTCGGCCTGTTGAGCCCCGTTAACGGCGATTTGAAAAAACTCGACGGCTTCGGCCGGCTTCTTCGCTTCGAGCAGTATTTCTCCGACCCCGAGTGCCGCGGCTGCGTGAGACGAATCGAGGGCCAATGCCTTGCGCAGAAACTCCTCGGCCTTGACTGGAGCTTCAAGATCGCGATGGATCTGTCCCGTCCAGAAGAGAGGTTGAGGGTTTTTGGGCTGATCTTGTCGCCAGGCATCGAGTAAATCCAACGCCGCGCTAAACCGTCGTGAAGTCAGGAATCCGATCGAGTAGGCTTCACAGATTTCCGCCATGTCGCCTTGGGGGTTCTGCAAGAGCTGCGTGAGATGCGGCTCGGCGGTATTCATTTGGCCCGCTTGTGCCGCCGCCAGCCACTCTTCTCGATTAAGCATCTCGAGGCGGTATCCAAGATACTTGGCACGTCGCAGATGCCGTCGCGCTTCGTCCATCGTGCCTTGTTTGCGGCACACGCGCCCCAGCAAGAATTCGGCTTCCGCATTCGTTCTGGAAACTCGTTTCGAAAACTGCAGCCACCACATCGCGGCCTCGATGTGACGATTGGCAATTCGTCGCCGCGCCAGCGCATTCGGCAACTGAGCCAGACGTTCACGCTGCAGCAAACACACGGCCAGCAGCGAAATCAAAACGAGCAGCAACCACCACTGGCGTGAGCTTCGATGTTCTTTCCGAGGTTCGTTCATTGCCTGGGCGCGGCTCCCGAGTTCGAATCGTTCCCTGCACCTAGGTTCCACCAAATGTTCAACGCGGGCAAGTCCTGGCTGACGAACGTGCTGTAGTTACCAACTGCCAGGTCCATATCGCCGTCTTGATCCAGATCGGCAACCGCCATCGTGGCATGACGGCACTTTCCCTGCTCCAGGACGTGACGCTCGAAGACGCCGGTCGAAGTCTGTTCGAGCCAGATGAGAGAGTCCAGCTGGATGCTCTCATACATTTTGATGACTTTGGCCGGGATCAGCGAGCAGGCCACGATGTCGAGATCGCCGTCCAGATCCAGATCCGCCGCCAACGCGCGATGAACGCCCGGTAGTTCGGCCAGTTTCCGGTGTTGCCAGCGATTCTCGCCCAAATTCTCCATCCAATGCACAGCGTGATAATCTCGCAAAAGATAGTCGTCGAACATGTCCCCGTTGGTGTAGAGAAAGTCCGTATCTCCGTCGCGATCCAGATCGACAGGGCTGATTCCGCTGGAACCGAACGAGGGGCGGTCGGCGGCGAAAATCGGCCGCGCTTCGAAGCGGTTCTGGCCGAGATTGAAGAAGGTCGTGATCGTCTCATGGTCTTGGCTAAAAAGTGTCGTGGCGTCGGGCCGGCCGTCTTGGTTGAGATCGGCGATCACAACATGGATCGCGCCATGCCGCGGATCAAGCGTAGATTGCTCGAATTGCGGCGGGTTCGACCCACCAAGGTTCTCAAGCAGCAGCAACCGGCCTGTCTTCCTCCAACCGAACTCCGCAACCATCAGGTCCACATCGCCGTCCGCGTCAGAATCGACCGCTTGAACGTCAGCGACCCGCCCCAGCTTGTCGCACAGGACAATTGGCGTGTAGCCACGGTCGTCATCGTCTTTACGCAGCCAAACCACCCGGCCATGATTGTGGTCCGCCGGTGCAAAGCTGCCCAGGTCAGCAACGACCAGGTCGATCCGCCCATCGCCGTCGAGATCGCAAGGCTCGGCGTGCGCCGGATTGTTTAGCGTGGCAAGGGTCGTCAGACGGATCATGGAATCGTCCAGGGTTGCCGATTGCACGGTGCCCGACTTCATATCGCAGACGATCAGTTGTTCGCTGCCGCCGGCGTCCAGACGCGTCCAGTTGAGATGGGCGATCGAAGGCGAACCACCGACCCGAGGACTATCGGTTTGCCGGAACTGCAGAGGCCCGGAATCGACGCCCGAACTGGCCATCGGCAAGGCCACATCAACGGGCGCGCGGTCTTCGTAATACCGAATCACATCCGCCATGATCGGCACCTGCAAGCCCTCGCGGTCCGATTGAAAATACAGATGGAAGCCTTGTTCCACCTCGTCGCGCCAAGCGGCCCGAGGAAAGTGACTGGGGTCAGGCGTCACGTGGCAGGCACCACAAAACGAAGCGACTTGCGCGGCGATCGCCTCGTCGTTCGCGGCCGATCCGACCGCGACGTTTGCCGTCTGTTTTGGCGAAACCGATTTGGTCGCCTCGCCGTGACAACCGGCCACGAGACAAACTAGCAGCAGCGCGGCGATGGCGTTGTTGCCGCGCCCCGTCCTGACCGCTGGCACGGGATTGGATCGGTCCGCGAACACTCGCGGTGTTGGATTCCGTTTAAGCATTCACTTGGCTGCGCCAATTTCGTGACAAATCTGGGCTTACGTCGATCGCCAATCACCATTATAGCAGTCTTGCAGGCATCGCTACGACTTCGTTGGAAAACCTGTCGCAGGGGGATTGAATGAACAGGAGATAGCAGAGACAACGGTGGAACGATCTTTTAGACGGAGCGAACGGGGATATTTCACCTCCGTTTCCTCTGTTGCCTCCTGTTCAAACTAGCGGAGCGTTGTCTTATAATGGCGGCCAGAATAATTGTCGCGAGCAGGTCTCCTCGCACAGCGTTGAGGACCCGTTACCGCGTGTGTTCTTACCCACTTACCAGATTGGAATCACCAATGGACAAAACCTCCGTGCTGAAAGTCGTCGTTTACGGTGCGACCGTGATCGTCGCGGCGGCCCTCGTCATCGCAATCATCAACCCGGGAAAAATCCCCCCTCCTCGCCAGTTTACCGACGAAGAAAAAGCGATGATTCCCTCGACCGAGTCCTACGCGACTCCGTCCATTTCGAAGGGCATCGAGCGGCCCCGGAACGAGAATTCCGACGAACCCCGTATCAGCGATGACGAAGAAGTGATCGGAGTCCTTGTCGATGACAAAGCGCGAGCGTATCGTGTCGCGGCCTTCACTGGCCATTTCGACCACGTCGTCAATGATATGCTCGGCGGCGTCCCCGTCACGGTGACCTATTGCGATCGTGCTGACTTCGCGCGCGTGTTCACCGATGACACCAACGAACCGCTCGATCTGGGCACCGGTGGCTGGTCGGGCGAGCAAATGTGGTTGCGTCTGGATGAAGAGAACTATGAACACACCTCCACGGAGATCCCGTTCAAAGACAAAGATTTCGAAAGAATTACCTGGCAGGATTGGAAAGCGAAGCACCCCGACACCACGGTCTATATCGCGGTGGCGCGTGATGACGCAGGTGCGGTGAAGACCAATGAATCAGACGAACCGAAAGTGGACAGCGCCGAGTCGCCCCCCGGCGGGAAGCCGCGCACCGAGAAATCATCCGCCGTCGACGAGCCGAATGACCCAAAGTAAGTATGGGATCGCACCTCGCGATGATTCGCATGATCCTCGGGATTACTCTGCCAAATCGACAGGGCGGTCGTCGCGTTGACGCTTCAGGTCCAAAACAGCCTCTTGTCTGAGATCCCCCACAGCGTCAATCAACAGGGCGTCGCGAGGCGCCGAACCGCCCCATGATTTTGTCGCATTCCAGTGCTGCATGGCGCGTTCGACTGCGGTCTGGCGACTCTCGGGCGATCCCACGAAGTCGTATGCAAAGTCTCGAAAATGGGGTGAACGGTGCAGCGAACGATTAGCGATATAGCGGACTGCGTCGTAAGGGTCGTCAAGCACCGTCGCAAGGAACGGCGGCATCCACTCGCCGCCCGACGCCTCCAGCGCCGGTTCCCAGCCCATGTGCCAGGCGACTAACGCTCGCTGCCCCGCGTCGCCGCGCAATGCCCACAGCACGGCAGCGGACAGACGGGTAACTGTCTCGTCCATTTCTGGAGTCTCCAGGGAGTACCAATCTGTCAGATGCGTGGCCGTCCAGGCCAGCGATTTGTCCAAATGACAGAGGTTGCAGGCGTTGGGTCTTCCTGTCGCCAGGCTGTTGGCGGCACTTGGGCGGTCGATCGTATGACTGCGAATTGCCTTTAACAGTCCATAAGTCGTGTGTGGCATGTGGCAATTGTAGCAGCGACTTCCCTGCGATTCGGGCATGTGATGCGTGTGGACCGGGGTGTCATAGCCGCCGCTTTGGTGACATCGAAGGCAAGCGTCGTCGCCAATCCCCGACGTCTTAAGCTGATCGTTGGCCCACGTCTCGAGCGGGCGAGGATCGTCCTCGGATTTGTGCAGCTGGTGGCACGTCAAGCACGACATATCGCCTTGTTGATAACAGCGTGAATTGGACAATCCATTGAACTCTCGCCCCGACACCCGCACCATCCCGTCAGACCAGAATTGCAAGTCGAGTGCCCGATCCACCTCTTCTTCCGAGCCGGCGATGCCGTCCCTGAGCCGCACCCGCGTCGCCGCATCGCGTCCCAGTAGGTGCAACGTATCGGCCAACCGATCGCCAGGTCGGAATCGATAGCCGTTGGCAAACAGGTCCGCAAAGTCGCTCTGCCGTCGCGGCAGCGTGATGCCATGACAACGCCCACATACTTCGGTCGAACGCTCGTGCGTCAACGTGGCGGGATTGAGGATGGCTTCCGCGGCGCTTGGGTTCGAAGAATTGTTTTCCTCCGCGCGGTGAAATCGCACGTGCTGCTCGGCGGGACCATGGCACGCTTCGCAAGCAATCCCGAATTGCCCGACCTCGGAATCCGTTCGGGAATCGTCGCCAGCTACGAGACGCGTGCGGCCATGCGTGGTGTGGCATTGAATGCATTCGTTGTTCCATCTTCCCGTGGCAGGCGGAGGTTTGGCGTGCGTCGGAGGAGTCAGAAACGACGATTCCATGGGGACCCACTTTTCTTCTTCCTTGAGATAGACCAACGGCAACTGGGCCAGCGTCCGACCACTTCTGATTGGAAACCAGTAGACTTGCATATGGTGCGAACCCGTTGTCAGAACCAGCGGCAAGTCGATCTCGGGTGAAGGCCCTTCCGTTTGATCATCCATCGCCATTCGGCACCAGTACTGGTCCCCACGACGCTGCAGTCGGTACGAGATTCCCTTGTCCTTGATCTGCACGTCGTTGAAGTCGCCGAACACGGCGGCTGGAGTCGCACGCTGCGTCATCGTACGATGATACGAAGCGTGCCACGTATCGTGTTGTGCCTGGTGACAGTCGCGACAGGACGCCGACGAGACATACCCATCCGCCGAAACCTGGTGCGGTGTGTGCTGGTCAAGTATCGACGTGGCGACCGTCACGGCCGCGGGAGCCACGATGTGTTCTGGACGCGTGACAACCGGCGGATCATCGTCCGGTCGACCAACCGGCGGCGTCGATCGCATCGCCAGAATGAGTGCGATGGCAAACGCGACAAACATGACCGTGGACATGCCAATCGTGGCCAGACGCCAGCGCAGGTTCTGGACCAAGCAAGCGCGCACGATCGCCGCGAACAGAATCGCGCTCAGAACAGCCAATCCAAGGTTCATTTGTCTTGCCCGCTCCAAAGTCTCTGGACGATCGTGACCCCAGCTTACCACGTCGAGGCAAGAATCGGTGGAAGCGAGGACTTTTTTTGGGCAGTTCAAAAGACAGCCTTGCTGATTCACCCATCCGCACCAGCGACTCGCCACTTGCGATCGGTGGCTTGTAGGTCAATGACGCGAACGAATACGATAGCGATATCGTTTCAAGAAAAAGCACCACCATCACCAAACAACTCCTCTCAACGGAGCTAGCGAGCCATGTCAAAATACGTCGTCAGCCGCGAGCAGTGCTCGAAGCATAACATCTTCCCTGGAGTCGACATCTTTACGACAGCCGGCGAACGGATGATGCTGTCTTTCGTCGAGTTTGAACCGCACGCGGTCGTCGAGATGCACAGCCATCCGCATGAACAAATGGGACTGCTGCTGGAAGGTGAATTAACCTTTACGATCGGCGACGAAGAGCAGCTTGTTCAGCCCGGTCAAATGTGGCGAATTCCTGGTGGTGTGTCCCATAAAGCCATCGCGGGCGACGCGCCGGTGAAGGCGCTGGATGTCTTCTGCCCAATTCGCGAGGACTATTTGTAAGGCCCAGTGCAGTGGGGCACGCCCTGAGGCTCGTAGGGCGTGGAAAAGAGCGCTAAGATCGCCCAGGAAGTAACTTCGGCATTTCGGGCGCAGACGTCGCTACGACTTAATTGGAAAACCCGTCGCAGGGGATTGAATGAACAGGAGATAGCAGAGACAACGGAGGGGCGAACTCTCTGTTTCCTCTGTGGCCTCCTGTTCAAACTAGCGTGGACTTGCAAAAACCTCAGGTCCGTTCATAATACCAGCTAAGGATAAATCGATGGCAACATTCTACTTTTACTTCTTCTGGTTTTTGTTTAGCCCTCGGGTTCGACGGGCCGGAGG
>Ga0326597_10014813_pt1 | contig 10209 bp, 10 predicted proteins | sample RVTome_12_FD_203789 | JGI IMG/M metagenome (GOLD analysis project Ga0326597, IMG submission 203789) | Soil microbial communities from uranium-contaminated site in the Upper Colorado River Basin, Wyoming, United States - RVT100D185 | ecosystem: Environmental > Terrestrial > Soil > Contaminated >...
CCGTAGTCAACGTCACGGTCGAGATACCAGGCAGGCAGGCTACGAGTTTCGGGGTCCCGGTCGAGACGAACCGTCAGGCTCTTTCGTTCCTGGTCGACGTTGGTGACGGTGGCCAGGTCACCGTTGAGCACCCCCAGCCGAGTCTGGTTCTGGCGGCACAGGATCCGGTCCCCAGCCTGGAACATTCGTTCTCCGACTTCGAGCGGTGGTCCGTCGAAACAGTTGGATACGTCCAGGTGGATGCGGGTCCTTCGTTCAACTCGGTAACGGTCTCGTTGTCGTAGCGATGAGCAGGCATGAGGTGAGGTCACCGGTGGCGGTGACATAGCGATACCAATCCTGCGCTGCCTCGCCGATGGTGTCGTTTCGGGTTGGTCCGATGATCACCCTGCCTTGCTGTCGGTACGTCTCGATCGCCCGGTCGACTGACCCACTCTCGACACTTATGGCCACCTATTCGAAGGCATGGATCGGGCTGCAGCCGATGCTCTCGATGCTGCGGCGTGTGGGCTTTTTGTGGGCCCAGGCGGTTTCCGCACCGGATGAGGCACACCCTGAAACAGGAAAAACCCCCATCGCTGGGGGCGTTTCTTGGGGTGGAGCTGAGGGGATTTGAACCCCTGACCCCCTGCATGCCATGCAGGTGCTCTGCCAGGCTGAGCTACAGCCCCAATGGGAGCGGCAATTATAGCTGGTCAGAACTTCCCTGAGTCGCTGGCTCAAAGAGGATTCGGGGTGCGTCTCCCCATAGGCGCTCAAGGTCGTAGAAAGCCCTCGTGGCCGCCTGGAAGACGTGCACCACTATTTCGCCGTAGTCAAGCAGGATCCATTCGGCCTCATCGACTCCTTCAGAACGCAACGACATGCGCTGATGCTTTTCTTTGAGCTGAGTATGAACTTCGTCGGCGATGGACCGGACCTGGCGGTTTGAGGTTCCGGTGGCGATCACGAACATATCGGTAATGAACAACAAGTTGCTGACATCGATGATGGTAATGTCAAGGCCCTTCATATCATCGATGGCTGCTGCGGCCGCCTTGGCCAGGTCAATGCTCGTGATAAATGATCCCTTTCTCACGGTGAGTCTTCGCCAAGGATGATAGTGAGATCCACGACACCAGACGGTTGACGGACCTCGAGCACGACCTCTCCGTACCCGAGCAGCCCTTGGGCAGCGATGGCCTCGGCGCGTCGCTCACGTCCCTGGGCGATGATCTGGGTGGTCGGATAGTCCAAAGACCCGGCGTTGTCTGTCTTGAGTACCCGATAACCGGCCAGCGCGAACGTCTTCGCAACTGGCTGCGTGACTCCGACGCGGCCGTTGCCATTGAGAATCTCGACAACCAGTCGGGGATGCAGACCGATCCGCAGATACGGGATCCCTTGCTCGACGTAATCAGCTGCGTCAGCGATATCAAGGGAGTACCGCTCGTCACCGGTCGACAGCGTATTGACCCGCACCGCCGGGAGGGCGCTCACCACGAGTGCCTCGTCCTGACTGGCGCCGGTAATGGCGGCTATCCCCATGGTGGTACCGCCGGACAACACCCTATCGGCGATCGCCTTTCTGTTGCCAATGGTCTCGAATACGGCGGACCATACCTCTCCCTGGCGGAACAAGAAGTCGAGGTCGTTGTCGACTCCCTTTTCCGTCAGGAGGCGCACCACCATCTCGGCCGGTCTTGGCTGGAGACCCTCACCGGCTGCCACCCTCTGATTTCCAGCTGCGTCTTCTGAGACGAATGGCCTGGAGATGGCTACCTCCAACGGCTCGTCGAAGAGGGCACCGAACTCGTCAGCTGTGAACGTAAACGTGTCGTCAATGCGCACACCGAGCAGGTTGACAACCGTCAGTGACAGCAGGTCCACACCACCGATCGTGTATGCCTCCGAGAAGGTATGTTCGCCAAACCCGGGGGCAATGGCGAGTAGCGACTCCGGGAGCGATATCAGTCGGCTCGGCTGATCGGCGCTCGCACCCACGAGCAGGATGGCGCGGGGCAACGCGTCGACTTCCACGACGATCAGGGCCGAGGCACCGACATCGGGAGCAATCACCACTGGGTCCGGACCGACTTCTTGCGGGCGCAGCCGCAGGTACGAGAGCGTTATAGAGGCGGCCACGAGCGCCAACGCAATCATCGTAGCCATAACGATCTTGCGGCGAGCCTTCTTACGTGAGTCGTCCCTGGCAGATCGATGCAGCTCTCGGGCCGTCAGTTCACGCTTGGGCTGGCCTGACAGTCGGTGCTGGGGTTCACTCATAGGCCGTAGAGCCCGTGGGCAAGCATGTATTCGTACACACGATCTCTGACCAGGAACCGAACGGACTGGCCCCGCCGGGCCCGCTCCCTGATGCTGCTACCGGATATCTCCAGGATCGGCATATCGAGCCAGGTCACTGGACCGGCAGCTTCCTCGACACCGACGCGGTTGGTATGCAGTCGGGGCACCACCGCGATTTCAGCCCTTTCCCTGACCTCGTCGTAACGTTGCCAGGTGGGCAGTTTGGCGGCGGCGTCAGCGCCGAGTATGAGAACGAGACGATCTGTCTCCGGGAACGTGGCGAGGGTGTCAGCCGTGTAGGTCCAACCGTCCCGGCGGACCTCCCGGTCGTCAGGGACGAGGAAGTCGGCTCCTTCGGCGGCCAGCTGGGTCATCGCCCATCGATGTTCCCCGGCGGAAACGGAGTCGGCGGGCTTTTGCCATGGGGACCCGGCGGGCACCATGAGGACATGATCGACACCTAACTGCATGAAAGCAGTTTCAGCAGCGAGTAGGTGGGCAAGGTGGGGAGGGTCGAACGTGCCCCCGACGATGGCTCTGTACACCGGCCACAGGATAAACGATTCCCTACGCGGTCGAACCGTTAGCCAACCAGGCGCAACGCCCGGGCCGGCTGATAGCCCTGACACCCCACCCAGTCGAGCGGGTCGACATACGTTCCCGACAGTCGAACCGAAAAGTGCAGGCCGGCGATTTCGTGCGACGATCCACTCCTGCCGATGGTACGGCCTGGCTCCACCCAGGCACCGGCAGCCACCGAGCGCTCCTTGAGGAACGAATAGCTGGTCTTGAGGCCGCCCCCATGATCGATGGTGACCGTCTGATTGTTCACGACCAGTCCTGCGAAAGTGACGCGACCTGCCGCGGCCGCCGAGACGGGCGTCCCTTCTTCGGCTCCAATATCGATTCCCCAATGGCCGCTGTATCGGCCAGTTGGCTGAAAGCCATTCGCAATCTGACCTGATAACGGCCATTCCAAGCCGACACACCGGCCCCCGTCAACGGTCTGTGGGCCGGACAGGAGTAAAAACGTGACTGAGAACATCGACACGATGAAACGGCTCATGACACCCATCCACGCCGCTCAGCCACAAGCGTGACCGTACCCCAGGGTGAGCCTCAGCTCAAGGGGGTTGGCTCAGATAAGTTCGTCGACCGTGCCGAGATACTCCAACATATCGATGAGCCGGGCGGAGTACCCGATTTCGTTGTCGTACCACGCGATGACCTTGAAGAACTGATCGTTCAGTTCCATCGTCGCCTTGGCGTCGAAGATCGAAGAGTGGTGGTTTCCGATGAGGTCGGACGAGACAACCGGGTCTTCGGTGTACTCAAGCACGCCTGCCATCTCGCCTTCGGCTGCCTTCTTCATGGCCGCGTTGATTTCGGCGAGCGAGGTCTTCTTCTCCGTGCGGAAGGTGAGATCGACCACAGAAACATCGGGGGTCGGTACCCGAAAGGCCATGGCGTCAAGCTTGCCTTCCAACTCCGGGAGCGTCAGCACAACGGCTTTGGCCGCCCCGGTCGAGGCCGGAATGATATTGGCGTAGGCATTCCGGCCCCCGCGCAAATCCTTCTTTGAAGGCGAATCCTGAGAAGGCTGAGAGGCGGTGACGGAGTGGATGGTGGTCATGAGTCCTTCGACGATTCCGAACTCGTCATTGAGAACCTTGGCGAGTGGCGCCAGGCAGTTGGTGGTGCACGAGGCGTTCGAAATGATGCGATCGGCATCGGGGTCGATCTGAGTGTGGTTCACCTTGTACGCAAACGTGCGAACTTTGTCTGGAGACTTCGTGGGGGCCGAGAGAATAACCCGCTTTGCTCCGGCGGCCAGATGTTTACTGGCACCGTCGTAGTCCGTGAACACGCCGGTCGACTCGATGACATAATCGATATTCAGGTCATCCCAAGGAAGGTCTTCAGGGTTACGCTCGGCGAAGGCCTGGATGGTCTTCCCGTCGACGACGAGGGCTCCCTCGACCGCCTCGACCCGGGACCCGAAACGTCCGTGAACGGTGTCGTATTCCAACAGGTAGGCAAGACCCTCGGCCGGCACAAGATCATTGACTGCAACGAATTCCAGGTTCGGATTCGACCATCCGACTCTAAGGGCTAGTCGGCCGATACGACCGAAACCATTGATGGCAACACGAATAGTCACAAGAGACTCCAAGATGGGAACGTTCCAAATGGAGATGGTAGCCCGGATGTGAGCTTTACCAAAAGACCGTCAGGTGCGGGGGCGGGCCAGCAGGTTCAGGACTTCCTGGCGGAAATCATTTGGCTGGAAGGGCTTCGTCACAAAGGCGTCAGCGCCACCCTCGTCTGCCCGTCTACGCGACTCTTCCTCGGCGTGGGCGGTGAGAACCAATACCGGCAGGGAGCGCGTTTCGGGTAATGATCGCAACTGATCAAGCACTTGCCAGCCGTCCATTTCGGGCAAGCCGATATCGAGTACCAACAGGTCAGGAGCTTCGCTGCGGGCCGCCGCCAAACCGCTCGGACCGTCTTCACGCATCAATACTTCAAGATTGGCTGGTCGAAGGCATACCTCGATAAGGCGCCGAATCACTGCTGAATCTTCAACCACCAGGACTCGCTGTCCCATCTGTCTCCTCGTAGGCAGCACGAGTGCTGCCGTTGTCGTCTTCGCCAAGCCAGGTTAACGCTGCATGACCAATTTAGCCCACTTTATGCAGAGGTACGCGACGATGGCCTTGCTCGGCTATCGATTCGACAAATGTTTCCAATTGTCGAAGGTTTCGTACCTCATACACTTCGTCGCAGAATACAGCGTACTTGCCCATCACCGAATCTCCGGTGTTCCAGTAGGAACGCGGTTCGGGGTTGAGCCAGTAGACGGCCCGTGCGACGTCATGAATGCCTCCCAGGACCTCGGCCTGTGGGCCGCGATAATTCGATCGGGCGTCGCCGGTGATGATCACCGTGGACTTGGCTGACAGAGACTGCCCGTATCCGGTCCAGAACTGCTCGAGAGAGCGTCCGTAATCGGAATGGCCATCGAGCCATACCACCTGCGCCTCGCTAGAGATACGCGCCAGGGCCCCGGCGAACTCGGTCTCGCGGGAAAAGTATGAGGTCACCTCGTCGAGTGCGTCGATAAAGGCAAAGGCTCTGAGCTTCGAGAACTCATTCGACATGGCGTATACAAATTGCAGTGCGAATCGGGCAAACGTTGCCATCGAGCCCGAGATGTCACAGAGCAGAAATACTTCAGGCTTGTACGGTTTCGGAGCTCGGAACTGAGGCTCGATCGGCACGCCCCCGGTGGCCAAGGATTTTCGGACGGTCCGCCGGAAGTCGAGTCGCCCATCTCGACGAAGTCGCCGGCGACGGGCCAATCGGGCGGCCAGTTTACGTGCCAACGGCTGAATCACATGTTCGAGCTCAACCAGATCCGCCCGGGTGGCGTGCATGAGTTCGGTGTCTTCGATGAGTGGCTTTCGCAACGTCTTTGCTACGGCCTCGGCGCCCCTATCGGCTACGAGTCGACGTCGGATCTCGGCCTTGATCTCTTCACGAAGCCGGTCGATACGTTCTTCTATGTCTTCGCGAAGAAGACGTTCATCAAAGTCATTGAGTGCCCCGGTGGTCGCCAACGCTTCTTCGACCAATTGTTCAAGCAGTCCGTCGACGTCAAGCTGGCGAAGGGTTCGATACAGGTAGTAGGTGCCTCCGACCGGTCGTCCCGGTTCCATGCCCGCCAATTGATCGACCGCCTGGCGGGCCAGGGACTGGAGCCAGGCCGTGTCATCAGCGGTCAGCGCCCGAGCAAGTGCCTCAAGCAGTTCCTCCAGGTCCGCATCACCGCCGCCTCCTTGCCCGGATCCTTCCCCCCTGAGGCGGGTCGCGCCAGCCTCCCCGGCTGAGCTTTGATCTGACCGGCTCAGGGCGAAATACACCTCAAATGCCACGTCAAACGCTTCGTAGTGACGAACGTTCTTGACCAAGGTGGCGCCCAACGCCGCCTTGAATGCCGGTCGATCGCCGAGATCGGTGTGTCGAAGGGCCTCCATCGCGTCGATGGTCTCGACCATCGATACCGGGATGCCAGCTGTCCGCAGCTCCTGAATGAACCCGCCGAGGACGTCGATCAACACTTAGGCAACCGGTGGTTCGATCGGTTCCGGGCCGGTATAGGCATCGCCGACCTTCTCGATGTCTGTCTGATATTTCAGCAACACGTTGAGTGTGTCTTTGACGGCGGCAGCATCCACTTCGGTAATGCCCAGTTCGATGAGCGTTCGAGCCCAGTCAAGGGTCTCGGAAACCGACGGCGGCTTGCGGAGCTGATGACTGCGAATCGATCGAACTACCCTGGCCACCTGATCGGCGAGATGGTCGGTGATCCCCTCAACCCTCGCCAGGATGATCTGTTTCTCGCGACCGACGGTCGGATAGCCAATGTGTAGAAACAGGCACCGGCGTTTGAGAGCTTCTGACAGCTCGCGAGTGTTGTTCGATGTCAGGATGACCAAGGGGGCCGAGGCAGCCCGAATCGTCCCGAGTTCGGGAATCGAGACTTGGAAATCCGACAGGACTTCCAACAACAGCGCCTCCGTTTCCACCTCAACCCGATCCACTTCGTCGATCAGAAGCACCACCGGTTCGGTTGATGTGATCGCTTCGAGCAGTGGACGGGTCAGCAAGAATTCCTCAGCGAAGATGTCATCCTCGATGGCTCGCCATTCGGCGCCCTTCTCGGCCTGGATCCGAAGCAGCTGCTTCTTGTAGTTCCACTCGTACAACGCCTTGGCTTCATCCAGACCCTCGTAACATTGCAGACGGATGAGCCGTCGATCGTGGATTTTGGCAAGAGCCTTGGCTAGTTCCGTCTTCCCGACCCCGGCTGGTCCCTCCACCAGGACCGGCTTTGCCAGACGTTCCGCAAGAAAAACGGTCTGTGAGATAGTCGGATCCGAAAGGTAGTCGACCGCCTTGAGCGCGTCAGAAACCTCGCCCGGCGTCGAAAAGGGGACCTGGTGCATGCTGGAGATTGTACAACGGGACCTCTTATGGCGCGTCAGTGGCCGGCTGCGCCGCGTCCGTGTAGACGGGGTCGTGGCCACGGCCCCGGCCAGCCTTCTAATCTGACGCCCGCGCAAACGGAAGCTGGACAAAGAGAATCCGGCCATCCTTGAAGCAGCCGGAGCCGTGCGGCCGATCTGCTCATTGCGGTTTCGAACAACGACGGCGTCAAGCTCCTGGCTTGTCACCATCCTTCAGTTCGTCCGACGCGGCAGGATCCATTCGGTCACCACGTTCAGCGACACGAACGCCGAGGCCATCGAACTCGAGGTGACTGCCACCGCCAGGGCCTCCGGCCAACAGGTGTTACAGCGACGACCGGATTCGGCACTGCCGACTTCGCCTCGTGGGTATCGGGCCTCCAGGCATTCATCGTGGGCCTCATGTTCCTTGGAGGTATGACCGGTCCACCGCCGGCGGTGTAAAACGTTCCGTATCGGCACGTTGGCCAATGCGGCCCATGCCGACCTGCGCCGCCTCATCGATCCACGCGGAGTCTTTGTTACCCGTTTCGGTAAAAAAGCAGTTCTCGAAGATATCATCCAGTCGATCCAGTCGTTCTTTCTGTTCTACATGTCCTCTTATGACCGGCACGTTTCTCATGGGGTTCATCGACTCCAACTCGAGCACCGACCTGGATCTGGTCACAACGGCAACAGCCGTCGCCTCGGCTTTGGGGAACATCGGACCGGGTCTCGCAGACGTCGGACCGAGCTCAAACTTCGCCCGAATCCCGGGGCCGGCAAGTGGTTACTGCCGTTCCTCATGATCACCAGCCGACTGGAAGTCTTCCCGGTGCTGCTCTTGTTCACCCCGGACCGCTGGCGCAAGTAACCGGGCGGAATCCTAAACCAGCAACACGAGGTCGTCGCGGTGAATGAGTTCGCCGCTGGCGGTCGCCAGGGTGTCGGCTCCGTACCTGACGATTCCTTTGGCGATCAGGTCGCCGTCGACGTTGAGTACCTCGACCGCCCGCCCCGCCTCAAACGCCCCATGGGTGGCCGTGACACCCACGCCGAGCAACGACCGGCCTGCCCGGCGAATGGCCTCTTCGGCACCGCGATCAACGGTCACGCTTCCTTCGGAAGGAAGCCCAAAAGCAATCCACAGTTTCCGGGCGGAAAGGGCCGAAGGATGCGGCGCGACCCAGGTACCAACGTCCTTGCCTGCCAGAATTTCTTCCATGACGTCGGTTCGAGCCGCGGGACCGATGACCGTCGGGATCCCTGACCAGGCGGCCATCCGAGCGGCTGCGACTTTGGTAGCGATTCCTCCCGATCCCAGCGGACCGGGTGCTCCAGCCGACACGGCATCGAGGATTTGATCGGTATGGCGAACAGCACTGAGCAGTTCGGCGTCCTCGACCCGACGAGGATCACCGGTGTAAAGACCGGCGGTGTCGGTGAGCAAGACCATGAGTTGGGCAGACACCAGATGAGAAACAATCGCGGCGAGCCGGTCGTTGTCGCCGTATTTGAGTTCGTCGACGACGATGATGTCATTTTCATTGATCACCGGCACGATGCCGAGTTCCAGCATCTTCAGCAAAGCTTGGCGAGAGTGCAGGTATTGCTGGCGGTTGGCCAAAACATCCTTGGTCAACAGCACCTGGCCTCCGATGAGTCCATGATCGGCTAGTGCGTCGGCATAGTGCTGCATGAGACGCGACTGCCCCACGGCAGCCGCCACCTGATAGTCAGCCAGCCCCTTGGGACGTCGCTCAAACCCGAGAATGGGCAGCCCGGTTGCTACAGCTCCTGAGGTTACGAGGACAGTTGGAAAGCCGGCCGCCCAGCATCGGGCGACCATTCCAGCGACCCGTTCGATGGCGGACGGATCCACGCCCCCGCCCGGAAATGTGAGACTCGAGGAACCAACCTTGAGAACGACAGGACCCCCCGGGGTCGGGGCAGTCCTCACTATTCCTCTTCTCCGTCGTCCTCAATGAACGAGAACGTGATATCGCCGATCCGTACGTCGTCTCCGGTCCGGGCACCAGCTGCCAGTAGCGCGTCATCCACGCCGACTCGATGTAATCGTTTAGCGGCGAAATCGGCGGCCGCCGGCCTCGTAAGGTCATCGAGTGCCACCGCCCTGGTAGCGGCCCGACCCTCGACGATCCAGACGCCTTCGTCGTCGCGCCGCACCTTGACCTGTTGTCCGATGGGTCGATGGAGGACGTAGCCTTCGCGTTCAGGGGTTTCTCGTATTACCTGACCGACCTGAATGGCAACGGCCAGCATGAGCTCATCCAAGCCTTCTCCGGTCACCGCAGAAATCGCGAACACGACAGGTTCTCCAAGCTCGGCGGCCAGCGCCACGGTGTCCACCCCGTCAAGGTCGGCTTTGTTGACCGCCACGACCCTTGGTCGCGTGACAAGGTCCGGTCGGTGCCGGCCGAGCTCGTCGAGCAAAATCCGGTACTGATCTTGCAAGGTATCCGTCTGAAGCGTGGAAGGATCGAGCATCACGACAAGCACGCGAGCCCGTTCCGTGTGACGAAGGAACTCGTGACCAAGGCCCTTGCCCTCGGCCGCACCTTCGATCAAACCCGGGACATCGGCGAGAACGAACTCTTTGCCTCCGACCGAGACAACACCCAGATTCGGCTGCAAGGTCGTAAATGGGTAGTCGGCGATTTTTGGTCGAGCCGCGGAGACATGCGCAATGAGCGTGGATTTTCCGACATTCGGAAACCCGATCAGAGCTGCATCAGCTACCAACTTGAGCTCAAGAGTGATCCAGGCTTCTTCGCCATACTCGCCCTGTTCGGCGAAACCGGGAGACCGATTAGCCTTCGAAGCAAGCGCCGTGTTGCCGAGCCCTCCCCGGCCACCCTGTAAAACCGTGATCTCTTGCCCATGTTTCACCAGG
>Ga0326597_10014814_pt1 | contig 10208 bp, 8 predicted proteins | sample RVTome_12_FD_203789 | JGI IMG/M metagenome (GOLD analysis project Ga0326597, IMG submission 203789) | Soil microbial communities from uranium-contaminated site in the Upper Colorado River Basin, Wyoming, United States - RVT100D185 | ecosystem: Environmental > Terrestrial > Soil > Contaminated >...
GATCACCGGCGACACCGCGCTGCGGCTTGCTCATTTCTTTGGGACAACGGCAGAGTTTTGGCTCAATCTGCAAAGTCTCTATGAAATCAGGCTCGCAGAGCAAAAGGCAGGGAAGTCCATCAAGATGTTGCCTAGGCTCAGGCAGAAAGAAGAGCATGTCAGCGCTTAGCATACCCACGGCATGGAAAGCATGCCGTGGAGACGGGCTCGCTCCGCTTCGCTGCGCGAGGGCCTACGGCAGTAAGGTACGAATCATTTTTCCGATCCCGGACCCAGGGCTGAAGCCCTGGGCTACTTTCGGCCGCCCCTTCGGGGCTACACGCCATGCCCTCAGAAAGCAACCTGCGTGGTTAGACTGTTCTTCTAGTGCTCGATTTCATGTTTCGTGCTCATGTGACAGCCGTTGTGGTGGGGGCTTGAAACGGAACGAATTCAGAACGTGCCCACGGCATGAAAGGCATGCCGTGGCTACCCAACGCGTGTCCGCTCCCTCACGGTCGCGGCTCGGATTCAATCATTCCCGCCGACGCCGACTTCCAGTAGCGTCGCGCGTGCTATCTGGCTAGTTTCGCAGGCCACACGCGCAAGCTGGCCTTGGGCGCGGCTTGCCAGAGCTCGCGGTCGAACGTGGCAAGCGTGACCGGCGCGCCGAGGGATTCCTGCCATGTCAGCGCGGAAGCGAGTTGGACGGCATCATGGGCGCGCAGGGCATAGCTCCAGGCCAGCGAGTCCGCCCGCGACAGGAGCGTTTCGGTGACGGGTATTCGGAAGAAGTCGGTCCATTTGCTGAGGAAAGCGCGCTGCGCTATGCGGCCGTCTTCCGAAGTGAGCCAACCGAGGCGTACAGCCTTCGCAATCGCGGCGGCCACTTCCGTCTGGCTGATCAGGGAGCTTGCGACGATCTCAGCGCTCATTGTGAGATCGAACGCTTCCTCGGAACCTCGCTCTGCGACATAGCACTTTACCAGAGCGCTCGTATCCAGATAGAGGTTCATCCGCGGTTCTCGATCACCAGATCAGAAAGGCACCGCTTCCCGCGCAGCTTCACCACCGGTTTCGCCAGTCGCAGGCGCTTGCCGTTCCAGAGGACCGCGCCCGTGCGGACCAAATGGCCAATCCGCTCTTGCAGCGGCATGGCTTCCGGAATGATTCGCGCCACGGGGCGTCCGCGTTCGGTGATCACGATTGCCTCGCCCGTCTTGACCTCGCGCACGAACTCACTCAACCGGGACTTCAGTTCCCGTATCCCGACACGACGCTCACCCATGTCCAGCTCCCTTCCACGGGCAATCTTCGAAGAGACTACATTTTATCACAAGTGGATACATTGTGAGCGTCAGTCGCTGTCTCCCACGCTGACTTCCTGTTCCTTGTACTGTAATTGGTACAGCTTCCAGTAGATGCCGCGCTGGGAGAGTAACTGTTGGTGGGAGCCGGATTCGCGGATGCGGCCGTGGTGCATGACGACGATGCGGTCGGCGCGCTGGATGGTGGAGAGGCGGTGGGCGATGAGGATGGAGGTGCGGCCGGTGACCATGCGGTCGAGGGCGGCGCGGACGCGCAGCTCGGTTTCGGTGTCGACGCTCGAAGTGGCTTCGTCGAGGATGAGAATCTGCGGGCTGTGCGCCAGGGCGCGGGCGAAGCTGATGAGCTGCTTCTGGCCGACGGAAAGCGTAGCGCCGCGCTCGCGGACCTCTTCCTGGAAGCCGCCGGGCAGCGCGTGAATGAAATCGCCGACGCGCAGCTCTTCGATGGCTTCCTCGACGTGCTCCTGTGTCACTGTTTCCGTGCCGAGGCGGATGTTGCTGGCGATGGTTCCGGAAAACAGGAACGGGTCCTGCAGGACGACGCCGAAGCGGCGGCGGAGCGCTTGCAGGTCCCACTGGCGCACGTCCACGCCGTCGACGAGGACCTGGCCCTTCTGCACGTCGTAGAAGCGCAGCGGGAGGCTGGTGAGGGTGGTCTTCCCGGCGCCGGTGTGCCCGACGACGGCCACGGTCTCGCCGGGCTCGATGGTGAGACTCACGTCCTGAAGAACCCAGTCGTCGTCATTGTAAGCAAACCAGACGTTGCGGAACTCGATGCGTCCGCCAGGCGCGGCATCAGGCCGCGCGGGGCGGCCATCTTGGGGGCCGGAGGATGCGGGCGTCAGCGCGTTCGCCGGCGATTCGATCTCGACGGGCGTGTCGAGCAGCTTGAAGATGCGCTCGGAGCTGGCCATGGCGCTTTGCAGGATGTTGTATTTCTCGCTCAGGTCCTGGATGGGGCGGAAGAAACGCTGGGCGTACTGGATGAACGCCACGAGAATTCCGATGGTCAGAGTCGATTCGAGCACCTGATGGCCGCCGTACCAGATGATCGAAGCAATGGCGACGGAGCTCAGGATTTCGATGGTGGGGTAGAACAGCGAGTGCGCGAGGACCGAATCGAGGAAGGCGCGCTGGTGGGTGCGGTTGATCTCGTCGAACTCGGCGAAGCTCTTGTCCTCGCGGTTGAAGAGCTGCACGACGGCCATGCCGGTGACGTATTCGTTCAGGTGCGTATTGAGCCGGGCGAGGGCGGTGCGGATGCGGCGGTAGCAGTCGCGGACCCGGCGGCGAAACATGGCCGTCGCGATGGCGATCAGCGGCAGCACGGCAAAGGTTACGAGCGCGAGCTGCCAGTCGAGCTGGAGCATCACGACAACGATGAATACGAGCGAGAAGAAGTCTCCGAAGACGGCCACGACGCCCGAGGTGAACATTTCGTTGAGCACGTCGACGTCGCTCGTGACGCGCGTCAGCAGGCGGCCGACGGGGTTGCGGTCGTAGAACCGCACCGGAAGACGGTGCAGATGGCGGAAGATCGACATGCGCAGGTCGTACATGGCGCGCTGGCCGACCATCTGCATGTAGTAGGTCTGGCTGTATTCCAGAATGAACAGCGCGACGAGGACGATCAGAAACAGCCCGGTGATCTGCGCGAGACCGGCAAAGGGATCGGCGCTCAGGTAGGGATCGAGGAAGGTGGGCTGGCGCTCGTTGACGACCAGATAGCGGTCGACGGCTACTTTCGTGAGGAAGGGTCCGACGACCTGGAGCAGGGAATGGAAGATCATCGCCACGGCGGCAACGACGACCGTTCCGCGGTAGGGAATCAGGTAGCGCAGCAGCCGCTTCATCAGACGGCTGTCGTAGGCTTTCCCGAGAACCTCCTCGTCGTGGTGGCCGCCCTTGCCGCCGCCCTTGCCGCCTTGTGCTCCCGCGAGGCGCACTGTGCTCAAGCCCTTTCCAGCTCTTCTTCCAAGAGCTGCTTCTGATAGAGTTCCGGATAGTAGGAGCCGCGCTCGATCAGCTCCTCATGGGTGCCGCGCTCGACGATCCGGCCTGCGGAAAGAACGACAATCTGGTCGGCCTCGCGCACGGTCGAGATGCGGTGCGAGATCAGAATGGCCGTGCGGCCGCGCAGCACGCTTCGCAGCCGCGTCAGGATCACTTCTTCGGTGTAGGTGTCGACGCTCGACAGCGCGTCATCGAGGACGAGAATGCGCGGGTCGCGGAGAATGGCGCGCGCGATGGCGGTGCGCTGCTTCTGGCCGCCGGAGAGCGTGATGCCGCGCTCGCCGACGAGGGTTTCGAAGCGGTGGGGAAATTCGTCGATATCCGTCTGCAGGCCCGCGATCTCAGCGGCATGGCGAATGGCCTCGTCGCTCGACTGCTCGACGCCGAACGCAATGTTCTCCCGGACGGTTTCGCTGAACAGAAACGTTTCCTGCGGCACGAATCCGATCATGCGGCGCAGGTCCGCCACGCGGTGGCCGCGAATATCCCTGCCGTCAACGAACACGGTTCCCAGAGGAGCTTCATAGATGCGCGGAATCAGGGCGGCGAGCGTGGACTTGCCGCTTCCGGTTGGACCCACAATCGCCAGCGTGCTTCCGGCGGGAACCGTGAGGCTGATGTCGTGCAGCACGGGACGTTCGTTGTGGGCGTTGTAGGCGAAGGTGAGATGGCGAAACTCGATTTCGGCTCCGCGAATTTCCGGATGGCTCTGCTGGTCGCCGCCATTCGAAGAGACGGAAAGCACCGAGGCGGCGGCAGGCAGCGGCGACTGGGGAGCCAAATCGGTACGGTCGGCAATCTCAGGCGGTTCGGCCAAAATGTCATTTAACCGGTTGAGGGAAGCAGTGCCGCGCTGGTAGAGGTTAACGACCCAGCCCAGGGCAATCATCGGCCAGGAGAGCTGGCCCATATAGACATTGAAGGCGACAAAGGAGCCGATGCTGATGTTGCCGCTCACGACCTCGCGGCCACCGACCCAGAGAACGGTGATGGCGACCAGGCCCATCAGGACTTCAAGCGTGGGATAGAAAATTCCCCAGACGCGAATGAGCTTCTGGTTGCGGGCGACGTAATCGGCGTTCAAGGTCTCAAACTGCCTGAGGTCGGCTTCCTCCTGCGAATAGGCGCGAATCACGCGGATGCCCGCGAGGCTCTCCTGGACCTTGGCGCTGAGGGTGGACATCATGGCCTGGATGGTCTCGAAGCGCTCGTGAATTCTGCGCCCGAAGTAGGAAACGATCAGGGCGATCACGGGCACGAGAGCGAAGCAATAGAGCGTCAGCTTGACGCTGATCTGCAGCATGATGATGACGGCGGCCGAAAGCAGAACGATGGTGCGGGCCGAGTACATGATGCCCGGCCCGAGCATCATCCGGACGGCGTTCAGATCGTTGATGCCGCGCGACATGATGTCGCCGGTGCGGGTGCGCTGGAAGTAGCTCTGGGACAGGCGCGTCAGATGGCGGTAGAGAGCATTCCGCAGGTCGTATTCCACGTCGCGGGAAATGCCGATCAGAATCATCCGGGTCCAGAACAGGAAAAATCCTTTGCACAGAGCCGCACCGAGAAGCAAACCGGAATAGAGAAGCAGCTTGTCCGTGGTCAGGCCCTGGCGAATGTCGTCGATGGCGTACCGGATGATCTGCGGCACGGCCACCCAAAAAAGGACTTCGCCGACCAGACAGGCGAAGCCGAGAGCGTACTGCCGCGCGTAAGGACGGAGGAACGGGAAAAGAGGTTCGAGATTCTGGCGAATCGGTTTTGCCATGGGTGAAATGGGCAATTGCTGCCGCTAAAGTCTGATTATATAAGACAGATGTGCTCCTGGCGAATCGGGATTTGCCGATGCCGTTGGAGCGAGGCAGGTTGCCGGATATGAAACCAGGCGGGAATCCGCGTGTCTCCGATTCGGGCGGCGCGACCGGCGCTCGGATATAATGAACACGAGCTATGAACACGCATCGCGAGAGCGCGGGACAAGTCCTCTGGATCGGGTTTGAAGCGGAAGAGTGGGACGGGCAACTGGAAAGCCTGCTGCGCACGATCCGGCCTGGGGGCGTGATTTTCTTCCAGAGGAATATTCAAAACGCAGAGCAGTTCCAGGGTCTGGTGCGGCGCGTTGCCGGCTTTCTGCTCGACAACTCCGGGTTGCCGCCATTTCTTGCGGTGGACCTGGAAGGAGGGCTGGTGGACCGGTTCCGGGAGGTGCTGGCGCCGCTGGCGTCCGTGCGCCAGGCCGTGCAGGCGGGAATGGCGCGCGAGCTGGGGAGGATGGCGGGAAGGGAAGCGGCGTTCTTTTCTCTCAACGTGGATTTCGCCCCGGTGCTCGACGTTGGATCGGCCGAATCGGAGAGCGTGCTGGGAAGCCGCACGGCCGGGGAGTCGGCGGAGCAGGTGGCGCGCTTCGGCGAAGAGTTTCTGGCGGGGTTGGCAGAGTCAGGGGTTCTTGGTTGCGGGAAACATTTTCCAGGGCTTGGCAGCGGATGTCTCGACTCTCACCTCGCCATGCCGCGGATCGAGAAAGACGCGACGCAACTTTGGGAACACGATTTGCTTCCCTTTCGTTCTCTTGCGTCCCGGCTGCCGATGGTGATGGTGGCGCACGCGGCTTACCCGGGTCTCGAAGCCGAGGCATCGTCCGGGGATCGCCGTTCACAATCGCTGCCCGCAAGCCTTTCCCGGCAGATTGTCTCCGGATTGCTCACGCAACGAATTGGCTACGAAGGGCTCGTGCTGTCGGACGATCTGGAGATGGGCGGGGTGCTTGAGGGGCGAACCGTCGGGGAAGCGGCGGTCGCGGCCATCGAAGCCGGATGCGACATGCTGCTCGTTTGCCGCCGCGCTGATTACGTGCAGGCGGCGTTCGAAGCCATTGTCCGCCAAGCGGAGCGAGACGCCGCATTTCGGACTGCCGTCGACACAGCAGCGCAAAGAGTGATTCGCGCCCGGCAGCAACTGGCAGACCCGCTTTCCAACCGGATGCCGGATGGTGAGACGTTGCGAGGCGAAATCCAAGCGTTGGCTGCGGAAATCGAGCGCAGGCTGTCGAGAGAGGCTCGGAAGGAAATCAAGGCCTGATGCTGGTAGCCGGAATCATGAGCGGAACCTCGGCGGACGGCGTGGACGTGGCGCTGGCCGAAATCACCGGACTGGGGTGGGAAACACAGGTGCGGCTGCGAGCGTTCCGGGCGGTGGCATATCCCCCCGCAGTTCGCCGCCGAATTCTGGCGATTGCGGGGGGAGCCTCCGTTTCGGTTTCCGAAATCTCCCAAATGAACTTTCTCCTGGGCGAGTTGTTCGCGCGGGCGTGCCAGGGGGCTTGCCGAAAAGCGGGGATCGGCATGGAGCAAGTCGGTTTGATCGGGTCGCACGGTCAGACGATTTATCACCAGCCAGCCGCCACGCGGCTCGCCGGAATGGCGGTACGGTCGACGCTCCAGATCGGAGAGCCGGCGGTGATCGCGGAGCGCACCGGCATCACTACGGTGGGCGACTTTCGCCCGGCGGATTTGGCAGCGGGAGGGCAGGGCGCGCCCCTGGTTCCGTTCGTGGACTACCTGCTGTTTCGCCATCCGCGACGGGGACGGATCGCGCTCAACATCGGGGGAATCGCCAATATCACGGCCATCCCGGCGGGGGGGAGCCCCGAGGACGTAATCGCCTTTGACACCGGTCCAGGCAACATGCTGCTCGATGCGCTCATCGCCCGCGCGACCCACGACCGGGAGCGATTTGACAAAGGCGGACGGCTGGCCGCGAGCGGGCGAGTTTCCGAGACGGTGTTGCAGCAACTGATGCGGCAAGCATATTTGCGCCGCCCACCGCCCAAAACAACCGGACGCGAGCAGTTTGGCTCGCACTATGTGGAGAAACACTTCGCCGGCCGGTTCGGGTCCTCGCAGCAGGGGATTCGGGACGCGCTCGCTACGGCGGCCGCTTTTACGGCGGAGTCGATTGCGCAGGCAATCGCCAGATTCGTATTACCGAACTTTTCCGTGGCGGATGTGATCGTTTCCGGCGGGGGAACGAGGAACCGCTTTCTGATGAGGGAGCTTGCGGGAAGGCTAGGGCGGAAGGGACCGTCCATCTGCGTCGCGCCTTCCGACTCATCCGGCATTCCGACCAGCGCCAAAGAGGCTGTGGCCTTTGCGGTGCTTGCCTACCATACGTATCATCGGAAGGCTTCCAACCTGTGCGCGGCGACCGGGGCGCTGCACCCGGCTGTTCTGGGGAAGGTGGTTTATGGGAGGGCGTAGAACAAGGAGTCAGGAGTCCGGAGTCAGGAGTCAGGAGCCGGCGACACGGCTCTGCAGGAGCGGAGGCGAGAGACGTTCATTTCCTGGGGGCGCGCAGAACCAGTGCGACCCCTGCAGGGTCGGACCCGATATTGCACCCTGTTCCGGGGGCGTTGCCCCCGGCTTTCGTGTGTTGCTCTTACAGGGCAACGAAATTCGAAACCTGGCGAGTCGAGGTGGTGAGAAATGCAGGCTGAGGGGAGGGGCGGGTTTGCTGTATGTGGTCGCAGCGCTGGCCGTCCTGACCGGCATCGGCTGCTCGCCGGGTCCGCGCGACCCGCAAACGGTTGTGATGCTGATTGAGTCGAGCCCGCTGAATCTCGATCCCCGGATCGGGACGGACGCGCAGTCGGAGCGCATCGGGTCGCTGATTTTCGACAGCCTGCTGCGGCGGGATCGCGGCTCAAACATTCACCCCTGGCTGGCAGAGAGATGGGAGTCGCCTGACGCGCTGACGTATGTGTTCCATCTGCGCCCAGGAGTGCGCTTCCACGACGGCAGGCCGCTGACAGCCCGCGACGTGCGATACACGTTCGCGAGTCTGCTGTCGGGGGAGATTCAAAGCATCAAGGCAGCCACATTTTCGCGGATCGCCTCCATCGACGCGCCGGATGAGACGACTGTAATATTTCACCTGAAGGAGCCGTACGCTTCGTTCCTGTTCAACCTGACGCAAGGCTCGATGGGAATTGTGCCGGAGGGGGCCGGGGAGGAACTGGCGCAGCATCCTGTGGGTTCCGGCCCATTCCGTTTTGTCCGGGAGAATCAGGACGACGAGGTCGTGATGGAACGGAACCCGGATTATTGGGGGGGAGCGCCGAGCATCGCGCAGCTGGAGTTTCGGGTGGTGCCGGACATGACGACGCGGGCGCTCGAAATGCGGAAAGGCTCCGCCGACATCACGCTCAATTCGCTGTCCGCGGACATGGCGGAGGCTTTGCGCCGGGAAGAGCATCTGGATGTGGCCGAAGCGCCCGGCACCTCCTACCAGTACATCGCTTTGAATATGGAAGACGAGAAGCTGACGCTGCCGGTGCGGCAGGCCATTGCCCATGCCGTCAACCGGGAGGAGATGATCACGCACCTCTGGCGCAATACCGTCCGGCCCGCCACCAGCATCCTTCCGCCGGAGCACTGGGCCTATGACCCCGGCCTGGTTCCTTACGACTTCGATCCGGAGCGGGCCCGGGCATTGCTCGATGAGGCCGGATTCCGGCCGGGACCGGACGGCATTCGGCTGCACATCGAAATGAAGACCTCGACCGACCAGATCGCCAGGGAGCTTGCCGCTGTGCTTCAGCAACAGCTGCGGGAGGTCGGGATCGCGCTCGAAATCCGCTCCTATGAGTTCGCGACGTTCTACGCCGACATTATCCGGGGCAGCTTCGAGCTGTATTCGCTGCGGTGGGTGGCTGGCAATGACGACCCGGATATCTTCGAGTTCTGCTTCCACTCGGCGAGCATCCCGCCGAAAGGCGCCAATCGCGGGCGCTACCGGAATGCCGAAGTCGACAGGCTGATTGAAGAAGCTCGCGTCAGCAGCAACCAGGATGAGCGCCGCGCGAAATATCTACAGATTCAGGAAATCGTGCACCGCGATCTGCCGTATATCCACCTTTGGTATGTGGATGATGTGGCGGTGTTTCACCGACGGCTGGGAGAATTGCGTCTGGAGATGGGGAACTACGATTTCCTGAGGCAGGTGTCGGCACAGATGCTTACGGGAGGTTAGAGGCTAGGCGGCCAGGATGTCCAGCGTCCGATAATGGATATTATGTAAAGTACGAGAGCCGGACGGCAAGGCTTCCGTTGAGACGGCTTTCAACACAAGCATTACTCTATCCGCCACTCCTGCCCCAGGACGGCGTAAACTCGGTTATCCCTCCAACGTCCCTTGATGAAACTGCTCTCTCGGAGGCATCCTTCAGATGCATGCCCAATCGTTCCGCGACTCTAGCCGCCGCGTGGTTCTCCGCAATCGTCCGTGACCACACCCGGTGCATTCCCAGGACACCGAAGGCATAGCTAAGAATCGCCCGGCCCGCTTCCGTCGCATAGCCCTGTCGCCACGCGCTCGGATCGAGTTCGCATCCGAACTCCGCTTCCCGATCCGCTTCGGAGGTTGTTCGAACGCCGCAGTTCCCAATTAGGACGCTATCCGAAACGCGTACAATGGCCAGTTGGAACTTTCGCCGTGGCATCTCGGCAGCCCAGCCCATGACCAGACGCACGAATGCCAGGGAATCTGCCTCCGTGAGTTTTTCCTCTGGGTAGTAAAGGAGATACTGCTGATCCGAACGATATTCGCATACGCGACGCCAATCATCTTCGATGAAGTCACGGAGTATCAGGCGATCTGTTGTCAAAATCATTTGCTTGTGACTTCCGGGCTGGCAAGCTCCACTGCTCCCTGGGCGGCCAGGGCTTCGATTTCGGTCTGTGAAAGGCCGAGGAGCTTTTCGAGGTCCATTTCGGTGTGCTCGCACAGAAGCGGCTCGGGGGTTGGATCCGCGACCGGGGTTCCGGACATGGCGTAGGCAGGCATTTCAACGTGATGCGGACCGACTTCGGCGTGCGGGACGGCGCCCCAGTG
>Ga0326597_10014815_pt1 | contig 10208 bp, 10 predicted proteins | sample RVTome_12_FD_203789 | JGI IMG/M metagenome (GOLD analysis project Ga0326597, IMG submission 203789) | Soil microbial communities from uranium-contaminated site in the Upper Colorado River Basin, Wyoming, United States - RVT100D185 | ecosystem: Environmental > Terrestrial > Soil > Contaminated >...
ATCCGCACCTACAACTTTCCCCAAGGCCGGCTGACGGATCATCGCATCAACCTGACGATCTACCAATTGGACCGGGTCATGGAAGGGGACATCGACGAGATCGTGGAAGGGCTCATTACGCACTACCAGGCGGAAGTGTTGAAGGCGACGGGGTGAGAAGTCATCAATCATGGAATCCGTGACATCCGCGTTACAAACTGCCACGGCCGAGTCGGTCCGCGAAGCGCTCCGCGCCGGGGCCGAGTATTTACGCAAGGCCGGCATTGACAACGCTCGGCTCGATGCCGAGGTGCTGCTGTGCCACGTTCTGGGAGTGGAAAAGGCGGAATTCTATCTCGGCTTTGACGTGGGGTTGGACGCGACGGCAGAGCGGGAGTTTCAAAAGCTCCTGTCGCGCCGGGCAGGCCGAGAGCCGGTCGCCTACATCACCGGCCAAAAAGAGTTTTGGTCGCTCGATTTCGTCGTGACGCCGGCGGTGCTGATCCCGCGGCCGGAAACCGAATTGTTGGTGGAGCTGGCTTTGGCTCGCGCAACAATTGTTCCCCCTCAACCTTTTGTTCCCCCTCACCCTTCCCTCTCCCCCGTTGTCGGGGGAGAGGGTAAAAGAAAAGGGGCAGGAGACTCAAGGTCTGGTGCTTCCGCACACCTCGATTATAAGCCACCGCTAAGAATTCTTGATGTCGGCACGGGCAGCGGCGCCATCGCCGTTTCGTTGGCGAAAGAATTGCCGCAGGCGCGAATTTTCGCCGTCGATATTTCCGCCGCTGCAATTGAAATTGCGCGCCTGAACGCTCGCCGGCACGCCGTTGAAGAGCGAGTGGAGTTTTTCTTCGGCGATCTCTTCGAGCCGGTGGCCAATGAGCGGGAACGATTCGACCTGGTCGTCGCAAATCCTCCCTACATTTGTAGCGGCGATATGCCGGGCCTCGCGCCGGAGATCCGAACATGGGAGCCGATCACGGCGCTGGAGGGCGGAGCGGATGGGATCCTCTACTATCGCAGGATTATCGCCGCGGCTGGAGATTATCTGAAGAGCGGCGGTTCTATCCTGCTTGAGCTTGGCGACGCCATGGGTGAGGCGGTCGCGCGATTGTTTGCCGATGCCGGCGGCTTTGAGCCCGCGCAAGTCTATCGTGATTATGCGGGCAAAGAGCGCGTGATCGCCGCGGCGAAGATTAGTGCGGCGGGCAAAGGATCGGACCGTGGATAAGATCATTGTCCAGGGTGGCCGCCGCCTGGAAGGCGAAGTGACCGTCAGCGGCTCGAAGAATGCCGCGCTGCCGATTCTTATCTCCTCGCTCCTGACCGCCGAGCCCTGCGTTTATCAGGCGATTCCCAACCTGGCGGATATTCACACGACATTGAGATTGCTCTCGGGCCTGGGCGTCAAACTGGACAGGGAAGCTTGGGCGCGCGGCGGCGGCGATTTAACGCTGCAGGCGGAGGGCGTCGGAAAATTGGAAGCGTCCTACGATCTGGTCAAGACCATGCGGGCGTCGTTTCTGGTGATGGGGCCGCTACTGGCCCGGTTCGGCGAGGCGCGGGTCTCGACGCCGGGCGGCTGCGCCATCGGCGCGCGGCCGGTCAACCTGCATCTTAAAGGACTGGAAGCGCTGGGCGCGACCATCGAGCAAGCTCACGGTTACATCGTGGCGCGCGCGGCGCGGCTGCGCGGCGCGAAGATCTATCTCGATCTTCCTTCGGTGGGCGCGACGGAGAATTTACTGATGGCGGCGGCCTTGGCCGAGGGAACGACGATTATCGAACACGCCGCCAAAGAACCCGAGATTGAAGATCTAGCGGCGGCGTTGAATAAAATGGGCGCCAGGATCGACGGCGCTGGGCGCGACATCATCAAGATCGAAGGCGTGAGCGATCTCCACGGCGTCACCCATCGAGTCATCCCGGACCGCATCGAAGCCGGCAGCTTCGTCATCGCCGGAGCGCTCAGCGGTGGCGAGATTTCAGTCAGAGGGGCGCGCCCGGCGCACCTCGAAGCTTTTCTGATCAAGCTCAAGGAAGCTGGCTTGACGCTCAGCGCGGACGAAAATAGCATCAAGGTCAAAGGCGACGGCAAGCTCAAAAGCGTCGAAGTCACGACGCTGCCCTATCCGGGATTTCCCACCGACTTGCAGGCGCAGATGATGGTGCTGATGGCCGTGGCCGACGGCGTGAGCGTCGTTACGGAGACGATTTTCGAAAATCGCTTCATGCACGCGCAGGAGCTCGACCGCATGGGCGCGGATATTCGCCTGGAGGGGAATCGCGCGGTGGTGCGCGGTGTCAAAGAATTATCCGGCGCTCCGGTGATGGCGAGCGACCTGCGCGCCAGCGTGGCGTTGATTCTTGCGGGGCTGGTGGCCAGTGGGACGACGGAGATCTCCCGGGTTTATCATCTCGACCGGGGCTACGAGCGCATCGAGCAAAAGCTCTCCAAGTTGGGGGCGCGGATCGAACGGGTCAAGGCATAGGGATGGGAAGAGTTCAAAGTTCCAGGTTCAAGAGTTCAATGTCACGAACTCGAAAATCAGAAATCCAAAACCTGCACTGATCCCTTCGGCTGTGCTCAGGATAAACTTAGTCGAAGTATCGCAGATCCAAAATCGGTAGGCGGTGATGAAGATCAGGCTGGTTAAGACCACGGACGCGGGCTTCAAGCCGTTGCTCGCCAAAATCCTCGCGCGGCGCGGCAGCCGCCAGGGCGGTGTCGAAAAGCGCGTGGACGCGATCGTGCGCGCCGTGGCGCGGCAGGGAGACCGGGCATTATTCCGTTACACGCGGCTCTTCGACCATGTGCGTTTGACGCCGGCGACGGTAGAAGTAAAAGCGAGAGAGATCGAACGGGCCATGGCCAAGGTTTCCCGGAAGGACCTCGACACCTTACGTCTCGCCGCGAAGAGAATCGCCGCGTTTCATCGCCGCCAGGTGCAAAAGAGTTGGGCTTATCGCGATCCATTGGGAATGCTCCTGGGCCAGCGGATCACGCCATTGGAACGGGTCGGCGTTTACGTTCCGGGGGGAAAGGCGTCTTATCCGTCGACGGTGCTGATGAACGTGATTCCCGCCAAAGTCGCGGGCGTGAAAGAAATCATCATGACCTCGCCCATCGGCAGCAATGGCGCGATCATACTCGCCGCCGCCAAGATCGCCGGCGTCCACCGCATATTTCGCGTCGGCGGCGCCCAGGCGATAGCCGCGCTGGCGTACGGCACCCGCTCGATTCCGAAGGTGGATAAGATCGTCGGCCCCGGAAACATCTTTGTCGCCACGGCCAAACGGCTGGTCTTCGGCGAGGTGAATATCGATTCCATCGCCGGGCCGAGCGAAATTCTCCTGCTGGCGGATGATTCGGCCGATCCGGTGCTCGTGGCCGCCGACATGCTTTCGCAGGCCGAGCACGACGAGCTGGCCGCGGCCCTGTGCGTGACGACGTCCATGAAAGTGGCGCTCAAGATTCAGCAGGCGGTTGAAACGCGGCTGGCGGAGACCAAGCGGCGGGCGATCACGCTCAAGTCGCTGGCAAAATACGGCGCGATCATCGTCGCGCGCGGCGCCAGAGAAACCCTCGATCTGGCCAACGCCATCGCGCCTGAGCATATCGAGCTGATCGTCAAGCAGCCGCGGCGATGGGCGCGAGAGATTCGCAACGCCGGGGCGATGTTCCTCGGTCCCTATTCGGCGCCGCCGCTGGGTGACTATTTCGCCGGGCCCAATCACGTGCTTCCCACCGGCGGCAGCGCGCGTTTCTTTTCGCCCCTGGGAACCTACGATTTTCTCAAGCGGACGACGATCATTCACGCGGAAAAAAGGGCGCTGCGCGCGTTGGCGCCGAAGATCACGCATCTCGCGCGGCTGGAAGGGCTCGACGACCACGCGCGCGCCGTCGAAGCGCGCTTCAGATAGGAGAACGCCGATGGGACGAAAGAGCAAAATCGAACGCAAGACCAAGGAAACCGTGATCAGCGTCGAGTTGGAGCTCGACGGGAGCGGCCGGGCGGAAATCGAAACCGGCATGCCGTTCTTCAATCACATGCTGGAGAGCTTCACGCGCCATGGACTCTTCGACATCCGCATCCGGGCGAAAGGGGATATCGAGGTCGACTATCACCACACCGTGGAAGACGTCGGCCTGGCGCTGGGCCAGGCGTTCAAAGAGAGTCTCGGCGATAAACAGGGCATCCGGCGCTTCGGCGAAGCGAGTTGCCCGCTGGACGAAACCCTCGCCAAGGTCGTGGTCGATATCAGCGGCCGGCCCTATCTGTCGTACAACGTCAAGATTCGCCCGGGGCGGGTCGGCGATTTCGACACCGACCTGCCGCATGAGTTTTTCGCCGCCTTCGCCAATCAGCTGGGGATGAATCTGCACATGGACGTCATCCGGGGCGAGAATCCGCACCACATCATCGAGGCCTGCTTCAAGTCTTTCGCTCGGGCGATGGACACGGCGACGCAGCTCGATCCGCGGATTCAAGGCGTGCTGTCGACGAAGGGCAGCCTATAGAGCAATGGAGCGTTGGAGTAACGGAGTATTGGAGTATTGGGTTTTGAAGCATCACTCCATCACTCCAGTACTCCAGCCTCTTTCAACAGTATGATTGCTATAGTTGACTACGGCATGGGCAATCTGCGCAGCGTGCAGAAGGGGTTCGAGCGCGTCGGCTTTCAAGCCGAGGTCACGCGGGAAGTGAGCAAGATCGCCTCGGCGCGCGGCGTCGTGCTTCCCGGCGTCGGCGCATTTCAAGCCTGCATGGAAAATCTCCGGCGCTTCGAGCTGATCGAGCCGATCCGCCGCGTCGTACGCGAGCAAAAACCCTTTCTGGGAATCTGTCTGGGCTTTCAATTGCTCTTCGCCGAGAGCGAGGAGTTCGGATTGCAAAAAGGACTCGACCTGTTTCCCGGCAGAGTCGTCGGGTTCCACGCCGGCAACGGCCTCAAGGTGCCGCACATGGGCTGGAATCGGATCGAGAAAAAGCAGGACACTCCTTTTTTAGACGGGCTTTCGAACGGCGACTATGTCTACTTCGTCCACTCGTTTTACGTCGTCCCGGAAGATTCCTCGCTCGTTGCCACGACGACGGAGTATGGCAGCTCGTTCGTTTCGAGCATCGCCACCGAGCGTCTGTTCGCCTGCCAGTTTCATCCCGAGAAGAGCCAAGAACTCGGGCTTCGTATTCTTGCGAACTTCGGCCAGTTTGTCGCAGCGAAGTAGAACCATGCTCATTATCCCCGCCATCGACATCAAGGACGGCCGCTGCGTGCGTCTGTTCCAGGGCGAGATGGACCAGGAGACGATTTATTTCGAGAATCCTCTGGATGCCGCGCGTCATTGGGTGAGCGAAGGCGCGACCTTCATTCACATCGTCGATTTAAACGGCGCCGTCGAAGGCCGTCCGGTGCACACGCGCGAGGTCGGAGCGATCTGCAAACAGGCGGAACTTTCAGTCGAATTGGGCGGCGGACTTAGATCGCTTGAAGCCGTGGAAGCCGCTCTTGCGCTCGGCGTGTCTCGCGTCGTCATCGGCACCGCGGCTTATGACAACGCCGAGTTCTTGCGAACTCTCTGCAAGAAGTTTCCCGACAAGATCGTTGTCGGCATCGACGCCCGCCAGGGCAAAGTGGCGGTCAAAGGCTGGAAAGAGACCACCGCGATGGACGCCGTCGCTCTCGCTAAGCGTTGCGAGCTTGACGGCGCGTCGCGCATCATTTACACCGACATCGCCCGCGACGGCACCCGTGAAGGAGTGAACCTCGACGAGACGCTCAAAATCGCGCGAGCCGTAAAGATTCCCATCATCGCCTCGGGCGGGGTGGCCACGCTGGAAGATATCCGGCGGCTTATGCCGTTGGAAAAGGAAGGTGTCGAAGGCGTGATCGTCGGTCGCGCGCTGTATGCGGGGGCGTTCAGCCTACAAGAGGTGATGGCTATGTCGATGTGACTTCACCTCTCAATTGGCAAAGCGTCGCCATCGTCTATCGACAAACCGCTTCTCTGCGCGACTTTAGACTCTCCAAGACGTCAGCTCTCTCCGCGGCCTCAAAAACAAACGGTCCCTTGTTTGCCGACTGTTCTCCGCGGTCAAGTACCCGGAGGATGCAACGTCGAATCGTGTGGACGGCGCGCGCAGGGCATGAATATTGATGAGATAGTCAAGCTCGCTCGCGCTATGACGGTCCCATCGTCGCCTCGGGGGCGGCGGGGCGACGTTGGCTGCCATTCGACGGTTAATCCCGCTGGCGAAAGAGGAAATCGAACGTGTGATCGTCGGAAGGCCGTTGCATGCCAACAATTTCACGCTGAGGGAGGGATATGCGCTGCAACTGCGAAATGAGACGCTTAGAAAGTGACTCATTTTGCCTTGGTGTTCCGATAGAGTGGGGCCTTGATACGTCTGGGCACGGCTATGGTATAAGGACAAGATGGGTGCGTTTCTGCACATGCTGTGTATTCCGATCTTCGGTCCTCTAGTTCTTACAATTCGCCTGATTTTTGCGTGGTTGAAAAGGCCCGATATGCAGTTTCACAAACCAGAGCCGGTACTTGGTGGTACAAACAGGGAGCTAGTTTGGTGGCATGTTCCGATCTCTCTAAAGTACGGATGGCTTAAACCATTTTCACTGAATGACGTTTCGTGCACTCTTCTTTTGGATGGAAAAGGAGAAACAGAATTGTGTTTTCGCCCACTTCAAGCACCGGGACCGGAACATCGAATCAACATTCATTGGGGAGATGTGAGACAAATTCCAGTATGCGCCCGATCGGAGACGGATAATTTCCCACTGGGATTTACAGCACCCTACATCTTGCTTCACGGAGCGATAGTCGATAATTGGCTGTTGAAGCCGGGTGTGGCCAGAATTACTGACGGTAACCATTATTTCACCTTTAATAACTTAATTAATCTTGACGGTGGTAAGTCGTACGGTCTCTTGATTCAAATGAAAATTGGTCAAACACGCTATGCCGAGAAAAGATATACACTAAACGTTCCAGCCTGTACCGCCGACAATAGGGCATTTGCGCTTTCGGAACACGATTAAGCCTCTTTTTCAGGCGTCAAAAATCACTCGCGACCGCTTGTTGTTAGCGCCAACTCGTTTGACTGGTCATTGTGATTTTAGTAAGAAAGTGTAGCTCGGGGATGTGACGTTTACTCTATGAAAACTATTAGATGCCCCACATGGTTTTTGGTGGCTGCGTTGATCATATCTGGTTGCGGGAAACACGTCACTGTTCGTCCACCAGTGACTACGAGTCTCGGTTTCCAAGTTTTCGAGGCCTTGGGTGAGATTAAGCGCGTTCCCGTGAGCATAGGGCTCCGCTTAGACCCCAAGTTGAAAGCTGAAAGCATTCGCGTGTCGCGAGAACTGGGCACTGCTGAAATAGCATTCGGTGAGATCGTCTCGGCCAAGCTCATCCAGGCTTTGAGTTACAAGTTTGACCAAATTGCATTGGTTAGTGGCATGGAAAACGCTCCACAGATGTTACTCACCATAGAACTTGAAGGAGAGGGACCGGCGGTCGGTGTTGATATACGTCAATACCCTGTAGCCCTAACGGGTGGAGGGACGTTCGAAGTTGTCGCGAAAGTCGATGCTCGTTTGCGAGCCACCTTTACATATAATGGTCAGACCGTGTGGGTAGGACACGGAAGGGTAGTTGAAGAGTTGGAATCTGGTGGCGCGGCGTATGGAGTTATCGAGGGAAGCACCCAGGCCGCTGAATTGACTAACCGTGTCACCGATCGTCTAGTGGCAGACCTGATGGTTCAAATGCGGCGGTCAGTGGAATTGAAGAAAGTTTTGGAAGAGAGACAAAGGCAATGATACTCCGGCTCTTTTTCGCGGCCGTTTGTTTTGTTGGCTGTGCCGCGCCGCTCAGAACGAGTGTGGCACCATTCAGACCGCCCGAGTCGATGCCGAATGCGAAGACTGTCGGTAGTTTGGTTGTCGCCGCTGACATCATCGACACGGAAGACAAGTCTAAACGAATCTTCGGAACGAATTTAGCGGCCGCCGATATTCTTCCCATCCATCTCCTTGTTTCCAACAAGGGTACTGACGAATTTGAGATCGATTCCTCTCAAATTTTTGCCGTCTCCCAGGGTGAATACTTTCCTGCATATACACTTAGCCAGGCAGCTCTGCGGGTCCGCGAATCATCTATTGGTACAACTGTGGCTGCTCAAGCGGCTCTTGGAGCGCTTGTCCTTGGCGCCGCTGGCGCGGCTGCGGGTGCGGGAATCGGTCGAGCGGCTGGGAATACAGGGGCGGGTGCAGCGGCAGGAGCTGCCGTAGGCTCTACTTCTGGCGCTGTTGCTGGCGCAGCCGCTGGAGCCTCCGACAGTTATACGAACAGGTTTCGGCATGAACTAGCCGTTCAAGACTTCGGCGCGCGGAATATCTTTCCCGGCGACCTGCAACGCGGATTTATATATTTCCAACGCCAACCGTACACGAGCCTTAGGATAAAAGTTACGAACGTCTCTCAGCGTAAGGCGGAGATTATCGAGGTGCTGATCACCGTGACTCCTAATTGATGAATGCGCGCGAATAGAAGAAGTTACTTTCCAACTTCTTATATCCTCCACAAATAGATCACGTGCTGGTGCTTAAAACCGCCCGGTTTGATCTCAACAACCGGCAGCTTCTCGGTCCTATCCGGCTTCCAGCCTTCGATGCCGAAGTCGTGGGCGACGATGCGGGCGCCGGGCTTGAGCATTTTCTTGAAATTCGGCTTCATCGCTTCGTTGAACCAAGGCAGCATATAGAGGGTCACGACCGTGGCACGCGAAATGTCCGCCTTCAGGGCGTCCTCGTTGCGGAATTCGACCAAGTGGCTGACGCCCTCGGCTTTGGCAGCCTTGCGGGCTTTGTCGAGCAGCCAACCGTCCATTTCAATTCCAACGGCGCGCACGCCGTACTTTTTTGCGGCGCGGATGACGATGCGCCCGTCGCCGCTGCCGAGATCATAAACCACGTCGCCTTTCTTTACTTCGGCGAGTTCCAGCATCCAGTCGATGACCTCGATGGGAGTCGGAACGAACGGGATCTCTTCGTTGGGACCGAGGATCTGAGCTTGAACAGCGGCGCTTGTCATGACGGCCCAGCCAACGATTAGGACTACGAGCATTCTTTTCATGAAAATCATTCATAGCATGCGCTCATGGTTCGGGAAAATGGTGCGGGTGATATCCTCGGTGCGCGCCGGGATCGGTCTCAACAAAGCGGGTTTGTGATTTTGTCGAAAATACGGCTATATAATGGAATGCAGAATAACAGCTCGGACAAAACCGAAAAACATCCGCCGCTCTCTTTGCCCTTTTACTACGGCTGGCTAATCGTCTCGCTGTGTTTTTTGACGACCCTGACCAGCGCCGGAGTCCGCTCCTCACCTCAAGTCTTAATTCTTCCCCTTCAGGACGAGTTCGGCTGGAGCCGTGCGCTGATCGCGTCCGCCATCAGCATGAATCTCTTGTTATTCGGCGTCGCCGGGCCGATCAGCGGCTATTTGATCGACCGTTTCGGATCGCGCAAAGTGATGATGGGAAGCCTGCTGCTGCTGATTTCCGGCGTCAGCGGCACCATCGCCATGACTCAGTTCTGGCAGTTCTTTTTGGTCTGGGGAATCATCGTCGGCCTCGGCGCCGGCGGAGTCGGCTCGGTGCTTACCGCGACGGTGGGCAATCGCTGGTTTGTCGCGCGGCGCGGCCTGGCCCTGGGCATACTCGGCAGCGCGAGCTCGACCGGGCAGCTCATTTTTCTGCCGTTTTTCATGGCGATGATCGCTTATTCCGGCTGGCGCATCGGCTCCATGACTCTCATCGTCGTGGCGCTGATTTTATTGCCGCTAATTTATCTTTTCATGCGCGATGATCCCGCGGATATCGGCTTGGAGCCTTATGGAGCCGGCCAGGCCGGAGCCGGCGGTTCCGGCGGCGCCGCATCGCTGCGCGGCATGTCCGCCAAGAACGCGACCATTACTCCGCGGGAGGTTTTGGGCCACCCGACCTTCTGGCTATTGTGCGGCAGCTTTTTCATATGCGGTGGAACCGCCAACGGGTTGATCGGCACGCACCTGATCCCGCATGAGATCGAGATCGGCATTCCCCAGGTCGCGGCCGCGTCCCTGGTGGGCATCATGGGCGCGCTCAACATCGTCGGTACGACATTCTCCGGGTGGATGGTCGACCGGGTGCAACCGCAAAGAT
>Ga0326597_10014816_pt1 | contig 10208 bp, 8 predicted proteins | sample RVTome_12_FD_203789 | JGI IMG/M metagenome (GOLD analysis project Ga0326597, IMG submission 203789) | Soil microbial communities from uranium-contaminated site in the Upper Colorado River Basin, Wyoming, United States - RVT100D185 | ecosystem: Environmental > Terrestrial > Soil > Contaminated >...
GCGGACGAGCCTTTTCGGCCTGTCGGCTCGCGCGAATTTTGCTACAGTTCCGAGTCCCAGCCCGTCATCCGGAGAATGCCATGTCCACCGCCGATGCGCCGGCAGATCCCTGGCAGCCGTCGCCGAACAACCTGCAGTCCTTCTGGCTGCCCTTCACGCCGAACCGGGCGTTCAAAAAGCGTCCGCGCCTGGTGGTGCGCGCCGAAGGCATGCACTACTACACTAGGGAAGGCGGCGCTGTGCTCGACGCGACCGCCGGCCTGTGGTGCTGCAATGCCGGCCATGGCCGCGAGAAGATCGTCGCCGCGATCCAGGCCCAAGCGGCCGAGCTCGATTATGCGCCGCCTTTCCAGTTCGCCCACCCCCAGGCCTTTGAGCTTGCCTCGCGGCTTGCGATGATGGCGCCGGGCGACCTTGACTACTGCTTTTTCACCAATTCCGGCTCGGAGGCCGTCGACACCGCCCTGAAGATCGCGCTCGCCTATCACAATGTCCGCGGCGAGGGCGCGCGCATTCGCCTGATCGGGCGCGAGCGCGGCTATCACGGGGTCGGCTTCGGCGGCATTTCGGTCGGCGGCATCGTCAACAACCGAAAATTCTTCGGCAGCCTGCTTGCCGGCGTCGATCACCTGCCGCACACCTATGACCGTAAGAAGCAGGCGTTCACCCGCGGGGAGCCGGAATGGGGCGGCAATCTGGCGGATAAGCTGAGCGACATCGTCGCCCTGCACGACGCCTCGACCATCGCTGCGGTAATCGTCGAGCCGGTGGCCGGGTCGACCGGCGTGCTTCCACCGCCGGTCGGCTACCTGCAAAAGCTGCGCGAAATCTGCGATCGGCACGGCATCCTGTTGATCTTTGACGAGGTCATCACCGGCTTCGGCCGGCTCGGCTTCGCCACCGCGGCGGAGCGCTATGGCGTTGTGCCGGACATGATCACCTTCGCCAAGGGCGTCACGTCCGGGACCGTGCCCATGGGCGGCGTCCTGGCGCGCGCGCCGATCTATGAGGCATTCATGACCGGCGCGGAGCACGCTATCGAGCTGTTCCACGGCTATACCTATTCTGCGCATCCGCTGGCTACCGCGGCGGCGCTCGCCACCCTAGATCTGTACCGTGAAGAGGGTCTGTTCGCGCGGGCGCGCAGCCTGGAGGAGCGCTGGGCCGACGCCGCGATGGGCCTCAAAGGCCTGCCGCACGTTCTCGACATCCGCACCATCGGCCTCGTCGCCGGCATCGATCTTGCCCCGCGCGACAGCACACCTGGACTGCGCGGTTACGAGGCGATGGACCGGGCGTTCAACGAGTACGGCCTGATGATCCGGGCGACCGGCGACACCCTTGCCCTGTCTCCGCCCTTGATCATAACCGAGGACCAGATCGGCGAGGTCTTCGAGAGGCTGGCGCAACTCATCCGGTCGCTTGCTTGAATGCGCGCGCGGGCATGCCGGTACACAGGGGGACGGCCTGAATCCTTGCAATTCGCCGTCACCGCGGGAAACTATGCCCTCAGGAGATTCGCCGCCGTCCTGCCGGGTAGACCGATTTGACCCACCGATTTGAATCCCCATGGCGCAACAGGTCCGTGAGGGCCGCACTCGTCGGCGCGTGTATCTTGCTCATCGCGCTGTCGCTCGGGGTCGTGCTTTATGTCAGGGCGGAGCTGTCGCTGGCTGAAGCAGGTCTGGCGGCGATGCTGGCAGGTCTGCTTCTGGTGACGCTGCAGGCGGCCACGAGCCGGGCGCGCGAGCGCGCCGAACTCCGCGCGACGATCGACGATTTGCGGGCCGAGCGGGCGCAGTCCGCCGAACGCAACGCAGAGTTCGACGAACGGGTCGACGCCGCCGAGGCGCGCATTACGGGTCTGGAAGAGCATATGGGCGGAGCCCTCGTCGAGAATCTCGATGCCCGGATCGCCGCCCAGGTCGCGGCGGCCAAGGCTTCGCTGATCAGCGAGATGCAGGTCATCGAATCACTGGTCAAGCAACTCGCCGAGAATGTGGCGCCGCCGCGCTCCGGCGCAATCGTGCCGGGCGGCGATGAAGGCACACGCGACGCGACCGATACGCCGCTCGGCCATCTCGACGATGCCGACATCCTGGCCATGGTGCGCCGCTCGATCGAAGCCAACAGGATCGATATCTATCTGCAGCCCATCGTCACCTTGCCGCAACGCCGGGCGCGCTACTACGAGGCGCTGACGCGGCTGCGCAACGACGAAGGCGAGGTCATTTTCCCGGTCGACTATCTGCGCGTCGCCGAGCCCGCCGGCATCATGCCGCTGATCGACAATGTGCTTTTGTTCCGCAGCGTCCAGATCGTCCGCAGCCTTGCCCAGCGCAATCGCGAGCTCGGGATATTCTGCAACATTTCCGCCCATTCCCTCGTTGATCCGGACTTCTTTCCGCAATTCGTCGATTTCATGGAGCACAACAAGGCGCTGTCGAACGCGCTGGTGTTCGAGTTCTCGCAATCGATCATGAACGCGGCCGGCCCGCTTGAGGCGGAGAGTTTCCTGGCGCTCAGGGAGCACGGGTTTCGCTTTTCCATGGACCACGTCACCAACCTTGATTTCGATCTCAAGCAGCTCGCCCGGTTCGGCTTCCGATTCGTCAAGGTGGACGCGAACATTCTGCTCTATGGCGGCGAACAGTTGGGCGCACAGATTCATGCCGCCGATCTGTCGAAGCTTTTGGCCCGCAACGGCATGCAACTGATCGCCGAAAAGATCGAGTCGGAACAGACGGTGATTGAACTGCTCGACTTTGACGTGGCCTTCGGCCAGGGTTATCTGTTCTCCGAGCCGCGGCCGGTGCGCAGCGAGCTACTCGGCGAAGTCCAAGATCAAAAGCCTTTGCGCAAAGCTGTCTAGAGCGGTTCCGGGTCACCAGCAGGAATGGCGGTTGTGGGGGAAAGTGGCGTGCCGCGCCGGATCGCGGGTCTTTCGGAAATTGCCGCCGACTATCGCGGGCTGCTCTGCGATGTGTGGGGGGTCCTGCACAATGGCGTCGAGGCGTATGGCGGGGCGGTTGACGCATTGTGTCGGTTCCGCGATGGCGGCGGCCGGGTGATTCTGATTACCAATGCGCCGCGGCCGGCCCGCCAGATCCGCGAGATGCTGCGCGGCCTGCAGGTCCCTGACGCGGCCTATGACGCCATCGTCACGTCCGGCGACGTGACCCGCAACCTGCTCGCCGAGCGCGCCGGCGGCGTCATGTTTCATCTCGGACCGCAGCGCGACACCCCCGTCTACGAGGGATTCGACTTTGTTTTGGCTGGTCCTGAACGCGCCGATTTCGTGCTTTGCACGGGACCGTTCAACGATCATGTGGAGACGCCGGAAGACTACAAGGAACTGCTCGGCCAGATGCGGGCACGCAACCTCGAGATGATCTGCGCCAATCCGGACATCATCGTCGAGCGCGGCGGAGTTCGCGTCTATTGCGCCGGCGCCCTGGCGCAGAGTTATGAAAGGATGGGCGGAGCGGTCATCTATGCCGGCAAGCCCTATGCGCCGATCTACGATATGGCGTCGCGGTTATTTGCCGAGAGATTCAACCTCCCGCCGCCGAAAAGAAGCATTCTGGCCATCGGCGACAGCATTCGCACCGATCTCAGGGGGGCGTCGGCCGCCGGCCTCGACATGCTGTTCATCACGAGCGGAATTCACGCCGATGAAGGAAAAGCGCCGGACCGCCTGGAGCGCATGTTCGCTGATGTCGGCGCGCCGCCGCGTGCCATCCTCAACACGCTGGTCTGGTAGGGGTTCAGTCCTCGCCCGCGTTCGGGTCCGCGAACAGCGAATCGACGGCATGCTGTTCGATCCCCTCGCCCTTTCGTTGCGGGCCGTGCAGGAGCAGATCCCCGCGCCGTTTCTCGCGCGCCTCTTCTTCCTCGCAGGGTTTCAGCTCCATCTCCTCCATGCCGACCGCCTCGGCGAATCGAGAAACCCGCCGCTCGATATGCCGCAGCGTCTCCACGACCTTGCTGACGCGCTGTCCGGTGATGTCCTGGAACGAACAGGCCTCGAAGATCTTGATGACATGGTCGCTGACCTGCTCGACATGGTTCTGATCCTGGGGATCGGCGGCCATGATCCCTTCCGCGCTCTCCATGATCGTGTTGGTGGCTTCCTCGACCGCCTCGACGATGGCGTCGAGTTCTCCGCCGACGGTGGGCAGACGCTTGTTCTTCAGGTCGTGCGCCTGCAGGCTGGCGATAGCGATGCGCATATTTTTGATTTCATGGCAGATCTGTTGAAATTCCGCGTACAGCGAGGAATAAAGCAGCTCGTAGTTGGAGGAGGCCGCGTTCGTCGACGCCGACGCAAGCTGCGTGACATAACGCAGCGCTTGGTCCCAGTCCCGGCGTACCCCGGGGTCCCTCGCCGTCTCGGCGCTGCCGTCGAGGCGCTTTTTGGCTGTGGTCACGCTAGCCTCCGCTGAATGTGCAACCGACCGCAACCAGGATGGCTGGGTGACGATGCAATGAATTGTGGAATATCCGCCGCGCCGCTCAGTCCCCGAAGACCGCGTCGATCTTGTTTTTCAGGGTTGCCGCGTTGAACGGCTTGACGATGTAGTTGTTCACGCCGGCCTTTTTGGCGGCGATGACGTTTTCCGTCTTCGATTCGGCCGTGACCATGATGAATGGAGTGCGCGTCAGGTGCTCGTCCTTGCGAACCTCCTTGAGCAGCTCATAGCCTGTCATCGGCTCCATGTTCCAATCGGAGATGATCAGGCCGTATTTTCTCTCCTTGAGCTTGCTCAGCGCCTCGGTCCCGTCCGCGGCCTCGTCGACGTCGGAAAAACCCAGTTGCTTCAGGAGATTCCGGATTATCCGGATCATCGTCTTATAGTCATCGACGACGAGAATCGGCATCGATTGATCAACTGCCATCTCAATACTCCACCCTTCGTTCCTTCTGGAAGCGAGGTTCGGGCCGCCGCAACCGATCGAAAGCCACTAATCCCCCCGCGCGATCCGCATGCCCCGCCAACCGCCGGGATGCGGCATCAGCGCCGGACAATATCGACCGCGACTAAAAATACGGTTAATGAGACAATAGGGGACCTCGGTCGAATTTGCATGCTTTGCAAAACCGTTATTGCGGTGCAACAAGAGCGCGGCTAGGATGCGCGACCGCCGGCGGGCATTGGACATGCTGGCGATTCGGGGCATGAGAGGGGGCACTGCATGTCAGGAACCGAGCGCGTCCTCACGGGTCTTTGTTTCGAGGATATCCGCCTCGGCATGGAGGAGACCTTCACCAAGGCGGTCACCGCGGATGACGTACAGTCCTTCGCGGACGTATCCGGCGACACCAATCCGGTGCATCTCGACGAGGTCTACGCGATATCGACCTCCTTCGGCGGGCGCATCGCCCATGGGCTGCTCACCGCGAGCTTCCTGTCGACGATTCTGGGCACGAAGCTTCCCGGTCCCGGCGCCATCTACGTTTCGCAGAGCTTGAACTTCCGCGCGCCGGTGCGCATCGGCGATCGGGTCACGGCGCGGGCGCGGGTCGTCTCCATGTGCGTGGAGAAATTCCGCGTCACGTTCGAATGCGAATGCCTGGTCGACGGCGAGACGGTGGTTGACGGCGAGGCCGTGGTGCTGGTTCCTTCGCGGGCGGAACGCGCCGTCGAAAAGACCTGAATCGCAGCCGGCGGCGCAAAGACCCACAAGGCGTCCGTCGATGCGTGTCCTTCACGATCTTTCCAAACTGCCAGCCGGCTTGCGAAATGCGAGCCTGGCGCTCGGCAATTTCGACGGCGTGCATCGCGGCCATCAGGCGGTTCTGCGAGCCACCATGGACATTGCCGCCGAAGCGGGCGCATCCGCCGGTGCCATGATCTTCGAGCCGCACCCGCGCGAATTCTTTCAGCCGCACGTGCCGCTGTTCCGCTTGACGCCGCTGGACGCCAAGCTTGAGATTTTCAAGGCGCTGGGGCTCGATTTCACAGTGGTCGTGCGCTTCGACGCGGCGCTGGCGCAGACGCCCGCCGGCGCCTTCGTCGAAGAGTTCCTGGTCCGCCGACTCGCCATCGCGCACGCGGTCGCCGGTTTCGACTTCCAGTTCGGCAAGGGCCGGGAAGGCACGCCGGATTTCCTCAAGCGCGCCGGCGAAAGGCACGGCTTCGGCGTCAGCATCGTCGAACGGGTGGCGGGGGCGGAAGGCGAGTATTCGTCCAGCACCGTCCGCCGCCACCTGGAATCCGGCGATGTCGCGGCGGCGGCCCGCATGCTCGGCTATCGCTGGTTCGTGCGCGGCGAGGTCATCGGCGGAGACAAGCGCGGGCGCGACCTCGGCTTTCCGACCGCCAATATCGCTCTGCCCAAATCGACGCGGCTGCGCTACGGCATCTACGCGGTGCGGGCGCGCCGGAGCGCTGGGCATGAAGCAAAGTTGCATGACGCGGTGGCGAGCTTCGGGGTGCGCCCCACCTTCGGCGGCGGCCAGCCGCTGCTGGAAGTGTTCGTCTTCGACTTTTCCGGCGACCTCTACGGCGAAATCATCGAAGTCCAGTTCGTCGGCTTCATCCGCCCGGAGGCCAAGTTTAATCATATCGACGCCCTGGTCGAACGGATGAAGGAGGATATGCGCGAGGCGCGCGAGCAGCTTGCCGTAGCACCCGAACGGGATTCGCCGCTCGACAAGGCCCTCGGCTTCGCAACAGGCTAGCCAATCGCCGCTGGATTGTTGCCGGCCGCATTGTTAAAAAGCGCCGCCTGTTTCTTGAGCCAGACGCGGACGATCCATGACCGCCGACACAACCGAGACGCTACCTGACTATCGCGCCACGCTGCACCTGCCGCGGACGGAGTTTCCGATGCGCGCCGGCCTGCCGGCGAAGGAGCCGGAGATGCTCGCCCGCTGGGCCAGGCTCGGTATGTATCATCGCCTGCGCGCCGCGGCGAAGGGCCGCGAGAAATATGTCCTGCATGACGGCCCGCCCTACGCCAACGGCCATATCCATATCGGCACCGCGCTCAACAAGATACTCAAGGATGTGGTCACCCGCTCGATGCAGATGCTCGGCTACGATTCCAACTATGTGCCGGGCTGGGACTGTCACGGGCTGCCGATCGAGTGGAAGATCGAGGAAGAGAATTATCGCGCCAAGGGCAGGCAGAAACCCGATCTGACCAGTTCCGCGGGGATGATCGCGTTCAGGCGCGAATGCCGTGCCTATGCCGAGCATTGGCTCAGCGTGCAGCGCGAGGAGTTCAAGCGCCTGGGCGTCGAGGGCGACTGGGACGATCCCTACACCACCATGTCGTTTAAGGCCGAAGCGCAGATCGCCCGCGAGCTGATGAAGTTCGCCGCCAGCGGCCAGCTCTATCGCGGCTCCAAGCCGGTCATGTGGTCGGTGGTCGAGAAGACGGCGCTGGCCGAGGCCGAGGTCGAATATCACGACCACACCTCGAAGACGGTGTGGGTCAAGTTTCCCGTGCGGCTAACGACGACCGGAGGCTATGTTGTCGATAGAAAGGAAATCGAAGCGTTTGATAAAAAACTTTCGCAAGCATTCGTTCTTGTTTGGACAACGACCCCCTGGACCCTTCCGGGCAACCGGGCGATTAGCTTCTCCTCTCGAATTTCTTATGGTCTGTACCGTGTTACCGAAGCTCCCAATGATAACTGGGCAAAGCCCGGTGACCTATACATCATAGCCGACAACTTGGCGGGCGAAGTTATGGGCGCTGGCCGCGTCCATGCGTATGAACGTGTAGGGGACGTTGACCCTCGCGACATTGACACCTGTGGTCACCCCTTGGCTGCGCTTGGCTATGATTTTGAGGTCCCTCTTCTCGATGGCCAGCATGTCACCGAGGAGACCGGCACCGGCTTCGTCCACACGGCGCCCGGCCACGGCGCGGAGGATTTCGATATCTGGATGGCCAACAAGGCCGCGCTGGAATCACGCGGCATCGACACCACGATCCCCTATACGGTGGACGAGAACGGCGCCTTCACCGGGGACGCGCCGGGCTTCGAAGGCAAGCGCGTCATCACCGACATGGGCGAGGAGGGCGACGCCAACGAGGCGGTCATCCAGGCGCTTATCGATGCCGGCATGCTGATCGCGCGGGGCAGGCTGAAGCACCAATACCCGCATTCCTGGCGCTCCAAGAAGCCGGTCATCTTCCGCAATACGCCGCAATGGTTCATCGCCATGGACGGCGACATTGAGGGCGCCGGCGATACGCTGCGGGCGCGCGCGTTGAATGCCATCGCCGAGACGCGCTTCGTGCCGGAAGCCGGCCGCAACCGCATCGGCGGCATGATCGAGAACCGGCCCGACTGGGTCGTGTCGCGCCAGCGCGCCTGGGGCGTGCCGATCACCGTCTTCGTTGACAAGAAGAGTGGAGAACTGCTGCAGGACGAGGCCGTCAATGCCCGCATTGCCGAGGCCTTCGAGAAGGAAGGGGCGGATGCCTGGTTCGCCGAGGGCGCCAAAGCGCGCTTCCTTGCCGATATCGTCAACGATCCGGAGAACTGGGAGCAGGTCACCGACATCCTCGACGTCTGGTTCGATTCGGGCTCCACCCATGCCTTCGTGCTGGAGGCGCGGGAAGACCTGAAATGGCCGGCCTCGCTCTATCTTGAAGGCTCCGACCAGCATCGCGGCTGGTTCCATTCCTCGCTGCTGGAGGCCTGCGGCACACGCGGCCGCGCGCCCTACGAGGCGGTCCTCACGCACGGCTTCGTGGTGGACGAGGACGGCCGCAAAATGTCGAAATCGCTCGGCAACCAGGTGCAGCCGCAAAAGATCGTCGACCAGTACGGCGCCGACATATTGCGGCTCTGGGTGATGAGTTCCGACTATGCGGAAGACCTGCGCATTGGCCCGGAGATCGTCAAATCCAACGCCGACGCCTATCGGAGGCTGCGCAACACCATCCGCTTCATGCTGGGAAACCTGAACGGATTTGGCGAAGCCGAACGGCTGCCGGTGGCCGAGATGCCGGAGCTGGAGCGCTGGGTGCTGCACCGGCTCTGGGAGCTCGACAAGAGGGTGCGCCGCGGCTACCGCGACTTCGCCTTCCAGCGCATCTTCTCCGCCCTGTTCAACTTTTGCACCGTCGACCTGTCCTCGGTCTATTTCGACATCCGGAAGGACGCGCTCTATTGCGATCCCATGGACAGCGCCCGCCGGCGCGGCTGCCGCACCGTGCTCGATCATCTGTTCCGCTCGGTCGTCACCTGGCTCGCGCCGATGCTCAGCTTCACCATGGAGGAGGCTTGGCTCACCCGCTTTGCGGACGACGAGGAGAGCGTTCACCTGCAGCTTTTCCCAGAGGTGCCGGAGGACTGGCGCGACGATGCGCTCGCCGAAAAATTCGCCAAGGTGCGCGCGGTGCGCCGCGTCGTCACCGGGGCGCTGGAGCTCGCGCGGGCCGAGAAGCGCATCGGCGCGAGCCTCGAGGCGGCGCCGATCCTGTACCTGTCCGATCCCGATCTCCTGACTGCGCTCGAAGGCCTCGACATGGCCGAGATCTGCATCACCTCCGGTTTTTCGGTCCGCCCGCTCGAAGAAGCGCCCGTCGACGCCTTCCGGCTGGCCGAGGCGACCGACAAGGCAGCCGTGACCGTCTCACTGGCGGAGGGGGAGAAGTGTGCCCGCTGCTGGATGATCCTGCCCGATGTCGGAACCCATGCAGAAGCGCCAGGGACCTGCCGGCGCTGCGCGGAGGCTGTCGCCGCGGCCTAGAGCGGTTTAAGAAAAGAAACCATGGCTCATATGCGCCTTCGCGGAGATTGGAGCCGCTTCGGTCTTGCCGTGGCGTTGGCGGTGCTGTTTTTCGATCAAGCTCACAAATGGTGGATGCTGCGTGTCTATGACATTCCGGCGAGGGGGGCGGTCGAGATCACGCCGTTTTTCGACCTGGTGCTGGTCTGGAACCGCGGCATCAGCTATGGCCTGTTTCAGCAGAACGGCGATCTCGGCCGCTGGCTGCTGATCCTGTTTTCCGCCGCGGCGATTATTTTCCTGGTGTTTTGGCTGACCCGTGCGCAGGCATCCTTCGCCGCCCTCGCCTTGGGTCTGGTGATCGGCGGGGCCGCCAGCAACCTCCTTGACCGGCTGATCCATGGAGCGGTTGCCGACTTTTTCCATTTTCACGCCTATGGCTATAGCTGGTACGTCTTTAACTTTGCCGACGCCGCCATCGTTGCCGGGGTCGCGGGGCTCTTGTATGAC
>Ga0326597_10014817_pt1 | contig 10208 bp, 8 predicted proteins | sample RVTome_12_FD_203789 | JGI IMG/M metagenome (GOLD analysis project Ga0326597, IMG submission 203789) | Soil microbial communities from uranium-contaminated site in the Upper Colorado River Basin, Wyoming, United States - RVT100D185 | ecosystem: Environmental > Terrestrial > Soil > Contaminated >...
GACCACCGCATAGATCTGCCCCATGGCATCGATGTTGAGATCGTCAAACCCTTGCACCAGCGGCCCGGGCGAGAGTTGATTGTCCATCACCTTCACTTTCGTGGCCGGATGGGCGCCGCCGATCAGGGTCGCCGTCACGGCCGTGATTTGCTGAAACGATTTCGTCAGCGGCAGCCGCGTCCCGCCGTTCTGCACCAACACCGAATCGAACACCTCGCGCAGATCCGGCATATCGAACAGGATATTCAGCAGACTCACTACGCCCTGGACCTGGCCGCCGACCGCCGACACCCGAAATTCATAATCCTGCCGTTTCGGAAATTCGAGCGCGCCCGGCCAGGTCGTGAAGCCCGGCGCGGCGCCGGGCCAGAACAACGCCGCATCACTCGACCAAAACAGGGCGCTGTCACTCGCATAGAACAAGACCGTGGAGCCAGGCCGGTACTCGATCGTCCAGCCCTGCGCGGTAATGCCCAGCTGCAACCGCATGATGCCGGTCCGCCCGCGCGCCGGAGGCACGACGGTGAACGTGTAGCGCAGGTCTTTGTAGCTGCCCTGCCAGAACAGCGTGCTGTCGGCGGACCAGAACAAGGCCGTGTTGTTCGCCCAGAAATTGGTCTGACTGTCAGCCGTGAGATTGTCCCCGACCACCGTGCAATCGGTCTGAGTGCCGGGAAACCCGATCGCCTTAAGATCGATCGTCTCGGCGAGATTGCGCAGCACCAAGGCTGCGCTGTCCTGCAGAATCCAGGCGACGGTCGCGCTTTCGAGCCCGGCCACATCGACGGCCTTGACCATAATCACGCGCGTCGAGCCGTCTGAAATGATCGGATAGGAGGTGCTCGTCACCGGCACCGCGTTCAGCTGGAAGGCATCGCCCCACACCGGACTGGTGCCGGGCCGCACGCGGATCAAGAACCCGTCGAAATCGAGCGGGGGATTCGGATAGGCCCAACTGATGCCGGCTGAATCGAAGGTCAGACCGGTGACATCCGGCGGGGGCGTGGTTTTGCCGACGACCGTATGGGCATTGATCAGCGCCCAGTCCGACGTGCGGCCGATGTCGTCCACCGTCCGCAAGCGGATATCGTAGCGCAGGCCGTCTTGCACCGGCGCGATCGTCACATCGACGGCGGTGCCGGCCACGGGTGCAAAAATCTGTGTCCAGGCGCCGGGAGAATCGGTGGCCCGGTAGTGCGCTTCGATCTTCGTCACCGGCAGCCGGAACCCGGAATTGAAATGCAGCGTGACGAGAATCCGGCTCTGAAAACTGCCGTCCACATCGCGGAGCAGCACGGATTCATCCGACTGCACCTGAATGATCACCGGCTTGGGCGAGCTGGCGGTCGCCGGCAAGGTGAGATGACTATCAAAGGGCGGAATCGGCCCGCTGTCGGCCGTTTGAATGCCCGGCGCATAGTCGAGGAGATGGATCGTGGCGGCATAGTCGGTACCCGGTTCTATGCCTTTGACGATCGCATCCAGACTTTCACGGCCCAGCTCACCAAAGATCACGAGATCGCCGACCGCGGGCACACTCCCGGCCGGAATGGGCGTCGTGAAGACCACGGCATCGAATTCACCTTCGGCTGTGACAATCTGCTGGACCAGCTGCGTACCATTGGCCATCTTGATCCGTGCGCCATAGGAGACACCGGATCCCATCACCAGTAGGTCGTCGACGGTGATGCTGGTCGCTTCGCTGCTCCCGTTGAGCGTCACACTCTTGATGCGGGCCGTCAGCAGTCCGGCGAGAATGACATCGTGCTGGATCTGCAGGCGGTCGCCGCGTGTGAACGTGAGGTGCGCAAAATCCATCTGTACTTCGTAATCGTCGGCGCGCAGCAGGCCCTCGGCTAATTCCCGCCGCTTGAGTTTCCAGACTTGATCGCCGTTGGTCACCCCCAGTCCGGCGTCCACGTCCTCCAGGATCGTGGCATTGGCCGCGGTATAGCCGTCGGCATAGACGATGCGCTCACCGGTCTGTTTCCAATCGTTGGTCTCATCGACAAAGCGCACCTTGAATCCGTGCGGCATCTCGATAAAACGTTTGGTCCAGCGGAACCCGTAGGCCGTTCGAGGCGTGACCACATCCACGGGCGTGGTCTGCAGCAGGTCCTGGATGATGCTGTACTTCATGTCGCGCAGGCCGAACGTCCCGCGACCGACGGCCAGGACATCTTGCCGCAGCTGTCTCACGGTCGTGCGAAAATCAATCACCGCATTGAACGCAAACCCCTGAGCGGTGCATCGCTCATGAAAATCTTGGATGGTGGGGAGATCTAGCCGGCTGTCCTCCTTCCGCCGACGATTCGCAGTGCCTTGCAAAATATCGCGATAGATGCTCGCGGGATTGCTGGTTGAGCGCAGCGTCCATTCAGATCCGGTCCAGTCGGGCAAAAGACTCTCCGCGATGCAATTAAATTGATCCACCGTGCCGTTGAGCTGGTCAGTCGCTTTGATGCGCATGGCCACGAGGCACAGTCCCGGTTTCGACACCGGCTGGTCCGGCTGAATCGTCCGTAGGACTGTCCAATACACCAGGTCGCGGAGCGTGTTCTGTGCACGGTCATCTGTCGACCGCCGCAGCCGCACCTCGTACTGGCCGACGGTCTCCACAGGCCAGCGAAGCGACGCCCGCACCAGCGTGGGCACTTTGTCGGTGATCTCAAAGCTTCCGATTTCGTCGGCCCCGCCCGCGAGCTGGGACAGAATGTAGCTGCTCGGACTCCGCAAATGGAACGGCGGCAGGGTGATCGTGCCGGTGCCGTCATTGCCCGGCGCGAATGCCACAGTACACAGCGCGTTGAATGCCGGCGTCGCTTCCAGATGCGCTTTCACCTGCGCGCCCGTCGTCACGCCGGACACGATGGTGACGGCGAAAAATTGCAGCGCGTGCACTTCCGCGCCCAGGCCGTCCCCGCGCGTCACCACGACGGCGACTTGATTTCTCGCAGACCCCGCCGCGGTCGCCGTGATGACCAGATCGTTGTTGGCCCCCGGAAAATTCGTGGTCACCGACGCCACCTTCGCCGGGGTATTGTTCACCGCCGTCCAACTCACGTCCCCGACCAGCCGGTATTCCACGTCCACCTGCACATTGAGCAGCGCCGGCTCAGGACTGCTAAAATCTCCCAATCCGGTCGGGAACGCGATGTCGACAGAAAGTTCCTTTGCATTCGATTGACTCGTCCGCTGTTGCCAGCTTCCGGCTTGCGTCAGGGCGATCGACAGCTGATCCTCGTAGACATCGTCGGGGTAGAGCGTGAGCGGGGCGTCGTTCTCGAACCCATACCGGATTTCCGTTTCGATATGTGTGAACTGTTCGACGGGCGTTTCACCAATCTTGAGATCCGAGAGCGCCAGCGGACCGTACCCGCAGCAGAACAGCAACCGCAGGTATTGATCGTTGCCGACGATTTCCGTAAACGGCGTGGCCCCCATGGTGGGGTAGAGGCGATGCCGGCCATAGACCCGTGGAATCGGCGCATAGGGCGCCAGCTGATTGGAAAAACCGGTCAGGGATAGGGTGGGGCTGGCATTGCCGGTCGTGGACAGTTCCCTCAATCGAGGCCGGGCTGGCGGGATGAGGGCGTTGATAGCCAGAGACCCCGCCAGCAAAATGGTGGCGGACAACGCGGCGCCGGTCCAGGCCCCAACCAATCCCCAGCCAACAGGCGCTAAATACGGCGCGAAGATGGAGGCGACGACGAGCGCGAGCATGGATACGATCCGCAGCGCCGTCTTCCCGCCCTCACCGCCCCCCTGCGGAATGACGCGCAGGCTCAGGGCCTGACCAGCTTGCGGCACCGCATATTCCCACTGGGCCTGCTCGACAAAGTCCCCGTCGATGAACACTCGCGCGTGCAGGCCCTCCGGGTGCCACGTCAACGCCCGCATGTGCTCCGCGACGGTGGCCCCTGCCGGCACATAGCGATCAATGCGGCCGTGTTCCAGAAAGAGGGACGGGCAGGCCAGCACCCGGAGAAAACCAGCCGGCGTTTCTCGTTTGCTTCGGGCAAGGGCGTCTGCTACGCTTGGATCCATGCAAACGTCTATCCTGCTCTCCATTTTGCTGTCCCTGTCAGGCTGCATGGGTACTAGCCTTGGTGATGTGCGGAACACCGATCCACGTCAAACGGGCACCTTCTCCCAGTCGCATGAACAGCTCGCCGCATGCGCCAAAGCGCGCATCGAGACGGATTCGTGGCGCTTCGGACAGCCTGTTGTGCAATCGACTCGTGAGGTGGACCCGGCAATGATTCGGGTCTATGCGATTTATGCCCGGTCCACCCTGTTTGAAGTCACCTTTCAACCTATCGATGCACGCACGTCGTTCGTGGAATATCGCCGCGGCTACGACGGCCACGGGACAGAAGCACAAACGTGGGCGCTGCTGAAACAATGTGTTCACGAGCTCACTCCTGCCATCGCACCATCCCCACCAACCGTTTCTCCCAAATAAGCGCATCCCAGCGTTCGATCGACACATCGGTATCTTTCACGACGTGCAGGAACCATGGCGGATCCAACGCCAGCGCGAAATGAATGGGCTGTCCCAGGATGCGAAAGATGGCCACATCGAACAGGCGCGCCTGTGTCGTCGGGACTTCCTGCCAGTGTGCGAGGAGTTCGCCGCGAAACAGGGTCAGAATCTCGTCGGCATCCGTGGTCGTGGCATAGCCGTGGGTCAGGCTGGGCAGCTCGATGCCGCGCTGCTCTTGAAATACGAGCCGGACGAGTCCGTAACAGTCCAGGCCGGCACGAGTTCGTCCGTGTTCGAGAAACGGGATTTGTAGATAGCTGCCTGCCCATGCTGGCCTCATCGAAACAAACCAGGTGTGACCTGTGGGGTGAATGACCCTTCCGGGAACTCCGTCAAATCCTCTTCGTCCATTCGCAATTCCCCTTCGATCTGCAACGCATCACCGCTAATCGTGCGGAGCGTTAAATCAGGCATCGAGAGCTCAATCGTATCCGGTTGACTGGCGATGACCAGATCAATGGTGACGGTTGGCGGACTGCTGGGAGGGATGCTGCGCAGGGCGACAGCGATCGACCGATCGATGTTATCGATCGTGAGCAAGACCTTCGCCGGACCAGCATCCCGATCGGCCGGCAACCGCACCTCAAGCGGAAACGCCGTATACACATTCCCGTTGCTGGTCAGCGGCTGCAGATCCTGGACGAGCCGCAGCGGCCCGTCGACGATCGACTCATGCGTGATGATTATCAGGGCCAACAGCACTTCGCCGGTCTCTTGCGCATGAGCCATGGCCTTAAAGAGCGTCGAGGTCGTTCTCACGGCATCTGCTCCATATTCATGGTGATGATGTAGCTGTCCCAACCGCTCGGCACAGTCGACGGCGGATTGTCGACATTGAAGCGATGGATCACGGCCGCCTGGGTACGCGGATGCGGCAGTCCGTCGAACGTCAGGGCGCCGTTCCCTAACGTCGTCCGATAAAAGGTCCAGAAGGTATCGAGCTGGGCGCCGGTCATCTCATAGGCCACCCGAAACGGCTTCATAGCGGCCGTGAAGCGATTACGTTGTTTGGGGGGCCCGTGATCCTCCGGCGAACGAATCGCCGAGCCCTGTTGCTGGCCTTCCAGATAGCTGTCGCGCAAGGGAATCGTCGGCAGCGTGCCCGGCCACGTAGCCATCAGCGTTCTCCCGGCGTCAGCCCAAACCGGGCCTTCATGGTGTGGTCCATCCGGCCGTCGGCCATGGTTTGATTCAGCAGCTTGGTCACCAGCACTTCCAATTGCGGCATCCCGTTCGCGCCGGTCGACTGCCGCGTTTCAATCTTGGCACCCTCGTGCTGATTGACGATCGTGACGGGGACTGACACGGCGACCGCCTGCCCGGTGGGCATCGCCGTGGGATAGCGCAGCGTCACCGGGATTGAGCGGCCGTCTGGGAGCGGCACCGCCGCCTCGATCCCGTGGAGGAGCACCGGCGTGCCGGCTCCGAAGTTCCCCGTTCCGCCCGAGGCGAACTTCGGGAAATTGACGCCTGAGTAATCGTGCGCGGCCACGGCCGTGGTCCCTCCACCGCCCAGACTGCCAAACAAGCCCGACAAGGCCGACGCGCCCGGCTTGACGATCCCCATCATCACCAGCTGGCCGGCGATCTGCGACACGATCTGTTTGGTGAAATCCAGCACGCCGGCCAGGACGTCTTTGAATGACCGGAACTTCCCGTCCAGGCTGTCGAAGAAGAACCGCTGAAAGCTCTGCTCCATCGTCTGCGCGGTCCGCCGCGCCATGTCCTGCGCAAAGCCGAACGACGATTCGGTATCCCGGACATACTTCTGCAGGCCGCGGGTCCAGCCGGCGAAGAAATCCCCGGTCGCCCGCTCGCGCAGCTCGATGTCTTTCGCCGCGCCGGACTCCAGAATGCCCTCGCGCGCGGTGGGCGGCAGCATGGGATCGGCGCGGCCGAGGATGTCGCGCACGCCTTCGAAATGGTGGCTCTGCCGGAGAATCAGCAGCTGATTCGTTTCTTCTTCGGTGAGCCGCAGTTTGAAGGCGAGCTGCGCCCGAAGCAGCTCCCGTTCTTTCCGCGCAATCTCTTCGTCACTGGCAAACCGGGCGTGCGCCATCTCGAGCTCGCCCTGGTAGTACGTCTGCGTCGCGTCGAAGTCCCGCTGCCGCCAGGCCTCCCGGATATCGAACTGCGCCTTCGCATCCTCGGCCACCCGCTGCCCGAGGGCGGATTCGGCGACACCGCGCGCGAGCGCCCGCTCCGCTTCGTTCCGCTCTTGCGCCACGCCGAAGGCAGTGACGTTCGAGAGGATGGATTGGTTGATCTCAAATACCTTGGAGCGGTACCGCTCATCCTCTTCGATGCGCTCCTCGGTCGATTCAAACCCCATTTTCACGCGACGATCATGGAACGCCTTCTCCAGCTCGATCTGGCGATTGAGGGTTTCCCCCTGCTTCGCCAATTCCTGCAGCCGCAGCGTGCCCTTGATCTGGACAACTTCTTCCTGGCTCAAAATCTGCCGCTGGACATCGAGCTCATAGAGCTGGCCAATCGCGTCGAACCGGGCCTTCGTCCGGTCGAAGTCGCCTTGCAGCGCTTGACTGACGCGTTCCCGCTCAGCGTCCAGCTGCTTGCCTTGCAAGGCGGTGGGGAGTCCCGGCACCGGTTGCGGCACGCGCTGTGGCGGCCGGCCCAGATTGCCCTGCGTGTCCTGCACAATCGCGCGCCCTAACACTTCCTGCCAGACCGCGTCGTCTTGCGCTTGCGGGTCGAAACGTTTCAAGAAGCGCCGCAACTGTGAGAATCCGGATTCTTCCGGCTCGAGCACTTTCTTCAGTGTGGCCCATGCATCCAGGACATCAATGACAGTGCGCTTCGCCCCTTGCCCGATCGTGGTCCATAAATCTTCCCAGCGCGCTTCCACCGCTCTCAGCCGGTCGGCATCGGATACCGCGCCGTCCGTGAGCTTCCGCATCGCATCGCCCGCTTGCTCCGTAATGGCTTTCGCGGCCAGCATCGCCCGTTCTTGCTTCGTGATTTGTTCAGTCGTGCGGCCGGTAGACACCGCGAGCTTGCGGACCTGGTCCTCCAGATCCACATAGACGCCGATGTTGCCGAGGATCTGTGCGCGGCCAGTGATCGCCCCTTGCACGATCTGGTCGAACGCCGCAGGAATGGACGTGCCGAGCACATCGCTGAGCGTGTCGGCCGCCTGCGTGAAGGTCCGCACTTGGTCGGGATTGAGTCCCAACGCGAGCGCGCGGCTCGCCATGGTGGCCGCTTGCGCGGCGGAGAGCTGATGTTGGGTGACCGTCTGCAGACTATTGACCATGAGCTGGGCCGTGCTATTCCACGCCCCCATCTGCCGATTCAGCCGGCCCAGCGTTTCCTCGAACTGGGCCGCGCCGGAGGCCATGCCCCACAGGCGAGTCATCGCCCGCTGAACCACGAACACTTTGGCGCTCAGATCGAGAAAATTGGTCTTGACGCTGTTGACCGCGCGGTTGACCGCGTTGGCCCCGCTCTGGGCTTGCCCCGACCCGATGACAACATCGATCCGTGCGTCAGCCATGGTTGTCTCGCATCCAGGTCAGATAGGCTCCATCCATCGCCCGCATCATCTGCACCAACTCCTCGCGTTCCTCCCCGCTGGGCAGCTGGATCAAGTCTGCATAGATGACGATCTCGCTCAAGGGAATCGCTCCCGGTCCAAATCCTGTGCTGGAACGGCTGAGATGCAGCGTGTTAAAAGCCTGCCAGAAGGGCAGTTCGTGCAGCTGCAACTCAGGCCGTGCGGCAATTGCAGACGGCTGCACTCCGGTCTTGCTGGCGATTTTCTGCAGGAACTCTCCATCGGACACCTTTTCCCCGGCTTTCGGCCCCCACCTGAGTCCCCAGGTGAGAGCCGCAATCAGTTTTTTTCCAACTCCGCCAGCCGCGCCATCCGAAACGTTTCCATGCTGTCGGCGGCCCCAGCGACCAAGAGTTTAAAATCTTTCAAATCCTTCAACGCGGTGAGGGCGGCCGCTTTCGAATACGGCACCGGGTCGTTGTTGTTGTCCACGACCCCGTCCCAGTCGACGAGGATGGTTTCGGCCATGGCTTCAAGGGTGATGCCAGTCCACACATCATCGGGAATGTCGGTCGTGCGCACCCCGGGTTTCAGGTAGGGCGCGCTCAACCGTTTCACACAGGCGGTATATTTGGCATTGCCGATCCGCGCGATCTTAATACGGGTCGTCGCGTCCAACGGCATCCAGGTGCCGTCGACTTCTTTGTGTTCGTCCGTTTGGAACTGCGTATAGAGATTCATGAGCCTCCTATTCCTGTTAGACTGCCAGCGCGTCGATCTGAATCATGTAGTTGTCCGTCAGCTGCCGCTCGCATGAGAACTCCAACGACAGCATGACGTCCTGATCAATCCCCGGGTTGACTGGGTTGCCACTCCATTTGAGCTGTCCGAGCGTGAAGACGACCACGTTGCCTAGGGGATCCGTGAGACGGAACTCCAACGAGCTGGACGTATGGTTGCGGACCTTCGTAAGCAGGACTTGATCCTCAAAATATGCTTCCACTCGGCCGGTGAGTCCGATGCTGCCGGCATTCACACCGATCGCCGAGATCTGTGCGACGCCCGGTAGGGAGCGCAGGTTATTATTCAGATTTACGGTGATGGACTTGATGGCCGTCGAGAGGGCGGCTGCGCCTTCGACGATCGAGCCGACATTCGTCGACGACGTCATGCTGTCGTTTGTGCTTGGCCCTGTCAGTGATCCGGAGACCGTCGCCGTGGCCAGGAAGCCCTGCTTCCCCAGGAAACGAACGGACCCAGTCACGATCTGCTCCGTTTGGATATTCAACGAGAATCCGGCCACGCGCATGCCGCGGTAGTTTTCATAGTTGTTCGTCAGATCCTCGTATTGCTTCTCGACCAAGAGGCTCTGTTTCGTGGTCCCGTTCCGCAGCATCTTCTGGGTCACGACGGCTGTGGAGTCCGCCTCACTCACCCCAGCGGCATTGGCAACCGTCAACGTGGTAGACGTTTTGGCGGTCACCTTAAACACACCATTGTTCTCCGCTTGCGCGGCGCTCTTCACCCGCACCCACGCGCCGACGGTGAAGTTGGTCCAGTCGCCCGCCTGTCCGGTGATGACCTGCACACCGGAGCCGGCTACCGCAAACGCGAGGTCGTTGGTAGTGCCGGCGCCCGTCTTTGAGGCACTCGAAAACGTATTGAACAGCGCGACCTCGAGGATCGCGTCAAAGTCCGAGAACCGGAACTCGAACGGGATCTCACCGCCGGCGTCGACGCCGACCTGGACCTGCGCATCCTTCATGCGATCGGAGCGCAGCGTGTCGCTCTGCTTGGTCCGTTTGTTGTGGACCAACGAATCGCTCAGGATGGGGAGTATGGCCATCGTCGGCGTCGCCGGCGTTTCCCCCCAGACCGTTTCTTTGCTGACCCGGATGGATACGCGATTCGATTCTCCCTGTGCCATTGGCTCCTCCTGGTTGAACGTGGCTCACATGGTTAACGTAGCTGTTTAAAACACCACCTCAGTATTGACGATCGCGAATGAACGGAATGGTGACGCTGACCTGGTCCCACCCATTGGTGACGCCGACATGAACGGCCGACGGGATCCGGCAGCGAATCGTGCCGCTGTTGCCGGCGCTGAACTGCGCTCGATCGAAGATAGCCCCGACAGTATCGGCATAG
>Ga0326597_10014819_pt1 | contig 10207 bp, 11 predicted proteins | sample RVTome_12_FD_203789 | JGI IMG/M metagenome (GOLD analysis project Ga0326597, IMG submission 203789) | Soil microbial communities from uranium-contaminated site in the Upper Colorado River Basin, Wyoming, United States - RVT100D185 | ecosystem: Environmental > Terrestrial > Soil > Contaminated >...
TACAGCAGCCGCACCGTCCCCCGGCGGACGCTCTCCAGCACCGTGGCGCGATCCTCCCGGGTGAGGGTGCTGTTGAGGTATGCGGCCGGCACGCCGCGCCGCGTCAGCGCCCGTACCTGATCCTGCATGAGAGAGATGAGCGGCGAGACCACCAGTGTGAGCCCGTCACCCAGCAGGGCCGGCACCTGGAAGCACAGCGACTTGCCCGCGCCGGTGGGCAGCACCGCGAGTACCGACCGCCCGGCGAGCGCCGGGCCGATGACCTTGAGCTGATGGGGCCGGAACGCGCCGTACCCCCAGTAGCGGTGCAGCACCGCGCGTGCCGCGTCCAGCCCCGGTTGGCCCAGTCGTCCGGCGTCCATCCCCCAACACAAACGGACCCGGTCACCGGCGGCCGAGTCCGTTTTATCGCACGGGGGGCTCTCGTCGCGCGCGCGTCGCCCTACCCCTCGAGCTCGGGCAGGGCCTCACGCACCAGAACCAGGATCGCGGGCAGCGGAACGACCAGGTAGCTCTTCCCCTCGAACGCGATCTCCACCGCCGCCTTGCGGAAGAACAGCGCGTAGTCGCCCACCCGCGCCTGCATCGGCACGTACTTCACGTCCGCGCCGGGCGCGCGGAGCTTCCACGGCTCGTCGTCCATCGACGCGGGCTCGGCCATCGGCGTGCCCGGGCCCGTCGCGAGGATGCGGCCGCCCTGCACCTGCCGGCTCTCCAGGGCGGTGGCCGGGAGGTAGAGACCGACATTGGTGCGCTCTTCGCCCTCCTCCGGCGTAATCAGCACCCGGTCGCCGACGACGATGAGGTGCTTGGGAGTCGGTTCGTCTGTCATGGCGGGCGGTCAGACGCACCATTCCTCGAGCGCGGTCACGACGTCGCCGGCGACCTCGCGCGGGTCCCGTCCGAGGATGCGGGCCCGCTCGAGCATCCACACGACGCGCCCGTCCTTCAGGAGCGCCAGGCAGGGGGAGGAGGGCGGGTATCCGGCGAAGTGCTCCCGCACGCGCGCCGTCGCCTCCGGGTCCTGTCCCGCGAACACCGTCGCCAAACGGGCCGGCCGCCGTGCCGCGGTCCGCAGGGCCGCTGCCACCGCGGGGCGCGCCACGCCAGCGGCACAGCCGCAGACCGAGTTCACGACGAGGAGGGTCGGTGCCCGCTCGGTGCCGAGCAGAGCGTCGACCTCGGCAGGCGTCCGCAGCTCCGTGAACCCGATCCGCGTCAGCTCGTCACGCATCGGCTGGACGAGACGGGGATCGTGCTGCGGCGGCTGGTTAAGGATGTTCATGACGAGCGGGACTCCTCAGGCAGGCGCCGGTCGGCGAAGCGCAGCAGGAACGCGGGCGCGAGCAGCGCGACGGCGCCCCACACGAGCTCGCGGATGTCGAGGGCCATCCCCGCGAGCCCCAGTACCAGGGCGGCGGCCCCCAGGCCCGCTCGCAGCTTCTGCCAGCGGGTCACTCGAGGACGAAGAAGATGTTGGTGGCCGACCCGAAGGTCAGCCGTCCCTTGTACAGGCTGCGGATCGTGGCGGCCAGCTCCGGGGTGGGGGTCTGCACCTCGACCGCGAGCAGGACCGTCTGTCCCGGGAACGCGGGCAGCCCGTCGGGCAGGGAGTACCGGTGCCAGCGGTAGAGCACGTCACCGTACCGGAAGTCGAACCCCTCGGGCAGCATCGGGACCATCGTGGAGGGGGCCACACCGAACTGATCGGTCGGCGGGAACGTGCCGCGGTCGGCGTGATGCGACTGGGCGGCGATCTGGATCGCCCGCATGTCGCCGATGACGTGCGCCGCTTCGGCGCGGCGCCGGATCAGCCGCAGGCCCGGCACCGCGATGTTCACCAGAATGCCCATGATCACGAGCACCATCAGCAGCTCGATCATGGTCCAGCCGCCCCGTCCGCGCCGGATCATCGAACCAGCTCCCGCGACGCATCGCGGAAGAACGTCAGGTCGTCCCCACTGCGGTAGGAAAAAGGCGCGCCCCCGATGGTCGTCTGGATCACGTACGCCGTGTCCACGACCTGGTAGGTCAGCCCCTCGTTGCCGAAGCCCACGACGTCCAGCGACGGGGGCCATACGCCGGTCGAGTCCCGGTACACCCGCAGCGCTTGGGCCGCGAGGTAGATCTTGAACCGCGACCCCGCGTCGATCTCGGCGGGGGTGAAGACCTCCGGCGGCTTCGCGCCGCGGGTCAGATTCCAGCCGAGGAGCACGAGGAACGCGGGCAGCAGGCCGAAGACCAGGATGCGGCGCAGGCGCTCCCGGCGGGCTCCCTGGTCCTGCACCCGGGCCTGCCCGCGCTCACGCTCATCGGCCTTGTCCTTGATGATGCTCTGCACCAGCTCCGAGGCGAGCTGCCGCGGCGTCTGGTTCGGGTCCTTGGGCGGTGGCTGGGTCATTTCCTCACGAATTCCCGCAGGGCGGCACGAAAGTCCGGGGTGGCGCGGCTGGCCGCGTTGACCTCCGCCGACAGGCGGATTCCCTGCTCGAACGGCACGCCGTCGAGCTGATAGAACAGGCGCTTGGTGAGCGCGAGCGAGCTGGCGCTGATCCCCGCCATCCCGCGCAGCAGGTCGGCCGCCTGCTCCTCGAAATCCGCGTCCTCATAGGCGCGCGACACCAGGCCGATCGCGGCCGCCTCGTCGGCGGTCAGCGTGCGCCCGGTGGTCGCGAGGTCGAACGCCAGTTTCTCGCCCACCGCGCGCTTCAGCATGTTGAGAACTATAGCAGGGACGAATCCGCGTTGCACCTCCGGGTAGCCGAACCGGGCCGACTCCGCCGCCACCACCACGTCACACGCGGTGGCCAGTCCGCATCCGCCCGCCAGGGCGCGCCCCTGCACCACGGCCACGATCGCCTTGGGCAGCTGGCGCATCCGCACGAACAGTCCGCCGAACCGCAGGGCCGCGTCGCGGTTCTGCTCGAGCGTGTGGTCGGCCGATGCGAGCAGCTCCCCCAGGTCCATCCCGGCGCAGAAGTCGGCGCCCGCGCCCCGCAGCGCCACCACGCGCACGTCGGCATCGAGGTCGGCGCGGTCGAACAGCGCCCCAAGCCCGTCGATCATCGCGCCGTCGATGGCGTTCCTCTTCTCGGGCCGGTTGAGGGTCCCCGTCAACACGCCGCCCTGCAGGGTGACCAGCACCCGGTCGCTCATCGGGACGCCCGGATCCGCAGGCGCAGTAGCGCCGTCGAGAAGACCTTGCCCTGCGCGTCGGTCTTCAGGGAAATGGTGCCGCCACCGTCGAGCGCCCCATGGAGCAGGAAGTTGAGCGCGCGGAGGTTGGGCAGCTCGAAGCGCTCGACGGGGCCGCGGATCAGCCCGGCGAAATGCCGCGCGACCCGCGCCGCCGTCACCTCGCGGACCAGGAGCGGGTAGTCGCGCGCCCGCCGGGCGATCAACCCGACGTTCGCCGTGTCGCCCTTGTCCCCGGAACGGGCGTGCGCCAGGGCACGCAGCTCCACCCCGCGCCCCCGCGTCACGCGGCGACCAGCTCGACGCACGGCGTCACCTCGCGCTTGTCGATCAGGGCCGGCCAGTACGCCACGATCTCCTCCGGCTTGGGCCGCCCGCCGGCGAACCCCGTCACGCTCGGCGGGCCGTTCAAGATGAGCGGCGCGATCTCCCGCGTAAAGCGCTCCACCGGCGCCCGCTCGCGCGCCCGCACGCCCACCCGGAGCTGGACCTCGGGCACGTCCGCCTCGCGCACCGACCGGGCGCCGAGGCGGCCGTGGGTCGCGTCCAGCCCCACCAGCTCGGTGTGAATGGTCTCGAACGCGAGGCCGAGGTCCGCGAGCCGCCGCCGCAGGATGCGGTCCGCCGCCCGAGCCTTCTTCACGGCGTCGGGCCAAGCGTACACGAGCGTCCCGACCGCCTTGTATCCGTAGAAGTACGCGACCGACACCTTGAGCTTGTCGGTGGCGGGCCGGCCGCGGATGCCGGACACCCGCACCCGGTCCCGACCCGCCTGGGCCAGGCGGATGGTGGTGAAGTCCGCGACGCAGTCCGGCGTGATGTACTCCACCGGGTTCCCCATCTCGTACAGCAGCTGCTCCGTCACGCCGGCGACCGAGATGCGGCCGCCCGTCCGCGGGTGCTTCACGACGTCGAAGGTGCCGTCGGCCCGCGCACTCACGATCGGGTAGCCCACGTTGGCCAGGTCCGGGATCCGGTCCCAGCCGACGAGGCAGTTCCCGCCGCTGGCCTGCGCACCGCACTCGATGAGGTGGCCGGCCACGGTGCCCGCCGCGAGCAGGTCCCACGCATCCGCGGCCCAGCCGAACGCATGGATCATCGGGGCGAGGGTCAGCCCCGTGTCGGTTACCCGCCCCGTCACGACCACGTCGGCGCCCTGGCGCAGCCCCTCCACGACGGGCCACGCCCCGAGGTAGGCGTTGGCGGAAAGCACGCGGTCGCGCACGTCGGAGAGCGGGCGGCCGGTATCGAGGTTCGTGAGGGCGTGGCCGCGCGCCAGCAGGTCGTCGAGGCGCGGCAGCAGATCATCGCCGGAGACGACGCCGATCCGCAGGCGGCCCCCCAAGCCGAGGCCCCGCGCCCCCGCCGCCAGGGCCTCGGCGCAGCCCCGCGGGTTCACGCCGCCGGCGTTGGTCGTCACGCGGACCCCGCGCTCCACCAGCACCGGCAGGATCCGCTCCATCAGGGGGATGAAGTCCTTGGCGTAGCCCAGGCTGGCGTCGCGCGACCGCTGTTTCTGCATGATGGACATCGTGACCTCGGCGAGATAGTCCATCATCAGGTAGTCGACCGGGCCGCCGGTGACCTGCCGGTACGGCGCCTCGAGCCAGTCGCCCCAGAAGCCCTGCCCGCTCGCGATCCGCACGGTGGCGCTCATGGCGTCACGCCCTCCCGGCGCACCGCCGCGCCGCGCCCGTCCCCACCATCACCGGTAACTTCCACCAGCGGGTCGAACCCCGGGGGGACGAGCGGCGAGGCCGCCGCGGCGCGCGCGACGGGCACGCGCCCTCCCGGCTGGATGCGCACCGCCGCCGTGTCGGCCAGCGCCACGGGCTCGTCGAAGAAGAACCGCACCGTGACGGTGGCCTCCCAGGGCCGCGCGGCCGCCGGGTCCGCCCAGGCGGGGAACAGCTCGACGACGAGCGGGCTCGCGGCGGGGGCGGTGTCGAACCGCAGGGTCTGCCGTCCGGTCGCGTAGTTCTGGGGCTCCTGCGCCACCTGTTGTCCCGCGGGGTCGAACGCCGTGACGCCCAGATCGGTGAACTCGGGCCAGAGCGCGGGCGCGACGGCGACGTCCACGTCCCCGCGCCGCGCCCACGCCGGCACGTCCACGGTGAGGCTCTCAGGCACAGCGCCCCGCGCGCGCAGCCGCACCCGCCGCTCCACACCCACGAGGTGCTGCACCACGCGCACGCCGGCGGGCGCCGGGCCGGGATTGGCCAGCTCGAACCCTCCGTCCCCGGACGACACCGTCACCAGAGCGAGCTCCGCCCGCACGCTGACCGTGGCGGCCTCCGGCGGGCCGAGCGGCGACGCCACGACGTCCAGCTCGTACACACCCGGCACCACGTCCTCCCCACGCACCACGACGCGTGCGGTCCCCGCCTCCGCCCCGAGATCGAGTCCCGCCGGGCGGTCGCGAAACGGCTGGCCGCCCGGCTCGAACAGACTCACCGCCGCCACCTCGACCGCGGAGTCGGGCAGCGTCACGGTGACGTGCAACGTGGCGCCCCTCGGCACGCGCAGGAAGTAGCGTTCCACGCGACCCGGAGCGACCCGCCGCCGCTCGTCCGCCAGCGGGCGGCCCAGGAGATCGTGGGGCACGATCACCGTGTTCACCAGGCTGAACAGCGGTCCCGCCAGCGTGTCGCCGGGATTGCGGGCCGTGACCGTGCCGACGTACTGACCGGGCGCGCGCAGCAGGTTCGACCGGTACGCGACCGCGATCTCGGTCGCGCCGGGAGCGGCGACCACGGTGTCGGGCGTGACCAGCCACGGGGCGTCCGACCGCAGGACGAACCGGGCCGCGCGCAGTCCGGCGGCGTGCCGGACCGTGAAGGTCTCGATCGTGTCCCCCCCGCCGGCGAGCCCGTCCCGGCGTAGGGCGGCCGACCATCCGGAGCGCGCCCGCACGGCGTAGATCGATCCCTGGTGCCCGGCGGCCAGCCAGCGGTAGGCGGCCTCGACGCGCGGCACGCCGCCGCCCTGGTCGAGCACCGACGCGCCGCGCAGCGGGGTCGCGGTGACGCGGAGCGCCTGCATCAGCTGCGCCGCGTCCACGCGCCGCCCCTCCTGATCGAGCGCGGAGATGAGGCACGCGACCAGGCCCGCGACGTGCGGGGCCGAGAAACTCGTGCCGGCCTGCACCTCGTTCCCCGTGTCCCACGCGGGCACGGTCGAGAACGCCATCCCCGGCGCGAGCAGCTCGGGCTTGGCCGCCTCGCCTCCGCGCGCGCTCCAGGCGCCCACCCGGTCCGGCGCCGCGGCTCCCCCGGGCCGCGCGAACACGCCGGGGAACGTGGACCCGACCGTGAGCGCCCGGGTGGCCGTGGCGGGGAACCCGATGGTCGAGAGGCCCGGCCCGTCGTTGCCCGCACTCACCGTGAGCACCACGTCCGGATGCCGCGCCAGGAACGCGTCCACCAGGGAGTCGATGGTGGCGCGGCCCTCGCGCTCGTTGCCGACCCCGAAGCTCAGGTTGACGACGAGCGGGAGACGGCGCTCCGCCGCGAACCGCGCGGCGTATTCGAGCGCCCGGACGAAGCTGCCGTTCACCGAAATCCCCCCGCGCGCGTTGTTCGCGATCTTCAGGCCGAGCAGCCGAGCGCCCGGCGCCACCCCGTGGAAGCCGGCGACGTTGAACATGTTGTGCCCGGCCGCCACGCCCGCCACGAAGGTGCCGTGCCCCGACGTGTCGAAGTACAGGTCGAGGCGCGGCCCGCTGCCCGAGTCCGCGAAGTTGGCGGCGAGGGTCAGCGGCCGGGTCCCCGGAGAGATGGTCTCGCGCCCCTGGCGGAAATCGTGCAGCGGCATCTCGTCCTCGAGCGACCCGTCGCGATTGCTGTCGAGGAACACGACCCACCCGTCCGATGCGCGCACGACGACGAGGGGGAACTCGTCGGTGTTGGTCCCGTTGCCGTTCACGTCCGCGGCGGGCAGGGGCCCGAGCGGCAGCTCCCGGAACACGCCGCCGTACCACGCCGATCCCACCGCGATGCGGCCGACCCGGCGGGCCCCCCGCAGACGCCGTCCCCCGACCAGCACGGTGCCGTCCGCGTCGGGCGCCACCAGCGCTAGGGGGACGTGGCCTTCGCCGGAGAAGTCGCGCAGATCGAGGATCTTGGGGGTCCCCTGCGCGGTCGTGATCAACCCCAGGGTCGCGGGATCGATGCCGCTGTCGAGAATGGCGATCAGCACGCCGCGCCCGTCGGCGGTGGGGCGCAGGGCGCGGAAATCGACGACTCCGGTCGACCCGAGGGGCATCAGCCCCGCGGTCCAGGCGACGGCGGGCGGCACCAGCGGATCGCGCGACCGGGGCGCCGCGCCCGGCGCGGTGCTCGGTGCCGCGGCGACCACCGGGGCCGGCGCCGGCGCGGGGGCCGAGGCCGGCGGCGGCGCCGCGCGCCCGCAGCCGGCCAGCGTCGCCGCGGCCATCAGCCCTGCGGCCCGCGGGATCACAGGCGGTCCGGCAGCACGTAGGGGCCGAGGTGCGGTCCCGCGTACTCGGCCGTGATCTCCAGGAGGAACGCGAGCACGTCGCGCGTCTCCTCGGGAGTCAGGATGGCATCCACGAAGCCGCGCGCGGCGGCGAAGCGCGCGTCGAGCTGGTGCTCGTAATCCTGGCGCATCGCGGCGACGGCCGGGGCCAGCTCCGGCTTGCCCGCGTCGCCGCCGTACACCGCCTGCACCGCCGACTCCCCCTCCATCACGCCCATCCGCCCGGTGGGCCAGGTCACGATGAAGTCGGGATCGAACCCCTGCCCCGCCATCGCGTAGTAGCCCGCGCCCGACGCGTGGTTCACGGTCAGGACCAGCTTGGGAACCGTGGCGGTCGCCATCGCCTCGACGAACCGCGCGCCCGCGCGGATGATTCCCGAGTGCTCCGCGTCGGTCCCCACCATGAACCCGGAGACGTCCTGCACGAACAGCAGGGGGATCCGCTCCCGGTGTGCGGTCTCGATGAAGTACGCCACCTTCTCCGCGCTCTCCGTGTAGATGATCCCGCCGATTTTCGGGGCCCGGCCCCGTGCGTTGCGGATCACGCCGCGGCTGTTGGCGATCACCGCCACCGGCCGCCCGCCGATCGCGCCGTGCCCGCAGATGATTTCCGGGGCGATATCGCGCTGGAACTCGTCGAGGCGGCCGTCGTCGACGAGACACTCGAGCACCGCCCGCACGTCGTAGCTCATGCGGTGGTCGCCGGGCAGCAGGTCGTACAGCTCGCTCGCGGCGCGCTTTGGGGGCGTCCCCCGCGCGGCGGCCGGCGGCGCGTGCGGCAGACGCGCGACGTAGTCCCGCAGCTGCGCGAGGCACGCGGCATCGTCCGCCGCGCGGTAGTGCGCCACGCCGCTCACGCTCGTGTGGGTCGCCGCCCCGCCCAGCTCCTCGGCCCCCACGACCTGGCCGATGGCCCCCTTCACCAGGTTCGGGCCTCCGAGTCCCATGAAGGACGTGCCCTCGACCATCACGATCACGTCGGAGAGCGCGGGGAGGTACGCGCCGCCGGCGATGCAGGGCCCCATCACGGCCGCGATCTGGGGCACCCGCAGGAAGTGCCGCATCAGCGAGTTGTAGTAGAAGATCCGGGCCGCACCGTACTGGCCGGGGAACACGCCGCCCTGGTAGGGGAGGTTCACGCCGGCCGAATCGACCAGATACACGATGGGAATGCGCTGGCGCATGGCCACTTCCTGCGCCCGCAGGATCTTCCGGATCGTCTCGGGCCACCAGGAACCGGCCTTGACGGTCGCGTCGTTGGCGACCACCACCGCCGGCCGGCCCCCGACCCGACCGACGCCCGTCACCACGCCCGCCCCCGGGGCCTGGCCGTCGTACTGGTCGTACGCCACGAGCAGGCCGATCTCGAACCACGGGCTTTCGGGATCGAGCAGCCGCGCGACGCGCTCGCGCGCCGTCAGCTTGCCCTGCTCGTGGTGCCGGCGGACGCGATCGGGCCCGCCCCCCTGCTCGAGGCGCGCGCGGAGCTCGCGGAACTCCGCCGTCAGCGTGACGAGGCGACTCACCCGCGCCTCAGTCCCGGCGCTGCTCGGCGGCCCACGTCTGGATGTACGTGATCAGATCGGCCGTCGGGGTACCGGGGCCAAACAGCTGGCCGATCCCCAGCCGCCGCAGCGCGGCGACGTCCTCCGGGGGAATGATCCCGCCCCCGGTGATCAGCACGTCGCCCCGCCCCGCGTCGTCGAGCAGCGCCTTGACCCGCGGGAAGAGCGTGAGGTGCGCGCCCGAGAGGATCGACAGGCCGACCACGTCCACGTCCTCCTGCACCGCCGCGCGCGCGATCATCTCCGGCGTCTGGTGGAGGCCCGTGTAGATCACCTCCATCCCGGCGTCCCGCAGCGCCGCGGCGACGACCTTGGCGCCCCGGTCGTGGCCGTCGAGCCCCGGCTTGGCGACCAGCACGCGGATCGGCTCCCGGCGGGTCGCCGCGCTCACCGGCGGAACCGGAGCAGCGCGGCGAGGCCGTTGACGCTGCGGCGCGCGCCCAGGTCGTACACCACGTCCACCTGGGCGCGCTGGCCCAGTGCGTCTTCGACCGCGTCGTCGATCCGAGGGTCGTCCGCCTGGCCGTCGGCGAGCAGGATGCGCACCTGCCCGCGGGCCAGGGCTTTGAGGGTCGGTTCGATCCCGATCACGGCCCATCCGACGGGAGCGTTCTCCTTGACCGCTTCGGCGTGGCTCCGCTCCCAGGCCCGCTCCCGCTCTTCCCGCAGCGCCAGCGCCGCCTCGCGCACCTCCGCGAGGCTCACCTTCTTGGGATTGAGCCGCACCACCCCGAGCAGGAGGTCGTGGAGACTGGTGTGCAGGTGGGGCACCATGGCCCCCGCGTCCACACCGACGCCCGCCAGGACGATGCCCGCGAGCGGCTGCCGCTGGGCCAGCTGGTACAACTGGTCCGCGACCCGCGCGTAGTGCCGCTGCTTCTCCACGCGGATCCGGTTGTTGTAGTTGTGCTCCCCGAATCCCCCGGCCCGGACGCCGCCCCGCAGCGCCT
>Ga0326597_10014820_pt1 | contig 10206 bp, 9 predicted proteins | sample RVTome_12_FD_203789 | JGI IMG/M metagenome (GOLD analysis project Ga0326597, IMG submission 203789) | Soil microbial communities from uranium-contaminated site in the Upper Colorado River Basin, Wyoming, United States - RVT100D185 | ecosystem: Environmental > Terrestrial > Soil > Contaminated >...
GGCTGATTTCTGGCTCGGAGCAAGCCAAGCTTCACTCGATACGATTTGGGCTAACCCCGAGGATGATGTGTATGCCCAGCTCCTCAAAGAATGACATCATCTTGGTTCGCTATCCATTTTCAGATTTGTCCGGGGCGAAGGTTAGGCCTGCGGTTGTTGTGGATTCCGGGAACACAATACTAAATTCTTCCTGACGGCTTCGCAGGCAAGCCAATACGCTTGGCCCATGGATGGGATTTCCAGACCCGTGGTGCCTGGTTATCCACATCATGTAACCCAGAGGGGGCGTACGCTCAATCCCCATCTTCAGCAGCGACAAGGATCGTACCTACTTTACTACGGCTCGCGTCGGTTCACCGTGATTCCGAAGCGAGTCTTTCAGAGTGTTGAGCAGCAGCAGGCATTCGAGCAGTTGCTGACACGGTACGTTTCACAGATAGTGAGGCGAAACACATGAAGATACTGGCTAACCAACAAGTGCGCTGCGGCGAACCGCTGCTATGTTTCTCCGCCCGATGCGGCGCGGCAATTCGGACGTAGCTTTCACGCTCCACGCCGCCTCTTATCGGCAGTCGCTGAGCATGGTCGTTATGCCCCGCCTGTGTGGGTGCCGTGACGGGGTGAATGATCGTTGACAGGCTGTAATCGCTCGATTACACTTTCCCTATGTTCTCAATCAAGCCCCTGCCCGAATTTACCGAATGGCTGGATGGTCTGTCGGATGCCTCGTGCGCGGGGTGGTCGCGGCGCGCATCAAGCGTCTAGAACGCGGCTTGATGGGGGACGTGGAACCGGTCGGTGACGGGGTGTCGGAGTTGCGCATTCATTTCGGCGCAGGCTGGCGAATTTATTTCGTTCAGCGTGGCGTTCAGTTGATTGTGTTGCTCGCCGGCGGCTCCAAGCGCACCCAGAAGGCTGACATCAAGCGAGCCAAGGCACTGGCAGCGCTGTTGGACTATAAGTGAAGGAGATGACTATGACCCAACGTATCAAGGTGGCCGACTTGCCCAAGTTTGACGCCACGCCGTATCTCGACAGCGAAGCGGCAATTGCGGCTTACCTCACGGACATTCTGGAAGCGAACGATTCGGCTTTGCTGGCGTCGGCCTTGGGAGACATCGCTCGGGCGCGCGGCATGAGCGAGATTGCCAAGGCATCCGGCCTGGCCCGCGAAGCCTTGTACAAAGCGCTCAGACCCAATGCGAAGCCGCGCTACGACACCATCGCTAAAGTCTGCGGGGCGCTGGGGGTGCGGCTGGTGGCACAGGCAATTCATTCTACTTGATCCTCCAAAGTCAAAGGACACCTCGGTCAAGCGGACGGCGGAAAAGCACCGCCGCCGCTTACCTTTACGTTAGCGCACTAGCGATCTGCCCTGCGATCGCGAAACCGGTCATCTCTTTCTAGACCTCTTGGCAAGCGAACCTCAACTCATTTCCAGAGCGTGATCAGCAGCACACCGCTGACGATCATCACGGCGCTGACGACAATTCTCAAAGTGACGCGCTCGACATCGCGCAAAAAGATCGCGGTCAGGATGAGTGAGAAAAGGGGGCCGGTGCTGCTGACCGGAATCACCACAGAGACCTTACCACGATCAAGTGCGTAATAGATGCAAGCCATGCTGAGACTGACTGTTACGCCGGCGGCGAGAAACCACCAGAAGCACCGCCGGTTCATCTTCCAGGTCTCCTGAGTTTTCTCGACGTACCACATCGTCAGCACCGACACGACGAAAGATGAAGTGGCCGTCACCGCCGCCGCGAGAAATGGGTGGGGAACCGCGGCCAGGCCGAACTTGCGCGCGACTTGGGTGGCGCCCGCGAGCGCGGAGGCGATGATCGGATACCAGAGAAAAACCGCCGACCCGGTCAGTTTCATCGAACCTTGGCGCCAAGACAACAAGGTGATGCCGGCGATGATCATGAAAGTGGCGATGATAATCGGCAGCGTGATTCTCTCGCCGAGAAAAATAATCGCCATCGCCGCGCTGAACAGCGGCGTGGTGGCGCGAATCGGATCGGTGATCGCTACGCCCAGGGCGTCGATGCCTTTGTAGGTGAGCAGGCGCGTGAGACCGGGCTGGAAGAATCCAACGGCCACGAAGATCAACAACGCGGAGCTGGCCAATGACGACAGCGGAAGGAAGGTGATCGACACGCTCCAGAGAAAAACAATATTGATGAGCAGGCTGCTGATCACCGCGGTGGCCGGATTGGAATAGCGTAGCGCCTTCTTGGTGAAGAGGTTGTGGAGTGCGAACAAGAACGAGCTGCCAAGAGCGAAAAATTCGGCGGGCATGAGATGGAGCTTCGTGCGCGGTCTTCCCGGCTATACCGGAGTTCGATGGAAAGAGCAATGAATGAGCCGAATGGCGAGCGCGGCAAACGAAGGTGCGTCACCGCTTACGCAAATGAACTCATTGCAAAGGCGAAAAACTTTTGTCACAGTGACGGCCGATTGGAAAACACGAAAACCAAGACGGCGATCATCTCCATCGCCAATCTCAAGGCCGAGGATCTCTCCGTGCTGCGGCAGGCGCTTCAAGCGCTACCGGGCGTCGGGAAGATCGATTTCAGCGTGGAGCGCAGCGTGGCGGTCATCGACTTCGACCCGAGCCAGTCGCACATCGATGACTTCTTGCGCGCGGCGTTAAAGGCGGGATTCCAGGTTTTGTAGAAAGTTCAAGGTTCAAGAGTTCAAAGTTCAATGTTCTCAAGAAGGCCGAGCACAAACTTTGAACGTTGAACCCGGAACATTGAACCAACTTCAATCCCCCGCGACGGTCATGCGGCTAATCTTAACCGTCGGCGCGGCGATTCGGCCGCGCATCTCGAGGTCGCTGCCGATCATCTCGATGTCTTGGAAGATTTGTTTCAAATTGCCTGCGATGGTGATTTCTTCCACCGGATAAGTCAGCTCGCCGTTCTCGATCCACAGACCCGCGGCGCCGCGCGAGTAGTCGCCGGTGACCATATTGACGCCGAAACCGATCAGCTCGGTGACGTAAAATCCGGCCTTCACCGAACGAATGATGTCGTCCGGCGAGTGGGCGCCGGGAGCCAAGTAAAAATTCGCTGGCCCGACGCCGGGCGGATCGCCGATGGAGCGCGAGGCATTTCCGGTGGAGGCCATGCCTAATTTTTTTCCGCTATAAGTGTCCAACAGGTAGCTTTTCAGTTCCCCCTTGTCGACGATGAGTTTCTTCCTAATGGGAAGCCCTTCGCCGTCGAAGGGTCGCGAACCGAGAGCGCCCGGAATCGTCCCGTCATCGATCACCGTGACGGACTGCGAAGCGATCTGGGTTCCGAGTTTGCCGATCAAGAAGGAGGCGCCTTTATAGAGCGAATACCCGGAAACTGCCGACGACAGGTTACGCAGCAAGGAGCCCGCCATCTCGGGATCGAAGACGACGGGAACTTCGCAGGTCTTGACCTTGCGCGCATCGAGGCGCCGCAGCGTGCGCTGGGCCGCCTTTTCGCCGACGCTCTTCGGCGATTCCAGCAGGGAGAATTTCCGGTTCGACGAATACCAGTAGTCACGCTGCATCGATCCATTGGATTTCGCCACCGGTGCTACTGAATGGCCGAACGTCGATCCGGTGTATTCACCCGAAAAACCTTGACTACTGGCGTAGATCACCCGGCCATAGTGGTTTGAGAACTCGCCCCCTTCGGAGTTGGTGATGCGCCCATCATAGGCCAAGGCGCTTTTCTCCACCTCCAGCGCCATTTGAATCTTCTCGTCCACGGAAACTGAGCGAGCCGCATCGTCGCAGAGATCGAGATCGGGTATTTCCTGCGCCAGCTTTTCCGCCGCCGGTAGGCCGCTAAACGGATCCTGCGCCGTGGCGCGGGCCATTCGCGCGGTGTCTTCGACCAGCCGTTCGACAGATTGCCTGGAAATATCCGATGTCGAAGCCGACGCCGAGCTGTTGCCGAAGAAGAGCCGCAACCCAAGCCTCTTTTCTCCCGCCTGGCTGATTTTCTCGACCTCGCCCATGCGCACGGTGACGAAAAATGAATCGCCCTCCGCCATCACCACGTCGCCCTGAGTGGCGCCCTTGGCCTTGGCCATCCGGAGTATGTCCCGCGCAAGTTCCTGACTGAGTTCGAATCGCTCCATGATTTTACCTGGTTCTTGTTCCAAACGTTCCATTCGTTCCAGGAGTTCCAATCGTTTCATCCTTCGATGCGCGCTTCGCGCTACTCAGGATGAACGGTTTCATATATCCGTCTCCCCGAGTAAGCCCGCAGGGCTGTATCGAGGGGTTGAACGTTTTGAACTATTTGAACGGTTTGAACTTTCTTTGTTACGCCCTCGTTCCTCCGACGGTGAGTCCATCTATCTTAATCGTCGGCAAGCCAACGCCCACCGGCACCGACTGGCCGTCCTTGCCGCAGGTGCCGACCCCTTCGTCGAGCTTCAGATCCGCTCCGACCATCGAGACGCGCGTGAGCACGTCGGGCCCGTTGCCGATGAGCGTCGCACCCTTCACCGGTTTGGTTACCTTGCCGTCTTCAATGAGATAGGCCTCGCTGGCGGAGAAAACAAACTTGCCGCTGGTGATATCGACCTGGCCACCACCGAACGAAACCGCGTACAGGCCCTTTTTCACCGAGCAAAGAATATCTTCCGGCGCGCTCTCACCGGCCAACATGAAAGTATTGGTCATACGCGGCATCGGAATGTGAGCATAGCTCTCGCGCCGCCCGTTGCCGGTGAGCGGCATGTTCATCAGCCCGGCATTGAGTTTGTCTTGCAGGTAGGCTTTGAGAATCCCTTTTTCGATCAAAACGGTCCGGTGCGTCGGCGTACCCTCGTCGTCGACGTTGAGCGAGCCACGGCGCGATGGGATCGTGCCGTCGTCGACCACTGTGCACAGCTCCGAGGCCACTCGATGGCCGATGCGGTCACTGAAAGCGGAGGTCTTTTTGCGGTTAAAATCGCCTTCGAGTCCGTGACCGATCGCTTCGTGCAAGAGAATGCCCGGCCAGCCGGGTCCCAATACGACATCCATGGTCCCCGCCGGCGCGTCCTCGGCGCTCAAGTTCAGCACCGCCTGGCGCACCGCCTCGCGGGCGTAGCGTTCGTAATCCTTGCCGTCGACAAAGAATCCGAACTCGACGCGACCGCCGCCGCCGAAACTGCCGACCTGGCGATTGCCATTCTCCTCGACGATACAAGTCACGTTGAGGCGCGTGAGCGGCTGAATATCTCCCACCACCATGCCCTGCGACGACGCCACTAAAATAACCTTGTATTCGCCGCCGATGGAGACAAACACGTTTTTTACACGCGCGTCGAGCGCCCGCGCAAACTTGTCGATCTCATAAAGCAGAGCGACCTTTTTCTCCAACGCCACGTCATTGACCGGTGTCTTGATCGGGTAAAGATCGTGGGCTTCGCCGCGCGCCTGGCTGACGGCGGCTGGTACTTGGGATGGCCGGTTTTGCGCGATGTATTGAGCCGTACGCGCCGCAATTTCAAGATTCTCGATGGTAATGTCGTCTGTGTAGGCGTAGCCCGTCTTGGCATCCGCCAAAACCCGCACGCCCACCCCATTGGCCGTGGACTGCGAACAGTTTTTCACCAGCCCCTCTTCAAGGCTCACGCCCTCGTTGCGCCGGTACTCGAAATAGAGGTCGGCATAATCGGCCTTTCGGCCCAAGGCTGTCGCAATGACCTTCTCCAAGTCGTGTCCTTGGATGCCGAAATTGCTATCGAAAAACGAAACCGCTGGAAGGTTTTCCTGGACCATGGCGCTCTCCCTCTAGAACTTCTAGCACACCTGCGCTAACCGTTAAACGGCAAGGGGTCTGGTCGACCGAGCGACAAACAATACGCAAACCTGCCAGGTCGGGACTTTTTCGGTTGATCGTGCACCCCTGTTGAGCTAGAATTCTATCTATTAAAGGTACTCGAGGAAAGACCATGGCACAGAAAAAAATCGTCCACATCGTCGGCACCGGAACCATCGGCGAACCGCTTGTCGGAATTCTTTCGACGTTCCGGGAGCAGTTCGGCGTCGACGAAGTCACCTTTCATAAGCGCACGCCGTTGCTCACGGACCGTTCCAAAGTCATTGTCTCGTGTAGAAACGGGGCGAAGCTCGCCGTCGACAAAGAGCGCCGGCAAAAATTCGTCGACATGGGCATGGAACCAACCTTCGAGGCCGAAGAAGCCATCGAACGCGCCAATGTCATCATCGATTGCACGCCGGTGGGCAATGAGAACAAGGAAAAACTTTACAACAAATTCGCCGGCAACGGCCGCGGCTTTATCGCCCAGGGAAGCGAATATGGCTTCGGGAAAATGTACGCGCGCGGCATCAACGACAAGGCGTTGGAAAGAGGCAAGGATCAGTTCGTGCAGGTTGTCAGTTGCAATACCCACAATTTAGCGGTTCTGATCGACACCATCGCCTTGGGTCCGGAAAAGGAAGACAATCTCGAAGAGGCGCGATTCGTCTGCATGCGCCGCGCCAACGACTTAAGCCAGGAAGGCGACTTCATCCCGGCGCCCGAAGCCGGCAAGCATGATGACCCGAAGTTCGGCACCCACCAGGGACGAGACGCCCACTACTTGTTCAATACCTTGGGATTGGATCTGAACATCTATTCGTCGGCGCTCAAGCTGAACACCCAATACATGCACACGATCCATTTCAATCTAAAACTGCGCCGCGGCATCAATAAAGAAGAGCTGATGCGCCGCTTCCACGCCAATGGCCGTGTCGCGATGACCAACAAGAAGTCCTCGGCTTCGGTCTTTTCGTTCGGCCGGGACCACGGCATCTTCGGACGCATCCTCAATCAGACGGTGATCGTGACGCAGAGCCTGGCCATGAGAGGCGATAGGGAGATCATCGGTACCTGCTTCACTCCCCAGGATGGCAACTCGCTCTACAGCAGCCTGGCCGCGACGCTGTGGTTTTTATATCCCGATTCCTACGAGAAGCGGCTCAAACCGGTTAAGCAGTACTTCTTTAACGAAATTTAGCCGACGGGCGGAAACCTTGTTGCGGGGATCAGGGGCGGTAACGCCCTTGATCCCCTTTTTATTCCTTGACGCTTTGCAGCGCGAATCCTTCGAAGCGAACGGAATCGCCGGCTCTGATGCCGAGCCGCTTGGATAAGCCCCCGTTAATTTCAAGCACGAACTGGCTGGGTGCGCCGACGGACCGGGGCTCCAATGAGAAGGGAGCCGTTTGTTCGACGATGCCGGCGATCTTTCGGTCGCTGCCGATGAAGATCATGTCGAGCGGGAGCGGCGTGTTCTTCATCCAAAAGGACTGGAGCGACGGCGCCGGGAATAGGAAGATCATGCCACGGTCCGTCGCTAACTCGCGTCGGTATTGGAGACCAATTTCCCGTTTGGCCGGCGTATCCGCGACCTCGACTTGAAACACCGCCTCTCGCCCTTCTCGGGTCGAGATAACGACCTTAGGCTCCGCGCTGCAGGAAGACGTAGTCGACATGAGCGCAAACAAGACTGCGACGAAATACCACCGCTGCATGTCACTTGGCCAGATTTCTGGCGACGATCTCGGCGATGTCCAGGACTTCCATGGCCGCCTCCGGCTCCTCTTTGGCGGTCTCTTCGGTGATCATGCGCATGCAGAAGGGACAACCGGTGGCCACCGTTTTGGCGCCGGTCCGCTTGAGCTCGCGGTAACGGTTGGTGGCGACGCGCTCGTTGCCTTTTTCTTCTTCTTTCCAGAACTGCCCCCCGCCAGCGCCGCAGCAAAAGCTGTTGCTGCGCGTGCGGTCTGGCTCGGTCAGCTTGGCGCCGGTCGACTGAATCAGCGCGCGCGGCGCATCGAAAATGCCGTTGTGGCGTCCGAGATAACAGGGGTCATGGTAAGTCACCGCCCCGTCGCCTTTCGGCGTTAACTTTAATTTGCCGCCGCGGATCAGCTCGTTGATGTAATCGGTGTGGTGCTTGACGACGTAGTTGCCGCCGAATTGCGGATACTCGTTGGCGATGGTGTGAAAGCAGTGCGGGCAGGTGGTGACGATGACCTTGGGCTTTGCCTCGTCCAACGCCGTAATATTTTCCGCCGCCATCTGCGCGAACAGATATTCATTGCCGGTGCGGCGGGCTGTGTCGCCTGTACATTTTTCCTCTTTGCCAATCACCGCCCAGTCGACGCCGGCCGCATTGAAAAGGTCCACCATGCTGCGCGCGATTTTTTGCGCGCGCGGATCGAAGGCCACGGCGCACCCGACCCAATACAGAACCTCGGGAGCGGTTTTTTCCCGCAACGTCGGAACCGGAAACGGCAATCCCTTTGCCCACGCCATCCGTTCATCGGCGGCCATGCCCCACGGGTTGCCCGCGCGTTCCATGTTATTGAAGGTAGTTTTTAGGCCGTTAGGGAACTCCGCCGCTGACAGCACCCGCTCCCGGCGCACGTCAATGATGTGCAGCATCTGCTCATTGCCGACGGGACATACCTCGACACAAGCGTTGCAGGTCGTGCACGCCCAGGCCGCTTCCTCGGAAAGAGCGAAGTCGAGCAGCGGACGCGGACTCTCCTGGCCCGCGGCGAATTTCGGAAAGATCGAATTCAACTCGTAGCGCTCGTTGATTAAGATCGCCGCCGGGCTGAGCGCCTTGCCGGTGGTCGAGGCGGGACAAACATCCTGGCACCGGTTGCACATGATGCAGCTATAGGCATCGAGCAGTCTCGGCCAGGTGAATTCTTCGAGCTTGGAGGCGCCAAAGACCTCTTCCTTTTCGAAGTCCATCGGCTGCAAGACACCCGCTTTGCCCTTTTTCAGCGCCAAATTGATGGGCGCCATAAAGAGATGAATATGCTTGGAACGGGGGAAGTAGGGAATGAACAGAAGAATCGCGCCCAGGGCGCCCCACCAAAAAAAATGATTCAACCCTTCCACTACCGTCGGGTCAAGGCCGGCAAATAGCGCCGCGAACCCGGAGCCAACGGGATGGAAAGGATCTCCACCGTTCCGAGCCAACTGCGTTGCTTTGAACAAGAGACGGCAGCCGACGTGGAAAATGATAAATCCTGCCACGATGGAGGAGTCGCGCACGATCCCGGCGCGCACTCCGTCTCTTAGCGGAACATTGTCCGCAAAGGCGAAATCCTTGGGGCGGACGAAGAACCGGCGCACGATCATGCCGACAATCCCGATCAGCACAGCCGCAGTCAAAAGATCGGCCGCCAGATTGAACGCGTTCCAGCCGCCGCCGCGCGCGTGCAGCGCGAAAAAACCCTCGATCACATCGACGACATTTACCAGAAAATAGAAAACAAAACCGTAGAAAATCAGCGCGTGGAGAAACGACACCAGGGGGCGCGTCTTGAACACCGATTGTTGCGAAACAACGATCCAGAGAGCGCGCCGAATGCGCCCGCCAAGGTCGTCAAAACGATCGTCGGGCTTGCCGCGCGCGATGGTTCGGTACACGTCATAGAACCGCTTCCCACCGGAATAGAAGGAGCCGATCGCCAGCAGGATGAAAAGAATTTTCTCGACTGTGGTTAGCATGCCGGTCTCTTCGACCTCCGTTCTTCGTCTTTGTTATCTTTACCGGACCTAATCAAGTGAATTCGCGAGCGGGGTTTGAACCCCGCTCGCGACCAAAGGGGATGCTCGCCCCCTTTGGAAACCCCATTTAATTGTGCCCGCCTCAAGAGGCGGGGTTTACTCAGAATTAAAAGCAACGGCGCCTGCCGCACGTTTTCAGAACCGCACCTCGCCCTTGAATCTTAAGTCCAAGCGCCAGCCGTGCAACGAGATTCCCTGAATAGGGAGCGGTCGTTTTTAGCGCGGGCCGGCGTTTAGATCGGCACGATAGTGGAGCCGCACGGGCAAGCCCGTGGCACCTTTACGCCCGTGGGGCGGAATCCTGAGCGAGAGCCCCGGCCAGAACCGGGGCTCGAGTCGAAGGGTGGAATTCGTCACCGCTGCGCCATCGGTTGATTGGCTACGACTCACCCCGCGTACCCTAGCCGCTTGGAAAGGTCGCCTCCGGCCCGCAGGATAGCCGGCGCAATTTCCTTCGCGATGGTTTCAGCGGCCAAGCGATGGGACGGCCCGACAACCGCAAGCGCCCCCACGAGCATGCGCGTGTAATCTCGAACCGGCACTGCCACCGAACTGATGTCCTCGTTGAACTCCCCTTGTTCCACCGCGAAACCGGTGGCGCTGATTTCTTTCATCTGTTCTAACAACA
>Ga0326597_10014821_pt1 | contig 10206 bp, 9 predicted proteins | sample RVTome_12_FD_203789 | JGI IMG/M metagenome (GOLD analysis project Ga0326597, IMG submission 203789) | Soil microbial communities from uranium-contaminated site in the Upper Colorado River Basin, Wyoming, United States - RVT100D185 | ecosystem: Environmental > Terrestrial > Soil > Contaminated >...
CGATCGCGTCCTCGGCCTGAAGCTGGGGGCCGACGACTACCTCCCCAAGCCCTTCGACATGATGGAGCTCCTCGCGAGGGTCGAGGCGGTCCTGCGGCGACGACGGGCGGGAGGCGACCCCTCCGCCGGCGTCCACTCTTTCGGTGACGTGCGCGTCGACTTCCGTCGGGCCGAGGTCTCCCGCGGGGGGGCACCCGTCGAGCTCTCGAGCCTCGAGTTCAAGCTCCTGCGCTACTTCCTCGAGCACCGTGGGGCGCTGCTGTCGCGGCAGGAGCTCCTCGAGCACGTGTGGGGCTATCCGGGAGTGCTGCAGACACGGACGGTCGACGTGCACGTGGCGTCTCTGCGCCAGAAGGTCGAGCCCCACCCGGGAAAGCCCCGGTACATCGTGACCGTACACCGCATGGGCTACCGCTTCCAGGGCTGAGAGGCCACGTCGGCGAGATGGCACTGCCCCACGAAGCGGGAGAGGGGCGGACCGCACGCTCGAGGTCAGATGGCGCGGATCTCGAACTCCGGCGGCGCGAGGATGTGCTTCTTCACCGAGCACAACTCGGCGGCGCGGATCACCGACTCACGGTGCTTCTCCGGGAACCCCTCCGGGAGGTGGATGTCGAGGACGAGCCGGCTGATGCGGTGGGTCGCGGGGTCCTTCTCGATCTCCATGTCGAGACCGAGTCCTTCGCTGGCGATGCCGCGCGAGTCGCAAAAACCCTTCACGTAGATCCCGGCGCACGTCGCGATCGAAGCGAGGAACAGGTCGAACGGCTGGGGAGCGGCGCCCTCGCCGCCGGCGTCGGGGAGCTGATCCGTATGGATGGTGTGCCCGTGGTACGACGCGTCGACGCGCTTGCCCCCGGGGAAGTGGACCTTCATGATGGCCATCGTCCTTCCTTTCGCCTCCGGTGCCCGACTCGATTGTCGTCCGGACGCGTAGGCCGCCGCCATGAGTCCGAAGATCCCCCACCCGGAGCGCGCCGGGGATGCCGGACGAGCCGCTCCCCGACGTCGACAAGACACTGGACGTGACGTCGAGTCGAAACCCTAGGGAGCGAGCCGGGAGAGGCGGGCGAGGTGGCCGGCAACGTCGGGCTTCCCGTGGTAGTCGAGGACCTCGAACGTCTGCTCGAAGCTCATGGTGCCGCCGGGTGGCAGCGTCTCGTACGCCCCGTGCATCTCGAGCTCGAGGATGTCGTCGGCGGGCGTCTCCCCCGCTCCCCGGTACACCTCGACGAACGCCTGCTCGGGGTGCAGCCCTTCCGGCGGGACGACCGGGGCCCGGACGAGCAGGAGGTGCGCCCCGTGGAAGAAGGCCACGAGTCCGCGAGGCGGCTCGACGAACGCCTTCGCCGAGAGGCGGCGGTGGGGCGCTTGTGGACGGTGTCCCGGCGGCATCGCGAGCCACTCGCCGTGCACCGCGTGGGGGTAGGGCCCGACGGGTCCGGTGCCGGGCGCCGGAAGCTCGACGCGTGGAGGACGTCCGGGGTCGAGAGGGACATAGGGGTGGCCTCCGGGACGCACGCGCGTGTTCGGCCACAGGTCCCACGAGACCGGCGTCTGTCGACCGTTCGTCGCGGTCACCCTCATCCGGACGGTGCGCGCGGCGGTGATCTCGTAGTCGTGGCGCAGCATCAGCCCCGTCACCGGGCTCACCGGGCCCTGGAGGACGAGTCGCGCCGGTGTCCGCTCGACGACCTCGAAACGCGCCGCCTCGTTGTACGGATCGGGAGGCCAGCCGGCCTTTGACGCCCGGCGCTCCGGCTGCACGTCCTGCTGCGACCAGAACGCGCTCTGCGGCCCCGTCCACACGATGCGCCCGTTCCAGGGCCGGAAAGGAAGATCGAGCGAGGCCTCGGGAAAGGGCGGGAGCCAGCCGCTCGGATCGGAGTCGAGGAGGTTCTCTCCATCCCTCGCCCTCAGGATGACGACGCGTCCTCCGAGCGGCGGGAGGACCCCGAGAACGAGCCCGCCGTTCGTCAGCTCGACGACGGGAGCCTCGACGCCCGGCGCGGCCGCGCCGAGCACTCCCGCCACCCGAGGGAGCACGCGCGTCCCCCGGACGAGCCCGCCGACCGACGCCACGAACAGCGCCAGGACGAAGACGACGAGCCCGCGGCGCGGGCCTGTTTCCATTCCCGCCTCCGTCGACTGCTTCCCCGGCCGGCCACGGTGCGGCCTCGATCCAGCGACCGGCGGGGGCGAAGCCTCGGATTCTATCCGGGCCCCGGGGCCTTTGGCGGCGGCCCTCGGTTTTCGCCAGCGGTCTCTCATTCTGTGATACAGATAGGCGACGTTCGCAGCGCCGGCCGGTCGGGCGCTGCGGTGATCCATCCCGACTCAAATCAAAGGGGAGAGACCGTCATGAGAAAAGGACTGGGTGTTGTCGCCGTCATGGCGCTGGCGATCGCGGGCTGCCAGCAGGGCAGTGCGGAGAAGGCGGGCCAGAAGATCGACGAGGCGGCCGAGAAGGCCGATGCGGCCATGGACAAGGCCGCCGACCAGGTCAAGGAAAGCGCCGAAGAGGCCGGCGAGGCCATGAGCACCGCCGTCGACGAGGCGGGCGACGCCATGGACAAGGCCGCCGACGAGACGGGCAAGGCGGTGGACAAGGCCGCCGACGAGACGGGCAAGGCGGTGGACAAGGCCGCCGACGAGGCGGGCAAGGCGGTGGACGAAGCGGGCAAGGCGGTCGACAAGGCCGGCGAGAAGGTCAAGGACGCGGTCGACCAGGACTGATCGAGGCGGGCTCCCTCAGCCCGTTGACGACCGCACGGTCATCAGCCGCGGGGCCGCGGGCGAGCGCCTGCGCCCCGCGGCCCTTCTCTCGCCCCCTCGCTCGGAGCAACGTCCTCGCGGTCACGGGATTCGGCGCAGCTTCGGGCCACTTCCCCGCGCGCGATCTCGACCTCGTCTCTCCGGGCCGGCGACAGCGCCTCGAGGGCTTGCGCCTCGGCGAAGGTCTCCTCGGCCTCGTGGCAGCGACCGCGTGCCCCCAGGATCCGCGCGAGCGTGTCGAGAACCCGCGGGCGTTCCGCCCCCGCGCCGCTCGCGGCGCGACGGGCGAGCGACTCCGCCTCGTCGAGCCCACGGCCGCCCACGAAGAGCAGCCAGGCGAGGTTGTTGAGGGCGTCGACGTCGTCGGGAGCGACGTCGAGCGCCCGCCGATAGGCCCGCTCGGCTTCGGCGTCCCGACCCGCGGCGCTCTCGGCGTTCCCGAGGTTGACCCATCCACGAACCAGGCGGGGATGCGCGCGGACGATCGCCTGGTAGCTCTCGGCCGCCTCGTGGGGCCGGCCCGCGGCCTCGAGGTGCATTGCCGCCCGCATCTGGGCGAACGCCTCGGGTGCGCGCACCCTCAGCAGCGCGTGCCCGCTCCCCTTCCAGGCGCGCTCGAGCTGGCCCAGCCCCGCCCACCGCGTCTTCCCGTCCCCGAACTGGAACCGGAAGAGATCGCGACCGGGGTCCATCCCGTCGACGACCACGTAGTGGAAGATGTCCCGCCTCCGCCCCGGCACGTCCAGCAGACGCAGCATCAGTATGGCCGGCCGCCCGCCGCCGATCTCTTCGCGCAGCGCCTCCGCGCTCCCGGTGACGAGGTCGGCGAAGAGGCCGCGCTCGCGCGCCGCGAGCATGAGGTCCACCGACAGCACCCGCCCCCTCTCGGTGCGCGGGATCGCGGCCGCGAGCTCGTCCTCGGAGACGGGGTCGCCGAGGGCGTTGAGAACGACGGCGAGGCTGCCCGGGCCGCAGCGGTCGTCCTCGAAGCCACGGACGGGGACGTGCTCGAGCGCCGTGGCGTCGGGCCCGGGCGTGAGGGAAGGCGGGGGGAGCGTGGCGCAGGCCGAAGAGCAGGCGCCCAACAGCACCGCGGGGGCGAGAAGGCGCCGACGTCGCACGGACGCGTTCAGAACACCGTCGCCACGATCGTCACTCCCATCAGGATCGCGAGGAGGACCCAGATGTAGTTCGGCACCGCCCCCGCGGCCTGGATCTGGTCCAGGTTCGTGGCGAGAGCTACGACGTCTTCGGCCGAGAGGCGGGCCAGTCGCTCCTCCGCCTGCTCCGGAGTGAGACCGCGAGCGGCGAGGGTCTGCGCCACTTCGTCGCGGGCGAGGAACGACTCGATCGCCTCGCGCCCGGCGTCGCCCGCCGGCGCGGCCGGAACGTCGCAGGACCGCGAGGGGATGGGCCCCGCCACCGACGACGAGGCGAGCCCGCCAACGAGGAGCAGAGCCAACGGCAGTCGTCGAGAGAACTCCACGCGCATCGCAGCCCTCCAAGAAAGGCCTCCAACCGGCCCGTCGCGATGATCGCCGTGGCCCGCGGACCTGTCAAGACGCGGCCTCGGGGTCCGGGGCCTCCCGGTTTCGACCGGGGCTGCTCGCCTCACTCCTCCCCCGGGCGTCGCGGCTCCCGCGCGTCCAGCCGGACCGTGCGGCCCGTTCGCGCCGACTCTCGCGCCGCATCGAGGATCCGGGCCACCATGACGTTGTTGCCCGGGGACGAGAGGTCGTGGTCGGCCAACCGGACCTTGCCCCGCACGACGGCGGCGAGGTGGGCGAAGGGGTCGCCGAGCGGAGCGGGGCGGGGCTCCAGGCGCCGGGTCGCTTCCCTTGCCCCCTCGTCACGGCGGACCACGATGGTGTCCCGGTCGGGCGCGAGGACGTATCCCGTCTTTCCGTACACGTCCATGTCCTTCCGGTTGATCGGCCAGTTCCAGGAGGCCTGGACGATGCCCTGGGCCCGCGGGTACGTGAGGACGATGGTCGCCTCGTCGTCCACCTCGGGATAGACGTCCGGCTTGATCTGCTGGGTGACGGCGGTCACGCTCAGCGGGGCCTCGCCCTTCATCAGCCAGGTGATCAGGTTCGCGCCGTAGCAGCCGAAGTCGGTGAGGGCGCCGCCGCCGTTTCTCACCGGGTCGGTCAACCAGGCGAAGAACTCTGGCTCCACACCGATCTCCTTCGGGCCCGGGTGCCCGTCGCGCACCACCACCTTGCGGATCTCGCCGATCGCCCGCTCCTCGTGCACGAGGGCAAAGACCGCGTGGACGCTCGGGTACCAGCTCGTCTCGAGATTGGTCAGAAGCTGGACGCGGTGCCGCTCGGCGAGGGTCTGCATGGCGAGGGCCGCCTGAACGTCGAAGGCCAGCGGCTTCTCCACCATCACGTGGATCCCTCGCGGGGCGCACGCCTCGACGACCCTCCGGTGGTCCGTCGTGGGACCGAAGGCGGCGACCGCTTCGGGCCGGGTGGCGGCGATCATCTCCTCGAGGGTGGCGTAGACGAGCGACGGACGGAGGCCGTATCGCTCGACGTACCGTGCGGCCAGGTCACGATTCGTCTCGGCGATCCCGACGATCTCGACGTCGGTGCCCTGGCGCCCCAGGATCCCGTGAACGTGCGAATGCGTGAGCCCGGCCACTCCGAGGCGCAGCGGCCGCGCGGCCTCCTCTCCCCACAGGCTCGCCCCGGCCGTGAGCAGCGCGATCGACAACCCGACTCGACTGGCCTTCATGGGTCCTCCGAACTTCTGGCGACAGACGCGGTCCCGATCTTACAGTGAGCGGCGCGCCCTCAGCGGGCGCTTCATCGAGGCGGTGGCCGGCGAGATGGGCGGCCGGGACCGGGGAATCTCCGCTATCCTCGTCGCGACGAACGGATGGAAGATGAGGGAGCCCGCCGACCCCGTCCCGAAGGAGGTTTCATGCGCTGGTCCTTGGCCCTGGTCCTGACCGTCGCGGCCGCCAACGTGGGTGCCGCCGACCGCTTCGACGTGGTCATCCGCGGCGGCCGGGTCATGGATCCCGAAACCGGCCGAGACGGCGTGCTGAACGTCGGCCTCGCCGGCGATAGGATCGCCCGCATCAGCGCGGAGCCGCTCGAAGGGGCGCGCGTGATCGACGCCCGCGGCCTCGTGGTCGCACCAGGCTTCATCGATCTGCACCAGCACTCCTTCAGCCCGGAGAACGACCGCCTCAAGGCTCGAGACGGCGTCACCGCCGCCCTGGAGATGGAGATCGGAAGGGTGGACGTGGCCGGCTTTCTCGCCGAGCGGCGCGGGCACGCCCTCATTCATTTCGGCACCACGGCCAGCCACCCCGCGGCCCGTCACGCGGCCTGGGGCGGGTCGCTTGCTCCCGAGGCCAGGGTTCCCCCGAGCGGGCCCTCGACGAACGAGCCGGCCTCGCCCGAACAGATGGCGCGGATCGAAGAGCGCCTCGAGCGCGAGATCGACGCGGGCGGGCTCGGGATCGGCATGGGGCTCGCCTACACGCCGGGGGCCACGCGGGCGGAGGTCATCGAGATGTTCCGCCTGGCCGCGGCGCGACGCCTCCCGGTGTTCACCCACGTCCGAAGCGCGGGACGGATCGAGCCGGGCTCCAGCATCGAGGCGGTGGGCGAGGTGATCGCCGCCGCCGCGACCACCGGCGCATCGCTCCAGATCGTCCACATCAACAGCAGCGGCCTGCGCGACGCTCCGGAGTGCCTCGCCCTCGTCGCCGGCGCCCGCGCCCGCGGCCTCGACGTCACTACGGAGGCCTACCCCTACGAGGCGGGCATGACCCTCGTCAACTCCGCCCTCTTCAACCCGGGCTGGCGGGAGAAGCTCGGCATCGACTACGGGGATCTGCAGGTCCCGGGGACGGGCGAGCGCCTGACGAAGGAGCGCTTCGACGAGCTGCATGCCGATCCCACCCCGCGCTGGATCACGGTCTTCGCGAACCCGGTCGACGTCATGGACGTCGTGATCCGCCACCCCCTGGTCATGATCGCGAGCGACGGGATCACCGAGCATCCGCGCAATGCCGGGACCTTCAGCCGCATCCTGGCCCGCTACGTCCGCGAGCAGCGCACCCTGACCCTCATGGACGCGCTGCGCAAGATGTCCCTGATGCCGGCCCAGCGCCTGGAAACCTCGACTCCCGCGGCCCGGAGCAAGGGGCGGCTCCGGGAGGGCGCGGACGCCGACATCGTGGTCTTCGATCCCGCGACGATCGCCGATCGTGCCAACTACGCGAACCCCACCGTGCCGAGCGTGGGCGTCCAGTACCTGCTCGTGGCGGGGACCCTGGTCGTGGACGCGGGCCGCATCGTGCCCGGGGTTGCCCCCGGCCGCGCGCTCGCCGGCGGCCGCTAGAGAGCGGGGCACCCGGCAACCTCTACAGTGCGAGCACGCGCCTGCCGACGGCGGGTGCTGTTTCGGACGCACCCGAAGGAGTCGATGCTCCGGGGCGAGGTGCTGACACCTGCATCCCACTTCAATAGGATGCGCTGGTGACGTCTTCCGAGCCCCACGACGTTTCCATCGCCGAGCTGGCCCGTCGTCTGCGGACCGGTGAGCTATCCCCGATGACACTCACCGAGGCGTTGCTGGCCCGCATCGCGGATCTCGATGGGACCCTGGGTGCCTTCCAGCTGGTGAGCGCGGATCGGGCCCGGGCGGCGGCCCGGGCCGCGGAGATCGACCTCGCGGCGGGTCGGGATCTGGGGCCGCTCCACGGGATTCCCTATGCCGTCAAGGATCTCTTCGACGTGAGAGGTCTGCCCACCGCCGCGGGCTCGCGCCTCCTCGTCGACAACGTGGCCAGCGCCGACGCGGCCGTGGTGGCCCGGCTCGCCCGGGCCGGCATGATCCTCCTCGGCAAGACGAAGACCGTGCAGTTCGCGTACGGTGGAGCCGGCCTCAACCACGACCTGGGCACGCCGCACAATCCCTGGAGTCGCGTCCCCCGTCTCCCAGGGGGCTCGAGCAGCGGCTCCGGCGTCGCGGTGGCGGCGGGCCTGGCGCCGGCCGCCCTCGGCACGGACACCGGTGGATCCGTGCGTATCCCGGCGGCCCTTTGCGGTGTCACCGGCCTCAAGACCACCGTCGGCCAGGTCAGTCGCGCCGGCGTCTACCCCTTGAGCTGGAGCCTGGACTCGGTCGGCGTTCTCACCCAATGCGTCGAGGATGCCGCTCTCCTCTATCAGGCCATGAGGGGATCCGATCCCGGCGACGACACGACCCACGGCCGGCCGCCGCAGGATGTCATGAGGGGCCTGGGCGACGGCGTCGAGGGGCTGCGGATCGGCATCGCCGAGACGGTCTTCTGGGATGAGGCCGACCCCGAGGTCTCCAGTGCGGTGCGGGCCGCCGCCAAGGAGCTCGTGGCTCTCGGGGCCCAGGTCCGCAGCATGGAGTTCCCCGCGGCGGCCGACGCCCTGGCCCTCAACGCACGAGGCCTCGTCATTGCCGCCGAGGCCTACACCGTGAACCGTCGCTTCATCGAGGAGCACTACGACGAGCTCGACCCCATCGTCGCCTCCCGCATGATCCAGGGACGCGACGTCTCCGCGGCGGACTATCTGCAGACGACCCTCGACTGGAAGCGCCTGCGCCAGGAGGCTGTCGGTCAGCTCAGGGACGTGGAGGCCGTGCTGTGTCCGACAACACCCCTGGCGGCTTGTACGCTGGCCGAGGCTGACGGCGACATGGACTCGTACCTGCGCAAGAACTTCCTGTACCTGCGCAACACGGCCATCGGGAACATCCTCGATCTCTGTGGCCTGAGCGTGCCCTGCGGCTTGACCGGAGGCGGGCTGCCCGTCGGCCTCATGATATACGGCCGCCCCTTCAGCGAAGACACCGTGCTGCGCGTCGGCCAGGCCTACCAGCAGGCCACTGGCTGGCATCGGCGACGGCCGGACCTGAAGTGGGTGGGGTCCGGCTGACGGCGATCGCGCGTCTTCGCGATCTGGCGGCGGAGCTGCTGCGCAGAGCGGGGCTCGCCGGCCAGGTCTCCGCCCGCCAGTACCGTCGCCCAGCTCCGCTACGCCGCCCACGCGATGAGCATCGAGGAGCGCCTCCGACAGAAGCGCCTGGCCCTCGCCAGCACCTGCCTCCTGGCCCGGCGGCTGGAGCCGGCCACGCGTTGCCGCGGCTGAGCCGCCCCCCGGAGCCAGGCACCGGTGGGCGCCGCAGTCATCGTCCGAAACCCCGCGTCGCGTCAGCTCCGCAGCTTCTTGAACAGCTCCAGGTTCGCCTTCAGCGATTCGAGCGGCGGCACGCCCTCCTTCTCGTACTCGATGATGTACCACTCGATGCCGCCGACGGTCTCGGCGGCGATCATGATCGCCGGCCAGTCGAGCTCATCGGCGCCGAGGTATGCGTTCGGGTCGCTCTTCGAGAACGGCTTGACGTGCATCGAGATCGTACGGCCCGCATTACGGGTGATCAGCGACTGGGGCGTCACGCCTTCCGCCTCCGACGCGTTTCCGGTGTCCAGCTGCAGAATGACGTCCTTCGAGGTGAGATCGGCGAAGCAGTTCCACCAGTACTCGCCGTCGATGCGATTGAAGTCGGTCGTGTGGTTGTGGTATCCGACGCGCATCTCGTGCGCCCTCAACCGCTCGGCCACCTGATTGACCTCGTCGGCGGTCTTCTTCAGCAGGTCGGCCGAGGTGTAGACCGCCGGTTCCAGCGAGCGGATGATCAGGTTTCGGTTCCCGACGGCCTGGTTGAACTCCACGCTGGCCGTCAGGTTGTCGCCCTGCAGCTCGGTGAGGCGATGGTGGAAGCCGCACGCTTTCAAGCCGGCGGCATCGAGCCAGGCCTTCCACTCGGCGCCGGACCGGGAGAACGCGTTCTCGAGCTCGACCGCCCGGTAGCCCAGCGCGCCAAGCGCCTTCAACGTCCCGGGAATGTCGTTGGCCAGCTGCATCCGCACACACCACAGCTGCGTGCCGATTGGTATCTCCTTCCATGCCGCTGCTCCGGCGCGGACCGCCGGCGCCAGCAACACCGCGGCGGCGGCGGCACCGCCATGCCTGAGAACGTCACGACGGGTCATCGTTCCCGCAGTCATGAATGGTCCCTCCATTGGCGGCATCCTATCCCTTCTCGTGGCATCGCGGGCGCCGCCGAGCCGGTCACGATCCCGTGACGATCGGGTCGCTGGAGGCCGCCCCGTCGTAGTCGACGTTGCCACGCGGTCCACCCCGGGCTACCCGACGTGGATCCGCGGCCTCTCGTGCTGGTTCTCGACTGCGCGGCGGAGCACTTCCCGGGTCATGGGCGCGGTGTCGCCCTCGCCGAGCGCGAGATAGCGCAGGAGGTACGTGATCGGATTGCCCTCGGTCCACCCGAAGTAGGCGTCGGGCATCCGGCCCGTCCGATCCCGCACGTCCAGGAGAAGCGCGGCGATCGCGTTCGGGACGGTCGGGC
>Ga0326597_10014822_pt1 | contig 10206 bp, 10 predicted proteins | sample RVTome_12_FD_203789 | JGI IMG/M metagenome (GOLD analysis project Ga0326597, IMG submission 203789) | Soil microbial communities from uranium-contaminated site in the Upper Colorado River Basin, Wyoming, United States - RVT100D185 | ecosystem: Environmental > Terrestrial > Soil > Contaminated >...
TGGTGATCGGCATGCTCACCCCGCCGGTCGGCGTGGTGCTGTTCGTCGTCTGCGGGGTGACCGGGGTGCCGATGCGCGAGATGATGAAGAGCGTGTGGCCGTTCATCGCGCTGATGTACGCGGTGCTGCTGTTGTGCATGCTCTACCCGCCGGTCGTCACCGCCCTGCCGAAGGCGCTCGGCTACTGAACCGGACGAGGAAGTTCCCGACGTGACCAAACGCGTGCTGCTCGGAATGCTGACCCCGTCCTCCAACACGGTGCTCGAACCCGTCACCGCGGCGATGCTGGCGGGACTGCCCGAGGCGAGCGCCCATTTCGGCCGCTTCCGCGTGACCGAGATCGCGCTTTCCAGACAGGCGCTGGGGCAGTTCGACGACGGCGAGATCCTGCGCGCCGCCGAGCTCCTGTCGCACGCGAAGCTGCACGCGATCGGCTGGAACGGCACTTCCTCGGGCTGGCTCGGCTTCGAGGCGGACGAGCGCCTGTGCGAGCGCATCACCGCCGCGACCGGCATCCCGGCCTGCACTTCGGTGCTGGCGCTGAACGAAATATTCAGACTCACCGGCGTCAGGCGCTTCGGGCTCGTCACCCCCTACCGCGACGACGTGCAGGCGAAGATCGTCGCCAACTACGCGCGCGCCGGCTTCGAGTGCGCGGCCGAGCGCCACCTCGGCCTGCAGGACAATTATTCCTTCTCCGAGGTCGGCGCCGACCAGATCCGCGCCATGACGCGCGAGGTCGCGAAAGCGAAACCCGAAGCGATCACCCTCTTCTGCACCAACCTGCGCGGTGCGCCGCTCGTCGAGGAACTCGAGCGCGAAACCGGCATTCCGGTCTACGACACCATCCCGACCGTGTTGTGGAAGTCGCTCAAGCTGGCCGGCGCCGACCCCAAGCGCGTGCAGGGCTGGGGGCGGCTGTTCCGCGAAGTCGCCTAGGGGCCCGGCGATGAGCGAACTCGACCTCGTCATCCGCAACGCCGTCGCCGTCACCGCGAGTGACATCCAGCGTTGCGACATCGGCATCGCGGCGGGCGGCATTGTGGCACTGGCGCGGAGCCTGCCGAAAGCCGCGCGCGAGATCGACGCCGCGGGGCGCTACGTGCTGCCCGGCGGCGTCGACGCACACTGCCACCTCGACCAGCCGATGCCCGAGCCGATGCGGATGGCGGACGGCTTCGAATCCGGGACCCGTTCAGCCGCCTGCGGCGGTACGACCACCGTGATTCCCTTCGCGGCGCAGGCCAAGGGCCGCTCGCTCGACGCGGCGGTCGCCGACTACCATCGCCGCGCCGAAGGCAAGGCGTGCATCGACTACGCGTTTCACCTCATCGTCAGCGACCCCACGCCCAAGGTCCTGGGCGAGGAGTTGCCGCGCCTGATCCGCGGCGGCTACACCTCGTTCAAGCTGTACATGACCTACGACGACCTCAAGCTCTCGGATCGCCAGATCCTCGACGTGATGGAACTCGCACGCCGCGAAGGCGCGATGGTCATGGTGCACGCCGAGAATTCAGACGGCATCGCCTGGCTCACCGAGAAGCTGGTGGCCGCGGGCCGCACCGCGCCGAAGGAGCACGCGCTGTCGCGCCCGGCGCCGCTCGAGCGCGAGGCGACGCACCGCGCGATCACTTTCTCCGAGCTGCTCGACGTGCCGATTCTCATCGTGCACGTCTCGAGCGGCGAGGCGATCGAGCAGATCCGCTGGGGGCGGGGTCGCGGCCTGAATATCTACGCCGAAACATGCCCACAGTACCTGTTCCTCACCGCCGAGCATCTGGGAGCGGAAGGCTTTCACGGCGCGAAGTGCGTCTGCAGCCCGCCGCCGCGCGACAAGGCGAACCAGCAGCGCGTCTGGGACGGGATCGTGAACGGCACCTTCCACGTGTTCTCCTCGGACCACGCGCCGTTCCGCTACGACGACCCGCACGGCAAGCGTCTCGGCGGCACGGCGGTGGCCTTCCCGTACATTCCGAACGGCATCCCCGGCCTGGAGACGCGCCTGCCGCTGCTGTTCTCCGAGGGCGTGGGCAAAGGGCGCATCGACCTGCACGCCTTCGTCGCGCTCACCGCGACCAACCCGGCGCGCATGTACGGCCTGTATCCGAAGAAAGGCACGCTCGGCGTGGGCAGCGACGCCGACCTCGTGATCTGGGACGACCGGCGCAAGGTGACGATCACCAACGCGCTGCTGCATCACGACGTCGACTACACGCCCTACGAGGGCATTGAGATCGCCGGCTGGCCGGCGCTCACGCTGTCGCGCGGCGAAGTGGTGTGGGAGGAAGGAAAGTTCCGCGGCCGGCCCGGCCACGGCGAGTTCCTGAAATGCGGTCCGCCGGCGCCCGCACGGCCAGCGCCTCACAGAGCCACCTTCCGCCAGGCCCTTGGACTATGAGCATCAGGAGCGCTCCTTGACCCACCGCAGCGGACGCCACTGCCTGCAGATTCCAGGTCCGAGCAACGTGCCCGACCGGATCCTGCGCGCGATCGATCGCCCGACCATCGACCATCGCAGCCCGGAATTCGCGCGGCTCGGCCAGCGCGTGCTGCAAGGCATGCAGCAGGTTCTCAGGACACGCCATCCCGTGGTCATCTTTCCGGCTTCCGGCACCGGCGCCTGGGAGGCGGCGCTGGTCAGTACGCTGTCGCCGGGCGACCCGATCCTCATGTACGAAATCGGTCACTTCGCCGCCCTCGAGGCCGTCTGAAATTTTGCACGGAAGCGTGCGCCCACAAGGAGTCACACCATGAAACTGAAGCTTGCAGCAGGCATCATCGGACTCGCGATCGCAGCCGCGCCGGCGAGCGCGCAGCAGAAGATCACGCTCAAGGTGATCGGCCAGCCCCTCGCCACGGGCCTCATCCAGAAGAACAAGGAGCAGCCGTTCTTCGAGACCCTGGCGCAGAAGTCCGGCCTGCCGATCGTGGTCGAGTACAAGCCGGTCGACACGCTCGGCATCAAGGACACCGAGCAGCTGCGCGTGATGAAGGCGGGCCTGTTCGAGATGGCGTCGCTGCGCATGTCGCAGAACTCGCGCGACGAGCCGACCATCCTCGGCCTGGACCTCGTCGGCCTGAACCCCGACTACAGGACCGGGCGCGCGGTCGCGAAAGCCTACACCGGCATCCTCGACCGGCAGCTGCAGAAGCAGTTCGGCGTCAAGCTGCTCGGCGTCTGGCCCTTCGGCCCGCAGGTTCTGTTCTGCAAGAAGCCGATCGCCAGGCTCGGCGACGTCAAGGGCCTCAAGGTGCGCGTATACGACCAGAACCTCGCCAAGTTCGTCGAGTCGCTCGGCGGCACGCCGGTGCCGATCGGGTTCGCGGAGGTGCACCAGAGCCTCTCGCTCGGCGTCGTCGACTGCGCGATCACCGGCCCGAGCTCGGCAAACTCCGCCGGCTGGCCCGAAGTCTCCACGCACTATCTGCCGATCGGCATGCAGATCGCGCTGAATGGCTACGGCGTGACGCTCGCCACCTGGAAGAAGTTCAAGCCGGCCGAGCAGGCGAAGCTGCAGGCCATGTTCGACGCGCTGATCGAGGACATCTGGAAGTATTCCGAGGAGCTGTTCCTCGACGCCTCGAACTGCAATGTCGGCAAGGATCCCTGCACCACGGGCAAGAAGTTCAGCCTGGTGAACGTGCCGGTGACGCAGGGCGACCTCGCCATCGTCGGCAAGGCGGTGCGCGAGATCTCGTTCCCGGCCTGGGCGCAGGTCTGCGACAGGTCCAACCCGGGCTGCTCGGCGGCCTGGAAGAAGGCGGTCGGCCCGATCGTCGGCTTCAAGTAAGCTGCGCGGCGGGGGCGGCGGGGCGCAGCCGCCCGCCGCCCGTTTCTTTTTCAGGGGCACGCGCATGAAGCGCATCGAAGCGATCATCGCCAACCTGTTCGGCGTGGTCTTCCTCGCTCTTGCGGCGGTGGTCACCATCGAGACGCTGTCGCGCAAGCTGTTCAACTTCTCGCTGCAGGGCGCCGACGAGCTCGGCGGCTATGCGCTCGCGGTCGGCTCGACGCTCGCCTTCAGCCTGGCCCTCGTCGGCCGCAACCATATCCGCGTCGACGTGTTCCATGAGCTGATGCCGCGGCGCCTGAAGGCGGCGCTCAACTGGCTCTCGATCGTGCTGCTCGCCGCGATGGCGATCTTCTTCGTCGCCGTGTCGCTGCGCGTGCTGCAGGAAAGCCTCGAGTACCGCAGCACCGCGCAAACGCCCTGGGCGACGCCGCTCATCTATCCGCAGGCCGCCTGGTACGCCGGGCTGGTGATATTCATGCTGGTGGCGGTCGGCCTGGCGGCGCGCGCCACCTGGCTTCTGTGCAAGCGGCGCATCGACGAGCTGAACGAGGCCTTCCATCCGCGCAGCACCAAGGAGGAGCTCAGCCAGGAGCTCGCGGATTTCCGGCAGCGCAGCGGCGGCCCGCCGCAGGAGCGGCCGTGATCGTCGGCGCCACGCTCATCGCCTTCGCGCTGATGCTGGCGATGATGCTGATCGGCATTCCGATCGCGGTGGCGATGCTGATCATCGGCGTCGGCGGCGGCGTGATCGCCTACGGCATGCCGTTCGTCAACTCGGTGGCCTCGGTCGTGTGGGGCGTGCAGAACGAGAACCTGCTCACCGCGATCCCGATGTTCGTGCTGCTCGGCGAGCTGCTGCTGCGCAGCGGCATCGCCGACCGCATGTACCTCGCGCTCTCGGCCTGGCTCGCGCGCCTGCCGGGCGGGCTCCTGCACACCAACATCGGCTGCTGCGCCCTGTTCGCGGCGACCTCCGGCTCCTCGGTGGCGACCGCCGCCACCATCGGCACCGTCGCCCTGCCCTCGCTGCACCAGCGCGGCTACTCGATGCGGCACGCCCTCGGCACCCTCGCCGCGGGGGGCACGCTCGGTATCCTGATCCCGCCGAGCGTCAACATGATCGTCTACGGCTCGCTCACCAACAACTCGATTGGCAAGCTGTTCATCGCCGGGCTGATTCCCGGCGTGCTCCTGACGCTGCTGTTCATGGCTTACATCTTCGCGACGCACGTCGGACGCGACGCCGGGCGGGTGCAGCGCGAGGCCGACGTGCCGCTCGCCGCGCGCCTGCGTCTGCTCGTGCACCTGGTGCCGCCGCTGATCGTGTTCGGCGTGGTGATGGGCAGCCTGTACTTCGGCATCGCCACCGCCACCGAGTCCGCGGCGCTCGGCGTGTCGATCGCGCTGGTGTTCGCCTGGCGCAGCGGCCGGCTGTCACTCGCGATGCTGCAGACCTGCTTTCACCAGACCGCGCGCATCAGCGGCATGATCCTGCTGATCATCACCACCGCGTTCATCCTCAACCTCACCATCAGCCTCACCGGGGTGGCCGACGCCCTCACCAAGTGGGTCACTTCCTTCGGCCTGACCGCCACCACGCTGCTGTTCGCTTTGATCGTGTTCTACCTGATGCTGGGCATGTTCATGGACGTGCTCTCGATGCAGGTGGCGACCATCCCGCTCACCTACCCGATCGTCACCGCGCTCGGCGTCGACCCGATCTGGTTCGGCGTGTTCATCGTGCTGATGTGCGAGCTCGGCATGATCACGCCGCCGGTGGGCATGAACCTGTTCGTGGTGCACGGCATCCGGCCCGACCGGGGGGACATCCGGGATGCGATCTGGGGCGCGCTGCCCTTCGCGCTGCTGATGATCCTGTTCACGATCCTGCTGATCTTCGCGCCGCAGATCGTGACCTGGCTGCCGGAGCGCATGTAATGGCGCCCTGGCAACGGTCTGCGGTTGGACTGGCGGACGCGTACGCCCGCGGCGAAACCACGCCGCCCGCCCAGCTCGAACTGCTGCTCGAGCGCGTCGCCGCGCTCAATCCGAGAATCAACGCCATCATCGCGCTGGACGAAGCCGGCGCGCGACGCGCCGCGCACGAAAGCGCCGGGCGCATCGCGGCCGGCCGCGCGCGCGGGCCGCTCGAGGGTGTGCCCGTGCTGGTGAAGGACAACATCCTGGTGCGGGGTCTGCCGTGCGCCTGGGGCAGCCGGGTTTATGCGAACTACGTCCCGGCGGAGGACGAGCTGCCGGTGGCACGCCTGCGGGCCGCGGGGGCGATCATTCTCGGCAAGACCAATGTGCCGGAGCTCACCTTCGAGGGCATCACCTGGAACCCGGTGTTCGGCGCGACGCGCAATCCTTACGACCTCGCGCTCACCCCCGGAGGCTCCTCGGGAGGCTCGGTCGCCGCCGTCGCCGCGGGCCTGGCGCCGCTCGCGCTCGGCACCGATGGCGGCGGCTCCATCCGCCGCCCCGCCTCGCATACCGGGCTGGTGGCGCTCAAGCCCTCCATCGGCGCGCTGCCGCGCGTCAACAGCCTGCCGATGATGCTGCACGACCTGGAAGTCATCGGGCCGATCGTGCGCGGCGCCGAGGACGCGGCGCTGATGTATCGGGCGATGGCAGGTGCCGACGCGCGCGACTGGCGTTCGCGCGTCGCGCCGGCCGCGCCGCCGCCGCACGCGCAAGGCGCCCTGCGCGTGCTGTACGTGCAGCGCTTCGGCCAGGCTCCGCTCGACCCGGAGATCGCCGCCAGCGTGGAGGGCGCCGCACGCGCCCTGGCGTCGTTGGGCCTGCGCATCGAGTCGGGCGCGCTGCCGCTCGATCTCGATCCCCTCGAGGAGTTCTGGCCCGCGTTCGGCGCGGCGGGCGTTGCCATGGTGATGGCGCAGCACCCGGGCAAGGAGAATCTGCTCGGCCCGCGTTTCCAGGCGATGCTCGAAGCGGGGCGCAAGGTCGGGGCGGGGCGCTACCTTGCCGGGCTGCAGATCTTCGAGCGGCTGCGGCGCGAGGCGGTCGAGCTATTTCAGCGCTACGACCTGATCCTGACTCCGAGCGCCGCCGCTCTGCCATGGCCCGCGGAAACGCTGTATCCGCAAGTCATCGACGGCCGGGAGGTCGGCCCGCGCGGACACGCGATCTACACCGGCTGGGTCAACGCCTGCGCCATTCCCGCCATCAACCTGCCGTGCGCGCCGTCGCGCTCGGGCCTGCCCATCGGCTTCCAGCTGGCCGCCGCATTCGGCGCCGACGAGCTGCTGCTGCAGGTTGCGCGCCGCTACGAGGCCGCGCATCCCTGGCAGGACCGCTGGCCGGCGATCGCCTTCGAAGCCTGAGCCGCTCAGACCGTCAACCGCAGCCGCGCTTCGCCGATCCCCGGAAAGCGCGCCCGCACCTCGGCGCCGGCGTCCACGAAAGTCATTCCGGTCCAGCTGCCGGTGGTGACGACGTCCCCTGGGCGCAGCCGCGCGCCGCGCGCCGCCAGATGGCGCACGAGCCACGGCACGCTGCCGAAGGGATCTCCGCGGGGCTGGGAGGCGGTCGCCGCGGCGCGTATCGCGCCGTCGACCCACAGCTCCGCGCGTTGCGCGCTGAAATGCAGCGCGCGCCATTCCCGTAAGCCGCTGCCCAGCACCAGTGCGGCATTCGACTGCAGGTCGGCGAGCCGCCACAGTGCCGTCGCCGTTTTCCAGTCCTGCAGGCGCGAATCGCAGAGCTCGATCGTCACCAGCGCCTCCTGCACGGCGCCGGCGATCTCTTCATCGTTCGCCGCCGGCGACAGCTCGCGCGCGAAGCGGTAGCCGATCTCCGCCTCCACGCCGAGCATGTGCAGCCCGGACGCGGACAGTGTCGCGGGCGAATCGAGGATGCGCCCGGGGAGCACCGGCGCGGCGCGCGGATCGGCGCCGCCCTGCGGCGGGATGACTTTCCAGGCCTGCACCCTGCGGCCCGTGCCCAGCTCGCGGATGACGAGGTCCTGCGCGGCGTAGACATCGTCCAACGACTCGAGCGCGGGGACCGCGAACGGCGCGACCTGCCGGCCCGTGGCGTGCGCCTCGAGGAGCAGCGCCGCGACCTGCCGGGCTACGGACACCTCAAGTTCGCCAGATGCGGGGCTCGGCCGCCTCGCGGCCGAACAGCGCCGGGCGCAGCACGGCCCACAGTCGCGCGAATAGGCGCTTCGCCTGCTCGCTCGAATCCCCGAGGTAGCGCGCGACGAGCACGCCCGGCAACTGCGTCACGGCAACGTCCTCGATCGCGCGGCACGCCGCGAGGTCGAAGTCCGCGCCCGCGGCGATCAGCGTGGCGCACACCGTGCGGCCCTGCAATCCGGCGGGCGAGTCGAGCAGCGCGCCGCCGCCCTCGAGGCGGCCGCGCTCTAGCCACAGAAGCTTGTCGTCGCGAAACACTCTGGTGCTCAAGCGCATCTCTCCGCGCGCGAACTTCTCTCCGCTGCCCGTGCGACCCAGGCACAGGATCTCCCAGCCCAGGTAGCGCGCGTCCGCCGCCAGGCGCACCTCGGTGTCGAGCCGCGCCCGCGCCCCGCAGAATACGATCGTCTCCTGCGGCAGCCATTCCAGCGCGCCCGCCACATCGAAGCGCAGCCGCTGCGCGGCCCAGGGTCCCGCGGAGCGGTACCACTTGCCCGCGCCCGGCGTCGTCAGGAGCGCGTGCGCCCCGGCGGCAGCGCGCGCGCGCAGCTCCAGCTCGTCGCCGCCCGCGATGCCCGCCGGCGGGTGCACCACGATCGCGTGGCAGACCTCGCCGCCTTCCGGGTAGAGCGGTTTCTGCACCACCAGCGGCCCGTCGTGCCTGCGCGCGGCGAGCACCGTGCGGTCCCCGCGCCGCTCGAAGCCGAGATCGAGGCTTGCCTTCCACGAAGCGGCGATCGGCTCGGCGAGCTGCATGGGCCGATCATACCGCCAGCAACGCCTTCACCCCGTCGCGCTCCATGCAGGCGCCTTCTCCGCGCGCGACGATCTCGCCGCGCTCCATGACGAGGTACTGGTCGGCGAGCGAGCGGGCGAAATCGTAGTACTGCTCGCACAGCAGGATCGCCATCTCGCCGGTCGCGGCGAGCGCGCGGATGGCGCGCTCGATGTCCTTGATGATCGAGGGCTGGATGCCCTCGGTGGGCTCGTCGAGGATCAGCAGCTTCGGCCCCATGGCGAGCGCGCGGCCGATGGCGAGCTGCTGCTGCTGCCCGCCGGAGAGGTCGCCGCCGCGGCGGCGCGGCATCTGCGCGAGCACCGGGAACATGTCGAAGATGCGCTGCGGCACCCTGGCGCCGCGCGGCCGCGTGGCGAGGCCCATCTCCAGGTTCTCCGCCACCGTGAGCCGCGGGAAGATCTCGCGTCCCTGCGGCACGTAGCCGATGCCGGCGCGCACGCGCTCGTAGGGCGCGGCCCGCGCCAGGTTCGCCTCGCCGAATCGAATCTCGCCGCTTCTCGCGCTCACCACGCCCATCAGCGTGCGCAGCAGCGTCGTCTTGCCGACGCCGTTCCTGCCGAGAAGCGCCGTGACCTTGCCCGCGGGCACCTCGAAGGAGACGTCGCGCAGGATGTGGCTGCCGCCGTAGTACTGGTTCAGGCCGCTGACGCTGAGGTTCATCGGCCCAGGTACACTTCCACGACCCGCGGATCCGCCTGCACCTCGGCCATCGGCCCTTCGGCGAGCACGCTGCCCTCGTGCAGCACGGTCACCTGGCGCGCGATCTTCGCGATGAAGGCCATGTCGTGCTCCACCACCACCAGCGAATGCCTTCCCGCCAGCGACAGGAAGAGCTCGGCCGTGCGCTCGGTCTCGTCGTCCGACATCCCGGCCACCGGCTCGTCGAGCAGCAGCAGCTTCGGCTCCTGCATCAGCAGCATGCCGATCTCCAGCCACTGCTTCTGGCCGTGCGACAGGAGCCCCGCGGCGCGGTCGGCGGCGTCCGCGAGTCGGATCAAGCGCAGCGTCTCGGCGATGCGGTCGCGCTCGAAGTTGGACAGCTGCGCGAACAGCGCGCGGCGCACGCGCTTGTCGGCCTTCATCGCCAGCTCCAGGTTCTCGAACGCGGTGTGGCTCTCGAAGATGGTGGGCTTCTGGAACTTGCGCCCGATGCCGGCGTGCGCGATCTCGGCCTCGGTCATGCGCGTGAGATCGAGGGTCTGGCCGAAGAAGGCGCTGCCCGCGTCCGGGCGCGTCTTGCCGGTGATCACGTCCATCATCGTCGTCTTGCCGGCGCCGTTCGGGCCGATGACGCAGCGCAGCTCGCCGACGTCGATGGACAGCGACAGCCGGTTCAGCGCCTTGAAGCCGTCGAAGCTCACCGAGATGTCCTCGAGGTAGAGGACCGCGCCGTGCGTGGTGTCGAGCTCGCCGGTGTGGATGCGCCCGAGCGTGCCGCTTTCGTTGGCGAACG
>Ga0326597_10014823_pt1 | contig 10206 bp, 8 predicted proteins | sample RVTome_12_FD_203789 | JGI IMG/M metagenome (GOLD analysis project Ga0326597, IMG submission 203789) | Soil microbial communities from uranium-contaminated site in the Upper Colorado River Basin, Wyoming, United States - RVT100D185 | ecosystem: Environmental > Terrestrial > Soil > Contaminated >...
GTGTTCGGGGCGAGGCCGCTCTCCGAGAAGGTGAGCCGCGGCGCGTTCCTGCTCTACATCCTGTTCCTGCAGCTCGCAAGCGCGCACCACCTGCTCGTCGACCCGGGCCTCACCTCGAACTGGAAGATCTTCAACACGAGCTACGCCATGTACCTCGCGGTGCTCGCCTCGATGGTGCACGGCCTCACGGTGCCGGGGTCGATCGAGGTGGCGCAGCGCGAGAAGGGCCACAACCAGGGGCTGTTCACCTGGCTGCGGCGCGCGCCCTGGGGCAACCCGGCGTTCTCCGCGATGTTCATCTCGCTCATCGGCTTCGGCTTCCTCGGCGGCATCTCGGGCGTGATGATGGGCACCGAGCAGCTCAACATGATCATCCACAACACCATCTACGTGCCGGGGCACTTCCACGCCACGGTGGTGGTGGGCACGACGCTCGCCTTCATGGGCCTCACCTACTTCCTCATCCCGGTGCTGTTCCGGCGCGAGCTGATGTTCCCCGGCATGGCGAAATGGCAGCCCTACGTCTTCGGGCTGGGCATGAGCGCGGTGGCGCTGTTCCTGATGGGCGCCGGCACGCTGGGCGTGCCGCGGCGGCACTGGGACATCAGCTTCGCCGGCAACGCGTTCCCACACGAGTTTCCGGGCGCGGCCTGGCTGATGATGGCGCTCGCCGGCATCACCGGGATCATCGCCATCGTCGGCGGCGGCATGTACCTGCTGATCACGGTGGGCTCGGTGTTCTTCGGCAAGAAGATCGTCACCCCGGGCTTCCAGCACGTGCGCGCCCGCGACGGCGTGGCTCGCGCGCCCGCGGTCGCACCGGTCATCGCGTCGCATGGCGCGATCGGCGCCGGCGGCATGGTGGCGCCGGGAACCTTCGTCCTTGCGATGGTGTTCCTCGTGGCCTTCGTGCTGTACTACTTCATCAACTGGAAGTACCTGTCCACCGTCTGGCCGCTCAGCTGATGAAAGCGGTCTTAAACCTCTTCAAGGTCAGGATCGGCGTCGCCATCGCGCTTGCGGCGGCCGCCGGCCTGGCCGTTGAAGGCGGTGTTAAACCGGGGTTTTTCGAAGGTTTAGCCCTTATTTTTGCGGTGCTCGTCGCCTCTGCCGCCGCGGGCGCCTTCAACCAGTACGTCGAGCGCGACGTCGACCGCCAAATGGCACGCACGCGCAACCGGCCCTTCGTGACCGGCGCGCTCAAGCACGGGCCGGTCTGGCTGTGGGTCATCGGCGCGATGATCCTCGCCTCCGTAGTCGCCGCCACCCTGGCGGCCAACGTGCTCGCCGCGGTCTACGTGTTCCTTGGCGCCTTCACCTACGGCGTGGTCTACACCGTGTGGCTCAAGCGCCGCACCTGGTGGAACATCGTGGTGGGCGGCCTTGCCGGCAGCTTCGCGGTGCTCGCGGGTGCCGCGGCGGTGAGCCCCGTCCCCGGCCCCGAGGCCGCGGCGCTCGCCGTGGTGCTCTTCCTGTGGACCCCGCCGCATTTCTGGAGCCTCGCCATCGCCTGCCGCAAGGACTACGCTGCAGCCGGCGTGCCGATGCTGCCGGTCGTGGTCGGCGACGCGCGCGCCGCCCGCGCCATCTTCCTGAGCGCCGTTCTGCTCGTCGCCGCCTCGCTCGCGCCCGCGGCCTTCGGCCTGGGGCTACCCTATCTCGCGGCCGCCTCGTTTGGCGGTGCCTTCTTCCTCCTCAGATGCAATGCGCTGGTGCGAAAGCCCGGCCGCGAGACCGCACGTGCCGCCTTCCTCGCCTCGCTCGCCCAGCTCGGCGCGGTGCTGGCCGGGGCGATGCTCGATGTCGCGTTTTTCTAAAGTCACAGCAGTTGCCGCCGTTCTTTTTGCGACCCAGGTGCTTGCCTTCGATGAAAAGGCGGCGCTGAAGGAGAGCCAGGCGGCGATCGGCCGCGAGATCGGCGGCTACACGCTGCGCGACGGCGAAAGCCGGCCGGTGCGCCTCGACGAGCTGCGCGGCAAGCCGCTGGTCGTGCACTTCGTCTACACCGGCTGCTTCCAGGTGTGCCCGGCGAGCACGCAGTTCCTGACCAAGGCGGTGGCCGAGGCCGAGCGCACGCTCGGGCGCGGCGCCTTCCGCGTCGCGACCGTCGGCTTCAACCTCCCGTTCGACACGCCGCAGGCGATGAAGGAGTTCGGGCGCAAGTTCGGCGTCGCCTCGCCGGAGTGGCTGTTCCTCAGCCCGCACGCCGACACGCTTGCGCAGCTTACCGCGGACTTCGGCTTCCGCTACGAGCCCACCGCCGCGGGATTCGACCACCTGCTCCAGGTAAGCATCCTGGACGCGAACGGGCGCATCTACCGGCAGGTGTACGGCGATTCGTTCGAGGTGCCGCTCTTCGTCGGGCCGCTGCTCGAGCTCGCGCAGAACCGGCCGGTGCCGCCCGGCAACCTCCAGGCGTTCCTCGAGCAGGTGAAGCTGCTCTGCACGGTGTACGACCCGGCCGCCGGCCGCTACCGCCTGAACTACGTGGTGATCATCGAGCTCCTGGTCGGCGCGAGCGTGATGCTCGGCGGCATCGGCTTCGTGATCTTCGAGTGGCGCCGGCGGCGGCGGTCGTAGCGCTTCCGGTTTCCGCAAAGCAGCACAGGATGCGTTTGATTTAAGTCAAGTCCAGGACGCCGCCGGCCGATCGAATGGCACGCCGCGCAGAAATGGTGCAGCATCCAGAGGGGGGAAGTACGACTCGAACCTTCTCGTCCCGGTCGTTCCGGGGCGCGATCCGTTTTCTACGGTTCCATTGAAGAGGAGGCAACGATGAAGCGCGCAAGATTCATGGCAGTTGCAGCAGCCGGCATTTGCTCGACGTTCCTGCTTTCGGCGGTCCATGCGCAGGTCATCAACCTGAAAATCGCCAATTTCTTTCCTCCCCCTTCCAAGCAGTCGAAGATCGTGCAGGAATTCGGCGAGGAGCTGGAGCGTCGCTCCGGAGGAAAAATCAAGGTCCAGTACTTCGCGGGAGGGTCGCTGCTCACCGGGCCCAACATGTTCAAGGGCATCGAGTCGGGCATCGCCGATGTCGGCTATTCGCACGTCTATTACACTCCCGGCCGCATGCCGGTGTCCGAGGGCATCGGGCTGCCCGTGGGCATTCCCACCGGCTGGGTCGGCGCCCACGTCGGCAACGACTTCTACCAGAGAATCAAGCCGAAGGAGTTCGGCGGGGTCAAAGTGCTCGCCATCCACGCCAACGGCCCGAGCATGGTGATCTCCACCAGACCGGTGGCGAAGCTGGAGGACATGAAGGGCCTGACCATCCGGGCGCCGGGAATCGCGGGCGAGATCGTCAAGGCGCTGGGCGGCACGCCGACCCCGACCCCGATGATGGAGGTCTACGATTCCATTGCGAAAGGGGTCAACGAGGCTGTCTGGGGACCTTACGAGACGCTCAGGACGTTCCGCTTCGGCGAGGTGGCGAAGAACGTGACCCTGAACTGGCAGATCGGCGCGTCATTCCCGTTCTACATGGCGATGAACAAGAGGAGCTACGACAAGCTGCCGCCGGACCTCAAGGCGCTGGTGGACGTGATGAGCGGCGAATACCAGGAGCGATTCGCCCTGATGTGGAACGCGATCGACCTGGAAGGCAGGGTCTACGCCCGCGAGAAGGCGGTGAAGTATCTCGAGCTGTCCGAGCAGGAGGCGGCGAGATGGCAGAGGGCGGTGGAGCCCGTGATCGACGACTGGGCGAAGTCGATCGGCACGAAGGGCTACAAGGAGGCCGAGGCCAGGAGCTGGGTGGCCTTCATGCGCGAGCGGATCAAGTACTGGACCGGGAAGCAGATCGAGTACAAGATTCCGTCGCCCACGGGTCCTGCCGCGGTTCGTCCGGAAGCGCTGGCCAAGTAATGGCGAAGCACAAGACCCTGCCCCACCCTCGCGGTCGGGCAGGGATTTTTTTGCCGATGCTGGAGAAGTTCGCCAGATTCAACAAGGCGCTCAGCGGCTGGGCCGCGCTTATCGGCTTCGCCGCCGTGGTGTTCATGGTCGTTCTCACCTGCGTCGACGTGCTGGGCGCGAAGCTGTTTCGTACCCCGGTCCCCGGGTCCCTGGACATGATCATGCTCGCGCAGCTGATGGCCATTTCCCTGGCCGCGGGAATGACGCTCATCGAGCGCAGGCATGTCTCGGTCGAATTCTTCGTATTCCTGCTGCCTGAACGCTTGCGCTCCGTGGTGGACGGCCTGGTCAAGGCGCTTTGCCTCGCCCTGTTCGCGCTCATCGTCTGGCGGCTGTTCGATTATGGATTTCACCTCCAGGCCGGCCACGAGGTGACCCCCACCGCGCAGATCCCGCTCGCGCCTTTCGCCTACGCCGCTGCCCTGGCGATGGTGCCCGTATGCCTGGTGCTGCTGCAGCAGGTCCTCGGTTCGCTTCTCGGCGTGCCGTCAGATGAGCCCTGAAGCCGCCGGCGTCGTCGGCATCGCCGCGCTGCTCGTGCTGTTCCTGCTCAGGGTGCCGATCGCATTCGCCATGGCATCGGTCGGATTCGCCGGCTTCGCCTACCTGTCGGGGGTCGACCCGGCGCTCGCGGTGCTCTCGCAGGACGTCTTCGACACGTTCACGTCCTACCCGCTGTCGGTCATTCCCATGTTCATCCTCATGGGATCGTTCGCTTTCGCCTCCGGGATCAGCCAGCGGCTGTTCTCGACGACCTACACCTGGGTGGGCGGCACCCGCGGCGGCCTGACCATCGCTACCGTGCTCGCCTGCGCGGGATTTGCCGCGATCTGCGGCTCGACGGCGGCCACCGCCGCCACGATGGGCAGGATCGCCCTCCCGGAAATGAAGAAATACAACTACGACGCCTCGCTGGCGACCGGCACGGTGGCCTCGGCCGGCACGCTGGGCGTGCTCATTCCGCCGAGCACCGTGCTGATCGTCTACGCCATCCTGGTCGAGGAATCGATCGGCAAGCTGTTCATCGCCGGCATCGTTCCCGGAATCATCCTGAGCCTGCTGTTCGTGGCGACCGTCTGGATCCTGTGCGCCCGCAATCCGAAGCTCGGGCCTCCGGGGCCGTCGACCACGTGGACCGCAAAGCTCAAATCCACCGGCGGCATCATCGAAGCGGTCATTCTGTTCCTGCTGGCGATCGGCGGGCTGATGCTCGGCTGGTTCAGCCCGACGCAGGCCGGCGCCGTCGGCGCCGGCGGCGCGCTCGCGATCGGCATCGTCCGGCGGCAGCTCGGCTGGAAAAGCTTCCTCGACGCCGGCAAGGACGGCCTGCTCACCAGCGCCATGGTGCTGTTCATCATCGCCGGCGCCATCGTCTTCGGCCATTTCATGGCGATATCCAGGATCCCGTTCCTCCTTGCCGACTGGGTGGGAAGCCTGCCGATCCACCGGATGGCGGTCATGGGCGTCATCCTGCTCATCTATTTCCTCGGCGGCTTCTTCATGGATTCGATGGCGCTGCTCATCGTCACCATCCCGATCTTCTACCCGATCGTCCAGAAGCTCGGCTTCGACCCGATCTGGTTCGGCGTGATGATGGTCCTGCTCGCCGAGATGGGGGTGATCACGCCGCCGGTCGGGGTCAACGTCTTCGTGATCAAGGGCATCGCTCCGGAGGTGCCCCTCAGCCAGATTTTCAGGGGCATCTTCCCATTTCTCGGCGCCATCATCCTGATGGCCCTCATCACGCTCGCCTTCCCGCAGGTCGCCACTTACCTGCCCAGCCTGGTCAAGTGACTCCGCTCGGCAACGACGAGATCATCGAGCTGCTGAAGGCGCTCAACGAGTCGAAATTCGACGAGCTGCGCCTCGAGATCCCCGGCTTCAAGCTGGTGCTGAGCAAAATGCCTGGGCATGTGGAAGAACCGTCCGCGGCCAGGCCGGAAGAACCTGAAGAACCCGAAGAACCTGAAGAGCCGCAAGAGCCGGAAGAAGCCGAAGGGCTCGTGGCGGTGCGCTCGCCGATCCTCGGCATCTTCTACCGCGCGCCCAAGCCGGGCGCGCCGCCTTTCGTGGAAGTGGGCAGCGAGGTCGGCGCCGAAGACACGGTAGGCCTGATCGAGGTGATGAAGCTGTTCAACACGGTCGCCGCGGGCGTGGCCGGAAGGATCGCGCGGGTCTGCGCGGAGAACGGAAGCATGGTCGAATACGGCGAGGTGCTCTTCCTCATCGAGCCCATTGCATGAACGACATCCGGATCGTGGACACCACGCTGCGCGACGGCAACGCCAGCCTCTGGGGCGAGAAGATGAGCACGGCGATGATGCTGCAGGCGGCGCCGCTCATGGAGCGCGCGGGCTTCAGCGCGATCGACGCGACGGCCGTCAGCCACTTCGAGTACGCGGTGCGCTACCTGCGCGAAGACCCCTGGGAGCGCATGCGCCTGTTGTCGAGCGTGATCACGACCGCGCCCCTCGGGATGATGATGCTCGGAACCAGCCTGAATCTCTTCCGCCAGGTCATGGGCCCGATCATGCGCACCTGGATGGAGCGCATGAAGGCGAACGGCATCCGTCGGGTGCAGCTCATGGAGTCCTCGAACAACATGGCCGATATCGCCGAGACCGCGCGCTACGCTAGGGAAGCCGGGATCGAGCTCGGGGTGGCGCTGTGCTTCACCGAAAGCGAGGAGCACACCGACGAGTATTACGCCGAGCGGGCACGCGATGCGCTCAAGCTCGCGCCGGACATGATCTATCTGAAGGATCCGGGCGGGCTGCTTACCCCGGAGCGCACGCGGACCATCGTTCCCGCGCTCCTCAAGGAACTCGACGGCTGCGCATTCGAGCTGCACGGGCACTGCACCACCGGGATGGGTCCGCTGTGCTACCTGGAAGCGGCGAAGCTCGGCGTGCGCACTTTTCACACCGCGGTCTCGCCGCTCGCCAACGGCCCCTCGCAGCCGGCGACCGAAACGTTTCTCGCCAACGCGCGCCGTCTGGGGCTGGGCACGCCGGTGGACGAAGCGGCGATCGGCGCGATCGCCGAGCACTTCAACGCGGTCGCCAGGGCCGAGGGCCTGCCGCACGGCGCGCCGGTCGAGTTCGACGCGTTCCAGTTCGAGCACCAGGTGCCCGGCGGCGTGATCTCGAACCTGAAGCGCCAGCTCGGCCAGCTCGGGGTCCAGAACCGCCTGCCCGAGATCCTCGAGGAGACGGTCCGGGTGCGCAAGGACCTCGGCTACCCGATCATGGTGACGCCGTTCTCGCAGTTCGTGGTGACGCAGGCCACGGTCAACGTGATCCAGAACGAGCGCTACCGCACGATCAGCGACGAAGTCATCCGCTTCGCGCTCGGCCACTTCGGCGCTCAGGTGCGGCCGGTGGACGCGAGCCTGCTCGACCGCATCCACAGCCTGCCGCGCACCAGGGACCTGCTCGCATGGAATCCCCCGCGCACCTCGATCGAGGACCTGCGCCGCGAGCTGGGGGCGGGCCTCTCCGACGACGAGTTGCTGCTGCACGCGCTCGTCTCGGCTGAGGACTTCAAGGCGATGCGCGCCGCCGGGCCGATGAAGACCGAGTACAGCGCCGCCGGGCGGCCGCTCGCCGCCTTCATCCGCGAGCTGGCGAAGCACGAGAAGGCGAGCTACATCAGCATCCATCGCGACGGTTTCTCACTGGAGCTCAAATGTCATTAGTCCGCACCACGTGCAGGCTCTGCCTCGTACGCTGCGGCATGCTGGTCGAAGCAGGCGGCGGCGGGGTCTCCGGCGTCCGCGTGAAGGGCGACCGCGCGCATCCCCTGAGCCGCGGCTACCTCTGCCCGAAAGGGAAGGCTTCGGTGGACATGACGTTCTCGCCGAAGCGCGTGCTTTATCCGCTGCGGCGCGAGGGCGCGCGCGGCGAGGGGCGCTGGCGCCGGGTCACGTGGGACGAGGCGCTCGACGACATCGCCGCGCGGTTGAACGCGATCATCGCCGAGCACGGCGCGCGCGCCGTCGCGGTGCAGTCGCTGCCGCCCAAGGATTACTTCGCCTACGATCTCTTCCTCGACGCGATCGGCAGCCCGACCTTCTTCAAGCACGACTCGCACCAGTGCTTCACGCCGCAGCTGACCGCCGACGTGCTCACCTACGGCAACCTGCTCACGTATCCGGCGTTCACCGAGCTGAAGGGCACCGACCTCCTCGTCCTGTGGGGCATCAACCTCGCCGAGACCAACGCCTCCAAGCACCAGCGCGTGCGCGACGCGCGGCGCAGCGGATGCCGCACCATCGTCGTCGATCCGCGCCCGACGCAGGCGGCGCGCGAGGCATCGCTGTGGCTGCGCGTGCGCCCGGGCACCGATGCCGCGCTGGCGCTCGGCATCCTCAACGCGATGATCGCGAACGGCTGGTACGACCGCGAGTTCGTCGCGGATTGGACGCTCGGCTTCGAGGCGCTCGCCGAGCGCGCCGCCCTCTATCCCCCCGAGCGCGTCGAGTCGATCACCTGGGTGCCGGCGCGCGACATCGTCGAGGCGGCGCGGCTCCTGGGCGCGGCAAAGCGGCCCGCGCTCTACACCTTCATCGGCGCGACGATGGGCGGCAACTCGATCGCCACGCTTCGCCTGATGGGGTTCATCCCGGCGCTCGCCGGCCAGATCGACCGCGAAGGCGCGAACGGCTTCCTGCCGCCGACCGGCGTGCGCATGCCGAGCTATTACGGCGCCGACCCCTCGCTCGGGCGCAACCGCAACCTCCACGAGATGCTGAGCGCGGACAAGTTCCCGCTGCTCGCCGGGCCGCAGGCGCTCACCGCGCCCTATCCCCATCCGCGCCAGGTGATCGACGCGATGCTCACCGGCAAGCCCTACCCGGTGCGCGCGCTGTGGACCTCGTGCAACCCGATGGTCGGGCTGGAAGACACCTACACCACGATGCGCGCGCTCAAGGCGCTCGACCTGCTCGTGGTCAGCGAGCTTTTCGAGACGCCGACCGCGCGGCTCGCCGACTATGTCCTGCCGATGACGACGCACCTGGAATCGAACGCCATTTCCGAGTACTCGGGGCTCAACATGATCTGCGCGCGGGTGCGCGCGATGGCGCCGCGCGGCGAGGCGCGCGAGGAAGGCTGGGCGGTAATCGAGGCCGCGAAGCGCATGGGCTATGGCGAGCGGCTGCCGGTGAAGACCTACGAGGAGCTGCTCGACTACCGCCTCGAGCCGCTCGGGATGCGCTTCGAGCAGTTCGCCGCGCAGGGCGTCTACATGCGGCCGAACGAGCACGGCAAGTTCGCAGCCGGCAAGCTGCGCCGCGACGGCAAGCCCGGCTTCAACACGCCTTCGGGCAGGATCGAGCTCGCCTCCGGCACGCTCGCCGCGCACGGCTACGACCCGCTGCCCGATTTCGTCGAGCCGCCGATCAGCCCTTACTCGACCCCCGAGCTGGCGCGCGAATTCCCGCTGGTGCTGGTGTCCGGCACGCGCACGATCGAGTTCTACTCGACGCTCGGGATCGAGGTGCCTCGGCTGCTCAAGCGGCGCCCGTACCCGACGCTCGAGATGAGCCCGGAAACCGCGGCACGCTTCGGCCTCAAGGCGGGCGAATGGGCCGAGATCTCGGCGCCGACCACCGAGCACACCATCGTGCGCCGCGTCGCGCTCCTGGAAGGCATGCACCCCGGCGTGGTCAATGCCGAGGGCCTCTGGTACATGCCGGGCGAGGACCTGATCGCGGGGACGCTCGCCGTGGGCGCGAACGTGCTCACGCCGCTGCGGGACGACGTCGACCCGGTGATCGGCGGCTCGATCGCGCGCTGCATCCTGTGCAAGGTCCGCCCGCTCGGCGCGCGCAGGCCCGATTTCGAGCGCTATGCGCGCGATCTGAAACTCATTCCCAGCTCGAGCCCCTTGAGGAGCTGATACATCGCGCGCTGAAGCGGAACCGGCACGCCGGCGGCGTCCGCGGCGCGCACCAGATAGCCGTTCAGCGCCTCGATCTCGGTCGGCGTGCCACGCTCGATATCCTGCGCCATCGATCCGGGGTGGCGCGGCAGTGGCATTCTGCCGGCGCGGATGTCCTCGACGAGGTGCAGCGGATCGCCCTCGACCTCTATTCCGCGCGCCCGCGCGACGGCGAGCCCCTCCTCGACCAGCGCGCGCAGCACCGCATAGACGTCGTCGTTCGCGTACTTCGCCTCGGGAATGCCGCGCAGCAGCGCGCTCACCGGGTTGATGGCGCAGTTGAAGAGGTATTTGTTCCAGATCGCGCCGCGCGGGTCGGCAACCACGCGCGTCGGCAGCCCCGCC
>Ga0326597_10014824_pt1 | contig 10205 bp, 16 predicted proteins | sample RVTome_12_FD_203789 | JGI IMG/M metagenome (GOLD analysis project Ga0326597, IMG submission 203789) | Soil microbial communities from uranium-contaminated site in the Upper Colorado River Basin, Wyoming, United States - RVT100D185 | ecosystem: Environmental > Terrestrial > Soil > Contaminated >...
GCTTGCGGAGCGGCGTCTTGCCCGCCGCGCAGAAACTGGTGCCTGTCTTGATGTCGCGCCCTTGCGAGGCCAAGCACGCAAGCGGCGAGAAGGCGCTTTTCCAATGCGCCGGCAAGCTGTTAGGCTCTCCCGATAGCGGAAGATAAAGCAGAAGAGGGCGATGACCTCGATCCTCGATAAATGTGCCGGCGCTCCGCGAGAGCATTTCGCTCCCGGAACGGTTCTCCTTTCCGAAGGGGAGACATCCGGACGGCTCTACATTCTGGCCGAAGGCAGCGTCGAGGTGTTGAGGGGCGATACGCAGGTCGCCGTCATCGGCGAGGCGGGCTCTGTTTTCGGCGAGATGTCCGTGCTGCTCAACCGGCCTCATACCGCCACCGTCCGCGCCACAACCCCGGTCGGCGTGTTCGTGTTCGCGGACGCCGAAAGTTTTCTAAAGTCCAATCCCGAGATCGCGTTTTTTCTGGGCAGGCTCCTCGCCGAGCGTCTCAACGCCGCGACAACCTATCTGGTCGACCTGAAACGGCAGTTCGAGGGACAAGGCAATCACCTCGGCATGGTCGGCGAGGTCCTTGAAACGCTGATCCACCAGCAACACGAGGACGTCACGCTGGGCCCGGAACGCGAGGCCGATCCGCGGCTTTGAGCCAGTCGGGAAGGGATTGCAGCGGCGGCACCGGCCGCTCCAGTGGGGCGCTTAGGCGGATGAACTGATTCCCGGCCGAAGAAAACCACAGCGCCTCGCCCTGGTCGGTATCGATGATAACGTGGGCGGGGGGAGCGCCGAATTGCTGCCCGGCATTGAACACCCAAGTGGGCCCAATGCGATCGACCCAGGAACCATCCTTGACGAAAGGCGACTGATGCACGTGGCCCGACAAGACAATGTCGGGCCGGTACTGATCGATCCAGTCCCAGAGCTCCACGTCGCCGAAATATCGGTCGCCGCCCCAACTGGTCGGCGATTTCGCCGGTGGCGCGTGATGGATCCAGATCCATCGTTTGGGCCGACTCGCTGCGGCCTCGGCAAGCTGCGCGCCGATGCCGGCGCGCACGATGGGGCCATCCCACCATGGGCAGATGGTGAACAGCGTATCGTCGAGCACGAAGGACTCCCCGTCGGACAAGACGCCCTCTTGCTGCGGTCCTCCTAGCCATTTTGCGACCTTCTCGCCTTCGGCGTTCTTGGTATCGAGATCGTGGTTGCCGGAGCAGATCACGAGCCTTGTCTTCGCGCGCAAGCGGTCGAAATATTTCCGGACGACGACGGTCTGCGCGCGTCCGTCAACAAGCGAGGCAACGTCGAGATGATCGCCTGCCATCACGACCACGTCGAAGCCGTCGGCAATGTCGAGGACCCAGTCGAATTGCGGAAGCGAATAATGGAGGTCGGCTACCAGGAGGAGTCGCATGGTGACCACAGGCGCCCATTGGCCAAGGCGTGGCGGGATTTCAGGCTATCGCATGCAGACGACACCACAACGGCAGGCCTCCCTCGCCAAGCAGGATGGCGGCACTTGCGCTGTGAGAAATGCCACATCGCCCACCCGCTGGACATCATAGGGTGGAAAGACTGTGCCGAGTTGACGCCAATCGCAAGGCACCGAGCTCCCCCCAAAGAATTGGCTGACGAAACGAGGTATCTGTGGGACCGGTTAAAATTGCCCTTTTGGCCGCAGGAGAATTGCAGCTGCCCGCGCCGCAACGCGCTGAGGTCAAAGGCAACGCGCCGAATACTGTAACAATCACCCTCTATTGCCCATCGGATAGGCCCGGAGACGATCTAAAACCGGTCTCGATAGACCTAGCTCCGGCCATGGCACGCGACCTTTCAATTCGTTTGTGGTTGGCCGCCGATGACTCGGACTGTCCAGCGAAGTGACGCCTTCGGCCTCGGCTCCATAATTTGACCTCCAAACTGGTCACATTGGTCCTGGTGCCAATGTACGGACGGTGACCAGAATGGGTGTGAGGGGATACGGCGTATTCTTCTTTGGCGCACTGCTGATCCTTTGCGCCCCATCGCGAGACCCCGGTTGGGCCGAGCAGACTCCTGCGGGTGCCCAGATCCGGGCCACCTATCAGGTCGATTTGGCTGGCTTCAGTTTGGGCGAGTTTCATCTCGCCATCGCCTTCCAGGGTCGCAACTATGAGATTAAGGGCAAGGGGCGGTTCTCGCTCCTCGCCGGTGCGCTCTACCGTGGCTCCGGCAACGCGGCGAGTACCGGCACGCTAACGAAGGCGGGGCCTCTGCCTTCGAGCTTCACCGTCACCTATAAGGGCGGAGGCAAAAAGGAGCAGCGGCGCATGAGCTTCGCCGACGGAGCCGTCAGCGAAGTCACCATCGTCCCGCGAAAGAAGCCGAGCCGGAAGCGCGTGCCGGTGACCAACGATCAGCTCGAGGATGTGCTCGATCCTTTGAGCGCGGCCTTCCTAAACGTGCGGCACGGTAATCCGGTTTGCGATAATACCCTGCCGGTGTTCGACGGCCGCCTACGGTTCGATATCGTCCTGACGCCGAAGCGAGCCGACACCCTCCCGAAAGAGGCGCCAACCGATCTCTCTGGCCCGGCCGCGGTTTGTGAAGTGAAGTTCGTGCCAATCGCAGGGCATAAACCTGACAATCCCGGCCTCAAGTTCATGTCGGAGACCGATCAGATCGAAGTCTGGCTTGTTCCTTTGCCGCGGACCGCCATGTACCTGCCCTACTGGGTTGGTCTGCCAACTCCTATCGGCCGTGGCTCGGCGACACTCACGGAGATCAAGATCACTCTGGATGGACCGATGGGCCGACAGCCAATTTCCGCCCCTGACTTGTGAGGGTGCTGGCTCTCCCCTCAAAGTCCATGTTGCTGCGATTGGCGGTGGAGGCAGTCATCGGCGAACCCGTCTCCGTCTCGGAATTCCCTGTTTCGCGGGAAAATACAGGGAAATTTGCCGCTTGAGGCTGGTGATGGCGATCCGGCCCTCGCATTAGCAAACAAATTCAAAGTGTTCCCTCCGAATTCCCTAAGAATCGAAGCAGGGAATTTCGCTGGCTGAACAGGGAATTGCACTGTAGGTAACAAGGAACATGTAAGCCGCCCGGCGAACTCAGGGGGCCTGGGCTAGCGCTGGCGCCTGCGGCCCTGCGTTGCCGTAAAGTCCGCTATGCAGTTGGCAACGTATGCTTCTATTTGGGGAGCATTGAGCCGCGGCCTTACCTCATAAGCCTCGAATAGGCAGGCCGTTCTGACGTCTTCTGGGACGGCCGAAGCTGGGGTCACCTGCGCGGGCACAGCGAAAAGGACGAAGATCGCGCCCAAGGTCATAGATTTACGCGTCATCTCTATTCCTTCCGATGCTTGGCTGGACAGATTATAACGCCCGCTCGTTTCGGCGGACCTGCTTTGTTGGATGGGGTTTTCTATGGCCAAACACGTGGTCCTTGAGCGCCTCAACAAGCTAGTGGCGAAGGGCTATGTAGTCCGTTGGGGAGAGTCAGATCAGGATACCGTCCGCCTTCAGCATCCGCGCGCACCAGACCTGACGTTATTTTCGGACGGGAGAATATGGGTTCTAACCGTGTCTCCTGACGACTGGATCGCAGCCGAGAACGAGGCCGATCAGCGGCGCTTCCAACCTTTCGTGTCTCCAAACGACTGGATTGCAGCCGACAACGAAGCCGATCAACGCCGCTTCAAATCTTTCGTGCGCCGTATTCCTAAACCGACAATGTTACAAAGCCTCAAGGCGATGACCGTGGAAGACGTGTGGATAAGTGTCGCGGTGTGGACTGTCGTCATCGTTCTCGCGGCGACGGCAGTGGCATTCCTTGTTAGCTGGGGCTGGTCGGCCTAGCGTTGGCGCCTGCGGCTGTAACAGCTGACGTTCGATCAACTCAAGGGGGTGGCGCCAACTGCAAGAGGAGGATATCGCCGCACGGACGGGTTTCGGCTGGCGGCGCCCGCACGAAATCTAACGGCGCGCTCGTTCCCGGCCTCGACGAGATTCCGGGCGATGTCCACGCCCAACACTTCCGCTCCTCGGCGCGCCGCCGGCAGGGCCGTCGTTCCATCGCCACAGCCGAGATCCAGGACCTTCTGTCCGTGGGTGACGCCGATCCTGGCGACCAACTCGTCACCGCTTTCCCTCATGCTCCCCGCGATGCGGGTGAAGTCGCCCTTTTCTCAAAGCGCCTTATTCGGATTCATGAGAGCCTCCTTGCCGCAATGGACATCCTCACACGCTGCGGAAGTGAGATGCAACCAACGCGCCTGGCCCTCGTTTCCGGGCCACGCAGCCCGGGCATATGATAAACGCGCGCGCTTCGATTAGACTGTCATCAAATGGAGCCACCCTCATGCCCAAGTTGAAGCTGACCTATTTCGACACTCACGGCGGACGCGGGGAACCAGCCAGACTCGCGCTCTCGATTGGCGGGATCCCGTTCGAGGACGATCATGTCGCACCTTCCGACTGGCAGCGCCGCAAGCCGGATACGCCGTTCGGGCTTTCTATCGCGGCTGCCAAGCATCTGACGGCTCCGAAGCAGAATCCCCTTCTTGATCTGGAGCTTCGGCATCTTTGGCTAAATTGGTGGCCTTCTCAAGCTCAGCACTCAGTCGCTCTACCTCAGACTGCCTCTTCTCGATTTCGGTGTTGGCCTCATCCAAGCCGCCTTGAAGTTCTGTTCGCGCTCGGTTGGCTGCATCAAGTTCTGTTTTCAGATTGGCAACTACCCTTTCAAGCTCAGCCAACTGCTCGTTAGCTCTGCCAAGTTCGATTCGCACTAACCTCAATTCCTGTTGCATCTGAACCAAAGGAAATAACAGGACAGCCAGCACAACGACTGCTACACCAATAGCAATCCACACCCATACTCGCATGAAAGCCCTTCCTCTCTGGTATCTGCCTGTCTGCCTCGCTGTTTAGCTTTGTTCCCACGAACGGTGTGTTGCGCGGGGGTCGCTTAATTATGGTCGAGCCTGAAACGGTAACGCTTCAAAGCCCAAACTCGACTGCCTTCCTTCGTGTAGCTAAATCACTCGAGGCGCTTGGTGGCTCACGCGAGAGCGCATTCCTTCTCAGCGCAATGGCCGTTAGGCTGCCCAGAGCGTGAAGAACCTCGTTAAGCGCTATGAGCGGCTCACACAGGTAAAGAGCTTTTAGCTCCTTATAAGGCCTTCCCGACGCCCGCTAGGCGCAAGGATGCGCCACCCGAGGTTCCTCTGGTACGATCGCGGTCCCGGCCCATAGTCAGAGTTCGCACAAAGGGCTTCTATTGACTGTGATCATAGGCTAAGGGCCGAAACCAAGAACAGGCTTGCAGCGCTTAAGGAGTTTTGGTCCGCGATAAAGAGCGAGGGGAATCCCAGTGAGGGATAAACGCGTGCGGAGGGCATTGCGCCGATTTCGCAAACTCGACGCTCAAATTGAGCAGAAAGAACAGGGGGCTCGCATTCGCAAATTCAAATCTGGTGCTTTAGGCAACCAGACCAGGAGCAGCGTAAGCATCGGAGGCGAAGTACCAAACTGCCGGAAGGCGTGGCCGCAAGGCTGCAAACCAGAACGTGGTGGAAGCTGATCCGAGATTGGCTTGAGGAATAGTCACCGTGGTCACACTCGATCCTGCGCCAGTCGGCGACATCGTCGCCACCGTCTATAAAGACTCCTCCGGGAGTGCACTGTATGTCGAACCGCTGCCACCGCAGTCGCTGACCTGCCTGGGGCCGGTGGGCGCGGTCGGCTGCCCGGTGGCGCGGGTCTGGTACGGCTTGGCCAACATCACACCCCAGCAGCAAGCCGACGCCGAGTGGCTTTACCGCAGCCCCGACCTCGACCGAAACTGGGTCCTCGTGGTGGGACACTTGGCGACGGTGACGGTGAGGGATCATAGGACCGGCGCCGACCCCATCGAGCAAGCCTGGTTCATGGTCAACAAGCTCTACCTGACCCCCTTCCGGGGACGTGTCATCGAGCGCCACTCGACGCAGTTCTTCTACGCCACGGGAACCACGAGCAACGCCCAGGTCCTCGCGATCAGCCGCGGCGAGCAGTCGCCCCGCGCCGCGCACATCACCTGGACCGGCATGGCCACGTACGAGGGCAGCAGCGGCCCCAGCAGCGTCGAAGACATGTTCGTGACGGGGGAGGCCGACTTCACGCGCTCTCCCCTGCCCATCAGGGCAGACGAGTATTTCGTCCGGCAGACCCGCTAATCGAGAGTGAGCTGACCAAGAGAAATGACGGTTTACCACAATATGGCCGCGCCTGATGCTCGCTGCAGAGGAAGAACGCTGGCGTGAGCGCCCCGTGATGCGTTGGCTCACAGAGTTCGGAGAGCATTCGATGAGCGAGCAAGACGACATTGCAGGCTTGGTTCGAGCGGTTCGTGCGCGCGTGCCCATGGATGCGGCGCAGATGCTGGTCAAGCAAACGCCCGAGCGCATCGGAGCGGTTCTTGCCGAGCTGCCGCAGATACTGGTCGACCGTATCAAAGCCTATCTGCCTCCGGAATTGCAGTTGCAGGCCTCGGAGTCTCTGGCGGAGGTCTTAGAGAACACCGTAGGCGAAATCATGGACCCGGCGCTGGCCGTGCTCCCGCAGACGACGACCGTGCAGGAAGCGATCGCCTTTCTGCGAAATCACGAGACCCCTCAGCAAATCACCTATTTGTACGTCACCGATGCAGAGGGCAAGCTCATCGGCCTGACCGTGATTCGCGACCTGATCCTGGCGGAGCCGAATCAAACGCTGGCGGACGTGATGTTGCCCGAACCCTTTGCGCTGGCGGCGGACATGGACCTCGCGGACGCCGTCAAGGCGGCGATTCATCGGCACTATCCTGTGTATCCGGTCGTGGACGCCGACGGACACGTGATCGGCGTGGTGCGCGGGTGGCGCCTGTTCGAGCGTCAGGCGATTGAGATCAGCGCGCAGTCGGGCCAAATGGTCGGTGTTGACAAGGAGGAGCGTCTCTACACGGGGATCTGGACGGCTTTCAAGATGCGTCACGCCTGGCTGCAGGTGAACCTGTTGACCGCTTTCGCAGCGGGCTTCGTGGTCAGCCTTTTCGAGGGCACCATCACGCAGATCGTGGCGCTGGCGGCTTTCCTGCCGATCCTTGCGGGCCAAAGCGGCAATACGGGATGTCAGGCGCTGGCGATCACGCTTCGCGGAATCACGCTTGGGGACTTGAGCAGCCATCCCGTGCGCAAGCTGATCGCGAAGGAGCTGACCCTTGGCGCAATGAATGGTTTGCTGACGGGTATCGTCGCTGGCTTGGCGATGTGGTGGAGCGCCGGTGGAAGCGGCAGCGATAAGTCGGTGCTCCTCGGTTTCGTTATCCTGCTCGCCATGATCGGTGCCTGCATGGCTTCGGGTCTATTCGGTGTGCTGGTGCCATTGACGCTGCGACGGTTCGGCGCGGATCCCTGCACCGCATCGAGCATCTTCCTCACTACAGGAACCGATATCGCCAGCATGGGACTCATGCTGGCATTGGCGACCGTGCTCGTACTTTAGGCCGGCGATCGCTAAAATTGCGGGGTTGCTAACGCAGGAGGATCAATACGTGCGGCTCACACCACCCAAACAGGTGACCTTCTATCTCTCCGTATCGCTGGCCCTTATCTCCGTGATGATTGAGACAATGGCGGTTACGGGCCTTACGCTTTTCCCTACTGGCAGGTACTTCTTTGGCGGATACCTCGTGCTGCTGTGGGGCTATTTGGTGCTCGTTGCCGGTAACGCGTTGAAAGGAGTGTAGGCAAAAGAGGTGGGGCATCTTGCTCGCACGCCGAAGGTGTTGACCTTGGCGAGAATGGCAGCGTCATTCCCAGGCCAAAAAAGGCAGGGCCCGCTAGAGGAACGTGCAATTTGTGTACTGAAAAGGGGAAAAGCCAGAAAAAACTTATAGATCAATAGACCATGGGGGGTCCCCTAAGCATTCTTTTTCTGACGATGCCTATAGGGTGCCTTCACGCATGGGGGTGATTTTTTTCATGGGGCATCGCCCCCGCTGCCAAGCCTACAGGCGAAGTGTTTTTATTACTTCGCCGTCGTCGTCGTCATCCGGTACGAAGCCAACGCCACCGCACGTCGGGCATTGACGTTCATTGTCCGTATCTTTGTCAATGACACCATCGCCATTACAGTCTGGACAAGTTTTTATTTTCATGTGGCTACTAGGCTGGTGGCTCAGGCTCCTGCCCGCTCCTGCAAGCCCCCGGTACGGACAGCCGGACCTATCCGGGGGGGGGGGAAGGTTCCAAGCATGCTTACTGAGCATGTATATCCATGCACCCGCGTATTTTGTCTTTTTTCTACTTGGCAGTCCCCCGCTGCTAGAGGGCCACGTGCTATGCTTTGAGTTCTCGAAAGTCGGGGGCACGACCATGACCACAGCGCAAAGGTTCCGGCTCGGGCTTTTTTTTGCTGCGATGCCGGTATTGGGTGCCGCATATGGGGTTTTCGAGCAGCAACGGGCCATCGATTCTCTTACCCACTCCATAAAGGAGGTAATGCCTTGGCTCATCTACTCCATGAAGGAGGTAGTGCTTTTATCCCTCCCGCTTATCCTGGCGTTAGTGGTCTACGGCTTATTTCACGCGGCAGGCTCAGTCCTTGAGCGGCTTAATGGCGTCTCCCTAGCCGCTCACGCGACCCTCCACGTGAATTACGGTAAGGCATCCCCAACACCAACAGTATGATCACGCCTGACCCCCGTGCCACGCCGATCACTCCGCAAATACGGGAGGCAGGGCATGAGAGTTAGCCTCAGTTTGGGACTTGGGATGTTTTTGGTGGCCGTTGGTTTCCTTATCGGCGTCATGACCGCCAATCCCTGGCAAGCCCATGAGGGTGAGGCTAGCCGCCATGATGATCTGCCTCCGGGTTATTGGGTCGAGGTATCTCCGGAGAGAGGGGAGGTTCTTATTTAGGCCGTGGGTGCTTTCGCCTATTTTGGTTTTTGGTAGGCCTCGGCGTGGCGTGCTGATGGCTATTCGCTTGCAGGGTTCATTTCACCAATGCCTCGCCGTTTCAAGCCGCCTTGGGTCGCCGAACGAATACCGGGCGGCTATGTCGTAAAGGACGCGACCGGCCAAGCCCTCGCCTATGTCTATGCTCGCGAGACGAAGCAGCAAGCCGACACGGGCCATTAGTCAGGCCCTGGATGCTGCGTGCTAGGTAAGCCGTATCTGTTGCGGTAATAACTTCTGCGGCCCTGGGGCGGCGGCGTTCCAGCCGTCCAGTCGGCTATGCAGTTGGTAATGTAGGCTTCCTTTTCGCGTTCGGTAAGGTAGGGCGTGACGCGTTGCGCATATCGCCAACAGGCATCCTCGACCGATTGTGGGGCGGCGAGAGCCGGGGTCGCGAAAACCAGAGCCAGACAGATTATCGGAACGAACTTCATGGAGGTTGCCTCCTCGTAATTCTCGAAGCGTTAGCTTAGCAGGTTCCTGCTATCCTGCCGCAGGCCATTGCGGGGGAAGGCTCTCAGAGGGAGTTCCGCAATGCCGCGCCGCTTTCCGGCCCCTTGGACCGCCGAGCAGATTCCCGGCGGCTATGTCGTCAAGGACGCCAACGGCTAGGCCTTACGCTCACATCGCGCTAATCAAGCTCAGGAGAGGTTGGCGCTTGGTCCTGCCTACGACGACCATGATCTCGTGTGCCCGCGTCCAGGCGGCGCTCCGTGGGCGCCGGATGTGTTTTCAACCGCATTCGCCGCGTTCGTTCGACGCTCGCCTATGCGGTCGTTTCGCTTTCACGACCTAAGGCACTCGCATGCCACGCATCTGCTGAGGGTTGGCGTGCATCCCAAGGTGGTGAGTGAGCGACTTGGCCACTCGGGTATCGGTATTGATCCGCCCCCATTGAAGTGGTCCGACTCGGAGTATGGCTTTTGGCCTGAGGAGGACCAGGAATGGGAAGGAAGAGACACAAGCCCGAAGAGATTGTTGCCAAGCTGCGCCAGGTTGACGTTTTGACGTCGCAAGGCCAGAGCGTGCCCGATGCGATCCGCTCGATCGGCGTAAGCGAAGTGACGTACTACCGCTGGCGCCAGGAGTATGGTGGTCTGAAGTCGGACCAGGTGAAGCGGCTGAAGGATTTGGAGACGGAGAACGGGCGTCTGCGCAGGGCGATCTCCGACCTGACGCTGGACAAGCTGATCCTGCAAGAGGCTGCCAAGGGAAACTTCTAAGCCCCGCGTGCCGCCGTGC
>Ga0326597_10014825_pt1 | contig 10205 bp, 10 predicted proteins | sample RVTome_12_FD_203789 | JGI IMG/M metagenome (GOLD analysis project Ga0326597, IMG submission 203789) | Soil microbial communities from uranium-contaminated site in the Upper Colorado River Basin, Wyoming, United States - RVT100D185 | ecosystem: Environmental > Terrestrial > Soil > Contaminated >...
TCAACGCAGCTTCGCCAGATATCCTCCTTGTCGCGATGGGCTTCCCGAAGCAGGAGGTGTGGATTCGCCAGAACCTCGCGCGGCTGAAGGTGAAAGTCGCCGTGGCTGAGGGTGGCTCCTTCACCTTCATCTCAGGCAGCGCCCGCCGGGCGCCGAGCTTGATGCGACAGATGGGACTCGAGTGGCTGTACCGCCTTGCCCGTCAGCCGTCGCGACTGCGGCGGCAGACCGCCCTTCCGCTGTTCGTGTGGCTGGTCGTCCGCGAGCGGCTCCGCCGCGCCAGCTAACGGACTCTAGGGAAGGTACTCCAGCGGGTCTACGGCTTCGCCGGCGCGCCACAACTCGAAGTGAAGGTGCGTGCCGGTAGAGGCTCCAGAGCAGCCGAGCGCTCCGACTGGCTGAGAGCGGTCGACGGACTGGCCCTGCTGAACGTAGATCTTCGAGAAGTGCGCGTAGCGGGTGCGCGAGCCATCCGGGTGCTCGATGATCACGTTCGCCCCGTAATTAATGTCCTCGCCAACGAACACAACGGTACCTTCCGCCGACGCCACCACCGTGACTCCGTAGTGTCCGAGGCCGCCGACGTCGATCGCCCTGTGAACGTAGCCGGGGCGCTGTTCCCCGTAAAAGGTCGTGATCTGACCGTAGAACGGCCAGACGTACCCGTACTGGGACGGTGTCCGCATCAGTTGCCAGGCTTCGTCGTCCAGGTCGAACGCAGACTGGGGGATGCCGCCCGGGACCAGCAGTTCCTGGCCAGGCACAAGGTCGGAGTCGCCGGAGATTTCGTTCCCTGGCAGGCCGATGATCGCGTCAACGCTTGAGTTGTAAAGCAGCGAGATTGACTTCAGCGTATCGCCTTGGGCGATCGTGTGGATTACGCCAGGTTGCTTCGGCAGCAACAGGCGGTCGTTGACGAACAAGGGAGTGTCTTCCTGGCGCCCGGGGTTGTTCCACAGTATGTGGTCGGGGCAGAGACCGTCAGAGATCGCGATCGACGAAAGGCTGTCGCCGTACTCGACGCGATAGCTGAACCACGCAGGGTTGCGCAGCGTGCGCGGCTGCTTGAGTGGCGGCAGAGTCGGCGTGGGTGAAGGCGAGGCCGACGGTGAGGGGGAGGGACTGGGGCTTGCCGTCGGCGTTGGCTTCTTTGTCGGGCGCGGCGTCGGCGTGCTCGTGGCCAGTCTAACGATCGCCACCGGGTTCTCGGTGACTCCAAGCACGGCGGGTGTTGGCTGTGACCCGGCCGCGAGCAGAGTGTCGCGGGCCTGTATCGCCTGCATCCCCGCGCCGCTTGCGAGCGCCAGCATAAGGCCGACGACCAGCACGTGCATCAGCGAGCCACCACCGTTCTTCGGCGGCATCGAGAGACGCACCTCCGGCCGCCGGACGGGTTCATTCAGTGGCTCGGGCGCGGATTGCTGGACCTCGTCGGTGATCAGTGACTCGATCATCGAGTCATCGGGTTCGGGCAGCAGTTCGATTTCCTCAGTAGCGCCCTCTTCCGCGACGGGGGGCACGTCGAGCGTGTGCGGCTCCACCTTCTCGACCCGCACAAGCGGTTCCTCAACGGGAGTAGCGGAGGCGTGTGCTTCCCCCGGCCCCGGCGCGGGTTCGGTCGCCCGCACTCGCGGCTTCACTCCCAGGTCGACCGTGATTCCGGCAAGGTCCTTCATCAGGTCTGCGATCGATACGTGATCCACCTCGCTCGCCAGGCTGTTTTCGACCACCTCATTTTTCGCATCGCGAAAGATGTCGAGCAGGTCGCCGTCCGCCGCTTCTTCCTCGGTCGGAGCGAGGCCGAGGTCGTCGGTGTCGCCGTCCGCCAGTTCTTCGGCAGGCGGCTCGGTCGCCGGGCCGCCGCCCGCCTCGCTTTTCAGCAGGAAGTCCGGCGCAATAGCGTCAACCGGTTCGTCCGCCGCCGCCGCGTTAAGCGCCGATTCCTCCGCCGCCGGGGGTGCGTAGTCCGCCTCGGCGGCCGTGGTCTGTTCATCAGCGATCGCGTCACTGTGATCTTCAGATTGCGTCGGCGCGGTTGACTCCGGCGACCCTTCGGGGTCGCCGCGCCAGCGGGAACGCAGGCGTTCGAGGGCCTCGCGGCGCGCGGCGTCGAACTCTTCGAGGGCCTGTTCGTCGCGCTTGCGGTTGAACCGTGGGATCAATCTCATCGCAACTCCTACGACCCGCCCTGCTGCGCGGTGTTCGCCGCCTGGGCAGACGTTTGGCTGAGCGTGTCGGAGAACATTCCGCGCGCGACGGGCGGAATGATCAGCAGGATGATGCCGCTGAGAACGAGGGCAACGCCTCCGAAGAAGGCCAGCTTGTATCCGTGACCCCCCGCGGCGGCGCGCGGCGCGAATCCGTTAATCAGGGTCAACGCGACGACCACGATCAGCACGATCGTGCTCATGAACGCCGTGTCGAACGATTGGAACGACAGCGCGCCCGGGATCCCGATCGCTTCTGGGTCAATTGTCGTCGTGCTCTCAGCGGCCGAAGCCTCCTGCGCCTTCACCAGCTGCGTGTTGAAGGCGCTGACGACCTCGCTGATGAAGATCAGCGTGCCGATAAGCGCGACGTGCATGGGAATGACGACGTATGTGAACGTGGACGAGACGAGCTTCCGCTTGGCGCGAAGCAGCGAGACCCGCAGCGCCATGTCAGCGGAGTAGCGGCCGATCTTGTCGGGGTCGCCGCCCAGGTCGTTGGCGTCCCAGAAGCAGCGCACAGAGCGATGGATCATTTCGCTGCCCGTTTCAGCCATGAACTTGTACCAGGACTTCACGGTCGAAAGGCCTGCTGCCACCCGCGTCAGCAGGCGCCGCAGTTCGGCCTCAAGTGAGCCGATCGCGCGGCGGTCGATATGATGCAGCGACTCGATTACTGTGCTGCTGCGCGCGGAAGTGACGCCGCCCAGCGCCCGCAGGAAGTCAGCAATGTCACGGTCGCGCGAATTGACCTTGTTCTCAAGCTTCAGCGTGACGATTCCGACCGGCAGGATGATCGCTCCGCCAAGCAGCATGGCAAGGCCGATCTGACCGAATACGACGTACGCGATCAGCCCCGCGACGATCGCACCGGGGAAGAGGACCTTCGCCAGCCTCGACATCAGTTTCTGCTCCTGGCACTTGTCGTCGAGGCTGTGGACCAGCGGATCGAACGGGGCCATCCGGTAGATGAGCCATGCGCCGAGGCCGGCGGCGACGATCGAGACTACGGTGACGATGACGATGAACATCGGACCGAGGTTATAGATCATGTTCGAGATCAGCGACACCAGCACCACCAGATTGCATGACACCATGAGCGCGATGAATGCGTCCGTCCACTTGCGAAGGGTCTCGATGTCGCGCTCGTACGAGTTGGTGTAGTCCTCCATCTGGACGTTCATTTCGCGGATCAGGAAGGTGGGCTCGGCCTCACCGGAGGCCATGGAGTTGCCCATGCGGAGAAGGAACTGCTTCATCGTCTCGTCCGGGCACGTTTCGGAGACGGCCTGGCAGGCGTGTGAGAAGTCGTAGCCCAGGCTCTGCACGAGGTTGGCGACCTGCGCGAAGTAAGGCGACGGCATATAGCCCAACCGGGCGCCGGCATCGAACAGCTGCTCCCGCGAAACGTTAGCCGTGGAGATACACGACAGGTAGGTGAGGACGGTAACCAGGTCCAGCTGGCTGGCGCCAAAGTCCTGCAACCATCCGCTCTTTGCCTGCGCCAGGGACGGCTCTCGACCGTCCTTGGCGGACTCAAAAGAGCTTTTGGCTTCGCGCTTTAGTAATGACTTTATAAAGCTCATCGAAGTGAGTGATCCCTTGCTTGTGCAGCTTCTGGAGTACCTTGGCCCGCCGGTCCAGGTCCTGGTAGATCAAGCGCCGCTGGCTGGCCGGGATGCCGCGCTTGACCGCTACTTTGTTTTCCAGCAGATAGCTGTTCATGTGCCCGACGAATTCGTGGGTGTCGGTCATCGGGTCCCAGTGAAAGACCTCCGCGAACGAGAATGAGTCGGTGACTGAGTCGTAGCCGAAGAGTTCGTTGATCGAGAGGACTCGCCGGGCCAGCTTGCCGTTGGTTAGCTTGACGGCGCTGGCGATGATCACGATGTTGAGGTTGTCCATGTAGGACTTCGGGACGTTGATCGGCGAGGCGGTAACGCGCTGAATCAGCTTCTCCACGGTGGCAGCGTGGAACGTGGCCATTACCGCGTGGCCAGTCTGCATGGCCTGGAAGGCGATGTTGCCCTCCTCACCGCGGATCTCACCCACGATGATCTCGTTGGGGCGCTGCCGCAGGGCGGCCTTAAGGAGGTCGAACATGGTGACGCTGGCACCCTCGCCGGCGGCGCCGCGGACGACTTCCCGCAGCCAGTTAGGATGCGGAATTTGGACCTCGGGCGTGTCCTCTACGGTGACGATCTTGGCGTCGGGCTCGATGAACGTCGTGATCGCGTTGAGTAGCGTTGTCTTGCCGGACGCGGTTTCGCCGGAGACCCACATGTTCATCCCCTCTTCGATCATGATCGAGAGGTACGACATCATGTGATAGTCCGCGCCGCCGGAAGCGATGATGTCGAGAATGCTCAGCGGGGTGGCAGTGAACTTTCTGATCGTGAAGTTGCTGCCACGCTTCGACACCTCGTTGCCGAAAACGATGTTGATCCGGGAGCCGTCCGGCAGGGTCGCGTCGACGATCGGCTTACGGTACGTGACTGGCTTGTTGATACGCTCGGAGTTGCGGCGGAGGAAGGCGTCGAGGTCCTCGAACTCGTCGAAGATGATCGCAGACTTGATGGCCTTGAAAGTCTTGTGCTCGATGAAGATCGGGCCCAGGCCGGCGCAGCTGATGTCCTCGATGTTCGAGTCCAGGATCAACGGCTCGATGATGCCCATACCGATCTTGTCCCGTAGCAGCAAGTAGCGGATGCTCTCAAACTCTTCCTGGTTTAGCTTGACCTTGCCGCCGCCCTTGCCGAGGGCGCCCTTCTTCATGTTTTTCCGAACCGCGTTCGTCGCTGTGGGCTCCTTCTTGCCGCGGTCGTCCTTCGCGTCCTTCAGCGTCTTGGCCTGTGCCGACGCCTGCGAAGCCATCCAGCTCGTCCCGTTGACGATCGTGACCTTCTCCAGCGCCTCGAGTAGCAGCTCTCGCTGTTCGTCGGGCCCGGCGGGTTGGGGGTACTTGTGCACTTCGTCGATCAGGCGGTCTTCGACCTCGTCCATCAGCGGGAGGTAGTCGCGGCCGACGATCGGCTCGATCGGGATCAGGAGGTTTCGGGCGTCATCCGGGTCAGGGTAGATGTGGGCGAAGGTGGCGTTGCCGACCGGGTAGATGTAGTTTGGCGACTTGTTGTCGCCCATCTTCCGGTCCAGCGCCAGGACATATTCCGGGTAGCCGTACTTGTCGGTCGGGATCATGTGCATGTAGCGGGCGAAGTGCTCGTGCTCCATTGCCTGCTCGCGCAGCGCTTCGGGAAGCGCGCCGCAGGACGAGCAGCTCCTGGCGCTGTGGGTAACCGGCACCTCGACTTCTTCGAATGGGATCTTGACGAGCGGCATCGGCTATCCCTTCGTCTTCGAAATCGGAATCGTCTTCAGGCCGAGGCCCGCCTCGACGCTAAAGCTGACGGAGTTGCCGATGGTTTTCACCGCGCCCCGGATCTTGTTGACCTCCATCGTGCGCACTACCTGCTTGCCCATCTCTTCGATGCTGAGGCGGATGTGCGCGTCGACGATGGAGCCCGCGCGCAGCCGCAACGATTCGTTGATCGCGTACGAGTGCAGGGTGACGATGATGGTGCGTCCGGCGTGCGCCATCTCCTTGCAGGTGGCCAGGAACGAGAGCACGTAACGGGCGTCGAACTGGAAGAGGATCGGCGTGATCGAGTCGACGATGATCAGGTCGTGGCGGTCGGCCGACTCGATGAAGCGCACGAGGCTGCGGGTGAGTTGCTCCGCCTTCTCCTGTTCGACACGAAAGTTAGTCTGGTAGAGGGCGAGGCGGCGGAGGAGATAGTAGTCGGTCGTCGACATGCCCAGGGTGTTCATCTGGTCGAGGTACTCGCGAACCGTGTGCTCTGAGAGGAAGATGACGGTGCGCAATCCCTGCTTCAGGGCGCCGAAAGACAGCTGCTGCACGAGCACGCTCTTGCCGGATTCGGGGTCGCCTTCGATCAGTGAGACGGATTCGAGCGGCAGACCCCCGCCCAGCTTTTTGTCGATGTCCATGACGCCGGCGGCGATCAGGAGCGGCGGCTCTTCCTCAGGCTCCTGCATCTGCCGGTCTTCGATGGCGTCCGGCTCGATGTCGCCGAGCCCGGCGGTGGGGTCGTATTCGACCGCTGGCTCGACGGCCGCGGCCGGGTTCTGGACGGCTTCGGTCTCGGGGTCCATTAGAACGGCACCGTGTAAGCCACGCCGGACTCGGTTGCGAAGGAGAGCCAGCGGTTAGTTGGCCCAGTCACTGCGACGGCGAGCTGGACCGTGATAGACGCGTCCTCACCCGTGTCGAGAAGGCCGGGGTTCTTGTTGTCGTTCGCGATGCCGGAGACGGTCCAGGTGTCGCCCGGTTGCGGCGCGGTCTCTGTGTACGGCAACCAGAGGTTCAGGCGGCCGCTGGCGCCGTCGTAGTTTGCGATGAGGTCCATCCGCTCGAACGCGGAGATGGTGGTCCGTCCCTGGTTGCGCAGGACGACCTGGAGCACCTGGCCGCTGCCATCGAGATTCGTCGAGATGATGCCAACCTCGGTGCCTAGGCGCTCTTCGGTCAGCGCCTCCATATCGCGCCACGAGTCGCCGACGGTGACGACAGAGCTGTTCGTGGCGTTCGACAGCAACGCGGCCGCAAGCACGAGGAGGCCGCCGATGAGCATTGCGGGGAGTGCGTTTTCCATTAGAGGCTGAACACCTGGCTGGTCTTGATTCCGTTCGGCAACACGACCGAGATGACGTAATCGGTTGCTGCCGTGAGGTCGTAATCGAGGTAAATCGTGATGCGAACGGTGGCCGAGACGGCCCATTCGTCATCGTTTTCAATGCCGTACTGCCAGCACGGCTGGAGGCGAGGGGGCGGGGCGGGGATGGGGCAGGTGGGTTCGATGTCGTATCCGACGCGCTCGAAGTTGTCAGTCTCCCCGAAGAAGACATCCATCTTGTCGACAGAGAAGATCTGGGCCGCGCCGGTGTTCTTCACCCAGATGTAGGCTTCGTCAGTGCCGGCCGCGCCGGTCGCTTCGATGATCCTCACGTCGCTTCGCAGGCGGTTGCCGACGACGTCGCTGGCCGCTGTGATGTCCGCACTCGTGCGCTGAACGCTGGGGAGGATAGCGTTAATCACGACGACCGTAGCGACGATCCCCGCGATCAGGAGCATCATCGTGGTGATTACCTTCTCCATTTGCCTCTCAAACCCCTAGCGGCGCATCTGCACCGGCGTATGTGTGTGTTGTCTAAAGCGCGGCGAGCCGGTCGAGCTCCTGCATGATCTGTAGCCAGACCGGTTCGGGATCGTCGTCGCCTGTTTGCCCGAGCAGCTCCTGCACGTAGGCAAGAGCCCGGTTGATGTTGGGTGGGAGGTTCCCCCAGGAACGCTGGATCGTGATGATCCGCTCGACCTCTCGGGGTCCCACGGCCTGGAGCGCCTCGTGTAGCCAGGCGGAGAGGCTGCCGTTCGCGCTTAGCGTGGCCACCTCTGCCCGGTACATCGTCGGGATCTCAGGCCTGGGTTGCGTCTTCTCTTCGGCTTGCATGTTGAACTCCCTTGGATCCCGCCGGAAGACCTTCGGCAGCGGGGCCTCTTCGGCAGGTTCTTCAGCAGCGGCGCCGGCGTCATGACCGCCGACGGATACTCCATCGCTCAGCGGAAGCGGAGCGATTGGTTCGTCCATGTCTTCGTCGGCGAGCGCCCCGGCTGTCGGCGGTTCTGAAGTGGCGGCCTCAAGGACCTTGCTCGACTCCCGGGCGGCCGCGTCGGCAGCCATCGCTGATGCGGTTGTATGGAGGTCCATGCGGAAGGCGGCGGCCTCCTGGCCTTCCAGGGGGTTCGTGCGCTCCAGGATCACCTCACGGATATCCAGGAGGACGTTCCTGATCTCGGCCTTGAGGACCTTGATCTCGTCTTCCATTTCCTTGAGCTTTGCGTTGACTTCCATCTCTTGCTCTTTCCGCACGGGGCTGCTGTGCCCGGGGCACACGCCCCGGGCACAGCTCCAAAGAAGGTTCTTCTAGTGCAGGTCCATAATTGGGTCGATCTCGGCGGGCATGGTTCGGCTGATCAACAGCGTGCCGCCCTGCGGGGGAACCACCTCGAGAGTGAATATCTCGTTCGCCACGAGAGCGGATCCGGTAGGCAGGTAGCTTGTGATCTCGAACAGCTCGCCGTTCTCCAGCAGGCTGTCGCCGTCGCCCTGGATCTCGTTCACGGCGTAAGTCGCATCGGCTACTCGGTCGTCGGCGTCGATGTAGTTGATCACCACCGAGTTACTCGTCGCGGCCGGATCAACGAGTACCGGAGCGCCGCCGGCTGATGTCGACAGGTTGAACACTACGGTGTCGTCAGAGTCCGTGCCCGCGTCGAGACCGTCTTCGTCATCGATGTCACCATCGGCATCCACATCCTGGACGGTGAGCGCCCCGCGGACTTCGAGGTTGCCTCGTGCCTTTTCGAGGCCGGCGAAGACTGTCTCTTTGCCGCGCTCGGCGCTGAACAGTCCGGTGCTCAGTACGACGAAGGCGAACACTGACGCCACAATCACGAACGCAATCAGGATGATCGCGGTCTCGAGGCCGGTGATGCCATCCTCGCGGCTGTGAATAGCCTTAAAGAGTTTGCGAATCTTTTGCATCGTTCTCTCCCGCTCCTAGTGGAGGTCCATGACTGTGTCGATCTCAGCCGGCATGGTTCGCTCGATGAGGAGCGTGCCACCCTGCGGAGGAACGACTTCCAGCGTGAATGTCTCGTTTTCGACCAGGGTCGAGGTTCCCGGCGGGTTGACGGTGATCTCGAAGAGTTCGCCGTTCTCCAGCAGGTTGTCAGCGTCACCCTGGATCTCGTTGACGGTGTAGGTAGCGTCAGCAACGCGGTCTTGCGCATCGATGTAGTTCACGATCACGGAGTTCGTGGTCGCGGCCGGATCGACGAGGACCGGAGCTCCGCCTGCAGCGGTCGACAGGTTGAAGACGATGTCGTCAAGCGCCGTGATCGTCCCGCTGCCTTCATCGATGATCGTGAGCGAGCCACGAACTTCGAGGTTCCCGCGAGCCTTCTCGAGGCCGGCGAAGACTGTTTCCTTGCCGCGCTCGGCGCTGAACAGGCCGGTGCTCAGTACGACGAACGCGAACACGGATGCGACGATGACGAACGCGATCAAGATGATCGCGGTCTCGAGGCCGGTGATGCCGTCCTCTCTCTTGTGGAGCTGTGTGAACAGCTTCCTTAGCTTCTGCATGATGTTCTTCTCCCCTCACGCGGTGCGTGATTTGAATTAATGAAGGTCCATTACGATGTCCAGCTCAGGGGGCATTGTGCGCTCGATCAAGAGCGTGCCACCCTGCGGTGGGACAACTTCGAGGGTGAACGTCTCACCCGGTACGAGAGTGGACGTTCCTGGTGGGCTGACGGTGATCTGGAACAGTTCGCCGGTCTCCAGGAGGTTATCGGCGTCGCCCTGGATCTCGGTTACGACGTACACCGCGTCGGGCTCGCGAGCCTGGTCGTCGATATAGTTGATGACCACGGAGTTCGTGGGCGCTGCGGGATCGACGAGGACAGGAAAGCCACCGGCGGCGTTCGCCAGGTTAAAGATCAATTCGTCAGCCGCGGCGATGGTCGCGTCTGAATTGGTATCAGTAACGGTAACAGCGCCACGTACTTCGAGATTGCCGCGTGCCTTCTCCAGCCCGGCGAACACGGTCTCCTTACCGCGCTCGGCGCTGAAGAGGCCGGTGCTCAGTACGACAAAGGCGAACACCGAGGCGACGATGACGAACGCGATCAAAATGATCGCCGTCTCGAGGCCCGTGATGCCTTTCTCGTTACTGTGCAGCCGTCTTAACAGCTGCTTGACTTTGTTCACTAAGCTCCTCCTTTGGCACCCGGTTGGTGGCGCCAGTTCGTTCACTTGATCCGTTAGACAGCGAGCCTTTCTCCGCGATAACCACCCCTTTCGGTTTAAGGTTTTCCACTTCTAACTGACGGTATTGATCCGCGGATGTTACTGA
>Ga0326597_10014826_pt1 | contig 10204 bp, 11 predicted proteins | sample RVTome_12_FD_203789 | JGI IMG/M metagenome (GOLD analysis project Ga0326597, IMG submission 203789) | Soil microbial communities from uranium-contaminated site in the Upper Colorado River Basin, Wyoming, United States - RVT100D185 | ecosystem: Environmental > Terrestrial > Soil > Contaminated >...
GAGCATGTCGTAGCCGAGCTCCTTCGTCTCGGTGCACATCTTCGCCAGCGCCTCGAACTTGTTCGTGAAAACCTCGTCGGCGTGCGAGCGCTCGTGCTCTTCGAAGGAGCGCCAGTAAGTGACGATGACGTAGTGCTCGTCCGCGCTGCGCGTGGCGTTCAGCGACCCCTGGTCGGAGACGAAGCCGGAGAACTTGAACACCTGCCCGGCGATGAAGCCGCCCTTGTCCCCGCCATAGGTTTCCTTGACGACGTTGCACATCTCGCCGACGGCGAGCTCAACGTCCTCGAACTTGACGCCCGGCTTGAGCTTCACGGTGTTGAACAGCATCTTGGCGCCGAACGGCAGGGTGATCGGTTCGAACATCGGCGTGCTCCGCTCAAAGATCTTTCGACAATCTCAATTCTGCCAAGGTTTCAGGAGATCGCGCCATGACGCGGGTTCAGGCGCCTCTTCACGTGCTCAGGGTGGGGGAATTTGGGTAGCCACCGGGGACTTGTTCCGACTTTCCAATATTCGACATGTTGTGATCCCCATGCGTAACAAGTCTACCCTTGAGTGCGGGGCGGCATCAGCCTGCACTAAGCGCCGTATCCAATCGAGCACGATCTGGATCCCACCGTCGCCGCAATGGCGTTGAGATCTTTGCTTTGGAGTCCGCGGTGGTTCAGATCTGCGTACAACATCTCGCTGGGAAGCGTGCCGCAAAGGTATGCGTGTGCGCTCGTGGGGCAAGTGCCCGCAGGAGCTGGTAGCGATTCGGGGCGCATAGAGCTCGTGCCGCTGGCCTCAAGGGTGGCAGCGCGTTCGCTTTGCCGCCTCGTGCCGAGATGCGTACGGCGCGGGCATCGGCCACCGATTGGTCTTGAATGGCGCGCACACGCTGCTCGCTGTACGTGCTCGTCAATTGTGTGGGCGGAGGCGTCCAAGAATGGTCAGGACTCTGCGCCCGAGGGCCTACGGCGTTAGCGGAGGCAAGGCTAGGAAGGCAGGGTCTGTATAGTGTATATTCATCCAGCCCTACGCTGTTCGCAGCCCGATTGGATAGCGCACCGCGCCGTTGACACTGTGGTTGCTGCAGGAGACCTCGCAGACAAGATATGCGAATATACTCAGTCAAGACCACAACATTTAGTACCTAAGCACCCATGCATCTTGAAGCCATAGCCGAATCAATTGGGCCTGCTGGATACGTACAGCAGTCCGGAATTCGCTACATGGGATCCAAGGAGCGCCTTCTCGGATTTATTGGGCAGAAGATTTTCTCTGTTGTGTCTGAGAACGACGTGAGATTTGGGGATTTGTTCTGTGGAACTGCTGCTGTATCGAAGCTATTCAAATGCAATGGCAAGCAGGTGATGGCCAACGATAACTTACGATGCTGCTACACGTTTGCCCGCTCTGTTCTCGCCGTCAACAAGGAGCCATCGTTTACTTTGTTGCTGGACTTCGTAGGCGACATGAGCGCTGGTGTTAAGTCACTATTGGATTCCCCATATACCAAGGTCTTGGGATACCTAAATTCTTTGCCTGGTCAAGATGGGTTCATATATCGCGAGTATTCGCCGGGCGGCACACAGCGCGCAGAGCACGAGCGACTGTACTTCACAGACGCCAACGCCAGAAGGATAGACTCGATTCGTTCAACGGTATTCGATTGGTTTGGCAAAGGATTGATTGATGAGACAGAAGCATGCCTTCTGTTAGCCGACTTGATGAGGGCGGTTAACAAGGTCGCGAATACGTCTGGGACGTATGGATGCTTTAACAAGACATGGGATCGTAGAGCCCATAGACCTCTGGAACTTCTACCAACGTTGATAACCGAGAGCGCGCTGCCGAACGAAGTCTATTGCGAGGACGCGACTACCGTAGCGAGACGCTCGACCTTTGACGTCCTTTATTTGGATCCCCCATACAATTGGCGACACTATGGTGCGTACTACCACATACTCGAGACTCTAGCTTCGGGAGACGAGCCCCGTGTGGCAGGTCGAACTGGACTAAGGGCATGGGACGACTCCAGGTCTCCGTTCTCAGTTCGAACTGAAGCTGCAGGCGCGCTAAGAGAACTAATGGTTGTGGCGAAGGCCAAGCACATCTTCTTGAGCTATAGCAGCGAGGGACTTATTCCTCACCATGAGATCCTGGATATCTGCAGGGACAGGGGCGTAACTGACTTTTGGGAGGTCGGTCACCGTAGATTCAAGAGCAACGGTGGTGGCTCAAACGAGAAAGCGGTAAGGGAGCGTCTATACCATGTCAAGGGCGATTAGGGCGGCGAAACAGCAGGCGGTTAAGAACGCGAAGGCCCAGTCGGCGAAGCTCGAGCAGGCTGGCAAGACAGGGACAAGAGCGCACGCGCCAAAATCCTTGAATGGTGCGGCTTTGGCCACAGTAATTGATGTGCCGTTCTGGCGAGCTTTGCCCAGTCGAGGGCGCAAAAAGCCAATTGGCAAGTTTGGCATCGACATGGGCGAACGAGGTGTGTACGACAAACGAAATGCTCTAAATGAACTAACAGGAAAGGAGTGGACGTATTTTCTAAATAGTGTTTGGGTGAAAGCATACCCGCCCGTAGCCGATCAATGCGGATTTGACCTAAGGAAAGTTCACCCTTGCCCCAAACCACCTTTCTTGATGAGGGACATTGTTCAGTTCTTCACTAAAGGAGGCCAATGGATACTAGACCCGTTTGCAGGTGTTGGGGGCACCTTGCTAGGGGCAAGCCTCGCTGATGCCCCGAGGAACGCAGTGGGGATTGAGTTGAATCGCACTTATGTTGACGCCTACCGCAAAGCTAGTGGCGTTGAGCGGCTTGCGCGGCAAACTATGATCAGAGGTGATTCACTAGACCTCTTAGATATTTCTGCAGTAAGGAACCGAGAGTTCGACTTGATCCTTACTGATCCCCCGTACTCTGACTTGATGTCAAGACCTAAGAACGGTCACAAGAACAAGCTCTATGGACGCGGTGACGCAACTCCATTCTCTAACTTACGCAATGACTTGGGGAATCTGACTTATTCCGAGTACCTAGAGGCATTGACCAAGGTAATGAGCCTCGGTGTAAGCAGGCTTCGAAACAAGAAGTACCTCGTTATCTTCTGTCGCGACTTACAGCCTATTGAAGGTAAGCCCAATCTACTGCACGCCGATGTTGTTAATGCTCTGATAAGAATTCCCGGGCTGCAGTATCGAGGGATGCGCATCTGGCATGATCAAGCAGTGGATCTCTATCCGTTTGGCTATCCATATGCGTTTGTGATGAATCAAATGCATCAATACATTCTTATTTTCCGTAAGGTTTTGCCCGACAAGTAGAAGCGGCGGTGACCGCTCTACGGTTACAGCATGCTCGCTGACCGGTTTAGCGCATTATTCGCAGATACAGCGGCAAGACAGCTCCTTGCGGACCTGGCGGGCGTAAGTCATACAGCATTGCCCACGTTCGCGCTGCCAACCACGAGTTTGCGGCATTTTCCGAAATGGCTAGACCGACTCGAAGGCATTCAAGCGGGCAGTATCAAGGGCCACGGCAACTTTTTGTCCGACCCGGCATCAATTGGCCTAGTTGACGCAAGTAAATCGCCCCCAATACTTACGAGTATTGGGAAAAGTCTTCTTGCAATCAAATCCACTCTGTACGCCGAGCCAGCGCGGGGCGAGTATGAACTTGTAAAGCTTCTCTATTTCAGTAACGCCCAGCATACCGCCTCAGTTAAGGCAGTATTGCAGGGCAAACGTGGTCACATGGCAAAGATGCTCCAGCAGTTTGTTCCAACACCAAACTCTGGAGTCTTCCTCTCCCACCCTTCGCTCTTGGTAGTAGCTGAGTTACTCGCCCTGTTCCCCGGTGCAGTAACGCGCCTTGCACAAATGCCGCAGCAAGATCTTGTCGACCTGGCCACCTTAGGTGAAGCGAAAATGAAGACGCTGGGCAAAGGCGCGAAGTCCCCAGTAGGACTCGATCGCTTATGCAAAAGAATTAGCGGAGACTTCACTAGGGCTCAGGAGAGGCGTCTGCATTTCGTGATTGCGATGTGTATATTGACAATCGCAAGTCACATACCAAGCTCTGAAGCGGTGGGTCTCAGTATTCCCTATCCTTTCGGGAATCTCCTCACCCCACTCGATCTCCACAGATTTCATGCTCACTACACTCAAGACATTACGATCTGGTTTGATGGTTCTCAGTTCCTAATTAGCGCCAGCAAGCGCTTCGAGCAGCTGGTTGCGAAGCCGGCCCCTGCAGTGAAGGTCTTGGCGTTCAAGCCTCAAACATTAATTCCAGGGGGCCGCGGTCCAGCAGCACCAAACGCAAGTTCAAGAGCCGCCCGGCGAAGCGCTCGCACGCCCGTCACCATAGTTATTGATCAGATTATGAGTGAGCGCGCGGAGGACTTTGTAGAACGAGCAGTAGTAGAGCCCATGTGTGGGGACAACTATGTGCGCGTAGGACATAGAGCCGGCGAAACCCTAGCACTGCCAGACGGAATGGTGCCGGGGGCGGATTTCTACGCCGTGGACGACGAGGGAAGTCCAAAACACTACATTGAAGTCAAGTCGGTAGTTGTCGATCCACCCTGCGACGTCACCTTGACAAGAGCAGAATACTTGCGCGCGGTCCGCTGTGCCCAAAGATCAGTCCCTTATTGGTTGGTTCTGGTCAATGCTACAGACTGGCGTTGGTGGGTTGTGAAAGACTTTGCGGAAGCCATGAAGACCGCCGAGCTAAAGGAAGTCCTTCAGTTCACAGTCAAGATTGGTTAGATAACTGTCTGACCTGCACAGGTTCTTAGGACCAATCGTAACTTGAGGGAATGGCTCCCGGCCACCAGCGAGGAGCCCATGAAGAAGAGCAGATTCACCGAAAGGCAGATGCTCGCGATGGCGTATCGGGGTGACTTTGCGGCGTAGTCGAGTCACCGGCCCTCGGAACTCCGAGCCGCTACGATAGCGGCCATGCTGGCCGCAAGCTTTTCCAGTAGCTCAATGCATTCGCGGACCGAGATATCGCGTATCACCAGCCGCTGGCCTTCGCGGTATGCGGTGTCGCCGCTCCGAGCGAGGTAGTCCGCGTCAACCATACCTTCCCTATGAGTTAGAAGATGCCGCTGTTGAAACATCCGGGTTAGGGTGGCCAGTTCAACCCCTTCAAGGTAGTCGCCGTACCGCTTACCAGTTGCCGCAAACCACAAATCGCTGCCTACGCCTAGATTCTGGAAAGCATTGCGCCGCGGTCGAGGAGCGGATGGAAACGTCGCGTAAAGCACCTCTGCGTACCGCTGAAATGCGGTTACGGCGTTTTGGAGGCCATTCTCGACGATGAGGCGAGCCATCGTTTCGGCAGCATCCCGATCCTCGATAGCCTCGCGAACAGCGGTCTGGGCATCCAGCGCTTGGCGAATTCCGGCAATGGACTGGCTGAACATCAAATCGGCCGCATTGTGGCCGCAGGCAGGACAGAAGAACGCGGCGCCGATCACCGCGTAGCGGCAGGCGCAAGCAGGGCACGTAATCTTGAGGCGCATCGGTTCTGCTGCCGCTGAAGGCACAGAAATTCGAACGGGGCGATCGTCCACTTTCATGGTGATGCGCAGGAAGCTGTCCCGACGTTGCTGCAGGTTCCAACGGGTTGCGTCGCGCTTCATCGCGCCATGGATACGCTTCCGGAGATGCGCGACCGCAGTTTCCTGCGCATGCTTGATCTGATCCTGGGTCCACCATTGACTCGAATCGGCTGCGTGGCGACAGAAGGGGCAGAAGACTTCCTCGTCTCGGACTTTGTCGCGCCAGTCGTCCTCATGGACTTTGAATTGGAACTGGCACTCCGTGGATGGGCATTCCCTATCGAAATATCCTTCCGCGTCGGAAGGTAGCGAGACCGGGACTTGATGCTTTCCCTCATGCCTGCGTATCTCGCGAATCAACTCGTCAAACATCCGCTACCTCCGAAACCTTGGTCTCCACGAATCTACGAGTTCTTCCTCTTCCTCGATTTCTTCCGTGTCAGGCAGATTCGAGGCGGTAAGGACGGTGAGGGTCTTGCCGTATCCCCCGAGGCCCATCACTTCCTCGCAAAGGTCTGCCTTGAGAGTGCCGCCGAACCAATCCTGTAGAGACGACATGCCATCGGCACGCACTCCACGTGCGACGTTACTGGCGTCGTCGTTGAACCGATAGGTTACCGACGCGCGCGGCAAGGAAGAACCCTTGCGAAGCCAGTCGAGGCCGCGGATTTCACGGAAGGAATCCGACATGAAACAGTAGTCGACCGAGTGGCCGATGCTTACAACTATCGCGACCGCTTCCGGCGTGCGCTGTGCGTAGCGAATAGCGGTGGCCGTGAGGGAGGTAATGCAACAACCAGCGAGCACTTCGACCGCGTCCAGCCCGCTTCCCGCCTTGTCTATGGCCGGATCGAACAGAAAACTGGGCATGAGGAGACCCGCCGCGAAATGGTCTGCCTCCAGCTCGAAGCGGTTGTCGGATGTAAAGCCGGCATGCGACACGTGCATTCCATCCACGAGCACGCTGTCCGGATGGCCAGGCAGGCGATAGTGGCCGATCTCGTGCCCGACGCAAAATCGCTTGAAGCCGTCATTGTCGAGATGCGTGGCGTACAGGATTCCGAAGCTGCGGTCATGCCTCAGGAGAATTCCGGAAACGCCGGATCGGGAGCCTGGAGGCAATGGTCTGACCTCGATCTCGAGCTTCCCCGCTATCGAGAAAGGACACACAGGGAGCGCGATGATGCCGAGCTCGCGCACGAACGTTTCCGCCTCGGATGTTGCGATCGTCTGCCAAAGGACGCCACGCACGAGGGTCTAGCCCTTTCGCTCCTTGCTTCGCTTCGCGAGGCTGGCCATGAAGTCGCGTGCGATTTCTCGGTTTTCAGTAGTCAGGTCTTGGAAGTCCCGGAAGAGCTGGTCGCCTTCCATGACGACTGCACCCGGTTCGTTCACGCGGCCCATCAGGTAATCCACGGTGGCCTCCAGCGCATCAGCCAAGCGCCGCAGGTTGTCGAAGGAGGGCTTCCTCGTGCTGGTCTCAAAGTGCGATATGGCCGTCGGCTGCAGGCCGGCTCTCTTGGCCAGTTCTTCCTGACTTAGCCTGCGCTTCTCGCGCAAGGCTTGAAGGCGTTGGGGGAACAGGTTTTTAGGTGCCATTGACTCCTACCTGACGTTTCCGTATAGTTGGGATTGACGACCGCAATCTAGAGGCCCCGGCCTCCTTTTTTTGGCCGTCGTGTTGACGATTCCGTAAAGCTTAGCATGACGAACTCTATTTTGAAAGGAAGCCAAATGGCTCGCAATCGAAACACCGATGTCAGTGGGAAGCCGTTCGCCGCGACGACCGTCGGCGCAGTATGGAACAAGGGGCGCGTCATCAGCGGGTACGACCAGAACGTCTGGCGCTACGACATGTGCGGCAAGCCGATCAAGCGCTCGGAGTACGGCAATACGAATTCCGAGCACGGCTGGGAAGTGGACCACATCAAGCCGGTCGCCAAGGACGGTTCCGACGACCTGTCCAATCTGCAGCCGCTTCAGTGGGACAACAACCGGCAGAAGAGCGATACGTATCCTTGGACGTGCCCGCAGCGGCGTGCCGCATAGTCCGCGATCCTGCGGCCCGATTGCGCCGCGGGCGCTCACTTCGACGCTAGCAGCGCCGCAAGTATGCCGAGGCCGATCATGATCGCGGCAGGGTTAACACCCTTCTCGCCGGTGACGTCTACGCCCTGCGCGCGGAGCTGATCCGCCAGGCTGTCGGCCTCGCGCAGGATTTCGCCGGGTCTCATGCCTAGGCGATGTGCGATAGCGCGAAGCTGGGAGATCGAGAGCGTCGTGTCGCCCTGTTCGATTCTGGAATACGCCGGCTGCGAAGCGTTCAGCGCCTCTGCGAGCTCGCTTTGTTGGAGCCCTAAGCGCCCCCGGTGACGTAGGAGCACTTGGCCGACTAAGGCCGTGTAGGGGATAGTCGGCTTAGGAGGTCTTGCCGTTGCAGGCATACATGCATATTATGCATATATGAGGCAAAGGAGGCAATCGTGAATGCTTTCGGCAATCAGGTTCAATGGCCCGCACCTGGAACCATCGTTTCAGTTCCCGCCTATATCTGGTTCCGTCACAAGGGCATCGTGTCCGATCGCTGGTACGGCAGCAAGCCGATGGTTATCTCGAACTCGGCGCGCGCGGGAGGTGTTGCTGAGGAACCGTGGGATGCATTCACGTCGGGGCAAGCGTGGAAAGAGGAAGGGCATCCTGGAAACCTCACCGCATGGGAAGTGCTCTACCGAGCTCGCTCTGCGGCTGGTCGACCTTACAACGCGTTCACGTGGAATTGCGAAGACTTCGTGGCTTACTGCCACGGCTTGCCCCCTACGAGTCCGCAGCTTGCGGTCGTGCTGCTAGCTGCCGCTATTGGTGCGGCCATCATCGCGCGTTCTTAGGTATCGGTCCTCTTGAGGGTTTATTGAAATAGCGCGCCCTATCGTAGACTGGCTACGAATTACGCATCCGTCGGCGTCCGGTGGAGACTAGAGAATCTCGGCCGCCTGGCGATGGCGAGCCCGAAGAAACTCAAGGCGCAGGCTGAGAATCTCGAGCGGCTGCTCGCGAAGTGAACAAATATGCACCGCACGCCACCGAAGGCCCTCGCAGCCTTGTCTGCGCTGTCTCGGTCCTTCGCAATGCCGGAATCATTCTACGTTCTGGGCGCGGGCGCGTCCGTTCCCCATGTGCCTACTACCGATCAGCTAAGCGACTTGGTATCGGAATCATTTCTCGCGCACGGCGCATATCAGACTGAGGCTATCGCGCGGGACGTGGTTTCGAGTCGGATCATTCGAGATCCGGTGTACTGGAAGAACCCAATGAGGTGGGAGCTTCTGCAGAGGCTGCCACCCAACTATGTCATCGGCAAACTGCCGGAGCTGCTCGCTGCCCGACGAGCCGCAAGCAGTAACTATGAGGTGTTCGCCCTGGCAGCGGCGCCATCGACGATCTTCAACATGAACGTCGACAACCTGGCGAGCCGCTTTCGTGGAGTTCATCGCGTTCTTGAGCCCCATGGACGCAGCCTGTCGCCGAAGATGTTTGAGCGGATCGGGTGGGCCGCCTATACGAGCGCTATCCTTGACTTCCCTGAGTTGCCGCCTCCGACTATCCCGGGGCTAATACTCCCTGGGCCCGAGCCCGCAGAGGTGATAAGCCGGGCCGAGTATCGAACCGCGGCAAAGGTTCTCCCGTACTCGAAGTACGTTTCGATAATCGGCTATTCATTCGGCGGCATGGACGACGTGCACACCTATACATTCCTCATGGCCAGAATTTCGCGAGCGCATCACGGAGTGCTGGTCATATCACCGGACCCGTACGAAATGATGCATCGCCTGTCGGACGAATTGAAAAGCACGAACGTCCACGCAATACCAGCCAGTTGGCATTACCTTGCGCGAGCCATTCTCAGGCCGGGCGACTGCCGGAAGCATCATTGGGCGCCCATCGGACGATTCTGCGTGCCCTGCGCCTGGTATCACTATGAGACATTGGTTGATCAGGAGTCCTAAGTGGCGGGTTATTTCAAGCAGCTACTCAGAGGTCACTCGTAGTGCTTCCGCTCCGCCCGCCTTCTCCCCACCCGCTGCACCACGCCCCCGCGAATGGTGTAAGGCGGCGTGAGCTCGAAGCTGCCGTACTTCGGGTTGAGCGGCTTCAGAATCCTCCGCTCGCCGTCGTACACCAGCTGGCGAAAAAACACGTCGCCCGCATACTCCACCACTACGAAACCCCCATCCCGCGGCGCATACCCCGGGTCGACGATGATCACGCAGCCGTCGGCGAACTCCGGCTCCATGCTGTCGCCGAGCACGCGCAGCGCGTACGGCTCGAGCGCGCTGCAGCTGCCCTCCACCGTCGCCACTACCGCTCCTCCGAAGGCTTGCGCGGATGCAGCCGCACCACCGACTCCTTCGACGGCTCGTCGGCATAGCGCGGCCGCGCCTCCTTAGCCCTGCCCGCCTCCGCGGCGAGCTCCCGCTCCCGCGCGCTGATCAAAGCAAGGCACTGGCGCAAATCCTCGATGGTCGAGTCCGAAAGCGGATGGCGCATGCCGTGCGGCGTCGCCGTGTCCTTGATCACCGCGGCGAGCGTCATCTTCACCGCCTGCAGGATGCGTTCTTCGGTGGAAAGCGGCG
>Ga0326597_10014827_pt1 | contig 10203 bp, 10 predicted proteins | sample RVTome_12_FD_203789 | JGI IMG/M metagenome (GOLD analysis project Ga0326597, IMG submission 203789) | Soil microbial communities from uranium-contaminated site in the Upper Colorado River Basin, Wyoming, United States - RVT100D185 | ecosystem: Environmental > Terrestrial > Soil > Contaminated >...
GGACCGCCGCCACTTCGGGCGCCGCTGTCGAGTCGTCCCAGGCGGCCCCCACCTCTTCGGGAAGCATCGTAAAGACGTTCGCCTCGAGCCAGCTCTCGTCGATCGAGCCGACGGGGGTGAGAGGTGCGAACCGACCCAGGACTTCCTCTCCGCGGTAGAAAAGAAATCCGATGGCGGCGAGCGCGGCGGCGAACAAGAGCGCCAGAGCCGCGCCGAGAGACGCCGGGGCGCCGGTGCGAACCCCGGAAGGCGAACCCTCGCCTCGATAGACGAGAGGAGCTCTCACTACGACGCTCTCTCCCGGCTGGAGTTTCTCCCGCACGATCCTATCCGCGAGCTCTTCTTTCGGGCTCCACGACCCATCCAGACTCAGTGCGAGAGAGAAGGAGAGGATGGGGCCCGGACGATTGGGAAAGGCAAAGTCGTGATCGAGGAGATAGCCGTCTTCCGTCGGAATCAGGACGTTCTCGAGGGTGTAATCGAGGACGTAGATCCGTTCGGTCTCCTGGAACGGAGGATCCGACGGGAGGCGGCTTCGCCACCTTAGCGTCGTCGAGTCCGTCCAGGCGTAGTCATCGATGCGGGAGAGCTCGTCATTTTTCGTGAGCGGGATGCGGGAGTGGGTCTCGAGGTCTTCCCGCTCGATGCCATGGAGCTCGAGCCGGTGGTCGCTCCCCAGACGAAAGCCCCTCTCTCCTCCGTTCCAGTCGCCGGTGAACACCATCTGGTGGCGCTCGCTCACTCGAAGCCGGCCTTCGCCATCGAGGCGAGCCTCTACCCCCAGGCTGCGCCAGTAGAGCGACCGGGGTTGGCTCGAAAGGGGAGCCGGCAGAAGAAGCAGAAGAAGAGAAAGCGCCCTCGAGTGCCTCAAGCCCATCCTTAGAAGATAAACGATACGACGCTACGCGGTCGAATACCGGAAACCACTGTCGCCTCTCCGCTATTCCCGCCAGAATCGGGTCAAATCGAACGTCAACTGTAGGTGATGTCGGATGGAGAGGAAAACGATCTGCTTCGCCCTGACCACGTACAGGATCAAGTACTCGTCCGATATGAACTCCCGAAGGTCGTCGCCTTCTCTCAGGTTCTCTTGGAGCTTCTGGACCATGGCCATAGCTTCATTGGACCGAACGGACCGTTCGACGAACGATCGACCCGAGCGTGGAAAACGACAGAGCATGGGTACGATGTCCTCCGCAAGGTGCTTGAAGAACCGGTCGAAGGCGCGTCTCCCGTCTTCTCCCAGGAAGGTCTGGATGTCCGACAGATTGGAGGAGAAGTTCTCGGTGAATACCGGCTTGATGCCTCTAACCGCCATGCCGAGACTTCAGCTTCGACAGACTTATGGTCTTGCCTTTCTCCAGGTCGTCGAGTCCCCGAAGCGCCTGCTTCAGAAGCGTCAGGTGAATGTGCTCTCTCTCCAGACGATGATAGTGATCCAGTCTCTCGGCGTCGATGAGCGCGGCGCAGCTCTCACCATTGCGAGTGATGATCTTCTCGCTGCCTTGTGAACGGACCTCTTCCACCAGATCGGTAAGCTGGGCGCGAGCCCGCGTCAGCGACACGATATCCTTGGATGAAATCGCCATATCGCAATACTAGAATTGCGTACGTTATTCTGTCAAATGAATGCTACGCGTCGAGTACGTCCGCGCTTCCGTTTCGTGCTGCTCACCCGCTGCGGCCTCCGGCTGATGCTCGGACCACCAGCGCTCCGCTCGCGCTTTCGTCCACGCTGGCGCGAGATCGAGCGCCTTCAGCGACTCCAGGAGGGAAAGCGCGGTTTGAGGTCGGCGTTGCGGTTCTTTCTCCAGGCATTCGAGGACGAGTCGCTCCAGGGATTCAGGGAAGAACCGCCCCGAGCGCCGCGAAGGCGGGGACGGGTGCGGTGCGCACGTGATCCAGCACCACCTCCATGGCCGTCGTTCCCTCGAGGACGGGACGGCCGGCCAGAAGCCAGTAGGCGACGCAGCCGAGGGCGTAGATGCCGGCGCGGGCGTCGATCTCACGGTTTCCGAGAGCCGCCTCGGGCGGCATGTAGCCCGGCGTTCCCGCCATCGTTCCGGCAATCGTCAACCCGGCTCCGCTCTCCTTTCGATCCTTCACCAGCCCGAAGTCCAGTACCTTGACAAAGTCGAGGTCGAGTCCGCGGCGGCAAGCGAAGATGTTGGCCGGCCTGATGTCGCGGTGGACGAGACCCGCGTGGTGAGCTTCGGCGAGCGAGTGGCACACCTGGCACAAGAGGTGAACCGCGCGTTCCGGCGGGACCGGCCCGAAACGCGCCACCAGCGTCTCCAGCGTGAAGCCTTCGAGGAGCTCCATCACGTTGAGCGCGGTGTTCTCCAACCTGTTGGGTAACGCCGCCGCGGCGATCGAAACGGAGGGAACCATCAAGATCTCGAGCGACCACCGCGGAGCGGACGTCGTCGTGGAGGTGCACGATGACGGCAAGGGAATTCCGGCCGAGCGACTCTCGCGTCTGTTCGACCCGGCTTTTCGTGTCCAGGGCGGCCGGGTCGGAACGAGCTGGGGGCTCTTCGTCTCGCGCAGCATCATCAGTGAGCACGGGGGACAGCTCGAGATCTCGAGCGCGGTAGGCCGGGGGACGACGGCGAAGATCATCCTGCCGCTGTCGTTTGCGGGAGCGGCCTGAGAAACTAAGGCTTCGATTTTGTGACACCGTCCAAAACGCGTGCGGCCCCGAGCGTCAGCTTCCGGGCGGTCCCTCGCCGGCGCTCTCGCGAATGACCTGGAGGAACAGATTTCCGTACCTCTCGAGCTTGGTCTCCCCGATTCCGGAGATCGACCTCATCGCGGCGAGCGAAGACGGGCGGAGGCGCGCCATCTCGGCGAGAGTTCGGTCGTGAAAGATGACGTAGGCCGGAACGTTCTTCTCCTGCGCAAGCGCGCGGCGTTTTTCCCGCAGGGCTTCGAAGAGGCGCTCGTCGCCCGGACTATCGACCGGGGTTTGCCGCGCGCTCCTGAATGCCGCCTCGACGACGAACGTCTTTCGGTCGCGGCGGAGCCGGAGGCTCTGTTCTCCCTTCAGCACCGGCCGGGCGCGGGGCGAGAGCCGAAGCCCCCCGTGCTCGGGCTCGACTTCCAGAAGGCCTGCGGCGACGAGCTGGCGGTAGACCGAGAGCCATTCCGCGCGGTCGAGCTCTCCTCCGATCCCGAACGTCGAAAGGCGCTCGTGCCCTTTGCGGCGGATCCGATCGTTCGGGGTCCCGGTGAGGACGTCGGCGAGATACGCGGCCCCGAACGACTGGCCCGTGCGATAGACGTTCGAGAGCGCCTTTTGCGCCGCCTCCGTACCGTCGTAGGTTGCGACCGGCTCGAGGCAGGTGTCGCAGTTTCCGCAGGCGCCCTCGTACTCCTCTCCGAAATAGCGCAACAGGACGGCCCTCCGGCATTCCACGGTCTCGCAATAGCCCAGGAGGGTGTTCAGCTTCCGGTGCTCGACGCGCTTGCGCTCGGCCGGGGCTTCGGAGCCTTCGACGAGCCGCCGGATGAGGACCGCATCGCCGTACCCGTAGCTCATCCACGCGTCGGACGGAAGGCCGTCGCGTCCGGCCCGGCCGGTCTCCTGATAATAGGCTTCGAGGCTCTTCGGAAGATCGAGGTGGGCGACGAAACGGACGTCGGGCTTGTCGATCCCGAGCCCGAAAGCGATCGTGGCGACCATGGTGATGCCGTCTTCCTTCAGGAAGCGGCTCTGGTGCCGCTGGCGCTCGGTTTTCTCCATGCCGGCGTGATAGGCGAGGGCGGGAATTCCCTCCGAATCCAGGAAGCGCGCGGTCTCCTCGACCTTCCGGCGGCTCATGCAATAGACGATGCCGCTCGCGCGAAGGTGGCGACGGCGAAGGAATCGGAGAAGGTCGTTCTTCGCGCTCCGTTTGGGAACGACCTGGTAGCGGATGTTGGGCCGATCGAAACCGGAAACGAACATCCGCGCCTTCGCCAGCTCCAGGTGCTCGATGATCTCCCGCCGGGTGAGGTCGTCGGCGGTCGCCGTCAACGCGACTCTCGGGACGCCGGGAAACCGCTCTCTCAGGACATCGAGCTTTCGGTACTCGGGACGGAAGTCATGTCCCCACTGGCTTACGCAGTGGGCCTCGTCGATGGCGAAGAGAGCGATGCGGGTTCTTCCGAGAAGCTCCAGAAAGGAGGCCGTCGCCAGCCGCTCCGGAGCGACGTACAGAAGATCGACCCGTCCCTGGACCACGTCCGATTCGACCCGCCGGGCTTCGCCTCCCGATAGGCTCGAGTTCAGATAGGACGCCCGCACTCCGAGCTCGCGGAGCGCGTCGACCTGGTCCTGCATGAGGGCGATGAGGGGCGAGACCACGACGCCCACGCCTTCGCGAGCGAGGGCCGGGATTTGGTAGCAAAGGCTTTTGCCGCCGCCCGTCGGCATGAGCACGAGCGCGTCCCCGCCCGAGGCGACGTGCTCGATCACCGCCTTCTGGTGTCCGCGGAAGTCCGCGTATCCGAAGACCCGCCTCAGAATTTCATGGAGATCCATCTTGGAATGAGACGAAAATCCGCGCCGAGAAGCCTCCCGAGAACCGGCCGCGGGAAGTTCTCTCCGGTCTCCGCGGCTCTTCGCGCCGACAACATGAGAGACGCGGGCTCCGAGGCAGCCGACTCTCTCGTATTCTACCGCCAGGAATGACCCGAGAGCCCGGGGAGTCTACAAACCGTGCTTCTCGATCCGCGAGTAAAGCTGGGCGCGGGTCAGACCCAGGAGGCGCGCCGCCTTGGACTTGTTGTCGCCCGATTGCTAGGCCCTCGACATCATCGGCGGCATCCCGACACACGGGAGTTTACACCGGTAGCTCCCGCTTCCCGATATCGGCACGGCGTCGAAGATTTCGGACCCGCCGTTTGCTACGATGGTGATGAGCCCTGTTACAACCTGAATTTGGAATCGGACGGGAGGAAACCATGTCTACCGAGGCGGCCCACCGGCCGGACCTGGGAGGTCAGCTCCTCCTGGAGATTTCCGTTCTCCGCACGCTTTGCCTCACCGTGAACTCCGACGGGTCCGAGCTCAAGTATCGAATCCTCGACGACCTGGCCGAAGACGACTTCTACTTTCCCGTCACCCGGACGGTGTTCGCCGCCATCTCCGAGCTCCACCAAAACGGGGATCAGGTGGTGGCCCAAAGCCTGCAAGACATCCTGAACGAGCGCGCGGTCGACGTGCCCGACGATTTCTACGTCGAGGATCTGTTCCAGGGCGAGCTCGCCTCCATGGCGACGCTCTCGGGATGGATCGATATCCTCAAATCGACGGAGAAGCCGGAGCCGCCAAAGGAGGTGGTCTCCGAAGCTCCTTCCACGGCGGGGCGGGCACCCGAATCTGCCGCGGTCTCGGACTCGAATGAAGTCTGGCCTGCGAGCCTCCCCGAGGCTCCCAAGGGGACCGAGCCCGCGGGAAACGACGTGCTCACACCGGAGAGCGGTCAGTGGCTCGGCTTCCTCGCCGATCTGACGAGGAAGCAGGCCGAACGGCTGAAGACCGGCTTTTCGCGCTTCGATGCCGAGTGGGGCGGCCTTCTTCCCGGGCTGGTGCTCCTCGCCGGCGAAGACCGCGAGCAGCTTCTCGATTTTCTGAAACAGCTCGTCGACCAGATCGCGATCGACTGTCGGGGGCCCTGTCTCTATCTCTCTTTCGAACGCTCCAAGGCCGCCCTGCGCCTTCAGACTTTGTCCCGCTTGTCGGGCGCCCCCTCCGCCGAGATCGAGAAGGGCGCCTTTGGCCGGGACTCGGCGAAGTGGCAGGACATCGTTCGAGCCGGCGAGCACGCCGTCGAGTGGCTGCAGCGGATCTACGTCGTCGAGGCTCGTCCCGGTCTCAGCGTCACTCGCATCCGGGAGCTGCGACAAGGGCTCCTCGATTCGGGAGCGGGAGCTCCGCGGCTGGTAGCCGTGGACAACCTCGACAAGCTCGCGAACCAGGGCGACCTTCTGCACTCCGTCGCCGAGCTCAAGGAGCTCGCGGAGACGTTCGGGATCGTCGTCGTCGGCGCGGCGACCGCGCTCGCAATCGTCCACGAGCGGAGCGCGGATATGGCCGCCACGTTTCATGGGGAGAACGGGAAGACGGTGGTCAGCGTTTCCTCCGGAGCGGTCGCGAAGCCGACCGTTCTCCGCTTCGAGCATCACCGAGAGACTCATCGATTCGACATCGAATAGAATCTGCGTCGAACGATGAGGCTTTCCTGGACGTGGGCTCTTCTGTTCGCTTGTGCCGTCCCGTCGGCGGGGCAGGAGCTCGAGCCCGGCGCTTATTCGGTCTCGCCCATCGGGCTCAATTTTCTCGTCGCCACTTACAACTTCAGCGGAGGCGACGTCACTTTCGATCCGGCGCTTCCCGTCGAGGACGCCGAGGCGACAATCAACACCACGGTAATCGCGTACGTTCGGAGCGTGAACGTCTTCGGCCGCTCGGGAAACGTCGGGATTGTCGCGCCGTACTCGGTGGGACACGTCGAGGGTCTCTACATTGGGGAGTTCACGGAGGTGGATCGCTCCGGGTTTCGAGATCCTTCGGTGCGCTTCGCCGTCAATCTCTACGGCGCGCCGGCGATGGATCTCAAAGGGGTTTGCCTCTTATAGGCAGAGGACGAATCTGGGCGTCAGCCTCGTCGCCGGGCTCCCACTGGGAGAATACGATCCGACGAAGCTCATCAATCTCGGATCGAACCGCTTCTCGTTCAAGCCGGAGATCGGCCTGTCTCGCGCTCTCGGGAAGTGGACTCTCGAGCTCTACGGCGGCGTGTGGTTCTTCACCGATAACAAGGACTTCTACGGAGGGAAGACCAGGGAGCAGGCCCCGCTCGGCTCGGCCCAGGTCCACGTCCTTTACACCTTCAAGCCGCGCCTGTGGCTCGCCGTCGACGCGAACTACTATACCGGGGGGCGGACGAAGGTGGACGGCCGGCTGAACCTCGACTTTCAGAAGAACTCGAGGACCGGCGCGACCTTCTCGTTTCCGCTCGGCTCGCGGCAGTCCCTGAAGCTCGCCTTCAGCCGCGGCGCGTACACTACCATCGGCGCTGACTTCACTTCGCTTGTCGCCGCCTATCAGTATCTCTGGGGGGCCGGGCTCTGACGAGCCCGAAGAGGCTCCTCCTACTTCGACGGGTCTTTCTCCGGCACGCGGAGGACGTAACCGGCGCCGCGCACCGTGTGGAGGAGCGGGGCGTCGAACCCCTTGTCGATCTTGCTCCGGATCCGGCTGACGTGCACGTCGATCACGTTGGTCTGAGGGTCGAAGTGGTAGTCCCAGACCTTCTCCAGGAGCATGGTGCGGGTGACGACCTGGCCGCTGTGGCGCATCAGGTATTCGAGGAGGCGGAACTCCCGTGGCTGGAGGTCGATGGTCTTCCCCGCGCGCTTCACCCGCCGGGAAAGAAGGTCCATCTCCAGATCGGCCACCCGGAGCCTGGTCTCCGGGCCCTCGCCGTCGCGCCGGCGCGTCAGGGCCTCGAGCCGGGCGAGAAGCTCGGAGAAGGCGAAGGGCTTCACCAGGTAGTCGTCTCCGCCCCGGGTGAGCCCTTCGACTCGATCGTCGACTTCGCCGAGAGCGCTCAGGATGAGGATCGGAGTCCTTCGTTCCTCGGCGCGAAGAGTCCGCACGATCGATAACCCATCGAGCCCCGGCAGCATGCGGTCGAGGACGATCGCGTCGTAGTCTTTCTCGAGAGCGAGGAGGAGCCCCTCCCGGCCGTCCGCGGTCTCATCGGCGGTATGTCCGCTCTCGTTCAGCCCTTGAACGATGAACTCCCGGGTCTCGGGATCGTCCTCTATGATCAAAAACCGCATGAAAGAAAAAGAGCGGGGCGCCCGTTGCGCGCCCTGCTCGAGAGAATAAACCAAAGCTCAGGCGAATGGCACGGCCACGAAGCTCGCATCGCCCCCGCGAACGACGCGCAACAGAACGCTCCCGCGCTCCGTCGCCTTCTGGCGCTCGATCTCTCTCGCCGCTTCCTCGAGGCTCGCGACCTTCTTCTGGCCGACGGAGACGACCACGTCTCCTGGCTGAAGGCCCTTCTCCGCGGCCCCGCTCGCCGGATCCACTCCGACGACGACCGCGCCCTGGACCTCATCGGGGATCCCGAATCGCTCCCTCGCCTCTGGGGTGATCTCGGAGAGCGTCAGCCCGAGTCCGCCCGCGGGCGAGACGGCGTCGGCGCGAACCGCCTCCGACTCCGAGGGGGTCTTCCCGATCCGGACGTCGAGCTTCTTCCGTTTTCCGTTCCGAAGGACCTCGAGCTCTGCCTTGGCATCGGGCGACATCGCCGCGATCTTGCGGGTCAGCTCCTTCACCTGGGCGATGTCGTCCCCGTCGATCGCGACGATGACGTCACCGGCCTCGACCCCGGCCTTCGCCGCCGGGCCGCCTTCGACCACGCTCGCCACCAGCGCACCGGTCTCGGACTTGAGACCGAGGCTCCGGGCGATCTCCTCGTCCATGGGCTGGATCGTGACTCCGAGGAATCCTCGCTCGACACGGCCCGTGGCGCGAAGCTGGTCGATGACCCCGCCCGCGAGGTTCGAGGGAATCGCGAATCCGATCCCCACGTTTCCCCCGTTCGGCGAGTAGATGGCGGTGTTGATCCCGATGACCTGCCCCTCCAGGTTGAAGAGCGGTCCGCCGGAGTTCCCCTGATTGATGGGGGCGTCGATCTGGAAGAAATCATCGAACGGTCCTGCCTGGATGTCGCGGCCGCGAGCGGAGACGATGCCGGCGGTGGCGCTCCCTCCGAGGCCGAAGGGGTTGCCGATGGCGACGACCCAGTCGCCCACTCGCGTGGTCTCCGAATCGCCGAAGCGCGCGTAGGGAAGGGCCTCCCTGGACTTCACTCTCAGGAGCGCCAGGTCGGTTTTCTCGTCGACCCCGACGAGCTCGGCCGGGAGCTTCTTCCCGTCGTGAAGCGTCACCTTGATCTCGGACGCGTTCTCGACGACGTGCTGGTTGGTCACCACGTAACCCTCGGGCGCCACGATGAAGCCCGAGCCCATGCCCCGGAAGCGCGGCTCCTTGGGAACGTCGGGCGCATCGAACCTCCCGGAAAAGCCCCGATCGAAGAACCTCTTCAGGAAGTCTTCGAATTCGCCGCCGGCGACGCCGCGAGGCGCTCCACCGGCGACGGAGATGTTCACCACCGCGGGCTGGATCGCCGCGATGATGTCGGCGAAGCTCGCGGGCGCCCCGGCGAGCCTCCCAGCGGCGACCTCGTCGACGCTGGGGCTCGCCGCGACAGAAGACGTCGGCGCGAGCTGCCATAGAGCCGTAGCCCCGAAAACGACCGCGACCAACGGCAGCCAGTACGATCTGGAAAAGTCTCTCATCCTGCGCATGGTTCACTCCTCCTCCAATAGTTGGAGTTTAGGGAGCGCAGGCTTTCGAGAACTTTGCCGGAAGATGAAGAATTCTTAATTTATGAATCCGGCTTTCCGCATCTCCTTGGCCGCTCCATCCGCGAGATCGCCGATGAACTTCTGAATGTTGGACGGGTTCGTCGTCTTGCTCTTCCCCGCCCAGAGCAGTTTGTCCTGAGCCACGGAATACACCAGGGTTTCCACCATCACCACCTTGTCGGTTCGGAGGTAACCCGGGTCGTAGGCCATGCCCCAGCCGTAGCCCCAGTAGCCGTAGAACGAGCCATAGTAAGGGGAGGCGCCATACCACGAGGTTCCGGGGCTGTAGGAGATCTCCTGCTCGCTCGAAATCACGTGCATGACGACGGCGCCGTCGATGTTCGCCTCCCGCAGGATCTTCTTGGCCGCCTCCTTATCCTTCGCCGCCTCGCCGCTGACGAGGGTGTACGAAGCGACTCCCTGGGCCCTCCCGCGCTTCGAGATCTCTCGCGCGAGGGCGGTTTCTCCCACGCGGCGAGTGGTCTCGTCGGCGCTCACCACCACCGCCGCCACCCTCTTGTTGTCGAACTCGATCGGGCCATCCACCGGCGCCTGCCATGAAGAAACGTAGCTTGTCGAAGCGCAGCTCGCGGCAATGGCGCCAGAAATCGCGAGCCCGCACAGCTCGACGAAACGGAAAATGCAAATCCTCCTTGCCCTGAGGGCCGCCCAGTCTAGCGCAGTCCCGGGCGCGGCGGATTTCAAGCGCGAGCCCGCTATTCCCAGCGGAGGGCTTCGGTCGGGTCCATTCCCGATGCGCGACGTGCCGGC
>Ga0326597_10014828_pt1 | contig 10203 bp, 10 predicted proteins | sample RVTome_12_FD_203789 | JGI IMG/M metagenome (GOLD analysis project Ga0326597, IMG submission 203789) | Soil microbial communities from uranium-contaminated site in the Upper Colorado River Basin, Wyoming, United States - RVT100D185 | ecosystem: Environmental > Terrestrial > Soil > Contaminated >...
CGGCTCCAACCCCACCATATCCGGGAACGGTCACAAGGCGGAGACCACGACCCCGACAACCTGGCGTTGCTTTGTTGGTTTCATCATCATGTCGCCATCCACGGGCACGGATATCGGATCGACCCCGACACCCCACCCCAACGCCGACGACTCATCAGACAACACAACCACGTACCGCCAACCATGTCATGATCGGTTGACGTGTAGGTTCCCCGGAGGGGTGACGTTGAGGAAAGTCGTCTTGATGATGTCGGTATCCCTTGATGGCTTCATCGAGGGACCAAACCGCGAGCTCGATTGGCACCTTGTCGATGACGAGCTGCATAGCCATTTCAACGAAGAACTCGGTGCGATGGGCGCTTTCCTGAGCGGGCGTGTTACATACGAGCTGATGGCCCAATTCTGGCCGTCAGCCGACACCGACCCTTCGAGCACCAAACCAATGATCGAGTTCGCTCGTATCTGGCGGGACATGCCCAAGATCGTCTACTCCAAGACCCTGGAGCGGGCTGACTGGAACACAACTGTCCTTCGAGATGTCGACGCCGAACAGATCATGGAGCTCAAGTCTCAGCCTGGTGGAGACCTGGCGCTCGGTGGGGCTGACCTCGCTGCCACCTTTATGCGAGACGACCTCATCGACGAATTTCGGATCTATGTCCACCCGGTCCTCATTGGACAGGGCAAGCCTTTGTTCCCGGCATCAGACCACAAGGTCAATCTCAAGCTGTCCGAAATCCGAACCTTTGGTAGCGGAGTGGTCCTCCTTCGCTATCAGCGGCCCCAGTAAGGCGGTGAACAATGACTGACAAACTCGAAGTTGGACCGGCCGCCGAACTACCCTCAGGGACGATCAAGGGTGTGGGACCATACGCAGTCGGTAATGCCGGCGGTGAATTGTTTGCGGTCACCCGTCGCTGTCGTCATCTCTTTGCTGATCTTGCCGACGGCAGTATTGACGACGCCGGGTGTTTGGTGTGTCCGTGGCATGGATCGAAGTACGACGTCAGGACGGGTCGCATGGTGCTGGGACCCCAAGGCATCTTTGCCAAGATTCCCGGCCTCGGCCTCGCTTATAAAGCCTTGACGCTGGTGTTGCCTCTGGGCCGGGGCAAGGTTGTCAAACGCGGTAGCAAACTCTTTGTCGAGTAGGCCCTCATATCTGGCCCGTTTCGGCGAGGTCCTCGATCTCGGCCAGATACACCGGGTCTTCGTATCGCCCCAATCCAAAAGCGGACGCGTAACCAGGCAACTCACGCTCAGTGGCATACAGCGAAACCAACTCACCAGCGGCAGCCGCGGCCATCACCCCAAAGCCCGACAAAGCACCCACCACATAGGCCCCTTCCATGTGGAGTGGTCCGATCAGCGGGCGGTTCTCCCTCGTCTTGGTGTAGTAGCCGCCATCGACCACGGGTTGGGGAAGGCGATCCCGGTACGCAGCCAGCCCCGGGACCATCGTTGTCATCCCCTTCATCACTACCTCCGGGTAAAGAGGGTCCGCGGGCAGCGGCCAGGACGGCTCCTGGACGATCCGGTCGTACTCCCAGAGCGCCAGCAGCCACGATGAGTCGACACCGCCTTCGGGGCGGCCGTGACAGCCAGGCGGCATTTCACCGAGCAGGTCGATGCCGCCATCGGCTTCGAGTTGCGTCCGTTCAGCGTCAGACCAATCGATGACCTGGGGATCGGTCCATATCAGCATCGGCGCATCTCGTGGGAACAACCCGAGATGGTCGCGAAAACCGACCTTGAGGTGGACCTCGGAGTAGACCGGCAAGTCAACGTCGACGAGACGGCCCACCTGTCCCAACATCGGACCGGCGGCATTGACGAAGACAGGGGTGTTGATCCTCGTCGACTTGTCCAGCACCACCCCGACTACGCGCCCACCGACAGTCTCGACGCCGGTAACTGTCGCTCGCAGCACCTTCACGCCTGATACAGCCAGCATCCAGGAACCAAGCTGCTGCGCCGAAAACCACCCGGCCCGGCGGGCATGGAGCCCACCCACTGCGCTTTCGGTGATGTATGGAAACTTTCGTCGCAATGACTCACCATCCCGGTAGAAATCGGCCCCCAGGTGACCCATATCGACCGCATCGGTCGCCATTCGCTCCAGTCGATGGTGATCGGCGGTGACAAACAGGTATCCCCTTCGGTTCAGGTGAAAGGCATCGCTGCTCTCGATCGCCATCTCCTCCAGCAAATCGATGGAGCGGTTCATCAGGGCCGCCATCGGAGCATTGGGCCACCAATTTCGATAACACTCGGTGGACTTATCGGAGGTGAGTGTGAGAGGTGGGCGTGGATCAACCACCATCACGTCATCTATACCCGCTCTAGCGAGATGGAAGGCAGTGGATACCCCGGCGATGCCAGCACCGCAGACGACGGCGCCGGCCTTCACCCGCCGGAAACCGCCTGCAAGAAGGTGATCTCAGTTCCATCTACCAACGCAGGGGAGCGATCCTCTAAGCGGGTTTGATGCCCGTCGACGAAGCACATGACGTGGGGACGCAAGCGCGACTGTTCGTCGAAGAGGTGAACTCGAAGAGTCGGGTGGCTTTCGAGCAATGCGGCGATGGCATCACCCCAGGTGTCACCATCCACGTCCACCCGCCGTATCGGCCCCACTGCCGGTTCCAGCAGCCGGGGAAGGAGTACAACGGCTCGTGCCATTAGAGGTCAGTCAAAGCGAAGATTCGTGGGAATGAATAAGGCAACGCCGACCATGAGTCGCCGATGTCATCCGAGAGGTAGACAGTGCCTCCGGTGGTTCCGAAGGCCACGCCACCCTTTTGGTCGAGGGTAAGCGCCTTGCGGAGAACGCCCGTGAACTGTTGGGCGTCCGGCCAACCCTGACCGGATCGCTCCCAGGTGTCGCCGTTGTTGGTGGATCGATACGAGGCAAGGTGGCCGTCAACCGGCAGGCGGTTGGTGTCGGCTTCCAGAGGAACCACAAACAGATTGCCGCTGCCATGGTCGCGGCCAATGGCGAACCCGAAGTTGGCGGGAAGGCCTTGTTCGATCCTTTCCCAGTGATCTCCACCATCGGTGGTGCGATACACCCCTCGGTGATCCTGGCGCCAGATGCGATTCGGATCGTTGGGATCGGCGGTCAACCCGTGGACACACCATCCCTCCGCGGTGGTCTCGTCCTCTTCCGGGCCGACCGTCGGCGGAACTCCCGCATCCACTCGCTCGAACGACTCGCCGCCGTCTTCGGACCGGAACACGCCAACCGCGGAGATGCCAACCCACATCCTGTCGCCGTCGTGGAGGATTTGGTGGGCGCACAATCCACCAGCGCCTGGATACCAACCCTTCCGAGTGGGGTGATCGTTGAGGGCGGGCATTGGCTCCCAGGTGAGCCCGTTGTCATCGGAGCGGAAAAGCCCCGCCTCGTCGACCCCGGCGTAGAGCACGCCCCCATTGCGGGAGAATGTCCAGATCTGGTTGAGCTTTCGATCCGAGCCTTCGGCGAAGGCCGGACCCGCGGCTACTTGTTCCCACTCGATCAGGTCGGGGCTTCGATGGATCGAGGCCCCGAACCAGTTGGAAGCAAGCCCGGCGAGATAGGTCCCGTCGGGGGCACGGCCAAACGCGGTCGCCTTCCAGCCAGGGAACAATGGCCCGACCAGTTTCCAATCGGGCTCTCTCGACAAAAGGTAGGCACCTTTTTCGGTGCCAACGGCAAGGGTTCTCATGACTCCATGATGCCCTCGCCCCGGGGGAGATGTCGTTCTGAAACCGCCCGATTCAAAAAGGACTCGGTCAGGGCCGCCAATGCCCTGGTTCTGACGCCACCCAATGCATCAAAGGCATGCTGGGCGCCCGCGACTTCAATCATCTCGACCCGGCCGCCCACCGTTGCCAGGGCTTCGGCGAAGTGTCGGCTTTCACCGATGGGCACCAGCGAGTCGTGGGTGCCATGCACGACCAAGAACGGGGGAGCGCTGGCGTGGACCTGGTCGATGGGGGAGGCTGACCGGTATAGCTCCGGAGCGAGATCCGGTGTGGTCTTCATCACGTTGCGAGGTATCAGCGGCCAGTCGAACCGGGTCTTGTTGCGGTTGAAGAAGTCGTAGATTCCATAGAGGACGACCGCGGCGGCAACGCGCTCTTCCTTTGTGCCGAGGGCCGCGAGCGCCGCCAGATGAGCCCCCGAGGAGCCGCCGGCGATGGCGACACGCATTGGGTCAACTCCGTGTTCGGATCCAGTCGAACGGGCCCATCGAATCGCCTGCTCCACCGCGACAAGGTGCTCGGGGAAAGTTGCGATTGGTGACAACGGATATCTGATGTTGAGCACCACCCAGCCATTGGCAGCCAGATGATGGGTGATGGTCCGGAACTGCCGACGAGGGTCACCTCCACCCCAACCGCCGCCGTGGACATAGATGAGGGTGGGGGAGGGTCCATTGGCCCCGCGTGCTCGATAAAGGTCCAAGCCGAGCCCTGGAGCGTATTCGAACCCTTCTATACGTTCGATGGTTTCCGGGACTCGAAAAGGAAGCGATGAAATTCTCTGATGCCATGCCACGTCTACGGGTCGGTGGCCCAACCGACGTGCCCCGGCATATGCACGTCGGGCCGATTCGAGTTGCATGATTTGGGCAACGGCCACCAAGGCCAGTCCCGCCTGGCCCATCGGCAGGTCGAGCCCACCAGCCGTTACGAGCAACCCGCTTATGGCCAGGCGGAGGATGAAGTAGAGCCACGGCGCTTCACCCACGATCATCGCCGGGAGCCAAATGGCGGGAAATCGGCTCGTTGGGGGCGACGGCTTGCGTAATCCGTTGACTCCGGTGATAAGGGCCACGAATCCATATACGAAAAGGAGTGCCGAAGCCATCGAATTCGCCTATTCGTAGGCGATTGCTTCGAGGATGTTGCGCCGGCCAGCCCGCCAGGCAGGGACGAGAGCTGCTACCACCCCGGCTACGGCAGCTGCCCCCAGAGCCATAGCCAAACCGCCCCACGGCACCGAAAGAAAGAGAACGTCGTCCTCCAGGGCGGTCACCACGGCCCAGGCGAAGAAGAGTCCAAGGCTGACTCCGAGGACACCGCCAAGAATTGCGATCAGCATCGACTCCCAGGTGATCGACTGTCGGAGCTGATTGCGGCTCATCCCCACCGCCCGCACCAGGCCAATCTCTCTGGTTCTTTCGAAGACGGAGAGGGTCAAGGTGTTGGTGATGCCTACCACCGCGATTACCACCGAGACTCCCAGCAGGCCAAATACCAGAAGCACGAGCTGATCTATTTGTTGTGAGGTCTGCTCTCGGAACTCACTTTGGTCGAGCACCTGAACGCCGGCAAATGGCTCCACCACCCTCTCTGTCGCTGCCCGTCCTGCTTCGACGGTCACCCCATCCGCTAGCCCAATGAAGATCTGGTCATCGAATTGCTCGGTGAAGTTGGCGGTGAAACTGTCGAGACTGATCAACAGACCCGCACCGAGGCCGCGGGCGTCGTAGATAGCGGCCAGACGGAATTCCTGGTCACCCGTGCGAGCAAACCGGACCGTGATGGTGTCACCAAGCTCGATCCCTAGCGCCTCGGCCACTCCGCTCCGGGCTCCGATTGTTCCCGGGCCGATATCGGTGATGGCACCAGCCGTCACGGTGAAGTCGACAACTTGCTCCAGAAGCGCAGGATCACCTCCTATCAGGAAACGGGTTTCCTCGGCTACCTCCACCTGGCCCCCCCGCACGCGGGCGGCTAGGTCGATCTCGGGCAGGTGAGAGAGTTGATCGGCGATTTCGGGCGACAACCGGCTGCCGCCGAAACCTGCGGGCGCTACAACCAGATCGGCCCGGAAACGCTGATCCAACAACCGTCCGGCGGTGGCATCGAGTGACTCGGCCAGAATCAAAACCAGGCTCACCAGGGCCAGGCCAACCATTAGCGCCGATGCCGTGGCGGCGGTGCGGCGGGGACTGCGTCCGGCGTTGTCGACGGCCAGGCGGCCCGGTACACCGAGAGCCCGAAGCGGTCGACCAAGGGTGGCGGTGACCGGGCGCGCCACCACCGCGGCAAGGATCGCCACGCCGACGAAGATCAAACCCGCTCCGGCACCCACCAGAGCGATGTCGGGGATCGTTTGGTCCTCCCGTTCCCAAAGAAGACCAGCCGCCAGGGTTGTCAGCCCGAGCGCAACGATCGATCCGCCAGTGATTCCTCGCCTCCGCAAAGACCCGGCGGCCGGAGGGATGTGGACCTGTTGGAGAGCGGCAACAGGCGGAACCCGGGACGCGACTCGGGCAGGGAGCACGGCGGAAACCAGGGTGATGATCAGGCCGGTGCCGAGAGCAACCGCCACCGTCCTCGGCTGAAGCTCGAACGGTGCCGCCGGCAACGACCCTCCAAACGAAAGGAGACGCCTGATCAGTTGAGCAAGTAACACCCCCAGACCGATGCCGAAAATGGCAGCAACGATTCCGATCAATGCCGCTTCGCCCAGGACCATCCACGTCACCTGGCGGCGCGAAGCCCCCACCGCCCTGAGCAAGGCCAACTCCCGTGTCCGCTGGGCCACGATGATGCGGAAGGTGTTCTGGATCAGGAAGGCCGCGACAAAAACGGTCACTCCAGCGAAGACCAACAAGAAGGTGTTGAGGAACCCGAGGGCGTCCTTGAAGGTCGCCAGTTGCTCCTGGGCAGCAGTCTGCCCGGAGACCGCTTCGACGCCGTCCGGGAGAATCTCCTCGATGGCACGAATCAACTCGTCGACGTTTTCGCTGTCGGTTCCGGTGACCTCGATGGTGAGCACCTTGCCCGGAAGCCCCAGAACCTCCTGTGCGGTGGCAAGTGGGACATAGGCAGAGACCGAGCCACCAAAACTGTCGAAGCCCTCCAGGCTGGCTGTACCCGTGAAGGTAAAAGTCTGCGGCTCGCCCACCCCGATCAACTGGACGGTCTCACCGAGAGCGACCTCGAGCCGCCGGGCGGTGGCGGGGTCGAGCGCCACCTCGCCTGGACCGGTCGGCCGCACGCCCGATCGCACCCCGAAGTCGGGGATCAGTTCGGGCCAACTCACTACGAAGGTCGGAGGACCACCGGTGACCACCGCTTCGCCGTTTATAACGACCTGGGCGAACCCGAAAATGCTGCCCTCGGCTGCCGACACTCCCGGGGTCCGTGCCACTCTTTCAACGAGGCCTTCGTCGAGCGGTTCGCCCTGGGCGAAGTTGAGATCGCTGTCGATCACCGGCCGCACCTGGACATCGAAGCCTGCCAGTGTTGCTCCGAACAGATCATCAAAAGCGCGGCCCAGGCTGTCGGTGAACATGAAGCTGGCCGATACCAGTCCCACGCCGAGGGCGATCGATAAACCGGTCAGGGCGAAGCGGAGTTTGTGTCCGAGCAGGCTCTTCCAGGTTGCGCGCAACATTCAGGACTCCAGCGACTTCACCCGGTCGAGGACTCTCTCCGCCGTCGGGGCCATGAGTTCGTCGATCACTCGCCCATCGGACAGAAAGACCACTCGATCCGAAAACGCGGCCGCGCTGGCATCGTGAGTCACGAGCACGATCGTTTGTTGATGGTCGTCTACGGCAGCGCGAAGAAAGCTAAGAAGTTCGTGGCCCGAACGCGAGTCGAGGTTGCCCGACGGCTCGTCGGCGAAGATCAGGTCGGGACGGGTGACCATGGCGCGGGCGGCAGCCACCCGTTGTTGCTGACCTCCTGAAAGCTCTGACGGACGATGACGCAGCCGATCACCCAGTCGCAGGGTTTTCACCACTTGATCGAACCAGGCCCTGTCGGGAGTTCGGCCAGCGATATCGATGGGAAGCGTGATGTTCTCGCTGGCCGAAAGGGTTGGAACGAGATTGAACGCCTGGAAGACAAACCCGACCCGGTCCCGGCGCAGGCGGGTCAATTCGCGGTCATCGAGAAGGGAGAGGTCGGTGTCACCAATCATGACCCGGCCCGAGGTGAGTGAGTCGAGCCCTGCCAAACAATGGAGGAGGGTCGACTTGCCGGATCCAGACACCCCCATGATCGCCGTGAACTGTCCGGCCGGAAGGTCGAGGTTGATTCCGTCCAATGCCCTCACCGCCTCGGGGCCGTCTCCATAGATCTTGACTGCATCTATTGCTCGGGCTGCCATTCGGGTCATTGGTTGGCGAGGCTAGGGAGCCGTTCGGCCAATCAGTAACTCCTACCCTCCCATCGATGCGTTCGGTCGGCTCGCTGCTCGGTCACCTACGAAGGAAGGTTGGCCGCCCATCTCCCCGAGGCGGTCAGGCTGATCATGGTGAAGGCCGATGGCTGTGTTGCTATCCATGCGGACGGCGGGGCGTAAGCCCTTGAACTGGTAGACCGTACCCCTACGACAACGGCCTGTCGTTCTTGGGAGGTCAATGACCCGTTAAGTTGTCGAGCCAATCTGGAACCGGCTCTTCTAGCCTCCGCGGTATGGGTGTCATAGCCGGACGGATCTACGCGACGGTTTTGGTCATCCCCCTGCTGGCTGGGTGTACCAATCCCACACCGGAGGAGGAGGCACCGGCCTTCTCGTCCCCTGAGTGTGACGACACCGGCTTTTGCGAGTACCTGTTTGAGCTCGAAGGCATCGGCTATTCCCTGAGTTGTGCAGGAGTGCGTCCCGATGCAGTCACCGATCAGGTGTTAGGGACCGGCGTTCTTGACGGGATCGAAGTCACCGTGAATCTGATCAGCGGGGTTGATCCGGCGGTGACGGTCGCGGTCAGCCTCCCTGGTGGCGACTGCGATGACGATGGCGAGATCGTTATCTCACCATGGAGAATGACGATCCCAGGACGCCCAGACGAGCGAGCGCTACTCAACGCAGTCTGCCTGGTGGGAGCATTGACCCCTGCCGAGGCCGAACTCAACGGCTGTCCTTAGCGATTCGCACGAGTCCTACTCTCCGGCAGGTGCGTTTGGTTGTCGCCCGTTGCTCGGTCATCTACGAGGGAAGGCTGGCCGCCCACCTCCCCGAGGCGGTGCGGCTGATCATGGTGAAAGCCGACGGGTGTGTGGCCATCCACGCCGACGGCGGGGCCTATAAACCCCTGAACTGGATGAACGCGCCTAACACGCTCGTAGAAAGCGTCGATCGTTGGGAGGTCTTCAATCCCAAGGGCGAACGGCTGCTCATCACGATGCACGAGGTGCTCTCCGATCAGGTCGTGGCTCTCGGTGTCGATCCAGGTCTGGTCAAAGATGGGGTCGAGCTGCATCTGCAATTAATGCTGGCCGAGAAGCCATGGGTCCTGGAAGAAGGGCTCACGCTGATGCGTCGCGAGTATCCAACCGATCTCGGTCCCGTCGATCTGATGTGCACCGATAGATTCGGGTCGCTGGTTGCAGTTGAGATCAAGCGCCGCGGTGAACTCGACTCGGTGGAACAGCTGACCCGTTATCTCGATCGACTCAATCTCGATCCGCGGATCCGCCCGGTGCGAGGGATTCTCGCCGCCCAGGCCATCACGCCACAGGCGCGACTGTTGGCCGAAGCGCGCCAAATCGACGCGGTCGAGGTGGACTACGACGGTCTGCGAGAAGCGGAGAGCACCGAACTGCGTCTCTTCTGATGTTCGAGATCGTCCTCTATCACCCGGAGATTCCTCCCAATACGGGCAACTGCATGCGGTTGGCCGCCATCACCGGATGCAAACTACATCTCATCGAGCCGCTCGGCTTCACCCTCGACGACGCCAAGCTGCGCCGGGCGGGAATGGACTATCGCGACCGGGCGGTGGTATCGGTCCATCGGGATCTCGACTCCTGGCGGAGGCAAGCCCAACCGAGACGGGTATTTGCGCTGGCCAAGACCGGGACCAGGTCCTACGCAGAGGTCGAGTTCGCGGCAGGCGACTCGTTCCTCTTCGGTTCGGAGTCAGTGGGGCTTCCAGCGGAGGTTTTAGGCGCCGGCTTCGTCACCGACATCCTCAATATTCCGATGCGACCCGATCTTCGGAGCCTCAACCTGGCCAACGCCGTGGCCATCGTCGTCTACGAAGCCTGGCGCCAGCATTCGTTCTTGTGACGGTTCACTGGTCATATACCAGACAACCGTCACAAGAACGGAAGGTCGTTGCTCTAGTTGGCCAATAAGCGGAGAGCGATGGCCTCGGCCAGCACCGACTTCTCGAGGTCGTCGAGATCCTGGCTCTCGTTGGGACCGTGCACGGCCGAGGTGGGGTCGCCGGCGCCGGTCAAGATCAC
>Ga0326597_10014829_pt1 | contig 10203 bp, 5 predicted proteins | sample RVTome_12_FD_203789 | JGI IMG/M metagenome (GOLD analysis project Ga0326597, IMG submission 203789) | Soil microbial communities from uranium-contaminated site in the Upper Colorado River Basin, Wyoming, United States - RVT100D185 | ecosystem: Environmental > Terrestrial > Soil > Contaminated >...
CAACGCCTTCGCGTCCCGCCTCGGCAAGATCGCGTACATCCATCTCCCCGGCCTCTCGCACACGATCAAGGAAAGCAAACGCGGCATCCTGCCCGGGCTCCTCGAGCGCTGCAAGATGGCTGCTCAGGTGGTCTACTACTCCCTGCGCACCCGAATCCACGGCACGCGCTCTCCCCGCGGCCGAACAAGCCCTTCGTGTCGCAGGACCTCGCAGGAGTGAGCAGGAGTGTGCGCCGAGCTGCGCGGTCAGTACTGGACAGCCGCCGCCTCGATGACCCCGAGCCCCCCACGGGCGCCGGCTCCTGCCGGCGGTCCTGGTCGACGGGCGGAGCCTGGTCGAGGCCGGCCGAGCGCTCACGGTACCGTCGAGGACCACGCGGAGCTGTTACCGGACTCGAAGCCGTCGGCGAAGAGCGGGCGGACCTCGTCGGCGCCGCGGTCGTAGGGGCCGAGGATGTTGGGGATCGAAGCGATGTCGAAGCCGCGCTGCTCGACGTCGATGTCGAGGTAGACGGGTGAATAGACGACATCGTTGCAGGAGTCGATCGCGGGCGAGTCGAGCCGAAGCCGCAGATTCCCGGTCGCCGGATCGAGAAAGCGCGGATCGAGGCCAACCATCGCGTTGCTGACCATGGTGGCCCCGTCGGTGGAGTCGAGCAGCACGCAGTTCAGCTCCACGATGCCGCCCGTATTCGTGATGAACTCTCGCTGATCGTCGAGGATGCTGGTGAAGATCCCCACCGTGGCGCCCCCGACGGCCTGGCCTCCGCTGCTGTCCCAGTACGGCGGCACACCGCCGATCAGATAGTCGTTGGCCGCCGCCGAAACGAAGCCGGCTCGGATCTGAGCCGAGCTCTCGGCCTGGAACAGAGAAACCGTCCGGTTGTTCCACAGCTGCACGCCCTCGAGCGCCATCTCCGAGCTCGGGTCCTCGGCGTAGAGCACAAACCCCGCCTCCGCCGGGCCGCTGTTCTGCTCGATGAAGGCGTGCGCGACGGTCAGATGAGAACCGCTAGCGACGTACGCGGCGCTTCCGAGCTCACCACTGGAGAGCGAGTTGCCGCTCAGCGAAACGCAGCGCGGAGGTGCGAGACACGTGGAAGGGTTCGACTCGCGCTCCAGCTCCATCATGCCGCCACCGACCAGGGCCACGCCGCCGCCGAGGTTCGCGGCGGAATTGTTGTCGATCCGGACGTTGGAGAGCGTCGCGAATGCGCCTCCCGACGCACCTTGAATATAGAAGCCGCCGCCCGCGTTGCTCGCGTTGTTGTTGGTGACCAGAGCGCCGTAGATCTCGCCACCGCCTCCCGCCATCGACGCGCCGGACTGCAGGTAGACGCCGCCACCCAGCGGCGCGGAGTTCGCCTGGACATGGCCGCCGTCGGCCAGGTTCAGGTGGCAGAAGTTGCTGGCGAAGATCCCCCCGCCGGCGCTCGTCGCCTGATTGCTGTGAACCACACCGTTGAGAGTCACCTCACTGGCGGGATCGGCGCAGTGAACGCCGCCTCCGAAGAGCGATCCGCTGTTGTCGTGAATCGTCACCGAGGTACTGACGTCGACGCGAGCTCCGGAGGTGACACGCAGGCCCGTGCCGTTGGCGGACAGCTCAGAGGAGTGAACCTCGACTTCGCTGTCGCCGCTGACGTCGAGACCGCGACTCCCGCCGCTGAGCTGCAGGTTCGAGATCGTCACGTTCGAGACCTGGCCGAGTGTGGCCTGTACCGTGATGACCGGATTCGAGCCGTTGCCGGTGAGCGTCGTGGTTCCGTCGACGATCAGGCTCCCGCAGGCGTTGACTCCGCCGGCGAGGGTGAGCGTTCCGCTGGTCGCCGGATTCCAGTTGGTCACGGTCTCCTGGACGTTTGTGTAGCTGAACGTGCGCGTGACGAGAATGAGGTCGTCCTCGGGGGAGGAGGAGGCGGACACGAGCGCCGCGGCGATCGTGGCGTGAGTGCAACCGGCGCCTCCGACGTGGTACACGGCGGCCCCGACGGGAATCGCGGCGAAGAACGGAGCGAGGGCCGCCATCGACGCTACGACGAGGTTCGACCCGTGGTGTCGCAGACGAGCGCGCACGCGGGTAGCTTCCGGGAGTTTCGTGTTCATCTTTCGACCCTCCGAGGCAATGGAGACCGGAAGGCACCGACCGAAGTCGATCTTCGAGCACCTGCCGACTCTCACTACCCTGAGATACAAGAACGCGCGCAGAATCCGGACAGACCCCCGTCAGGCGGCTCGGAGGCCACCTCTTCTCGCGGAGTGCCGGTTCCGGAGATCGGGCCCCGGACGCCTGGGTCCGGGCCTGCGCTTCGCTTCAGGAGGCGCGGCGAGCCGCCTCGTCCGCGCTCCCGTGGCGGCGGAGGAAGCCGTCGAGCGCATCGCGGGCGGCGCCCACGTCGTTCCCATCGAGGCCGGCGGCGGCATTCCGCAGCTCGACGGCCCGGCGCAGCAGGCTCTCGGCGCGGTCGAGCTCGCCGCGTTCCTCGGCGATCTCGGCGAGGTAGATCTGGGGCCAGGAGAGCATCACGTGGTCCGCGCCGAGCTTCGCTCCGAGGTTGGTCAGGCTCTGCTCGAGCAGTGGCCGCGCCTCCTCGCTCCGGCCGAGGGCGAGCAGCGCCTCGCCGAGGTTGAAGACCGTGCGCGAGATGGCGACGTGGTCCTCCTGGAGCGTCCGGCGGAGCTGAGCGAGGGCGCGGCGATAGAGCGCCGCCGCTTCCGCCGGCCGCCCCATCGCCCATTCGGTGGTGCCGAGGTTGTTGAGGATCTCGCCGACGTCCGGGTGGTTGCCGCGCTCGCGCTCGAAGCCGGCGAGGGCCCGTCCGAAATACGCCCGCGCCGCCTCGTGCTCGCCGAGCTGGTTGTGGGCCACACCGAGGTTGTTGGCCACCGTGGCGACGCGGAAGTCGTCGGCCCCCAGGCTCGCCTCGTAAATCGCCAGGGCGCGCTCGAGCAGCGGCAGCGAGAGCCGCTGATGGCCCTCGAGCGTATGGAGGTCGGCGACGCCGACCAGCGCCGCCGCCACCGACGGATGCGACGGTCCCAACCGCGCCTCGTGCAGCGCGAGCGCTGCCTCGCGGTGGCTGCGAGCCTCGGCGACACGTCCGGCCTTGACGAACGCGTTGGCGAGGAACAGCCGCAGGTCCCCCTCGCGCTCCACGACCCCGAGCTCCTGCCAGAGAGCGAGAGAGGCGTTCAAGGTGTCGATCGCCCCCGGCTCGCCGCGCGTGTTCTCGAGATTGCCCCGCGCCTCCAGGGCCGAGGCGAGCCCCGGCCGGTCGTCGAGCCGGCGGTAGTCGGCCACCGCGAGATCGAGGAGCGCCGCCGCCTCCACGAAGCGGCCGCGCAGCGTTTCGTGCCGGCCGAGCGACAGGCGGCTGGCGGCGAGATCGGCGGGGCGGGCGCCCGGCGTGCTCTCGCGCAGCCGGAGGCTCTCGCGCAGCAGCGGCTCGGCCGCGTCGAGCAGGCCGAGCTGGCGGTAGATCGTGCCGAGCTCGGAGAGCAGGCGCGCTCGCACCAGCGGCTGATCGAGGAGCGTCGTCTCGAGGCGACCGGCCGAGCGGTCGAGCAGCTCGCGGGCGCTCATCTCGGAGGCCTGGCCGACGCCGGGGCGCGAGTAGGGGTCGGTCGAGCGGAAGAGGTCGGTGAGGAAGACGACGACCTGCTCGGTCTCGAGCCGCGCCTGTTCCGCCTCCTCGGCCTGGAAGCGCGTCGCGTCGCGCTCGGCCGCGAGGCGCGCCACGAACGCGGCGGTGAGGCCGACGACCAGCACCGTCACGGTCGCGGCGACGGCGCTCGCCGGGCGGTGACGGCCGACGAAGCGGCGCACCCTGTAGACGCGGCTCGACGTTCGCGCCAGGACGGGCCGCCCCTCGAGCAGGTTCAGCAGGTCCTCGTTCAGGCGATCGGCCGACAGATAGCGCTCGCGAGGATCGACGGCCAGCGCCTTCGAGACCACCGCATCGAGGTCCGCCAGCGGCAGGTCGAGATGCAGCCCCGAGGCCGACCGCGACGGCGGCGGGAGCTGGAGCTCCGGGCCCTCGTGATCCGCGGCCACGGTCTCTGAGTCGCCCCGCTCCGGCCGGCGCTGCGCGAGAAGCTCCCAGGCGAGGAGGCCGAGCTGATAGACATCGGAGGCGGTGGTCACGGGGCGGCCCGCGAGTTGCTCGGGGCTCGCGTACTGCGGCGTGAGCCAGGAGCGTCCGCGGGCGAGGGTGGTCGACGGGCGGCTCGACGGCTCGCGACTCGCAGGCGCCTGGGGCTCGCCCTCGACACCGTCTGGCGCGAGCGGCGCCGGCTCTTCGGGCTCGAGAATCCGCGCGATGCCGAAGTCGAGCAGCTTCACGGCGCCGGAGGCATCGACGAGGATGTTCGACGGCTTGAGATCGCGGTGCACGATCAGGCGCTGATGGGCCGTCGCGACCGCCGCGCACACGTCGCCCAGCAGGCGCAGGCGGTCGCGGGCGCCGAGACCGAGCCGCCGGCAGTACTCGTCGATCGGCTCGCCGGCGACGTGCTCCATCACCAGGTAGGGAGAACCGTCGGCGGTGAGGCCGGCGTCGTAGAGCTGGGCGATGTGCGGGTGCACGAGCTCGGCGAGGATCCGCTGCTCGCGCAGCAGGCGCTCCAGGTCGGCGGGCGCACGGTCGAGATGCACGACCTTGATCGCCACCTGGCGCTCGAACAGGCCGTCGGCGCGCTCGCCGATGAACACCCGGCCCATCCCCCCTTGGCCGATCTCCGCTACGATGCGGTAGGCACCGAGGTCGGACCCCGGCAGCAGGGGGGGCACGTCGCCGCCAAACGCATCGTCGAGAAGGTCGCCGCGCAGAGCACCGCCCGGGTTCAGGAAGTCGTCCTCCTCGAGCGCCGCCTGAAGCAGCGAGGCGAGCTCGGTGCGGCGCGCCGGGTCTTCGACCTTCTCGAGCCGGCGCTCTCGCTCCCGCGGATCGAGAGCCAGGAGCTCGGCGAAGTCGGGATCGAGCGCTGACGGGCCGGGCGTTGCGGGACGTCCCAGTCGGGGTTCGTCTTCGCTCACGAGGCGCGCCCCTCGGCCGGCGCAGGGATCCGCCCCAGCTCTTGCTTGAGCCAGGCGCGCGCCCGGAGCCAGTCGCGTCGCACCGTGCGATCGGAAACCCCGAGGGCGACCGCCGTCTCCTCTTCGGTCATGCCGGCGTAGAAGCGGCACTCGACCAGACGGCAGAGGCGGTCGTCGAGCTCCCGGAGTCGTTCGAGCGCCCGTCCGATATCGAGGATCTCGGCGTACTGCTCACGCTCGTCGGCGAGCTCGCGGCCGTCGAGTGAGTCCGGATCGCGACCCCCGCCGTGCTTCTCGGCGAGCTTCCGGCGCGCCGCGTTGACCAGGATGTGGCGCATCGCCCGGGCCGACGCGGCGAGGAAATGGGCGCGGTCGGCGAACTCTGCCCCACGTACCAGCTTGACGTAGGCCTCGTGAATCAGGCTGGTGGTGTCGAGGGTCCGGCCCGGGCGCAGCCGGCGCAGTTGCGCCCGGGCGATGCGCCGCAGATCCGGGTACAACGCTTCGACCAGCTGGTCGATGGCAGCGGGCTCACCTTCACGGGCGGCGGTCAGCGCCGCCAGCACGCTCGAGGCAGCAAGAACGGGCACATGGACTCCTGATCGCTCGCCGAGCGTACCCGGGCACCGCGGAGCCTGTCAAACGACCTTGAGTCCCTCCGGCGGAGCTCGTCCTCGCTCGGCCTGACCGGTTGCTTCGGCGGGTTGATAGACCATCCTCGACCGGTTGCTCAGGTTGCTCGGCCGCATCGAGGCCACTGGGGAAGAACGGTGAGGTACTAGCCGCGGATCTGCTCCCAGAGCCGACGCGCCTCGTCGTCGAGCCGAGGCAGCATGTCCTCCACCCGATCGAGCACCTCGGAGCCGGCTCCCGCAAGCATCATCTGCACGTCCACGGCGTCGCGGTAGCCACCCGCGTGCAGCTTGAGCAGGATGAGATCCGGGAGCGTCACCACGGGCATGGAATGCCCCCCCACCGACATCTCCCGCGCTCGCGCCACTGCCTCCGCCTGCCAGCGATAGCGCCCGACGACGACATCCACTTCGGGCGCCTCGAACCGCACGACCCCCACCAGGGGATCGTCGGCGTCGCCGCGGCGCACCTCGGGCGGCGGCTCGAGGCCTGCCCACAGCGACCCGTCGAGCGCCCGCGGGTCTGTGGCGAGGAAGTCGAAGTCGAAGGTCTGGCGCGGGAAGCCGTGGGTCGACATCGCCACCGCGCCGATCACCGCGAACGGCACCTCGGCCAGGCGCAGGCGTTCAGCCACGACGACGAACAGCTCGCTCGTCTCCACTCCCCTCCTCCATGCACGCTGCGGGGCGCCTGCCGGCGCGTCCGCTGCGTCGCAAGGCGAGAACCGCGTGCCGGCGATCGACGCCGAAGTTGCGCATATAGTCCCGGATGGCCCGCTCGCCGAGCTCGAGGGCCAGCCTCAGCCTATCCTCGGGCGACATCTGACGCACGCGACGCGCCTGCTCCTCACGCAGGTCTCTGGCGAGAGGGGACCTCATCTCGGAAACTATACAGGCTGGCGGAGAAGAGGCCGCCGGGGCGACGCGACTCACCTGCCGGTGAAGGGCGCAGCCGGCCGGACTGCTGCGCGGCGAGGCTCGAGCCGCACAGTCCGGCTAGACTTTGACAATGGGCTCCGAGCACCCCCTCTGTAGCGCTCGTCTCGAGGCGTGGAAGGCTGCCGCGACCGCACCGGGTGCGACGCAAGCGGGCCAGCCAACGAGCGCGCGCGCCGCCTTCGTGAACGCGCCGGCTCGAACAGTGGTGGGCCGTTTCGCGCCTTCGCCCACCGGGCCGCTCCATCTGGGCAGCCTGGTGGCCGCGGTGGGTTCCTGGCTGTTCGCTCGCTGCTCGCGAGCGGATCTGCGGCGGTTGCACGCCCGAAGCGATCTTGGAGGTGGCGCTCGCGCGTTTCGACTCCGCTGTCACGCCTCGGCGCCCCGTGTGCGTGAGCACCCACGTCGACGGCGAAATCCACGCCCAGAGGCTGGCGAGGACGTCGTGAAGTATCGGGCGAGGGCCGGCCACTAGACCTACAATCGGGGCGTGAGCATCCACCACTTCCTGGTCCAGGCCCTGATCATCCTGGGCGCCTCGGTCCTCGTCCTGCTGATCAGCAACCGGTTGCGCCTGGCGCCGGTGGTCGGGCTGCTGTTGACGGGAGTCCTGATCGGCCCTTCGGGGCTGGCTCTGATCGACGAGGCCGAGGCGGTGGAGGTGTTCGCCGAGATCGGCGTGGTCTTCTTGCTGTTTTCGATCGGCCTGGAGTTCTCGCTCGAGCGCCTGCGCGAGATTCGGCGGCCCTTCTTTCTGGGCGGGAGCCTGCAGGCGGGGGGCACGATCCTGCTGGTCTCGGTCCTGGGAATGGCGTTCGGCCTCTCCGGTCGTCAAGCCGTCTTCTTCGGCTTCGTGATCGCGCTGTCGAGCACCGCGGTGGTGCTGAAGCTCTACAACGAGCGCCGGGAGATGGAGTCTCCGCAGGGCAAGGTCGTCATCGGGGTGCTCCTCTTCCAGGACTTCCTGATCGTCCCGATGATCATCCTGACCCCGGTGCTCGCCGGCGCCGTCGAGGCGTCCCCGGGCGCCATCGCCCTTCGGTTCGGCTCGGGGGTGCTCGCCGTCGGCGTCGTCTTCGTCGTGGCACGGTACCTCATGCCGAAGGTCCTGTACTACCTGGTGCGGACCCGCATGCGGGAGATCTTCGTGCTCGGGGCGCTCTTCGTCTGCCTCGGGATGGCCTTCTTCACCGACTCGCTCGGGTTCTCCCTGGCCCTCGGAGGCTTCCTCGCGGGGATCATCATCTCCGAGAGCCATTACAGCCATCAGGTAGTCGCCGACATGATCCCGTTCCGGGACCTCTTCACCAGCGTGTTCTTCGTCTCGATCGGAATGTTGTTCGACCTCTCCTTCGCCCTCGGCCAGCTGCCCCTGGTGGCGGGGCTGACCCTGGCGATCTTCGGTCTCAAGGTGCTGACGGGAGCCGGGGCGGTCCTGGCGCTCGCCTTTCCTCCCCGCGTGATCGCCATCGTGGCCCTGGGCCTCGCCCAGATCGGGGAGTTCTCCTTCGTGCTGCTCAACGTGGGCCGGGGCCACGGGCTGGTCGAGCCCGCGGCCTACCAGGCCCTCATCGCGGTCGCGGTGCTCACGATGCTGATCACTCCCGCCCTCGTGTCCGTGGCGCCCTCGATCGGTGCCGGGATCCCCCGACGGTTCTCCCGCGGGGTCCCGGAGGCGACACCCTCCGAAGAGGCCGAGACGGGGGCCCGTGGAAACCACGTCATCGTGGTGGGGTACGGCCTCAACGGCAGGACTCTCTCCAAGGTCCTCGAAGAAGCGGGCATCCGGTACGTCGTGATCGAGCTCAACGGAGACACCGTGCGGAAGGCCCTGGCCGAGGGCAAGCCAATGATCTTCGGAGACTCGACCCGGCGCGAGATCCTCGAGCACGCCGGGATCGAGGACGCGCAGGTCGTGGTCTTCGCGATCTCCGACCTGGAAGCGGTGCGGCGCAGCATTGCCCTCGCCCGCCAGCTCAATCCCGAGCTCCACATCGTGGTGCGGACGCGACAGCTCTCGCAGATCGAGGAGCTGCGACGCTGCGGCGCCGACGAGGTGATCGCCGAGGAGTTCGAGTCGGCCATCGAGATCTTCACCCGCGTGCTGCAGCGGTACCACGTGCCGCGCAACGTCATCCGTACCCAGACCCGGCTGCTGCGCGGCGAGGGATACCGGATGCTGCGCAGCCCGGCGATGCGCGGCGGGATCTCGGCCGAGCTGATGGAGGCCCTCGAAGCCGGGACGACCGAGCTCTTCCGCCTGGCCGAGGACAGCCCGGCCGTCGGCAAGACCCTGCGAGACCTCGACCTGCGGAGCCGCACGGGAGCGACGATCATCGCCGTCGTACGCGACGACACTCCGATCCCCAGTCCGGCTCCCGACGTGGCCCTCGCCGCGGGCGACACGCTGGTCCTCGTCGGCAGCCACGAGCAAGTGGACCGCGCCATGGATCTGCTCGAAGGGACAGAGAGCGACGCCGGGTAGGCGCTCAGTCTTTCCCCGACGGGCTCCTCAGAGCCCCGTGGGGGCGACGGGGCTCGACACGGCGACCCTGTAAGAGTTAGGAGACAAGGGATGGGCTCTTCGAGGAGGCTCTGGACTCCTACCGCTCCCAGGTGATGGGGCCGCGATCGCTGGGCTAGACTCGCAGCGGAAAACGGGGCGATGCCGAAGTTCGATACCGATAGGGGAGACCGAGTGGAGCTGGTACGTACGTGCCGCTGACTCCTGGAACCACCATCGGTCCCTACCGGGTGACAGCCAGAATCGGGGCCGGCGGCATGGGAGAGGTCTACCGGGCGTCCGACACCGTCCTCAAGCGTGACGTGGCGCTCAAGGTCCTTCCGACCGGGCTCGCGTCGGACCCGGAACGACTGGCCCGCTCCCAGCGAGAGGCCGAGGTTCTCGCCGCGCTGAACCACCCCAACATCGCCGCCATCTACGGCATCGAGGACAGCGGCGACGCCAAGGCGCTGGTGATGGAGCTCGTCGAGGGGCCGACACTGGCCGACCGCATCGCCGAGGGCCCCCTCCCCGTCGACGAGGCCTTGCCGATCGCGAGGCAGATCGCCGAGGCGCTGGAAGCCGCTCACGAGCGGGGGATCATTCATCGCGACCTGAAGCCGGCCAACGTCAAAGTGCGGTCCGACGGGACGGTGAAGGTCCTCGACTTCGGACTCGCCAAGACGCTCGAGCCGACGACGGTTTCCTCGCCTGACGTGACGCAATCGCCCACCATCACCATGGCCGGGATGACGCGAGCCGGCACCATTCTCGGGACCGCGGCCTACATGTCGCCGGAGCAGGCTCGTGGGAGGGTCGTCGACCGGAGGGCCGACATCTGGGCCTTCGGCTGCGTCCTCTACGAGATGCTGACCGGACGCCGGGCCTTCCCGGGCGACGACGTCACCGACATCCTCGCGACCGTGGTGCGCGACGAGCCCGACTGGGATGCGCTCCCTCCCCTCGAGAATCCCCTCGGGATGTTCCTCAGGCAGTGCCTTCGCAAGGACCCCACGCTGCGGCTCGGCGATATCCGGGAGATCCGGTTGGCGGTCCAGGGGGCGTTCGAGACCCCGGCGCTCGCGGCGACGCGACCC
>Ga0326597_10014830_pt1 | contig 10203 bp, 7 predicted proteins | sample RVTome_12_FD_203789 | JGI IMG/M metagenome (GOLD analysis project Ga0326597, IMG submission 203789) | Soil microbial communities from uranium-contaminated site in the Upper Colorado River Basin, Wyoming, United States - RVT100D185 | ecosystem: Environmental > Terrestrial > Soil > Contaminated >...
ACCTTTCTTTTCGGAGCCGTACTTGGGATATGCCTGCACGTTCAAGTTGAAAATTTCCTCAACCAGCGATGCGATGACTTTGTTTGTTGTAACTGAGCCGTATCCGCCGACCGAGTGTCCGCGCATGCAGAATGTTCCTTCTGCTCTTATATCTGGGTCGAAGGTTTCATCAATTGATAATCTGTGCTGCACGCCCGCAACGAAGAATTTTTTATTTTTTTGGAGCATGTTTTTTACGATTGAAATGAAATGACCGGGGCGAATATCCCTGCTTCCGAGCCCATAAACGCCGGAGTAAATCTGCGGAATGCGGGAAATTTTTTCATCAACAAGCGCATCGGCAAATGAGCTTTTGATTTCCACGGTCAGGGGATTATCTGCTGCAAGGGGAACGTCAAGCCGCTCGATTACCGAAAATGCCTTCGTGTTCTTTAATGCGTCGACAATTTCTTTTTTGGGGAATGGTCTGAATGACGTTACGTTTAATACACCGACTTTAATGTTTTGGTTTTCCCTTATCCAGTCAGCGGCAGCCATTGCAGTTTCCGATGCAGTGCCCATTGCAACGATTGCGTAATCGGCGTCATCCAATCTGTATTTTTCAACAAAGCCGTAGCGTCTGCCGGTGAGCTTGTAGTATTCATCAAATGCATTTTGCAGAATTTTCGCAACGTTGTCGTAATAATCGCGCTGTGCGATTTTTCCCTTCATATAGCTGTCCTGGTTCTGCACCACGCCGGTCATAACGGGGGCCGATGGATTAAACAGGTTCAATAATTTTTTTTCAGGATTGCCGATAAACTTTTCCATCAGCTCCTTTTCGGGCAGTCTGACGGTTTCGATTGTGTGCGTGGTTAAAAATCCGTCCTGGACGTTCATAAAAGGAGTGTATGAATCCTCAGCCGCGCGCCTTGAAATCAAAGCGAGGTCGGCTGCATCCTGCACATTTTTGGCAAAGAGCATTCCCCAGCCGCAGTCGCTGACCGCCATAACGTCATCGTGCCCGGCGTGAACGTTTAAGCTGTGCGAGGTTAACGCTCTTGCGCCGATATGAAACACTGCGGGCAAACGCTTGCCGGAGATTGTAAATAAAACTTCCTTCATTAAAACAAGTCCCTGCCCCGAGGTAAAGTTTGTTACCCTGCCCCCTGCAAGCGCGAAGCCCTCGCATGCCGAAGCCGATGAATGTTCGGATTCGGGTTCGATGAACTCAAGAGATTCGCCCCATAGGTTTTTGTGCCCGTTTGCGATTGCAAGCTGGTATAGCGCGCCCATATTGGTCGTGGGAGTAATTGGGTAGGCGCATCCGCCCTGTGTTATGTTTGTGTCCACCCACACGATAGCATCGCTGCCGTCGCAGGTAGTTAATATTCCCGGGTATGGGAAAACTTTGGTTATTTTGCCCGAGTTTTTCATATTTTCCATTGCAAATTGAGTAAAATTTCAGGTTTCCGATGGTACTAAAATAGGTTTTTTGCGAGGGTTCAACTATGATACGCATCAAGGAAAATTATGATTTTTATCAGGGGATTGGGGAGATTTTGGTGAAATTTGGCGGATTAGGAATAATTTGGGTGTCAGGTGAGGAACACCTGACACGACGCTTAGAAGCCATAAACCCCCGACAATGTTAAAGAGAATTTTTAGAATAAAATATGAATCCGTATTTAAAATTAATTAGGGTAATCTGTCCCCCCTTTAACTAAAGGGGGGATTAAGGGGGGTTTTATCACTAATGACAAACAAAGGGTTCTTGAAACTTAATAAATCAACATTTAACTTACGTTTTAAAATACTCCAAAATTTGAACTTACGCATAATATTTCAATTATTAATTTTTCTGTTTTTGAGCAATATAATATTTGCACAAATACCGGACTCTACCAATAAAAAGAGTGATTTGAAAAATTCGATTGGTGTAAGCTTAGGTTTGAGTGATTTTCATGTAAGAGATGAGATGGCATCGCCATTGACTTATAGGGGCACTGGAATTACTGGCTGTTTAGAATATAAAAGAAAAGGTGAAAAAAGTATTCATACCGCTGGACTCTCTGGTTATTATGACATTCTTACTACAAATTTTGCTAAGTACGATGCTGAAAATTATAGAGTTGGCTTTAGATATAATTATCTTCACCGAATTTCTGAATTATCCATATTTAAAAATAATTTTAAAATTTATGTTGGCGGGGGAGTTTATAGTTTTTTAAATTATTCTCATTATAAAGAATACATCTCTAAAATCGAACTCATCAATGTACCGTGGTATTGGTCTCATTCTGCAGAGTTTTCTTTTTTGTTTGATTATTTCATCAGCCATTCAAATCATGTGACCCTACAGTTTTATTTGCCGATAATTTCAAATGTCTCAAGGCCAGCATACTCTTCCTTCGGAAGGGAGTTGAATAGAGTTGGAGTTGTTAAATTGTTTGGAGTAATGGCACCCTTTTGGAAAAATCCTAATGTTCAGATTAATGTTGGTTTTAATTACAGGATAAATACTTGGCTAAAAATATTTGCACAATACAATTTTCAGTATGCATCATATAGTGAACCTCGAAAAGTAGCAATGTATATGAATAACTTGCGAACGGGAACAAAATTTTTATTTTGAATTATATTTTGAAGAAATATTACATAATAACCCTATTATTTCTATCACTTCTTTACATTTCTTGTGAGGAATTTATTCTTGGACCTGACCCGGAAAATACACCAGAAAATAATTTTGACATACTTTGGAGAGAATTTGATTTGTATTATCCCTCTTTCATTATAAAAGGAATTGACTGGGATAGTTTATATACTGTTTACAGGACACAAATAACTTCGCAAACTACTGATAATGATTTATGGTTTATAATGAGAAGTTTGCTTCGTAATCTTGATGATCTCCATGTTGAAATGTATGATGCTAATGGACGATACTTTTTATCTTCTCATACCTATTATGATGAAAATAAATTTAGCTTACCATTAATAAAATATAAATATCTTAAAAACAAATTTAATACGGCAGGAGGAGGTAATTATACTTATGGCAGATTAGGAAGGGATTCCATAGGATATTTATATATTGGTACATTCTTCGGAGATATTAGTTGGACATATGACATTGATAACATTGTTTCTGAACTTTCCGATGTGAAAGTAATGATTGTTGATTTAAGAGATAATAGCGGTGGGTATACATCTAATCTAAAAAACGTTGCGTCAGCATTTGTGACCAGTTCGGTGACTTACAGCCAAACCATTGCACGCAACGGACCCAATCATAATGATTTTACCCCCCCTTTTTTTAATAAAGTTATTCCCCGTTTAAATTCACCTCATTTTACAAAGCGTATTATTGTTTTAACAAATGGTGAAACCGCAAGTGCAAGTGAGTCATTCAGCTTATTTTTTAAACAACTACCTTACTCTGAGCAAATAGGAGTATCAACAGCCGGAGGGTTAGGCAGGATTAGAGGTTTCCAACTTCCTAATGGCTGGTTGTATCATATGTCTACTTCACTTGATTTAACAGTTGAAGGAAATAGTCTTGAAAATATTGGCGTAAGCCCTGACATATATGTAGAAAACACAGAGGCAGAAATAGAGAGTGGTTTTGACCGCCAGCTAGAGTTTACTTTACAGTATCTTTCAAAAGGGAAATAAACCACAAGAAGAAATTTCTCTACCGGCGTGAATTTATGCCTGCACCGAAATCTAAGTCTGGATTCTTCCTACTTGCGGCAGGCACTGCGTTCAGAATGACAAGTTACACAAACTGCATAGTACTCCCGCTGGTTGAAACCACGGTTTCCTTGTATAAAGAATTCAATGTAAATTATGATTTTTACTTTGACATTCTAAATTAAAACGTTAACCAAATCTACGGTTAATTTTTTTTATGTAGATTAGTTCGTTAATTTATTTATAACTTGCTTCTTATTATAGAGAGGCAGGGAATAATGAGGACAGCTAAATTACTTTTATCAATATTAGTTTTTACATTTTTCATTTCAGCACAAATAAATTCACAGCAGGTTATACAGGACTGGGTTGCAAGGTTCGACGGGGCTGCAGGCAATCAGGATTTTGGTTATTCCGTTACCGTAGATAATAACGGGAATGCAATCGTAACAGGACAAACTTTTTCACCTGTTTCCGGAAACGATATGGTAACCATAAAATATAACCCTGACGGAATTCAGCAATGGGTAAACATTTTCAACGGAGCATCGAACCAGGAAGACTACGGTATCGGGCTGGTGACCGATAACTCAGGTAATGTGTATGTTACGGGGAATTCCCAAAACGGTTCTCTATATGATATTGTTACCATTAAATATGACCCGGACGGAGTTCAGCAGTGGACCCGGTTTTATAACGGTCCGGGCGGCTCGCATGATATTTCTCACGGCATAGCGATTGATAACTCAGCTAATATATACATAACCGGCGAGAGCGTGGGCGCCGGAACCAGCTATGATTATGTTACGCTGAAATACAATTCGGCGGGAGCTCTGCAGTGGGTTTCAAGATTCAACGGAGGTCTTGCGGACGTTTCGACATCAATTGTGCTTGATAACTCAAATAATGTTATAGTTACGGGCTATAGCTTTAATCCCGCGAGTTTTTACAACTATGCGACGGTAAAATATAATTCCGCAGGCGTGCTGCAATGGTCGCAAACTTATTCCGGAGCCGGAGGAGGGAATGATTTAGCAAGGGCAATAGATTGTGATAACTTGGGAAACATCTGTGTAACAGGAAACACCTTCGATGCAGTAACCGGTCGTGATTATTTAACGATAATGTATAACTCATCGGGAGTTCAGCAATGGGCGCAGACGTATAACGACCCTCTTAACAGTGAGGACGATGCATACGCGATAGGGTTTGACGGCTCAGGAAATGTTTTTGTTACCGGGCACAGTCCCGGTGTTAATGGAACTATGGATTTTGCAACGATTAAATACAGTTCAACCGGTGTTATGCAATGGCTGCAGAAATATCACGGGTTGGCGCCGACATCATCGGACTTCGGGCGGTCGCTTTGCGTCGATGCTTCGGGCAATGTATATGTAGCGGGGCAGAGCCAGGGCGCAGGCACCGGCTTTGACTACGCTACTTTAAAATACAGTCCTGCCGGAACATTAATGTGGGCGCAGAGATACAACGGTCCCGGGAGTAATTTTGACCTGCCCGTCAAGGTTGTGCTGGATGCGGGCAACAGCGTTTATGTAACTGGCTACAGCAGGGGCATAGGCCTGATATATGATATCGCGACAATAAAATACTTTCAATGCGCGCTTGCTGTAAACGCAGGAAATGATACAACAATATACAAAGGTTACGGAAGCGAAACAGCTGTATTAACGGCAAATGTTCAGGGAGAGGCTGGTTCGGTTAGTTACATCTGGTCAAACAGCGCAACCACGCAGACGATTGTTGTGAGCCCTTCACAGACTACAACTTATTGGGTTACGGTGACAGATTCAAAAGGATGCATGGCAACCGATACTGTGACGGTCAATGTTATTAATGTCACCTGCGGACATAATAACAATAAAGTACTTGTCTGCCACAACGGGCATACAATTTGCATAAGCAGTAATGCAGTTCCGGCTCATCTAACGCTTCACGAGGGCGATTATCTGGGACCCTGCAGCGGTGACCAGATTGTGATTGAGGAAACCGCAGATAAGTTTGTGCTTTATAACAATTATCCCAATCCGTTTAATCCCGTGACGGCAATTAAGTTTGATATTCCGATGGAGACCTCTGTTAAACTTCAAATATATGATGCATTAGGCAGGGAAGTCGCCGTGCTTGTAAACGGGAAGCTGAAAGCCGGGAGCCACTCTGTTACATGGAACGCTGAAAATTATGCCAGCGGAATTTACTTCTACAAGCTGGAATCAGCGGCGTTTACCGAGATTAAAAAAATGGTTCTTGTGAAATGATTGTGATTTAATTTATCTTTTCTTCTTTAGGTTTAACAAGAGGCTGAAAACCGAATCCTCCTTGCTGAGGAACTCCAAGAAGCTGAATCTCGCCGAACTGGTTTTCATATTTTTCTATGTTATCTTTTAAAGCGTTGAACAGCATTTTAGCATGCTGGGGAGTCATAATTATTCTTGCGCTGATTTTGGATTTGGGTATTCCCGGAAGAACCCTGGTAAAATCTATTATAAATTCCGCAGGGGAGTGAGAAATAATCGCAAGGTTTGAGTAAATACCCTCTGCTTCTTTTTCTCCGATTTCGATGTTAATTTGTTGTCCCGGCACATTATCTTTTTCGGACATAAAGTATCTCCTTTTTTTGTAAAAATACCTAAAAGTTGCCTCACATACAAAGCAAATTCATTGATTTTGTTTCAATTTTAAGATATATTTGCATTTTGTTGATATTTCCGTAGCCTGTCCCGATTGCTCGTAGATAGCTCAGTTGGTTTAGATTCAGGCAGATGCCTGATTAACCAGAGGGTCTTTTAAAAAAAAATATTCCGCAGTAGCTCAGTTGGTTACCCCGAGCACTCGGGGTGACTGTTAATCGCAAGCAGTTCTTTTATTTTAAACAACATTCCGCAGTAGCTCAGTTGGTTAGAGCATCTGACTGTTAATCAGAGGGTCGTAGGTTCAAGTCCTACCTGCGGAGCAAAAGCTTGAAGTTTCGGGCTTTTTTAATTCAATGATGGCATATTTTACTTATATCTTACAAAGCTTAATTGATAACAGCTTTTATATTGGCGTGACGGAAAATCTTGAAATAAGGCTATCCGAACATAATGCCGGAATAAGTAAATACACTTCTAAAAAGAAACCTTGGAAAATAGTATATTATAAAAAATTTAACACTTTGAGTGAAGCCAGAAAAAGGGAATCTTTTTTGAAAAAACAAAGAAACAAACAATTTTATATTAAACTAATCAACGAATTTCGAGCTCAGTTGGTTACCCCGAGCACTCGGGGTGACTGTTAATCAGAGGGTCGTAGGTTCAAGTCCTACCTGCGGAGCAAGAGCCGGAAGTTTCGGGCTTTTTTAATGCAATACCTGCGGGGCAAAGAAAGGAGAAATTGAGTTGGAACGTTATTTAATCGAATCAAATCATACAGGTGAGGATTGTTTGCATATACTTGACCTCATCCTGGCACAAGGTTATTTAACGCATTATGATTGGGGCTGCAAAGACGGAGTGCATATAGGCTGGGCAATTGTTGAAGCGGACAGCAGGGAAGAAGCATTGCTTTCGGTTCCTTCATTAATCAGGAGCAAAGCACGTGCAGTAAAGCTTAATAAATTCACCACGGAAGAAGTTCAGTCTCTTCATAAATAATGCGGATTGCGTAAAGGCAGTTCAAGTCCTGCCTGCGGAGCAAAATCCGGCTTGCCCGGAATTTAATATTATACTCCAATAGAATTTACATTGGATAAACAGGTAATCTTGATTTTAGATTATGGCAGCATCACAATAGATTGGTCCGCTAACTGAATACTGGCTATAGATTTATCCTATATTATGAAATAGAAAGTGCTTATTTTGTAGCGTTTCCCAAATTTTGGAGAGCAATTTATAAATATGGTTTAATAAATTAATTTAGAACGACAAAACAAATCAAGAAAACAATTCCTCTTAAGCCGGCAATAAATTCAAAAACAACTGCAGCAGGTAGATTATATGTTTTAATTATATTATTATTGGAATTGGTCATTAATTCAGTTTGTATCAACCTATTTTAAAATTACAATATGAGTGTCTATAAAAACCACAAATTAATTGAACTTTTTACAAGGTATGACGGTAACCCTATATTAACTCCGTCAATGTGGCCATATAAAGTAAATTCTGTATTTAACGCAGGAGCTACTTTATACGACAATAAAGTATTACTTCTTGTAAGAGTAGAAGATATGCGTGGGTTTTCGCATTTCAGCAAAGCTACAAGCGATGACGGTATTACCAATTGGACAATCGATTCAAAACCAACAATGGTTTCAGAAGTTGACAAATATCCTGAAGAATATTACGGAATAGAAGACCCGCGAATTCTAAAACTGGAGGAAGAATACGGATTTGCAATAGGTTATTCAATAGTTTATACATCATTCTCTAAAGACGGACCCCTTGTTTCACTGGCAATTACAAAAGACTTTATCAATTTCAATAAAATTGGTGTCATCATGCCCCCGGAAGATAAAGATGCATCTTTATTTCCCAAAAGGTTCCAGGGAAGATGGGCGCTTTTACACAGGCCAACACCCTCTAATCCTTCAATGGGAGCACATATCTGGATTTCCTTCTCGCCTGATTTAATACATTGGGGTAACAGCTCCGTTCTGTTGCATGCAAGGCAGGGAAGCTGGTGGGATGCCAATAAAATAGGTTTAGGCCCGCCGCCTATTGAAACACCGGAAGGATGGCTGATAATATACCACGGAGTAAGACAAACAGCAGCAGGAAGCATGTACAGGCTTGGGCTTGCAATGCTGGATTTAGATGATCCGAGAAAGATTATAAAAAGATGCGATGAATGGGTTTTCGGACCGCATGAAATGTATGAAAGAATAGGAGATGTACCTGATGTTACTTTCCCGTGCGGTGTAGTTGTAAAAGATGATAATTTAATTATGTATTATGGTGCAGCCGATACTACAATTGCAGTAGCCACTGCGTCTATGGACCGGGTTTTGGATTGTCTTCACAATCATTAAAAAATTTATTAGTTTAAACTTCATGAGCAAACCGCTGGGTATTTCTTTTATGTCATCATACGTGCCGCGCCAATGCGGAATTGCTACTTTCACAAATGATTTAGCTTCATCCATAAAGAAACTTTCAACCAACAGAGAATATTCTATAAATGTAACTGCGTTAAATGATATTTCCGAAGGATACAAGTATCCCCCTGAAGTAAAATTTGAGATTAAAGATAAAAATGTAAATGATTTTATAGAAGCCGCTTATTATTTAAATCTTTCCGATTCGGATATTATTAACATCCAGCACGAGTTTGGACTGTACGGCGGTGAAGCCGGCTCAAACATCCTGTATTTAATTGAAAGATTGAAAAAGCCGTTTGTTACCACACTCCACACCATTCTTGAAAACCCTTCCGAAGAACAGTTAAAAATTATCCAGGATATCAGTGAGTTGTCATCTTTTTTGATTGTACAGTCTAAACGCTCTTTGCAGATGCTTGAGAAAATCTACATGATTTCTTCCGAAAAAATAAAATACATACCGCACGGAGCGCACGACGTTCCGTTTTTGGATACCGCATATTATAAGGATAAATTCCAGCTCTCAGAGAGGAAAGTAATATTAACCTTCGGACTCTTAAGCCCGGAAAAGGGACTGGAAGACGGAATTAATGCTTTAGTAAAAGTAGTGAAAAACTACCCGGATGTTATGTATATAATTCTTGGAGCCACGCATCCTAATGTAAAGAAACAGTATGGTGAAGAATACCGCTATTCACTGGAAAATTTGGTTAAAAAGCATGGACTTGAAAAGAATGTTATTTTTATCAACAGGTTTGTTGACACGGAGGAACTGCTGGATTTTCTGCTTATGAGCGATATTTATCTCAGCCCATACCGCAATAAGGAACAAATTGTTTCGGGAACATTAACTTATGCTTTAGCATGCGGGAAAGCAATAATATCCACCCCATATTGGTTTGCCCAGGAAGTACTTGCTGAAGATAAAGGCATACTGGTTCCGTTTAAGGATCCTGACAATATGGGCAATGCTATATCAGAGCTTATTACCGATGAAAACAAGAGAAACAGATTAAGAAAAAACGCTTACGATGCCGGCAGAGAAATTGTGTGGGAGAAGGCAGGAGAAAACTATCTTGATGTCTTTCATACGGCTGTTGGAGAATTTAAAAGAACCGGAAAATTAATTGTCCCGTCTTCTAAAGATAAAAACATTCCTGCTCTTCCCGAAATAAACTTTGCTCATTTAAAAAGACTTACCGACTCTACGGGTATCTTTCAGCATGCAACTTATATCTTTCCGAACCGTAATGAAGGTTATTGTACAGATGACAACGCAAGAGCGTTAATGGTGGCTATTATTAATAAATATACTTTAAATGATGACTCTATGGACTGGTGCATACATGAATATTTAACTTTTGTACATCATTCGTTCAATTCTGAAACCGGATTATTCCGTAATTTTATGTCTTATGAGAGGACATGGCTTG
>Ga0326597_10014831_pt1 | contig 10202 bp, 3 predicted proteins | sample RVTome_12_FD_203789 | JGI IMG/M metagenome (GOLD analysis project Ga0326597, IMG submission 203789) | Soil microbial communities from uranium-contaminated site in the Upper Colorado River Basin, Wyoming, United States - RVT100D185 | ecosystem: Environmental > Terrestrial > Soil > Contaminated >...
GGAATCGGACTGACTGCATGATCACACTCGCGGCTCTGATCGTCACGTCGGCTCTTGCTGGGACGGTCACGGCCGCCGACGGCACGCCCGTCGCCGGCGCCACGGTCGTCGTCCGGCAGGAAGCGGGGGTAGTCTCGTCGGCGACAGACGCGTCCGGCGTGTTCCGGTTCGACGACGTCACGCTGCCGGCGATTGTGGAAGTGTCGGCGGCCGGCTACGCCGTGTCGAGCCGGCTGGTACGGTCGTCGCCAGCCGATTTCCGGATGGCGCCGGCGAGCCTCGCCGAGTCGGTGGTCGTCACGGGCGAGCGCGCGCCGGTGTGGCGCGACGCGGCGAGCGGCAGCACGGTGTTCGACGCAGGCGACCTGGAGCGGCTGCCGTCGGTCACGCTCGACGAAGCGGTCCGCGTGGTGACGGGCTTCTCGCTGTTCCGGCGCTCGTCGTCCCGCCAGTCGAATCCGACGACGCATGGCGTCACGATGCGGGGGCTGTCGGCGTCGGGGGCGAGCCGCGGGCTCGTGCTGTTGGACGGCACGGTGCTCAACGACGGCTTTGGCGGGTGGGTGACATGGACGCGGGTGCCGGCGCTGGCCATCGAGCGGGTGGACGTCACGCGCGGCGCGGCGGGCGACGCGTTCGGGTCGGACGCGCTCGGCGGCGTGCTGCAGATCGTCGCGGCGTCGGCCCGCGAGACGTCGTGGACGGTCGCGGCCCGGGCGGGATCGCTCGGCCTGGGCGCGCTCGACGGCTCGGCCGGCGGGCGCGTGGGCGACTGGGCCGTCTTCGGCGCGGCAAGCTGGCTGACGACCGACGGCTCGATTCCCGTGGAGCCCGGTTCGCGCGGCGGCGTCGATCGGGAGGCCGACGCGGAGTGGGCGAACGGCTTCGGCCAGGCGACCGGCACGTGGAGCACGAGGCGGCTGTCGCTCTCCGCCTGGGGCGGCCGCGACGACCGGGGCAACGGCACGGCGCTGCAGCGGAACCGGATGAGCGGCGGCACGTTGGCCGCCGCCTTCGACGCGACGGCCGGCGAGACGACGTTCGCGGCCCGCGTCTCGGCGAGCCCGAACACGTTCTACCAGACGTTCACGGCGGTCAACGCGGCGCGGTCGTCCGAGACGCTCTTTTCGACCCAGACCACCGACACGGTCACGTCGCGCGTCGTCGCCGAGGTCGGGCGGGTCGTCTCGCGCGCGCATGCACTGGGGCGCGTCGAGCTCTCGCGCGCGTCCGCCGATTTCCGGGACGTGCGGACCGCGGGCACGACCGATCTCTCGCTCGCCGACGACCGCGAAGCGGTGTCAGCGCACGCGTCGTTCGCGCCGTCCGGGGCGGTGACGATCAACGGCGGGCTTCGCCACGAGTGGCGGGCCGCGCCGGGCATCGGCGCCGCGCGCGGCACGGCGACCGTCGGGCACGCGCGCGCGACATGGCGCGTCGCGCCGTCCTGGTCGCTGCGCGGATCGGCCGCGTCGAGCCACCGGTGGCCGACGCTGAACGAGCTGGTCCGCGGGTTCCGCGTCGGCAACGTCGTCACCAACGCGAATCCGAACCTGCTGCCGGAGCGCGCCGCGTCGCTCGACGGCGCGCTGGCCTACGACGGCGGCCGCTGGCAAGTCTCGGCGGGCGGGTTCTGGACGGCGGTCGAGGACGCCATTGCCAACGTCACGCTCTCGACCGGTTCGACGATCGTACGCGAGCGCCGCAACGCCGGCGAGACGCGATCGACGGGGCTCGAGCTCGACGCCGAGGTGCGGCCCGGCGGCGGCTCGCGCGTGCGCGCGTCGCTGGCGCTGACGTCGGCCACGTTCCAGACGTCGGCCGAGACGGCGCTCGTCGGCAACGACCTGCCTCAGGTGCCCGGTACCGCGTTTTCTCTATGGGTGGACGTGCCGCTGCCGCGCGATCTGGTGGCGTCGGCCGTCGTGCGCGCCGTGTCGTCGCAGTTCGACGACGACCGCAACACGTTCGAGCTGTCATCGGCGACCGCGCTGGACCTGGGCCTCTCGGGCCGGATCGGCCGGCTGCTGCGCTGGCGGATCGAGCTCGACAACGCGCTCGACGCCGCCATCGAGGTCGGCCGGACGCCGCTCGTGACCCTCGCGCCGCCCCGAAGCGTTCGCTTCGGGCTGACGATGGGAAGCGCACAATAAATGCAGTGAATTAGCGAATTCAGTGAATTAGCGAATGAAATGAGTGAATGAGTGAATGAGTGAATGGGTGAATGGGTGAATGAAAGTGAACGATAGAATCCCGCGGGCCCGCCCGCCATTCGCTCATTCCCACATTCGCTCATTCGCTCATTTCATTCGCTAATTCACTCCATTCGCTAATTCGCTGAATTGGTTCCCCCTCCCGCCGAGCCATTCCCGCGCCGTCCGCGCCGCCGTCGTCGTCGCCGGCGCCTCCGCGGCCGCGGCGCAAACTCGTCCACGTCGCCCTCCTGAGGCGGGCGGCCCGGCCCGCGGTCGGGCGCGTGGCGCACCTGGCGGGCGGCCGCGTCCTTCCAGCGCCCGACCGCATCGGGCGCGTGGCCGGCGATGTCGAGCCAGGTGAGCGCGTCGGCGAACGCGGGCCGCAGGGGCACGCTGCGCGCGAGTCGCGGCGGCAGCCCGGGTTCGACGAGCCGCGGGGCGATCGTCATCATCTGGTGCAGCCGCTCGATGTCGCGGCGCGCGATCGGCAGGATGCCTAGGTGGATGCGCTCCGGCCGCCCGGACGAGTCGCGCGGACCGCGCTCGAGCGCGCCGATGGGCCCGAGCAGGGCCGACATGAGGACGGCGTTGGTCAGCTCCGGCGGCGCGTCGGGAAAGCGCTGCCGGTATCGGTCGAGCTTGGCGAGCGAGTCCCAGATCGCGGGGGGCGGTGAATCGAGCTCCGGCGAAACGAGCTCCAGCAGGCGCGCCCGGCCGAGCGCGCGGAAGCTCGCCTCCGCGCCGCCGGAGCGGAGGATCTTGAAGTACTCCTCGAGCAGCCGCGCGGGCGAGGCCTCGGCGATCAGCCCGCGGTGCTCCGCGATCGCCTCGATGACGAGCGCGTCCATGTCGAACCCGAGCCGCGCGCCGAGCACGGCCGCGCGCAGCATGCGCACCGGGTCCTCGACGAAGCGCACGCGCGGGTCGCCGATCGACCGGATGGTTCGCGCCTGCAGGTCCTCGAGCCCGCCCACGTAGTCGATGACCGACCGGGTCGCGACGTCGTAGAACAGCGCGTTGATCGTGAAGTCGCGCCGGAACGCGTCCTCCTCCGGCGTGCCGAACGTGTTGTCGCGGTGGATCGGGAGCGGACCGGCGGCCCCGGCCGCCGGCTCGCCGCCTTCGGGCGCGTCGCTCGTCGGCACGTCGGGCACGTTCCGCCGGAACGTGGCAACCTCGATCGTCTTCTGCCCGAACTTGATGTGCGCCAGCCGGAACCGCCGGCCGATGATCCAGCAGTTCCGGAACAGCTTCTTGATCTGATACGGGTGCGCGTCGGTGCCGATGTCGAAGTCCTTCGGCCGGCGGCCCAGGATCAGGTCGCGCACGCTGCCGCCCACGAGATACGCAGTGTGCTCTCGCTCGTTCAGGCGGTAGAGAACTTTGAGCGCGTCGGGGTCGATTTGTCTGCGGGAAATCGGGTGCCCTTCGCGCGACACGACGACCGGATCGGTCACGGACGACGATTATAGGTTCTTATCCGCCCCCGGCGAGCCGCATGTCCTGGACCTTCCGTTCGCCCTCGGCCAGCGTGAACGCAAACGACGCCGGGACCAGCTGCTCCAGAAAGGCCGGGTCGAACGCGTCTTCCTCGGCCATGTCCACCACGGCCGCCATCCGGTAGCTGCCCGCCGGCAAGCCCTCGATTGCAAAGCGCCCGTCGGTGCCGGGCCGCGACGTCCGGATGCGGCGCGCCCGCGGCTGCCAGTACGCCGGGTCGGCCGCAAAGACGACGATCGTGTAATCGGGCGCCGGGCGCCCCGTCGCGTCCTGCAGCGACCCGGACACGCTCTGCGTGACGTCGGTGAAGGTCACGACCGCGTCCGACACGTTCTGATACGGACCCACCTCGAGCGGAAAGTCGAGAATATCGCGGCCGTCCACGATGGCCGACTTCATCCGCCAGTTGACCGGCGTGAAGCTCTCGGGCGGCGTCGGCACCGAGCCCGACATCAGGTAGCGGCCCGGCGTCACGTTCTTCGCCGTGAACTCGCCGGTGTGCCCGACCGTGACGCTGGGGAAGCCGATCGAGATCTGGGGGCCGGCCGACGGCGCCGGCTGCATCGACAGGCGGACCCGCCCCGGATCGCGCGGCGGCGTCGCGTGGCCTTCGAAGCGGACCTGGCCGGAGATCGTCATCGCGGGCTCGAGCGCGAGCACGATGTTCTCGACGGGCTGCCCGCTGACCGTGATCTCGCTGAGCGCCCAGTACGCGGGCTGATCCGATCCGCCGCCGCTGATCAGCACGGGCGCGCCCCCGCCGGCCGACTGGAACGCCATCGTCACGTCGCGCTCGACGTTGCCGCGGCCGCCGCCCGGGCCGCCCTGCACGGCGCGCGCGCTGAGCCGGTATCGGCCGGGCGCGACGGAGCGGTAGGCGAACCGGCCCTCGGCGTCGGGCGTCACGCGATTGAGCAGCGACGGCCCGACGAGGCCCGGCACGCTCAGCTGCTCGTCGGCGATGAGCATGAGCGAGACGCTCTGGGGCGGGACGCCTGCCGGCGGAATCACGACGCCGTCGATCCGCGCGGTCGGCACGAGCTGGATCTGGAAGTCCACGCCGCCCCGCTCTTCACCGCGGCCGACGGTGATCGTCGTCGCGCCGCCGGCGGACGTCGTGCCCGGATAGAAGACCGGAGCGAAGCCAACCGTCGGGGCCTCGTCGCGGCGCGCCTCGTTCGGAGGCGGCGCCGGCGTCGCGCCCACCATCGCCGCGGCCTGCTGCGGTGGCCGCTGGGCCGCCTGGAGCGCGTCGCGGATCTCCGCGTCGGTCATCGCGCGGATCTCGGCGTTGGCGGGCATGACCGGAGACGCCACGACGACGTAGTCGCCGGGCGGAAGGCCGTAGAGACGATAGACGCCCTGGTCGTCGGTCGCCTCGCCCAGCAGGCCGCCGGCGCTCGTCGCGCGCGCGAGCCGACGCTCGCCGAGCACGGTCCGATACTCGAGCACGCGCACCTGCACGCCCACGGCGGGCAAGCCGGTCTGGTCGAGCACCTGGCCCGTGATGACGGCGCCCCTCGAGATCGACAGCCGGATGTTCGACAGCGTCTGGCCCTCGGCGAGGTGAATCGGCGTGCCGGGCCGGTCGTAGCGCTTGGCGCCGTACGCGGAACGGACCCACCCCGGGCGCGCGGCCGACAGCGAATACCGCCCGGCCGGCAGATTCGGAAACGCGAACGAGCCGGCATCGTCGGTATACGTCGTGCGGCTGCCGCCCTCGTCGGCGCCGACGAGCGAGACCTCGACCCGGCGAACGGGAGTCCCGCTCGCGTCGTCGGTCACGTAGCCTGCGATGGCCGCCGAGCCGCGCGCCGGCTCGGCGCGCTGGTCGCGGCGCGTTGCCTGCTGGGCGCCGACACCTGCGGCCCACCCAGGAGCCAGCAGGCAGAGGGCAAAGGGCAAGAGGGCAGAGGGCAGAGGGCAAAGGGCAGAGGTTCGCTTCATCACCGCACCACCCGGAGGCTCTGGGTCTGTTTGTCGCCTTCGCCGAGCCGCACGCGCGTGGCGCTCGTCGAGATCGCGTCGAGGAACTCGGCCTGCTGCCAGTCGCCGGCGACTTCGTCGCGCACCGCCGCCAGGAAGTACTCCCCCGGGGGCAGGCCGCCGAAGCTGAAGGCGCCCGTGTCGCTCGCGCGCGTGCTCTGAAGCCGCCGCGGCCGGGCGCCGTAGTTGATCCAGCCGCCGCGGTCGGCCGGGAACACGATCACCAGCGCGTTGGCGCTCTCGCCGTTGTCCGGGCTGGTGACCGATCCGGAAAGCTCCGTCTGCCGATCGGTGAACGACAGGGTCACGCCCGTGATGTCTTCGCCCTCGACGGCGAGCGGCATGTCGGTGACGTCGCGGCCGCCGAGCAGGGCGCCGCGGAAATACCAGCCCTGCGGCAGCGCGTCCACGCGCAGGAAGTAGTTCCCGGGTGGCACGCTCATCGTCCGGAACTGGCCCGTCGGCTCGATGCGGCCGCGGAGGTTGAGCTGCATGCCCGACGTGCGGCCGTCGGCCGGGTCGAGCGTCACGCGTATCGCCGGCAACCGATCGTTGGCGGGCCGATCGGCGGCGCCGGAGAAGGCCACCTGGCCGCTCACGCGCACGCCCGTGTTGAGCGTCACGGGCACGTCCGTGTTGCCGGATACGGAGACCGGGACTTCGGCCCACAGCGTCGGCTCGTCGGGCAATGGCGGCGCGGCGCCGCCGCGGCCGCCGACCATCACGGCTGTCCGCATGACGAACGTGCCGCCGCCGCCGGTCACGACTTCCTGATCGCCGCCGCCGCCGAACCGCACCGACGGCGCCTGCGCGACCCGCAGCACGTACGGGCCAGGCGCGATGTGGTCGAGCGAGAATCGTCCCCGGGCGTCGCTGCGAGCCACTTCAGCCCCGACCGGCGACGTGATCTCGTCCGATCCCTGGGGCAGCAGCGTCACCGTCACGTTCGCGGCCGGGCCGTCCGGGCCGATGAGCGTGCCGGTGACTCTCGCCGACGGCACCGGCCGGCGCTCGAAGTCCACGCCGCCGCGCTCTTCGCCCGAGCCGAGCCGGACCGTCGCCGCGCGCGTGGGCGTCGTGGACGAGGGATAGAAGAGGGTCTGGTAGGTGAGCGGCGTGCCGTCGGGCGCGAGCCCGGCCGGCCCGACGAGCGATTCCGGCTGGCCGAAGATCGGCAGGCCGTCGGGTCCCATCCGGACCGGTCCGGCCGATGCCGTCACGAACGTCGCGGCCGCCCGCGCGAGGCCTGCGATGGCGGGGGTCTCAATCCGGATCGTCTGCCGCCCGTCGCGGCCCGACGGCAGGACGACGACGTAGTCGCCCGGCTCGAGCATGCCGATGCGATAGACGCCGCGGTCGTCGGTCTGATCGATTGGCCCGGGCGAGAGCTTCGGCATCCCGGCCACGGTCGCGCGCCGCAGCGCCTGCACCGTGGCGGCGACCACGGGCTCGCCCCGCTCGTCCACGACGGTGCCGGTGATCGCCGAGTGCCGCCAGAGCGGCACGGTGGCATCGGTGACGCGCTCCCCTTCGACGAGCTCGACCGGCTGCGTGGGGCCCGACGGCCGGCGCCGCCCGTGCGCGCCATCCACGAAGCCGGGCTTCACGGCGGTGAGACTGTAGCGGCCTGCGGGGAGCGCGCGGAACGCGAACCGGCCCTGGCCGTCGGCGAGCACCCGCAGGGGCGAGACGCCGGGCAGCCCCAGCGTGACGAGCGCGCCCGGAATCGGCTGTCCGCTCGTCGCCTCGAACGCCTGTCCGACGATGATCCCGGTGCCGACGCCCATCGGCGGCATGCCGCGTCCAAGGAGCGCGGCCATCTCCGGCGGCATGTCCTCGCCGACCATGCGGATTTCGATGTTGCCGCCCTGCACGACGACCTGCGGCTCGGCGCGCGGCGCGGCGACGACCAGCGCCAGCAGCAGGACGGATGACCAGAAGAGTCGGGTTGCGACCATGTGTTCCTCTCGCGTGGTGGCGGCCCGGTCCGCGACGGCGGACGGGCCATGCCATCAGTGTGACCTGTAAGACGTTCGGCGGGCGCCGATGTTTGTTAAAGGTTCTTAAAAAAGTGGGTCTACGGTTTCGCCGCCGTCCAGTTCGGGCCGATGCCGACATCGACCGTCAGCGGCACGTCGAGCGTAAAGGCGCGTTCCATCAGGCCCGACACGAGCGTCGCCACGTCGGAGGCGTCGGGTTCCGGCGCCTCGAACAGCAGCTCGTCGTGGACGGTGAGGATCATGCGGGCCGGGTCCTGGCGCCCGCGATTCCAGTCCTCGAGCGCCGCGTGGACGTCGATCATCGCCCGCTTCAGCACGTCGGCGGCGGTGCCCTGGATCGGCATGTTGACGGTTTCGCGCTCGGCCGCCATGCGCACCTGGCCGTTGCGGCTCGCGAGCTCCGGCACGAGCCGCCGGCGCCCGGTGATCGTGCGGACGACGCCCGAGGCGCGCGCGGCTTCGACCGTTCGGTCGATGTACGTGCGGACGTCGGGGAAGCCGTCGAAGTAGGCGTCGATGAACGCCTGCGCGTCCGCCTGCGGGACGCCGATGTCTTTCGCGAGCGTGAACGCGGTCTTTCCGTAGAGCAGCGCGTAGTTGATGATCTTCGCGCGCCGGCGCAGCTCGTGCCGGTCGAGGCCGCTCGCGGCGCCGAACACGCGATCCGCGGTGCGGTCGTGGATGTCGATGCCCTGCCTGAAGGCCTCGACGAGGGCCGCGTCGCCCGAGAGATGCGCCAGCACGCGCAGCTCGATCTGGGAGTAGTCGGCCGAGATCAGCGCGCAGCCGGGGGCGGCGACGAACGCCGCGCGGATCTCGCGTCCGAGCGGCGTGCGGATCGGAATGTTCTGCAGGTTGGGGTCGCTGCTGCTGAGCCGGCCGGTTGCGGCGACGGCCTGGTTGAACGTCGTGTGCACGCGCCCGGTGCGCGGGTTGACGAGCCCGGGCAGCGCGTCCACGTAGGTGCCTTTGAGCTTCTGGATGCTGCGCCACTTGAGCACGAAGCCGGGCAGCTCGTGCTCGATCGCCAGCTCCTCGAGGACGGCCTGTGCGGTAGACATCGCGCGCGTCCTGCCGGTCTTCTTCGTGCCCTGCAGGTTCAGCTTCGTGAACAGGACCTCGCCGAGCTGCTTCGGCGAGTTGATATTGAACTCGCCGCCGGTCTGCGCGTAAATGCTCGCGGCCAGCTCGTCGAGCTCGCGCTGCATCGAGATGGCCAGCGCCGCGAGCACGTCGCGGTCCACGCGGATGCCGGCGCGCTCGATCTCGGCGAGGACCGGGATCAGCGGCAGCTCGAGGTCGCGGTACACCGAGTCGAGCGCTTCCGTCTTCAAGTCGGCGACGAGCCCGTCCGCGAGGCCGAGCGGCAGGTCGGCGCGTTCGCCGGCGAAGGCGGCCAGCGACGAGGGCGGCACCGCGTCGAGGGCCAGCGCCTTCGCGCCCTTGCCGACGACGTCATCGATCGTCACGGCCTTGTAGCCGGCGCGCTCGAGCGCGAGGCCTTCGATCGAGTGATCCGAGCGCGTCGCGTCGAGCAGGTAGCTCGCCAGCATCGTGTCCACGTCGAGACCGGCGAGCGCGACGCCGTGCTCGGCGCACGCGAGCCGCGCGACCTTGAGGTTGTGGCCGATCTTGGCGATGCCGGCGTCCGACAGCACCGGCGCCAGCCGCGCGAAGACGTCGGCGGGCCGGAGGTTGGGCGTGTCGGCCAGGCCCGTGTGCGCGAACGGCACGTAGCAGGCCGCGCCCGGCGTCGTGCTGAACGACCAGCCCGCGATCGCCGCGCCGGTCGCCAATCCGTCGGTCGAGATTGGCGCCAGCGCCAGCCGCTTCGCCTCGCGGGCGCCGGCGGCCAGCGTGTCGATCTCCTCAAGCGACCCGACGACGGCGTACGACCGATTGGCGGTCTCGGCCGTCGGCGCGTACTCGGCGACGAGCGTGCGGAAGCCGAGCGCCGAGAAGAGCGCGAAGCACCGCGCGCGGGACGGCCCGCGGTACTTGAGCGCGTCCGGATCGAACGTGACGGGCACGTCGGTCCGGATGCGCGCCAGCTCGCGGCTCTCGCGCGCGTCGCCGGCGTGCGCGATCAGGGCCTCGCGGTAGCGCTTCTGGGCGATCGATCCGGGGGCCTCGAGCACCGCGTCGAGCGTGCCATGGGCCACGATCAGCTCGCGCGCGCCCTTCTCGCCGATGCCGGGCACGCCCTTGATGTTGTCCACGCTGTCGCCCATGAGCGCCAGCACGTCCACGACCTGCTCCGGCCGCACGCCGAACTTCGTGACGACGCCCTCGGCGTCGTACCACGTGCCCTCGTCACGCGGGTTGTAGACGCGGATCCCGTCGCCGACGAGCTGGAAGAAGTCCTTGTCGCCGGTGACGAGCGCGACCTCGAACCCCTGCCCGCGCGCCTGCCGCGCCAGCGTGCCGATCACGTCGTCGGCCTCGAAGCTCGGCGACGTGAGGATGGGCACGCCCAGCGCCTCGCAGGCCTCGCGCACGAGCGGCACCTGCTCGACCAGGT
>Ga0326597_10014832_pt1 | contig 10202 bp, 9 predicted proteins | sample RVTome_12_FD_203789 | JGI IMG/M metagenome (GOLD analysis project Ga0326597, IMG submission 203789) | Soil microbial communities from uranium-contaminated site in the Upper Colorado River Basin, Wyoming, United States - RVT100D185 | ecosystem: Environmental > Terrestrial > Soil > Contaminated >...
CGCACTCGGGCCGGGTCGTTCGCACCCACCGGAGCCCGCCCGGAACGCTTCGGGCGAGGCCCGCAGCGCCTCCACGGCGGATCCGAACCGGTCGACGAGGGCCCGCAACCTGACGAGCCCCACGCCCGCTGCCTGGTCGAGCACGAGCAGCGCGCGGACCTCATCGCGATCCTCCGCGCGTCCGTCCGTCAGGGGGTCCACCACTCCTCGTCCTCGGCCTCCGCGCGCGCCGTCTCCTCCGCCTTGTGGCTCGCGGTCCAGAGCGCCTCCAACAGAGCATCGATCCCCTTTCGTGAAGCGGACGAGAACGCGTGGACGGCGAGCGCACGCTCGGCGGCGACGTCGGGGAGCGTCGCGTCGTCCGGGAGGAGGTCGATCTTGGAGAGTCCGATGAGGAACGGAAGCGCCGCGAGGTCGCTCGAGTAAGCCTCCAGCTCGGCGCGCAGTCGGTCCAGCTCGGCCTGAGGATCCTCCGCGTCGACCGGGACCATCATCATGAGGACCCGCGTGCGCTCGATGTGTCTGAGGAACTGGTGGCCCAGGCCCTTCCCCTCCGACGCGCCCTCGATGATGCCGGGAATATCCGCCACCACGAACGAACGGAAGCCGCTGAGATCGACGACGCCGAGGTTCGGCTCCAGCGTCGTGAAGGGGTAGTCGGCGACTTTCGGCCGCGCCGCGGTCACGCTGGCCAAGAACGTCGACTTTCCGGCGTTGGGCTCACCGACCACGCCCACGTCGGCGATGAGCTTCAGCTCGAGCCGCACTCTGCGCTCCGTTCCCTCCACGCCCGGCTCCCATTCGCGAGGCGCCTGGTGCGTGGCGGTCGTGAAGCGGGCGTTTCCCTTTCCTCCCCTGCCCCCGCGGGCGACCAGCAGCCGTTGGCCCGGGGTCAGGATCTCCCCCAGCTGTTCGCCCGTCTCGTCGTCGAACGCCACCGTGCCGAGCGGAACCCTCAGGACGAGATCCTTCCCCGACCTACCCGTGCAATCCTTGCCCTCGCCGTGCATCCCGCGCTCGGCTTGGTAGGATCGCTTGTAGCTGTAGTCGAGAAGGGTGCCCAGTTGAGGATCAGCCTCGAGGATGACGTCGCCCCCGTAGCCGCCGTCGCCTCCCGACGGTCCCCCACGGGGTACGCCGCTCTCCCTGCGGAACGCCATGGCGCCGGCACCGCCGGGTCCACCGCGCACTTCTATGACCGCTCGATCGATGAACATGATCAGGGCCGGGCCGGGCGGGCGGGGCTAGGTGGAACTCGCATCGTAAAAAGGAAACACGGACGAAGAGGCGGCGACATGCCTAGGCGGGACATGTCCCGCTCGACCGGCGATCGCTAGGTCGCGTCCGCCTTCGCCCTCGCGACCGCCTCGAACAGCCCGGCGGGGGTCCGCACGCCATCGAGCAGTTCCAAGGCCCGTTCGACCTGGCGGTCGTACCGCAGCGACTGCCGGAACTGTCCGGCCTGACCCCAGTCCTGAAGGGCGATCTCGCGCTCCAAATGGTACCGGACGTAGCGCTGCGCCAGCTCGAAGTCCCCGCGGCTCACCTGGGCGTCCCACTCCATCAGCTCAGAGAAGAACCCGTCGAGGTCGGCGTCGCTCAGACTGAACCCGGGCTCCAGATCCGGGTGCGCCTGCACATACGAAACCGCCCCGTTGAAGATGGCCTGCGAGAATGCCCCACCGCTCATGAAGAGTCGTTGCGCGCCCCGCACCTCGGCGGGTGCGAGCGTCTCGGGCGAGACGAACAGGTCCGGCGGGATACCACCTCCGCCATAGACGAGGCGACCGGAGGCCGTGGTGTACTCGGGCCGCCCCTCAAGGCTCGAGCGCTCGACAGCCTGCCCGGAGAGAGCCAGAAGCGGCATTTCCGCGGGCTCCGCCACCGGGTGACTCCGGTCCAGGTGGATCGAGCGCCCAAGCGGCGTATACCACTTCGCCGTGGTGAGTCGCAGCACGTCCCCACTGGACAGGGGGAAGAGACTCTGCACCGACCCCTTGCCGTAGGTGGTCTCGCCGACGACCACGGCACGATCGTGGTCCTGCAACGCGCCCGCGATGATCTCGGCGGCCGACGCGCTCCCGCCGTCGACGAGCACGACGATGGGAAGGCCTGGATACCGATCGGGTCGCGACGCGTCATAGGTGCCGTTCTGTCCCGCGGCGCGTCCGCGTGTCTCCACGATCCCCTGCCCCGGCTCGAGGAAGAGGTCGCTCACGGCGATCCCCTCGTCCAACAGACCCCCTGGATTGCGACGCAGATCGAGGATCAGGCCCCTCATGCCCTCCGCCTGGAGCGAGTCGAGGGCGGCGGTGATCTCGGCGGACGAGGTCTCCTGGACCGCGCTCAGCGGGACATAGGCCACGCCTCCGTCGAGCATCATCGAGAACGGCACCGCCATGAGGCGGATCACCTCCCGCTCGATGGTGAACTCGATCGGCGCTTCCAGGCCCGGTCGCAGCATCTTCACCATCACGCTCGTACCGGGCCGGCCCCGGAGCGTTGCGACCGCTTGTTCGGTAAGCATTGTATCCGCGGATGCTCCGTCGATTTCGAAGAATCGGTCGCCGGCTCGGATGCCGGCCCGCTCGCTGGGCCCGCCCGAAATCGCACTCACCACGGTGACGTACTCCGGGCCGTCGGTGACCTCCAGACCCACACCGCCGTATTCGCCCTCGGTGCGGATGCGGAGGTTCTCGTACTCCGATGCCTCGATGAACGAGGTGTTCGGGTCGTCAAGCTGGCGGATGATGCCGTCGATGGCCGAGTCGTAGATGGACTGTCCGTCGACCTCGTCCACGAAGCTCGACTCCACCCTGTCCATCACTTCCTGCAGCACCCGCACGCGAACGTACATGTTGTCCGAACGTTCGATTCCGCGTTGCAGCAGCCAGGCCCCGGCGATGATCGACAGCAGGACAACCACGGCGGGTGCCGCGACGCTGCGTCGCATCTCTGTGCCCTCTTCGCGCGTCATCGTGCTACCCCACGTCCGCCGGAAGCTGCAGGAACGTCTGCGGAAAGCGTGCCTCGAGCAGGCTACGGACGCGCCGGTGCACTTCATCCGGCGACCCGTCCGCGCTGATCATCTCCACGCCCGGCTCGGATTCTGCCAATGCAAGATACCCGTCCCGGACCGCCACTCGGAAGGCTTCGCCTTCGCGCTCGATGCGGTCCGGGGCTTTCCCCCCCGCGGTGCGCCGCGCCAATGCCTGGTCCAGCGGCAGATCCAGGAGAACGTACAGGTCGGGCCGCAGTCCGTCGGTGGCGACGTCGAGCGCGCGCCGAACCTGGTCGACGTCGATCCCCCGTCCATAGGCCTGATAGGCCAGCGTCGAAAGGGCGAATCGATCTCCCACGACTGTTTCTCCTTGGTCGAGAGCCGGCCGCAACACGTCGCGCACGAGGGCGGCGCGCGCGGCCAGGAGCAGCAACAGCTCCGAGCGCGGAGACATGTCGAGCTCCGTGCGTCCGAGCACGAGCGCGCGTATCGCCTCGCCGAGCGGGGTCCCGCCCGGCTCCCTCACCAGGAGATGGGCCACGTCCAGCGTGCGCAGCCACTCGGCGAGGAGCGCGACCTGGGTCGTCTTTCCAACCCCGTCGATGCCCTCGAGGACGATGAAGTGGCCCGCCATGGGCTAGTCGTAATACTCCACACCCAGATGCGTGACGACTTCCTCGCCCATCATCCAGCGAAGCGTGTTCTTGAGCTTGATGTGCTGGATGAAGATGTCGTGCTCGGGATAGAGACCGGGCGCCGTCTGCGGCGACTTGAAGTAGAACGAGAGCCACTCCTGGATGCCGCCCATCCCCGCGCGGCTCGCGAGGTCCATGAACAGCGCCAAGTCGAGCACGATCGGCGCCGCCAGGATCGAGTCACGGCACAGGAAATCGACCTTGATCTGCATGGGATAACCCATCCAGCCGAAGATATCGATGTTGTCCCAGCCCTCCTTGTTGTCGCCACGGGGCGGGTAGTAGTTGATCCGCACCTTGTGATACATCTCCCCATAGAGCTCCGGATACATCTTCGGCTGCAGGATGTGCTCCAGCACGCCCAGCTTCGAGACCTCCTTGGCCTTGAACGACTCGGGATCGTCGAGCACCTCGCCGTCGCGGTTCCCGAGGATGTTCGTGCTGAACCACCCCGACAGGCCGAGCATGCGCGTCTTGAAGCCCGGCGCCAGGATCGTCTTCAGGAGCGTCTGGCCCGTCTTGAAGTCCTTACCGCAGATCGGGACGCCCTTCTCGCGGGCCAGCGTCTCGAAGGCTCCGAAGTCGGCCGACAGGTTCGGGGCGCCGTTGGCGTAAGGCACACCCTCCATGATCGCCGCGTACGCGTAGAGCTGGCTGGGCGCGATGTCGGGGTGGTCCTCCTGCATCCCCTTCTCGAACGACTCCAGCGTCTCATGGACCGCGCTGGGGCGGACGTAGGTCTCCGTCGAGCCACACCACACCATGACGAGGCGGTCGCACTCATTGTCCTTCTTGAACTTGCGGATATCCTCACGCAGGGCCTCGGCCAGCGCCTTCTTGTTCGCCGCCTTCTTCACGTTCGGCCCTTCCAGCTTCTTGACGTACTTCGTCGAGAACGCGGCGGGCATCGGCTTGATGCTCGACAGAAAATCCTCGATCGGATCGAGGTGCTGCTCCTTGTGGAGCACGCCCGCGTTCAGTGCGCTCGCGTAGCCGTCGTCCGGAATCGGATCCCATGCGCCGAACACCAGGTCGTCGAGCGAGGCTAGTGGCACGAAGTCCTTGATGAGCGGCGTTTGGTTGTCGGTGCGCTTCCCCAGGCGAATCGTCTGCATCTGAGTCAGGCTGCCGATGGGCTTGGCCAGGCCGCGCCTGGCGGCCTCGACGCCCGCGACGAAGGTCGTAGCCACGGCTCCGAAGCCGGGCAGTAGAACTCCGAGCTTCCCCTTGGCCGGCTTGATCTCTGAAGGCTGCTTCACGTTGTCCTCGTGTCGATGCGTGAAGTCCGGGTGACCGCTCTCGCGGCTCCTAGGACGAGATGATGATACGGCTCTGGGCTCCCTGCTCGATGCCCTCGGCCACGGTCTGGTTCACTTTGTACATGACCTTCTCGAAGTTCGTCTGTGCGGAGACGAGCCTCTGGTATCCGGCCATGGCCTGCAACTCTTCCGTCGCCTCGCCGTACGACTGCTTGAGGTCGTCGTCGGGCTCCTTCCCTGCACGTAGCGACGCCTCGATGAGGCCCTCGAGCCCCTCCAGGCGGTTCCTGATCTCCGTAAGCTCCCGGTCGTCGCCGATCGCGTCCATGGCGCGCCGGAAGGCCTGGTACTCGTCCGTACGGGCGAGCGCTCCGCCGAGCTCCCTCGCCATGTCGTAAACTCCTGTCATCCTCTCCCTCCCCAGCGTCTAGGGTCTCAGCGCGGTGACGATTCGATTCTCGCCCCTCAAATCCTTGTGAACGGTAGCACCCCGGTACGACCCCGTCTCTCCGATCAGGGCGACGACCCGCTCCGCCTGCCCGTCGCCCACCTCGAGCGCGAGCAGCCCGCCGGACCGAAGCAAGGCGGCTCCGCCTGTCACGATGCACCGTAGTACGGCCAGCCCATCGCCCCCCGCGAAGAGCGCCTCTTCCGGCTCCCAACCGCGAACTTCGGGCTGCAGCTGCCCGCGGTCTACCTCCGCGACATAGGGCGGGTTCGAGACCACCGCGTCGAAGCACTCCCCGGCTCTCACCGGCTCGAAAAGCGTACCGTGTCGCAGCTCGAGACGCGACTGCATGCCCAGCGCGTCCCGGTTTCTCTTCGCGAAGTCCAGGGCCGCCTCGGACGCGTCGGTGCCCACGGCCGCGGCGAAAGGTCCCTCGGTCAGCAGGGACAGCGCGATCGCGCCGCTTCCCGTTCCGACATCGAGCGCCTTCAGCCCCTCTCGCCCCTTGGCCCACGACAGGACCGCCCCGACGAGGATCTCGGTCTCCGGGCGGGGGATCAACACGCCCGGGCCGACCTCCAGATCCAGCTCGCGGAAGCCTTGGCGCCCCAGGATGTACTGCAGGGGCTCGCGCAGCCCCCGGCGCTTCAGAAGCGGACGGAAGCGGGCCAGCTCGTCGGCCTCCAGCGGGCGCTCGTGTTGCAGGTACATCTCGAGGCGCCCGATGCCCAAGGCCTTGGCGAGCAGGTGCTCCGCGTCCAGACGGGCGCTCTCGATGCCCTTCTCGGCGAGGTAGTCGGCGCTGCGCAGCATCACCTCGAGCACGCTCACCGGTGCGGTCCGGGCACCCGCGGGCTCGGCTCTCGCCGCGGTCACGCCTCGCCCTCCATGCGTTCCTCTTCCTCGGCGAGACGCAGCGCCGAGATCAGCTCGTCCAGATCGCCGCCGAGAACCTCGCCCAGCTGATAGAGGGTGAGTCCGATGCGGTGATCGGTGACGCGGTTCTGAGGGAAGTTGTACGTGCGGATCTTGGCCGACCGGTCACCCGTCCCGACCTGAGTCCGGCGCTCGCGGGACCGCTCCGCTTCGCGCTCGGCGATCATCCGGTCGAGAAGGCGGCTACGGAGGACCTTGAGGCCCTTCACCTTGTTCTTGAGCTGGGACTTCTCGTCCTGGCAAGAGACCACGAGCCCCGTGGGGATGTGCGTGATGCGCACCGCGGAGTCGGTGGTGTTCACCGACTGTCCACCCGGCCCCGACGAGCGAAAGACGTCGATGCGCAGGTCCGAAGGATCGATCTGCAGGTCGACCTCCTCCGCCTCGGGCAGGACCGCGACCGTCGCCGCTGAGGTGTGGATCCGGCCCTGGGTCTCGGTCTCGGGGACGCGCTGGACTCTGTGGACGCCCGACTCGTAGCGCAGCCGACCGTACACGCCCCTCCCGCGCAGGGTGAAGATCGCCTCCTTGATGGAGCCCGGAATGCCCTCGGAGAGGCTCATCATCTCCACGGTCCATCCCTCTCGTTCCGCCATGTGGCGGTACATGCGCATGAGATCGGCGGCGAAGAGTCCGGCCTCGTCCCCGCCGGTTCCCGCGCGGATCTCGACCACGGCCGGGCGGTCCGCCAAGGGATCGGGCGGGATCAACAGCTCCTTGACCCGCGCGCTCAGGGACTCGATGCGCTCCTCGAGGCTGAGGAGCTCCTCCTCGGCCATCGACCTCATCTCGGGGTCGTCGGACTCTTCCAAGAGCTCGAGCGCCCCCTCGTATTCGGACATGGCCGTGCGCAGCTGGTGCCCCGAGGAAACGATGGGCTCGAGGTGCGAACGTTCCTGCCCGAATTTGCGGAGCTTGTCCGGGCTGGTGAGCACGGCTTGGCTGGCAAGCGCCTCGTTTACCTCGTCGAAGCGACGCTCGGCTTCACCGAGGCGTTCGTCCAGTTTCGGGTCAAGAGTGGGGCGCTTCATGGAAGGGCCACGACGAAGGCCGCGGTCGCGCTATCCGACCGGGCCGTCGGCCCGGCCGGCGCGCTCACTGCGCTGGAGCCTTCTCGTACTTCCGTTTGAACCGGTCGACGCGGCCGGCGGTGTCGACGAGACGCTGCTTCCCGGTGTAGAACGGGTGGCACACCGCGCAAATTTCCACGTGCACCTCGTCGATCGTCGCCTTCGTCTCGAACCGATTACCGCAGGCGCACACAACCGTCGCCGTCTTGTAGTCGGGATGGATCCCCTGCTTCATGTCCTGCTCCAAAGATCGGTGTTTAGCCTGGGAAACTTATACGCGGCATGCCGAAGGGTCCAGTCGTCCGCCGCACGAGCGAAGCAGCGCGCCACTGTTCAAGTCGGCACCACGAAGCCATCATCGAGGTCCCTCTCTTCCACCCTCCGGAGCCGAGCAGGAGCGTGCGCCCCTTCGACAAAGCAAGGCGGGCCGCCGGAAGGGCTCTCCTGCCCTGGCCGGACCGCAGGATCCTCGACATCGCGAGTCGGGAGCTTCTGCCGGCGGCGGGGGATGAGCCCCCTGTCGGCCACATGGGGAGCGTGGCCGAGTCACTCCAACGGACCCTCGACCCGCAGCTACAGTTGCTTCGTAGATTCGAGGGGCCGGACTTCCAGGAGCTCTTCGCCGAGCTCCGGGACGACCGGGAGATCAACCCGGGCTTCGGGGGTCGCGACTACCGCGCCGAGAACCTGATTCACAACGGCTACTACCCGACCCCCGACGCGGAACTCTACGCCGCGCTCATTCTGGATACCGCGCCGGAGCGCATCATCGAGATCGGCTCCGGCTTCAGCACCGCGGTCGCGCGCACGGCGATCCGCTACGGAGGGCTCGCGACCCAGCTGCACGTCATCGACCCGGCTCCACGCCGCTCCGTCGAGTCGCTCGCGGATCGCGTCGAATACACGCCGGTCCAGGCCAGCTCCCTCGCCGAGGAGTGCGTGCCGACCAACTCCATCGTGTTCGTCGATTCGAGCCACGTCACCCGGAGCGGAGGCGACGGTCCGTTCCTCTACGGCTCGCTCCTTCCGGACCTGCCCCCGAGCGTCTTGGTGCACGTCCACGATATCTTCCTGCCCTATGACTATCCCAGGGTCTACGTCGAGCGCCTCTATACGGAGCAGTACCTCCTTCAGGCGCTCATGGCCAACAGCACGAAGTACGAGCCGGTCCTGGCCACCTACTACCTCTCGCGAGAGCAGGCGCCCGCCATGCGCCGCGTGTTCGGCGATGCCGTGGCGCGGGATGGCGACTTCGAAGGCGCATCCTTCTGGATGCGAACGGTCGCCTAGCTTCCTTCGAGCCCCTGGCGGCCCCCGCGCCGACCGAGCCTGAACGAAGCCACCAGCAGGACCAACGCCGCGAGGGCGGAGCCGTTTCCGACGAGGTCCCCGAAGCGCGTGTAGAACGTGATGATGTCCGTCGTCCGCACCGTGTCGACGCGGAGGTCGGCCTCGAAGAGTTCCGCCTCGTTGTAGACGTGCCCCACAGGATCGATGAAGAGCGAGATCCCGGTGTTCGCCGCCCGAGCCACGCCCATACGGTTCTCGATCGCCCGCATCACCATGTGTGCCGGGTGCTGCCACAGCGCGGTCGTACGCGCGTAGAGTGGCTCACGGCCGTACCAGGCGTCGTTCGTGATGTTGAGAAGCACGTCCGCGCCTACTCGGCGGAAGCTCCGAGAGGCCTCGGCGTACGTGGACTCGTAGCAGATCAGTACACCGTAGCCGGTCCCGTCCACATCGACGAGTGGCCACCCCTGCCCCACACCGAAGCCCCCGAAGTACCGCAGCGATCCGAACCACTCCGAGGGCACGAAAGGGACCCGTTCCACGAACGGGACGAGGTATCGTTTGTCGTAGCGGTAGTCGGCGAGCCCGCCCGGCCGCATGAGGAACGCCGAGTTGAACAGCCTGAACGACCCGTCCAGGTCCCCCTCGTAGCCGATGGCACCGAAGACGATCGGAGCCTCGACGGCGCTCGAGAGCGCCTGAATCGGCGCGATGCGTCCGCCGGGCGGCTCGGCCGCCGCGAGGACGTTGAGCGTCACCTCCGGCATCACGACCAAGTCCACCGCTCCCGGCTCCAGGGTCGGCATCAGCCGCCCGAGCGAGGCCAAGGTGCTGTCCCGCCCCGCCGTCGCATCGAGCTTGATGTGCTCAGGGATATTCGGCTGAACGACGGCGACTCGGGCGGCGTCCCGCATCTCGAGGGTGTTTGCCCGCCACACGCCCCAGGTCATGGGCACGGCCACGACCAGCGCGGTCAGCGTCAGCTGCCTACCCCAGGGCTTCCGGTCGCGCAGCTCGAGGACGAGGGTCGCGAGCAAGCCGTTCACCAGTGCCATCCAGAACGTGACGCCGCGGCTTCCGACGAGCTCGGCGATCCCAACCAGCTCCGGATAGCCCGTCAGGGATGAGCCCAGCCCCAACCACGGGAAGGCGAGCGTGCTCGGTAGGTGCGCCCGAAACCACTCCGCGGCGGTCCACGCCACCGGCAGAGCCACCCAGAGCGGCACACGCAGAGTGTGCACGGAGCGATGCAGGGTCCACCCGAAAAGCGCCGCGATGCCCATGAGGCTGAGCAACGCACCCAGATAGGCGAGGATCGCCAGTTTCGTGAACCAGATCAGCGCGACCAGGATCCAATAGAAGATGATCCCGAAGTAGAGCGCGCCGAAGACCATCGAGCCCCGCACCGCGGCCCTCCGACCCTCGGCGTCCGGAGTCAGGCCGTGCAGCCATAGCGCCAAGGGCACGAGCCCCACGAAGGGGGGCACGAGCAGATGGAGCGGT
>Ga0326597_10014833_pt1 | contig 10202 bp, 8 predicted proteins | sample RVTome_12_FD_203789 | JGI IMG/M metagenome (GOLD analysis project Ga0326597, IMG submission 203789) | Soil microbial communities from uranium-contaminated site in the Upper Colorado River Basin, Wyoming, United States - RVT100D185 | ecosystem: Environmental > Terrestrial > Soil > Contaminated >...
CATTCCCGCGACGGCAAGGCAACATCCGGCCAGTTGGGCGTGGACGCCGTGGCGATTGCCGATGCCCAGGCCGGTGTAATTCATTCCGCCGTTGGGGGCATTGGGCTGGGGACGGTCCCACGTCGATTGGAAATACCAAAAGCCGCCGAACTCGGTTGGGTGATTGACGGCGATGGATTCCGGGTCGGTCCACTTGCCGTCGTCCAGAAAGCGCAGGCGGCTGACGTAGTTGCGAATGGTCGAGACGCTGCCGCTGTAGCCGCCGAGGTGGGTGTCGAGCTCGAAATCCTCCATGGCGATGGCGCTGGGCAGTTTCATGCGCTGCCGCGAAAACATGACTTCGATCTCGCTCCCGTTGGCCAGGCGGAAACGCTCGGGCGTGTACGCAAACCGACCCTCGTAGGCATACTGATGGTTGGGGAATACGTATGGGTTGAACTGAACCCATTTGCTTTGCACGTCGCGCCCGGTGTCCACCTCGAGCTTGACCATGGCGAAGCTTTCGCCCGCGTCGCGCTGCCTCGCCGTGGGGGGGATGACGCGCGGCTTGATTTCCGAAACGCCGCGGGTCACGAATGAATCAACGCGGAGGGCGAGTCCGGGGAGAACTTGCAGCACTTCCATGGGGCTGACCGGTCGGCTGGCTTGCCGGCCGGTGGTGCCGTTGAACACGAAATGAAGTCCGCCGGGGTGGGCGGCGAAAATGAGCGGCGCGGAGCCCGGACGATAGCTGGTGACGATGCGGGTATCGGGCTGGTTGGCCGCGACGGAGTGCGGATCGCCCGCCTCGTCGTGCAGGTCGCGGGTCATCTCGGGCTGATCGGCCACCCAGCGGCGGAAGGTCCGCTGCGGCGTCTTGAATTCGACCATGGCGATGGAGACCGGACGGTCGCGTCCGGGAATCGACAGTCGATCCTGCACGTTGGTGACGCGGTAGGAGAATTCGGTCCCCTGGATCGGGCGGAATTCACCGCCCATCAGATCCTTGGTGACGGGGATTTCCAGGTTTACGTTGGCGTCGGGCACGGCGATGGACAGGACGGCGCGCGAATCCGTGGGGAGCGAGTCGATCGCGGCCGAGTCGTCGAGCCACCAGAACTGAATGTTGCCGTTGGCAGCCTGACTTCGCATCGGATCCAAGGCGAGCAGCTCGAACTCGTCGTCGCTGCCGAGAACGCTCAACTGAAGGACCGGATTCAGCCGCTCGCCGCCCTCGCGCCAGCGCCTTTCCCGATGAGCGTAACGCAGGTAGCCGGTGGCGTGCACGCGGGCGCCGCTGAGAGCGTCGCCATCCGCGCCGGGGGGAATGGCCAGGTCGATCGGACGGACCTCCAGCTCATGGTGCGGATCGCTGAACACCTGATCCCGGGAGCTGATCCGATCGGTGTATCGCGGCAAACCGTCGATCGTACGCTCCTGCCACTTTTCCTCTCCGACTCTCCGCACGAACAAGGCCCAGGTCTGCATGACGTGGAAGTATTCGGTCGGGCGATAGTCAAGCGAAAGCTTCAAATCTTCGTTGACCAGCTTTCTGCCGATCGCCTTGATGGCCCGGCCTTTGCCGGGGACCACGTCTTCGGTGTATTGCGGAAAGCCGGCCAGGAGCTGGCGCACGAACGACTCGCCGCCGGGCGGATCGACGCGGACGTTCACCGCGTAGGTCGTCTGACCTTTGTGCTCCTCGGACGCCAGGGTCCATTGGGTATCGGTGCTTTGGACGGCAAATCGCCACACGTCGGGCCCGACGGCGATTTCCGTTTCGTTGCCGGGCAGGGCAAGCAACGCCGCGGGCTTATCGATCCCCGGCAAGTCAATCACTACCTGCCGCCGGAAGACGGGTGCGTCACCCTCGACTTTGGTGCCGAAGTAGTAGTAGCTGCCCAAGGTCAGGGTCACGATTCCGGTGTGGATCGTCCAAACGCCGAGGTTGGTTGTTCGCAGCGGGATGCGCCGAAGAGTCGCGATGACCATCGTCGCGCAGAACAGGAAGATCAGGGCGTTAAACGGCCACCAGTGGAACCACTCGAACTCGGTCATCTCCAGCCAGGGGTGCTGGCGGACGGCCGGGAAGCCGCTTCCAATCGAGCAGTACACGAAGAGCACGACCGCCAGCACGATCCCGAACCAGATGCTGCTGAACAGGTTGAGCGTGGCGGTCACAAGGGTCCGCCGCCCTGGGGGGTGACCATTTCGAGCTGGATCCATCGGTGTCGTTTTCATCGGATTTCTGCGTGGGAAACGCCGTCCGCCTGCACCTGAGCTTAGGCGTTTCCGCCAGGTACGACCACCTTCCGGCCGGTAACTTCGGTCCGCTCCGGCAGTTGCGGATGGTATAGACCTGCCAAAGCCCTAGCAATTTCGGGGCCAAACGTGAGGGCGGATGACGGAATTCTGCAAAATGACCGAAAAAAAGCGTGGCACGGCGCCCCGGCGCGCGATAACGCCGGGCCTCCGTGCCAGCATGACCGACCCATGGACTCGCGATTACGGCTGGGGCGCCGCCAGGACCGCGCCTCCGGGCGCTTCCTTTCGAGTCAGTTGCACGGCGGCCAGCGAGGTCGTGACGATCGAGCCCCGCGGGACCAGGTAGATTTCGACCCGACGGTTCTGGCTTTGTCCGCCCTCGCTGGCGTTATCCGCGATGGGGCGATACTCGCTGCACCCCATCACGCCCACGCGGTCCGCGGAGTAACCGTTGCGCTGGAGGATCTCGCCGACGGCAATCGCGCGGTGGGCCGACAGGTGCCAGTTGGTGGGGTGTTTCTGTCGCGTTTCGGGGCGCTGGATGGGCTTATGATCCGTGTGGCCGACGACGATGGCTTCGAAATCGGCGGCGGCTTGCGATTGCAGCACGTCGGTGAAGCTGCGCAGCGCGGCCATGGATGCCGAGTTCACCTCGGCGCTACCCAAGGGGAACAGCAAATCGCCCTTCCACTTCACGGTTCCGCGTGCCGCATCGTAAATGACCGCGTCGGGATAGGCCTCGGCGAAGCGCTTCAACTCCGTGTCCAGCGGCTGCGGCAGCTTGGGGACGCCGAGGTCGGTGAACAACTGGCGCTTCTGCATGTCTTCGAGCGACGACTGGGCCATGCGCCGCATCTCGTCGAGCAGATCGTTCTCGCCGCGGAGGTTGGACAAGAGTTCCGCGTTGGCGTTGCCCTCGCGCTCCAGCGACTGAATCCGAGTTCGCAGATTGTCGGTGACGCTGCGCTCGTCGAACAATTCCTGATTGAGGGCCTGTTTTTCCGCTTCGAGCGTGCGATTGGCGGATTTGACCCGCTTGTGCTCGCTGAGCGACACACAACCCGAGGCCCCAAGAACCACAACACCCGCAAGACAACCCGTCGTCCACATTCCGCCGCGCATTCCATGCCTCCTTAGCAATGAGACCATCCTCATGCGCGGACGGGTCCATCGCCCGCGCGAAGCATCATTCGTTATGGCCCAAAATCGGGTCGAAAGTGAAAAAAGAAGGGAGCACCCGTCCACGTCCTTGCGGTTTTTCATGGGAAGCCGCGCATCCATGTCGCGAAACCAATCCCCGACCGGCGGCCGGCGCCGTCAGCCGGACCGCTTGGCGATGAAAAACGTCGCGCCTGCGGCAATCCCGCCGATCAGCACCGCGCCTCCCGCAAACATCAGCAGGTTGGTGTAGATCCAATCCACAATGCCCGGGACGGTGCCTTGCACGAGGGCGGCCGTGCCCAGTCCGCCGATTCCCAGGATCGCCAAGGCCACTACCATCAGGGCGGTCAGCGCCGAGGTGACGGGGTCGGGCCCGTATTCGACGACCTGACGAACGGTGGCGCGCGTCATTTTCTTCTCGGCCGTGGCGGCTTCGGCGTGGAAAGCCTCCTCCTCTTCGGCCGGCGCGTCCGGAAGCGCGGCGTCCAAACCGGCGCGAGTGGCCTCGCCCATGACCGCGCTGCTGCCCGACTTGGCCTCGCCGCCTTCTTCGGGCGTGTAGATTTCCTCGAGCAACTCGGCCCCCAGCGAGGTGTCGTCGCTCTCGCGGGTGAGGTCGAGGATTCCCGAGCCGCTGCCGACTCCGTCGATGCCGAGGCCGGCGACGTCGCTGACCGCGGTTTGGGCCAGCGGGTCCACGTGCTCGTCAATCTCGTCATCATCGAAAACGTTGATTCCGACCGAGGGGACCGAGCTGCCTTCCTTGGCTTTTTTGGCGCGGGAAGTGCCGGGCTGCGTATCCGCGGCGTCGGCGCCTTCCAGAGTCATGACGTCGCTGGCGGATGGGGCCAGCTCGATGCTGGAATCCTCGACCGGCTCGAGCAGGATCTCGCCGCTGGAGGACATTCCCGCGGCGGTGCCCGTCTTGGCCGGGGCGCCGGACTTCGCCGGGGCGCCCGTTCTGGCCGGCGCGGCCGGCTTGGGCGCCGGCGGGGGCTTGGTAGACGTGGCGAGCTTCTCGACGTCGCTCACCTTGTAATTGACCGATCCGGCGTCGCGAAACTCGCGCAGCTTGCCCTCGCGAACGAAGTCTTTGAGTCGCTCTTCAGGAACGCCGAGCGTTTTGCTGGCTTCCTGCGAGTTCATGAACATCTTGGCCATAGTCTGCTTGCCTGCGTGCTAGGGAGTGCTCTCTTCCTGCTCCTTGAGCCGATACTGCCTTTGCTCCTCGACCATTTTCTCGACGGCGTCGGGGGGCAGGTCGCACCCGTTGAAGTCCTCCAGATAGCGATCATATCGCCAAGTCCGCGATCCCGCCAACCGCAAACATCCTTTTTGCGGCACGTATTCGTACATCCAGATGGTCATGGCGTCGGTATCGACCACGTACACGCCGTAGGTGGTTTTGGTCATTTGCCCGGAGAACGCGAACACTCCGCGAGCGCTGGCCCCGGAGGCGACCTGACCGAACGCCTCGCTGGTCAGCGGCGGGGCCGTGGGCGAAAAGACGACCTTGCCGGCGATGACGAGCAGACAAGCGGCGATGACCCAGAAGACGGGGTGCGGCGCCCGGGCGGGGGTGGGCCGCGAATCAGTGTTTTGCTGTTGCGTTTCGATCGCCAAGGCCTTCCCGGAATGCGAACAAGGCAGGCGTCGCGCCGAGAACGACTCGGGGCGGCTAAGGGGTGCTGCTCCGGAGATCATTATATTTCACAAGGTTGCCGGCTCAAGGGCTCCAGTTGGCGGCTTTTCGGGCAGGTTGGCGGCAATGAAATGGCTTGGTCCATACCCTTGCTGCTCAGCCCGGCTCCGCCGATTGGCGGCCGGGTCGGTGCGAGCGAAGGGGCCAAGGCGCCTATGGGCCGAAGGCGTGCTGGAAGGTGTGGCACGGCGTCCCGCCCGTGTTTTCACCGCCGAGACGGCGGTGCCACACAGTGATTCATGCCATTGGCAACAACGGGCTGCTATTGACCGAAGGCTTGCTGGAAGGTGGCGAAGTCGAAAAGGTCAATAAGGTCGTTCCAGTTGACGTCGCCGGGTCCGCAGTCCGTTTCGCTCACCCTCTGGCTCGGTCCTGCAAAGCAATCGAAGAACATGGCGAAATCGCTGAGATCGACCACCGCGTCCTCATTCATGTCTCCCCGGCGGGCGCACGCCCATTTCGCAAGACGAGCGGAGACCACGCCCCCGGCGACAGTGAAACTTCCGCCGGCGTACAGCGCCGGCCCGCCGCCGTCGTCGAAAACCGTCAGGGCGGAGACGGAGCTGTTCATTCCAGATCCCAGAGGCGACCAGCTGGAGCCGTCCCATTTGGTGATGTTGTTCGCGCTGACGCCGCCGGCCTCAGTGAAACTGCCTCCAACGTACAGCGCTGGCCCACTTCCGTCGTTGTATACTGTCAAGGCCGCCACGCCGCTGTTCACCCCCGATCCCAGTGCCGACCAGCTCGAACCGTCCCATTTGGCGATGTTGTTGACGCTCACGCCGCCGGCGGTCGTGAACCTTCCGGCGGCGTAGAGGGCTGGACCGCTGCCATCATCGAAAACCGCAAGGGCCGAAACGCTTGAAGATGACCCTCCCTGCACTCCCGTTCCCAGGGTCGACCAACTCGAACCATCCCACTTGGCGATCTTGTTCGCTGTCACCCCGCCGGCAGAAGTAAAGTCCCCGCCGGCATACAGCGCCGGGCCACCGCCATCGTCGAACGCCGCCAAGGCAAAGACTTTAGCGTGAGGGCTATACGGATCGACCTTTTGCATCCCCGATCCCAAGGCCGACCAGTTGGACCCGTCCCATTTGGCGACACGGTTCGCGGACACGCCTCCAGCGGCGGTGAACATCCCTCCAGCGTAGAGCGCCTCGCCGCTTCCGTCGTCGAACACGGTCAGAGCGTAGACAGAGTCATAGCCGTATTCACCGGTCATGCCTGATCCCAGCGTCGACCATGTCGAACCGTTCCACATGGCGACGCCGTTCGCGCTCACGCCGCCGGCTGTGCCGAACTGTCCTCCAGCGTACAGCGCAGGCCCGCCGCCATCATCGAAGACCATCAGCGTCTCAATGCTTGCGTAGCTTCCAATATCAACCACCCCCGAACCGAGCGCCGACCAGGTTGAACCGTCCGACATGGCGATGCGACTAGCGCTCACCGATCCGGCGGCGGTGAAAGTTCCTCCGGCGTAAAGCGCCGGCCCGGCGCCGTCATCGAATACGGTCAGAGCGTAGACACTGCTATTTATCCCAGTCCCCCCAACGGACGACCAGCTTGCGGGCGGGATGGGATTCCATTTTGCCAAGTTCGCGGTGCCCGCGTATAAAGCTAGTCCTGTGCCATCATCGAAGGCGGCCAGAGCGGAGATGCCGCCATAAACCCCGGGCCCGATGGACGACCAGCTTTCAGGCGAGCCCGGAGTCCATTTAGCGATGCTACCTCCTGTGGCGGCGTATAGGGTTGGTCCACTGCCGTCGTCGAACACCATCAGTTCTGAGAAGACTCCGAAATCCGGCGAAGGCTCCAACACGGTCGACCAGCTTCCCGAGCTGGGATTCCACTTGTGGATGGAACCCCAGTCAGGAGCGCTGGGCGATTTCCTATACGTGCCGGTGGCGTACAGGCTCGGCCCGCTTCCGTCGTCGAAGACCGTCAGGTTGCTGCCGTAGCCGCTCGTCCCCGATCCTAGAGCCGACCAACTCGCTCCGTTCCAGCGGGCGACGCGCTTCGCGCTTACACCCCCCGCGGTTGTGAAGCCTCCCCCTGCGTACAGGGCCGGCCCACCGCCGTCGTCGAGGACAGCGAGACCGGATACCGTGTTATTCATCCCCGATCCCAAGGCCGACCAGTTCGAGCCGTCCCACTTGGCGATGCGATTCGCGCTCACGCCCCCGGCGGTGGTGAACTCTCCTCCGGCGTGCAGGGCCGGGCCGCCGCCGTCGTCGAACACCGTCAGGGTACGGACGCTGTTGTCCATCCCTGATCCCATGCCCGACCAACTCGAGCCGTCCCATTTGGCGATTCGGCTCGCTTTGACTCCTCCGGCACTAGCGAAGCTCCCCCCGACATACAGGGCCGGGCCGCTGCCGTCGTCGAAGATCGTCAGCGCGTAGACCGCGCTGTCCACGCCTGATCCCACGGCCGACCAGTTCGAGCCGTCCCACTTGGCGATGTTGGCGGCAAAGATATCCCCGGCAATGGTGAAGCTCCCGGCAACGTAAAGGGTGTCGCCGCCGTCGTCGTCGAAAACGGCCATGGCGTAGGCAGCCCCATCAATGCCGGGAAGGCCTGACTCCGGCACCCACTGCCTTGGGCATTGCCCGACCGCTGTGCGGAGTGGAGTTGCAACTGCGAGCAAACAGGCCAGCACGAAGGTGATCGCCCAGCCAGACCCTTCCTTAAGCTGCCCACAGTCACCGCCACTGCGGCCGGGCCGTTCCGCTTTCTTATGCCCCAACAGAGTGGTCATCGAATGATCTCCAGGAGTATGGACCACGCCGCAGCCGGTCCGGGCCGCCCGGACACGCCCCCCCGGCGCGGAAGCCCTCCTTGATCCAGCCTGCAAGCGGCGTGCCAAGAGAAAGATGATTTCGCGCGGGAATTGAACGCGGGGCTGAGTCTAGCCTGGAACCGGGGCCGATGATCTCACAGCGGTCCTGCTGACTAAAGGCGACCCCAGCCGATCGCTGAGTGCTCATTGCAACCGAAGCTTACGGCCTCCGCACGGTTTTGGCCAATCGGACGCGTGCACATGACTGGCCGTCGTCCCCTATCCCGGCATGTTGACCCTGAATGGACCTTGCACGCATCGAAGAGTCCGGTGCGGGCGGCGGCGGCAAGGCGCCTATGGGCCGAAGGCGTGCTGGAAGGTGTGGCACGGCGTCCCGCCCGCGTTTTCACCGCCGAGACGGCGGTGCCACACAGTGATTCATGCCATTGGCAACAACGGGCTGCTATTGACCGAAGGCGTGCTGGAAGGTGGCGAAATCGAGAAGGTCAATAAGGTCGTTCCAGTTGACTGTCGCTGGGTCCGCACACCGGATCGCTCACTGTCAGGCCGGGTCCGGCAAAGCAATCGAAGAACATGAAATAGTCGTCGAGATCGATTGCCGCGTCCTCATTCATGTCTCCGCGGCGGCGTGGGCACGACCATTTGGCAAAGTAGGCCGAGACGTTGTCCCCGGCGGTGGTGAAACCTCCTCCGGCGTAGAGGGCCGGGCCGCCGTCGTCGTCGAAGACAGCAAGGGCATAAACACCCGGGAAACCGATCGTGCCGCCCATCCCGGTGCTCAGGGGCGCCCAGCTCGCACCGTCCCACTTCGCGATGTAGTTTGCGTCAACCCCACCGGCGGTAGTGAAATCTCCTCCCGCATAGAGGGCCGGGCCGCCGCCGTCATCAAAGACGGTCAGGGCACGAACCCAGCCGCCTAACCCGGTTCCCAAGGCCGACCAGCTCGTGCCGTCCCACTTGGCGATGCGGTTCGCGCTTATCCCCCCGGCGGTGGTGAAACTTCCTCCGGCGTAGAGGGCTGGGCCGCCGCCATCGTCGAAGACCGTAAGGGCGGAGACGCTTGGGCGGTCCGTGCCACCCATCCCCGATCCCAAGCCCGACCAGCTCGACCCGTTCCACTTGGCGATGCCATTGGCGCCAACGCCGCCGGCATTGGTGAAACGCCCCCGGCATACAGCGCCGCCCCCGCGCCGTCGTCGAAAACCGCCAAGGCGTAGACATTATCGGTGTCGCTGCCAAAACCTATTCCCGATCCCACGGCCGACCAGTTCGACCCATCCCACTTGGCGATGCGCCTCGAGTCGAACGATCCCCCCGCGTAGAGGGCCGGCCCCGCGCCGTCGTCAAAGACGGTTAAGGCGGCGACTTCATCATTCACTCCGTATCTCAGATACGTCCAGCTCGCACCGTCCCACTTGGCGATGTGGTCCGCGCTTACGGCCCCCGCAATAGTGAACCCCCCCCAGCGTAGAGGGCCCGGCCGCCGCCGTCGTCGAAGACGGTAAGGGCCAGGACATAGGGGAAGGCGGCGCCACGTACCCCGGTGCCCAGGGGCGACCAGCTCGCGCCGTCCCACTTGGCGATGCGCTCGGCACTGACACCCCCGGCAGTGGTGAACCAACCTCCGGCATACAGGCCCCGGCCGCCGCCGTCGTCGAAGACAGTAAGGGCCCGGGTCGGGTCACTCATGCCGGTGCCCTGGGATCCCGGTGGCCAGTGCCGACCAGCTTCCCGGCAGGCCGGGATTCCACTTGGCGATGCGATTGGCGCCCACGCCTCCGGCGGTGGTGAAGCCTCCGCCCGCGTAGAGGGCCGGGCCGCCGCCGTCGTCGAACACCGCCAGGGTAGAAACGTCGGCATTCATGCCAGTCTCCAAAGGCGACCAGCCCGTCCCGTCCCATTTGGCGATTCGGTTCGCGCTCACGCCCCCCGGCCATAGTGAAGTCCCCGCCGACGTACAGGGCCGGCCCGCCCCCGTCGTCGAAGACCGTCAAGGCGCGGACAGCACTGGTCACTCCGGATCCCAGGGGTGACCAGCTCGAGCCGTCCCATTTGGCGACACGGTTCGCGCTGACGCCTCCGGCGGTGGTGAAGTATCCTCCCGCGTAGAGGGCCGGGCCGCCGCCGTCGTCGAAGACGGCAAGGGCACTCACCGCAATGCTAAACGGGTCGTTCATCCCGGCGCCCAGAGGCGACCAGCTTCCCGGCACGCCGGGATTCCACTTGGCGATGCGATTGGCGCTGACGCCTCCGGCTGTGGTGAAGTCCCCTCCCGCGTACAGGGCCGGGCCGCCG
>Ga0326597_10014834_pt1 | contig 10201 bp, 14 predicted proteins | sample RVTome_12_FD_203789 | JGI IMG/M metagenome (GOLD analysis project Ga0326597, IMG submission 203789) | Soil microbial communities from uranium-contaminated site in the Upper Colorado River Basin, Wyoming, United States - RVT100D185 | ecosystem: Environmental > Terrestrial > Soil > Contaminated >...
ATCGGCGCGACGATGAAGCTGTTCTGCTACGGCGACTCGGTCCCCGACCGCCCCTGCTGCTCGCTCGATTCCATCACCGACGCGAAGCTCGTCGCGCACAAGCTCGGGATCCCCCACTACGTCCTGTCGCTCGAGGACCGCTTCGGCGCCGACGTGATCGAGAACTTCGTCGCGGAGTACGCGCGCGGGCGCACGCCGATCCCGTGCGTGCGCTGCAACTCCTTCACCAAGTTCCGGGACTTTCTCTACCACGCCGACGCGCTCGACTGCGCCTACATCGCGACAGGGCATTACGCGATCGCGCGGGACGGCGCGCTGTACCGCGGCCGCGACCCGCAGAAGGACCAGTCGTACTTCCTGTGGGGGATCGACCGGGCTGTCGTCTCCCGCATGCTGACGCCGGTCGGGGGCAGTACCAAGCGGGAGACCCGGGCCGCGGCGCGGCAGCTCGGCCTCGGCACCGCGGACAAGGCAGAGTCGGTGGAGATCTGCTTCGTCCCGGACGACGATTACGTGGCGGTGCTGGAGCGCCGCCTCCCCGCCGGCGCGCCCGCGCTCGAGCCGGGCCCGCTCGTCACGACGAACGGCGCGGTGATCGGCGAGCACGAGGGGTTCGCGCGCTACACCGTGGGCCAGCGCAAGGGACTGCCCGGCGGTTTCGCCGAGCCGATGTACGTCGTCGCGATCCGGCCCGAGACGCGCGAGGTCGTGATCGGTCGCGGCGCGGAGTTGTTCGGACACGACGTGTCCCTGGAGGAGGTCAACTGGCTGGCCGATCCCCTCGGCCCCGGGGACCCCGTGTGGGTGCAGTGCCGCTACCGGGCGCGCGCCGTGCCCGGCACGGTAGATGCAATCGGAGACGGCCGCCTCGCGCTCCGCCTCGCGGAACCGGTGCGGGCGATCACCCCTGGGCAGTCGGGCGTCCTGTATGACGCGGACGACCGGCTCTTGGGCGGCGGCATCATCGCCTGACCAGCCTCCGCGTGCGGGCGGTCACATCGACCAGCGTGGGCGCGAGTGCAGAATTCAGGTTCGTTCTCTTTCATTTCGGGAGGCAGCATGCGGTTGATCCTTCGTGCCGGGCTCGCGCTCGGCCTCGCAGCGGCAGCGTGTAAGGACTCCCCCGGGCCGGCCGACTTCACCGATCCGGCGGCGGTAACGGCCGATCTGTCGGAGGTGGAGAGCGCGTTCGACACCGACGTCTACCGCAGCTTCAACGCTGCCACGTTCATGCTCGACGCCGCGGCGCCGAGCGCCATGCAGCCGGCCGCGGCGGTTGTCGCGGGAGCCCGCCCCTCGCTGCAACGCAGCGGCGGCCAGGTCTTCCTGCCGGGGATGCTGCAGGGCCGCCGCCTACAGGCGCTGATGCCCGACCTCAGCGTGGCTGCGGCGCAGGGGCGCATCATTCCTGACTCGCTCTACAATCGCGTGTTCGAGTGGGACGCGACGCTCGATCAATACACATGGCAGGGCACCACCACGACCGGCCTGTCGGGCGTGCGCTTCGTGCTCTATGCCGTCGGCCTCGACGGCCTGGTCGTCGAGCCGGTGAGTGCGATCGGGACCCTCGACATCATCGATCAGAGCACCCTGTCCAGTCTGCAGCTGCAGGTCCTCGTCAGGGGACCGGGCGGCACGCCGACGTACGTCGATTACACGATCTCGCTCACGGTGAATGGGACGACCTCCGCCACCGCGACCGCGTCGGGCTCCCTCTCGAACGGACTGACGGCGGCGGCGAACAAGACACTGACCTTTAACGAGACGTTCACCGTCACGCAAACCGGCATCCGGGCGAACGCGACGTTCGCGCTGAATAACCCGGCCATCACGTTGACGCTGAATGAGTCGTTGACGTTTGCCGACCCGGATATCGTGATCAACGCCGACTTCAGCATCATCCAGCCGGGAGAAACGATTCGCACGGTCGGTCGGATCACCATCGACACGTTCGACAATAGCGTTACCGTCAGTGTCACGGTGTACGTGAACGGCCATCCGGTGGCATCCTTCAATGGCGACCCGTCGGATCCAGCAACGGTGTGGGTGGACGCAGGCGGGCAACCGTTGACGGCGGCAGACTTGGTGGCGCTCGACGGCCTGTTCGATGCGTTCGAAGCCTTCCAGGAAGCGGTGGCCGGACTGTTCGCCCCGATCGGGACGTTGGCGCAGCTCTAGCACGGCACAGCGACACGCGGGGGATCCGATCCCCCACCCCCCGTCCGGCCCTGGCCGGGCGGGGGGTTTTGTCGTATTAGGTACAGGTGCTCTACCGGCTTCTCGCCAACGCCGTCGTCGCCGTCCATGGGCTGTTCATCGTGTTCATCGTCCTGGGCGGCTTTCTCGCGTGGCGGTGGCGCTGGGTGGCGGCGGTCCACCTGCCGTGCGCGGTCTGGGGCGTCCTGATCGAGTATCGCGGCTGGATCTGCCCGCTCACCCCGCTCGAGAATCAGCTGCGTGCCAAGGCGGGCGAGCAGGGCTATAGCGGCGGCTTCATCGAGCACTATCTGCTGCCGGCGATTTATCCGTCCGGCCTGACGCCGCGAGGGCAAGCGGTGCTCGGCACCGCCGTGCTCGCGGTCAACCTGTTGGCCTACGGCGTGCTGCTCCGCCGCGTGCTGCGAGGCTCATGATGCCGACCCGTCGCCATTTCCTCCGTTCCCTCATGTTCGCCACTGCGGCGCTGCCCGCGCTCAAAAACGACGCGCTGCAACGGATCCTCCCCGCGCTCGGCGGCGTGGACGGCCGGACGCCGGACGACATCGCGCAAGATGAAGACTTCTGGCGCGAGATCCAGCAGGCGTTCGACATCGACCGCGGCATGATCAACCTGAACAACGGCGGCGTGGCGCCCTCCCCACGGGTAGTGCACCAGGCGTTCGAGCGCTACCTCGCGGTGTCGAACCAGGCGCCGGCGATCACGATGTGGGGATGGATCGAGCCGGAGATCGAGTCGGTGCGGCGGCGGCTCGCCGCGAGCTTCGGCTGCGACCCCGAGGAGATGGCGATCACCCGCAACGCGAGCGAGGCGCTGGAGATCGTGCAGCTCGGCCTGCCGCTGGAGCGCGGGGATGAGGTCTTGACGACGACGCAGGACTACCCGCGGATGATCACGACATGGAAGCAGCGCGAGCGGCGCGACGGGATCGTGCTGAAGCAGATCACCTTCCCCGTCCCCCCGCCCTCGCAGGACGACCTGGCGAACCGCATCGAACAGGCGATCACGCCGCGCACGAAGGTCATCCACATCTGCCACATCACGAACTTGACGGGTCAGATCTTTCCGGTGAAGAAGATCTGCCAGCTGGGGCGCGCGCGGGGCATCGAGGTGATCGTGGACGGCGCGCACGCCTACGCCCACTTCCCATTCACCCAGGGCGACCTCGACTGCGACTACTACGGCACGAGCCTGCACAAGTGGCTGACGGCGCCGATCGGCACCGGGTTCCTCTACGTGCGGCGTGAAAAGATCGAGAAGATCTGGCCGATGATGGCGGCGCCGCCCGAAATGAACGGCAACATCCGCAAGTTCGAGGAGATCGGCACGCATCCCGCGGCGAACCACAACGCGATCGCCGAGGCGCTGACGTTCTACGAGAGCATCGGCCCGGAGCGCAAGGCCGCCCGGCTGCGCGTCCTGCGTGACCGGTGGGCGAAGCGGCTCGACAAGGTTCCGGGCGTCCGGATTCTGACGCCCTACGATCCCGCCCAGTCGTGCGGGCTCGCCTCGGTCTCCGTGGCCGACGTGGACCCCGGCAAGATCGGCGGGTATCTGTGGGACAAGTACCGCATCATCGTCACGCCCATCGTGCACCCGGAATTCAGCTGCGTGCGTGTGACGCCGAACGTGTACACGACGCTGGGCGAGATCGACCGGTTCGCGGACGTGATGGAGAGCATCGCCCGGAAAGGGATCCCCGCATGAGGCCGACGATCATTCCCCTCTTCCTCTTGTGCCTCACCGCCTGCGGCGGGGACAAGGGCGACCAGCAGGCGGTGAACCGCGACACGCTCACTCAGCGCCAGAAGGACAGCATCCTCGCCAAGTCGCGCATCCCCGGGGCCAGCGCGGTCGGCCGCGCGATGACGGCCGCCGACTCGACGAGCGCCGGCGCCCGCCGCGCGGATTCGGTGGCGGCGGACACGACGCTCCGCTGATGCCCGGGGGCGGAGGGGGGGGAGGGGGGGGAGGGGGGGGGCGAGGACTGGCCGGCGTCCTGCTGACCCTCGTCGCCGCCGCCTGCGGCCCCGCCGATCCGTGCGCCGGCTACCAGTTCCGGCGGCTGGAGCGGTTCTCGCGCCCCTACGCCGGCGCGTGGGTCGTCGGACGCGGCGACACGCTCACCTTTCCCGATTCCCCGCAGATGAGCGATCGCTTCCGGTTGGGGGCGGTCATGCTCGACACCGCCACCGTCGTCGTGGGCCGGGACTGCCTGCTGCGCGGGCGCATCGTGTTCCGCGCTCCGCGCGCGGAGACGCTGGCCGTCACGTGGTTCGGCCAGCCGGAGCAGGCGATCGTCAACGGCTGGCCGGCCGACCTCGGGCCGTTCGCGGGGCTGTCGCTCGCCTGGGCAGGGCCGGATTCGCTGCGCGGGTCGGTGCTGTTCGACTCCCGGCTCGGCGTGCAGGTACGCCCCGGCGTGACGGCACAATTCGTCGCCGGCCGGTTATCTTCCCCTCCATGAAAGGCTTCCTCTTCCGCCTCCTGATCACCGCCTTCGGCCTCTGGGCCGCAGCGACGATCGTCCCCGGCGTGGAGATCACCGGCTGGCGAGCGCTGCTCGTCTCGGCGCTCCTGCTCGGACTCGTCAATGCCGTGATCCGTCCGATCATCCTGATCCTCACGCTCCCGCTCACGGTGCTGACGCTCGGGCTGTTCATCCTTGTGGTGAACGGCATTTCGCTCGGCATCGTCGCGTGGCTCGTGCCGGGATTCCACCTCGCCGGGCTCCTCTCGGCGACGCTCGGCGCATGCGTCGTGGGGATCACTGGCTGGTTCGCCTCGGCGTTCGTGGGCGGCTCGGGCCGGATCGAGCCGATCCGCCGCGTCGAGGTCAGCGGGCGTCAGATCGATTAATGGACACCACGTTCGGCCTCGCCGGCAGCCTCTCGGCATTCGTCGCCGTGGCAGCCGGCGCCTTCGGCGCGCATGCGCTGCGGGCCCGCCTCTCCCCCGAGCTGCTGGCGGCGTTCGAGACCGGCGCCCGCTACCAGATGTACCACGCCCTCGCCCTGCTGGTCGTTGCCTGGGCCGCCACGCGCTGGCCCGGCACGCCCGTGCGCGCGGCGGGATGGCTCTTCATCGGGGGAACGCTCCTGTTCTCGGGGAGCCTGTATCTGCTCGCCCTGACGGGCGCGCGGTGGCTCGGTGCGGTCACACCGCTCGGGGGCCTGCTGTTCCTCTCCGGCTGGCTCGCGCTCGTCGTGGGCATCACGAAAGGCAATCCGTGAGTCCCGCCATCGCCCTCGCCGCCCTCCTGCTCGTCCAGACGCCCCCCGTGGAGCGCCCGCTCGGCACCCTGCGGGAACAGGCGGTCCAGCAGCAGGAGTGGCTCCGCTACCGGCTCGACTCCGTGCTCCCCCGCCTGATGCGGCAATACGGCGTGCAGATGTGGATCATCCCGATGCGCGAGTACAACGAGGACCCGATCTTCTGGGGGCTCGTCTCGCCGACGACTTTCTTCGCGCGCCGGCGCACGATCTACGTGTTCTTCGATCGCGGCCCGGAGCAGGGTGTCGAGCGGCTGGCGCTGGGCGGCGGGTCGCAGGGCGGGCTGTATCAGGCATACGTCGCGCGCGACACCATCGATCCCTCCATCGGCCGCCGCCCCGAGCTCCTCGGCCAGGCGCAGTGGGACCTGCTGGCGCGCGTCGTGCGCGAGCGGGACCCCCGCACGATCGCGGTGAACATCTCACACACCCACGCCTTCGCCGACGGGTTGTCGGCGGGGGAGTGGGAGCAGCTGTCGCGGGCCCTGCCCGCCCGCTACCGCGAGCGCGTGGTGCGCGCCGAACGACTGGCGCTCGACTACCACGCCATCCGCGCACCGGGGATGCTCCCCGCCTACCGGCGGATGATGGAAGTCGTCTGGGAGATCATCGCGACGGCGTTCTCGAACGAGGTGATTACGCCGGGGACGACCACAACCGATGACGTCGTCTGGTGGATGCGTCAACGCGTGAACGACCTCGGGATGGGCACCTGGTTCCACACCGACGTGAACGTGCAGCGGCGGGGGATGGACCTGTCGGATTCGAGCAACGTCGTGATCCAGCGCGGGGACGTGCTCCACTGCGACTTCGGCATCACGGCGTGGAGCCTGAACACCGACACCCAGCACATGGGGTACGTCCTGCACGAAGGGGAGCGCGAGGTGCCGGCGGGCCTCCAGCGGGCGCTGGCCAATTCCAACCGCCTGCAGGACCTCCTGCTCGCCGAGATGCGTCCGGGGAGGACCGGCAACGACGTGCTCGCCACGACGCTGAGCGCGATGCGCGCCGCTGGGATCAACGGGACCGTGTACACGCATCCGATCGGGGACCGGGGGCACGGGGCGGGGCCGCTGATCGGCCTGTGGGACCACCAGGAAGGCGTCCCGGGCCGCGGCGACGTGACGCTGCTGCCGTCCACCTGGTTCTCGATCGAGCTGCAGGCCACGACCCCCGTTCCCGAATGGGGCGACCAACGCGTGCGCTCGGCACAGGAAGAGGATGCCGAGCTGGGCGCAGACGGTCGGATGCGCTGGATCCTGCGGCGGCAAACCCAGTTCCACGTGGTGCGGTGACCTGCAAGCTCTGCGGCGCCCCCGATCTACCGCTCTTTTACGCGCAAGGCGACCGGCGCCAGTTCCACTTCCACCGCTGTCCGCGCTGCCGCTTGGTCCAGTACGACGCGCGCGCCGGCGTGAACCAGGAGAAGTACATCCTCTCCCACGTGGATCCCGAGGCGCCCACCCGGCAGAACCGCGGGCACCGGCAGACGTATGCCTTCATCCGGCGCCACGCGCGCCCTCCCGGCCGGATGCTCGACCTCGGCTGCGGCGACGGTACCGTGCTCTGGCTCGCGCAGCACGACGGGTGGGAGGTGCAGGGCGTCGAGCTGTTCGCCGGGCAGACCGCGCTGGTCCGGGAGAAGCTCGGATTCCCGGTGGAGACCTCGGATATCATGGCGTACCGTGGCACGCCGGCGGCGTGGGACTGTGTGGTGCTGACGCACGTCCTGGAGCATCTCCCCGACCCCGTGGCGGCGCTGCGGAAGATTCATGATCTCCTGAGGCCCGGCGGCGTGGGGGTGTTCGAGTTTCCCAACATCGACGCATTCGACGCGCGGCTGCGACGGCTGCTCGACCGGACGGGGCTGCACCGCCGCCACTACGCGCCGACGTACGCGCCCGGGCACGTGCAGGAGTTCTGCCGCGCGTCGTTCGCGTTCGCGGCTGAGCAGGCGGGCCTGGCGCTCGAGGTGTGGGAGACCTACGCCATCAATCCGGTGAAGTACCTACTGTTCCGGTACCTGCCGATCGGCAACAAGGCCCGGGTCCTCGTCCGGAAACCGCTTCGGAGCCCGTCATGACGCCAGCCGAAACCCCCGCTCTGCTCCTGCACCTCGACGTGGTGGAGCAGAACCTCGCCCACATGGCCGGGCGGGCGCGCCGGTTGGGCGTGGCCCTCCGGCCGCACATCAAGACGCACAAGTGCATCGAGCTGGGGAAGCGGCAGCTCGCCCACGGCGCCGCCGGGATCACGGCCTCGACGCTGTTCGAAGCCGAGGCGTTCGCGCGCGCGGGGTTCACGGACGTGACGTGGGCATTCCCGCTCGACCCGACGCACCTCCCGCACGTGCGGCGCATCGCTGAGCGCGCCATCCTGCGCGTAGTCGTGGACGACCTGAGTGCGGCCAAGGCCCTCGTAGGCACAGGGTTGCACGTCTGGCTGAAGGTGGACTGCGGCTACCACCGGGCGGGGGTGGACCCGGCGTCGCAGTACGCCCTCGAGGTGGCGCGCGAGCTCGGAGCGGAGCGTGGCCTGACGTTCGACGGCATCCTGAGTCACTCGGGGCACGCCTATCGCACGCGCAACAAGGCCGAAGCGGCGCAGGTGGCCGAGCAGGAGCGGCAGGTAATGGTCTGGTTCGCGGACCTGCTGCGCAAGGACGGGCTGCCGGTGCGCGGGATCAGCGTCGGCTCGACGCCCGCGATGGCGGCGGTGGAGAATCTCGCGGGGGTCACCGAGGCGCGCCCCGGCAACTACATCTTCTACGACCGCACGATGGTGTTGATCGGCTGCTGCGCGCCGCAGGACGTGGGCGTGACGGTGCTGGCGAGCGTGGTGTCGCACCAGCCGGGGGCGGCCCATTTCGTGGTGGACGCGGGGGCGCTGTCGCTCTCCAAGGATCTGGGACCGACGCACCTCGACCTCCCACCCGCGATGGGCGAGGTACGCGGCCACCCGTACCTGACGGTGGCCTCAGTGTCGCAGGAGCACGGCATCATCCGGGCGGCCTCGCCCGCGGCGATCGAAGGGAAGTTCAAGGTCGGGGAGCAGGTGGAGATCGTTCCCAATCATTCGTGCCTGACGATGGCGCACTTCGATGAATACGTCGTGCTCGAGGGCGGCGAGGTGACGGGCCGGTGGAAGATCGAGCGGGGGCGGTGAACGCGCCCTGGCAGGCGTACGTAGCGCTCGGCTGGGCGATCGTCGGGCCGCCCCTGCTCGTCTACGCGGCGACGCGCGTGCGGCGAGGCCAGGTGCCGCTGCACGCGGCCATGATGATCTCGGCCGTGGTCGTGACGCTCGGCGTCTTCATCTCCTTCGGCTTCGTCCCGCATCCGAGCCCACGCCGGCCGGCGCTGATGGCCCTGCCCATCTTCAAGATTCACCTGGTGTGCGCGCTCACGGCGTTCGCGGGCATGGCCTGGCAGCTCACGAGCCGCGCGGTCCCGCGGCTCCGCGCCCTGCACCGCCACACCGGCCCGTACGTCGTGCTCGTCTGGTGCCTCGCCCTGGTCACCGGCATCTACAACTTTGTCTTCCTTTACGTGATGGGCACCCCATGAGAGTTTTCCTGCGGCACTTCCTGATCGCGCTCCTACCCCTCGTATTCGGCCTGGCGGCGAGCTGGGGTTTCGCCCTTTCCCAGGACAGCTGCGGCCGGCTCGTGGGGCCGGTGTTCGCGCCGAAGTGTCACTGGATCCAGCTCGAATACCAGATCATGTTCATGATGGCGGGCACGGCGCTGGGGTGTGTCGTGGCCGCCACACTCGGTTCCTGGCTGGAACTTCGCCGCCGCCCCGCCGTACAACGGGCGGACCCAAACCAAGGAGGGCCGTCATGAGATCGCTGCTTCCCATAGTGCTGGTGCTGGGGTTCGCCGAAGGTCTCGCCGCGCAGGAGATGAGCGCCACGGCTCCCGCGACGCAGAGCGCCGTGACTGTCGAGGCTGTGCTGGCACGGAGCGTAGTGGACCGGGCGCCGCAGGATACGGGCGTCGCGTTCCCCGCCGAGGTTGGCGAGCTGGTGTTGTGGACGCGCGTGACCGGCGGCGCGGGTCAGACGCTCAACCACGTGTGGTTCTACGGTGACACAGAGGTGGCGAACGTGCCGCTGACGATCGGCGGATCGCCCTGGCGGACCTGGAGCCGGAAGACGATTCCCGTGGAGGCGACCGGGGCCTGGCGTGTGGAAATCCGGGATGCGGCCGGGACGGTGCTCAAGCAACTCGATTTCACAGTCGGACAGTAGAACGGCGGACGACTGGACGGTTAGACGGTTTGGGATACGTTGCGAACCGTCTAACCGTCTAGACGCTCCGCCAATCCATTACTAGCTTTGCCCCACCATGGATCTCATCCCGCAGATCGTCGCCAACCTGGAAGTCGAAGAGGGTCAGGCCGAGAAGGGGGTCGGCGCGATCCTGATGGCGTTGCGCATGGTCGTGGACAAGCCCACCTTCGAGACGGTCAAGGCGGCGGTTCCGAACTATGAGAGCTACATGGGGCGGGCGCTGATGAGCGGCGCGCGGACGGGGGAGATGGTCGCGATGGCCGGCCCCGCCGCGCTTCTAGCCGGGCTCGCGGCGGCGGGGTTCAAGAAGGAGGACGTGCCGCGCCTCGGCCGCATCGTGTTGGAATACCTGCGGCCGACGCTCGGCAACGACACGATCCAGCGGTTTCTCGACGGAGCGCCAGCCCTGAAGGGCTAG
>Ga0326597_10014835_pt1 | contig 10201 bp, 9 predicted proteins | sample RVTome_12_FD_203789 | JGI IMG/M metagenome (GOLD analysis project Ga0326597, IMG submission 203789) | Soil microbial communities from uranium-contaminated site in the Upper Colorado River Basin, Wyoming, United States - RVT100D185 | ecosystem: Environmental > Terrestrial > Soil > Contaminated >...
GATTCACGCAACCAAAATCATGAAGTAAAGGGTGCAGGACAGGCGGCTAACGGGTGACCCCTATGCTGCGTCACTATGCTCCGTCTCCCCGTTTGCTATGCCCCGTTGCTCTTTTTTCCGCGCGTAGCGGCTGGTAAAGCAGGCGCAGGCGGCGATGGCGTTCGTATTGAGCGAGGCGCTCGACGCCATCGTCTTCCGGCGTTACTTCTTCTTGGGTGCGTCCGCCGAGTCAAGGTAGTGGAGACCCCACGGTCCGACGCCATGGAGCTGGATAACTGACTCCTCTGCTTTTGTAAAACCGAACATCGGCATACCGACTGGAACCATAAAAGCGTCGCCGATCTGGTAGGTCATGGTTTTTGCAGGATCGTACTTGTCGCCAGTCGCGAAATGGAAACTGCCTGAAAGAACGGTCACTCGCTCGACGGCTGGGTGCGTATGAACACCTATCTTGAAGTTCGCGGGAAGCTTAAGCCGCATGGTGAACGGCGCCGCCGCTTTAAGATCGCCTTCAAGTATTGCGATTTGCGCCCCAGGACCGACCGATGGCGCGTCAACCCACTTGATTTCGGAGGCCTTGACGGAAATAAAACCAGTTCCCTTGGCGGGAGCATCCGCGCTGATGACGGTCGATGAAACGCCACTCATCCCCACCGCCGCCGCAACCACAACCCAGTTAAGTGCATGCATTCTAGTCTCCAATGATTAACTTTGAACAAGCCGGGCACCCCCCAGAGGATTGGCGCCCGGAAACCTTGTTGATTGCTGCTACTTCATTGCCATGAAATTGGCGCCGCGCACTTCGTACTTGCGCGCCACCCGCTCCTTGGTCGTTCCCGAAAAACTGTCAAAGAAATGACATGCACGCGCATTGCGGAATCCAGCTTGCTGAAGCGCTTCGATCATCTCTGCAACCTGCAGAGCACCGGCAATTCACCCAGTCCAGAGGTCGATGTCGTTGCGTGCGTTCTCGGACAGTTCCACCCCCACCGTAATGTCGGCGAACTGCAACCTGCCGCCTGGTTTCACCACGCGATAGAGTTCGGCAAATAGCGCCTCCTTGTCGGGGGTGAGATTGAAGACGCCATTGGAGATCACAATGTCGACGCTCTCCGGGTCGATCGGCAAACGATTGATGTCCGCTTTCTCGAACCGCACATGGCCAAGTCCGGCTTCGTTCGCGCCCGCCCGCGCGCGCTCGAGCATCGCATCGGTCATATCGATGCCAACGACCATTCCTTTCGGGCCGACGCGCCTGCCGGCGAGCAGGCAGTCCATTCCCGCTCCGGAACCGATATCCACGACGGCTGCGCCCGGCGGCAGGCTGTCCATCAAGAACGGGTTGCCGACACCTGCAAACGGTGCCGTAGCCACCTGCGGCAGAGATTTGAGTTCGATCAGGTCGTATCCCAGAAGACGCCCGGCATATTCAGGGCCGCGATGAAAATGGAAATTTCCGCCCGGATCGTGCGCCACCGACGCGTAGGTCTGGCGGATTTCCTGATTGAGCCTGGCGACATCGAACCCTACTGGACATGCAATAGCCATGACGCTTCTCCGTGTATAGATTCCAAACGTAATTCCTGCCCCATCGGCTGATCATCACCGAAGCGGGGAGAACTTTTCTGCATCGCATCGGGTTTTCCGGGTGGTTCAAGCCAGAAGCTTGGCGCCGGCGCCGAGGAAGGCCATCGTGCGGGGCGCGCCTGCGATCTCCGCGCCCGCGACCAAGTCGCCCGCGGTGATGCCCTTCGCCTTCGCGCAGGCCGGGCACAGCCAGATCTTTCCGCCGTTGGCCAGAAACGCCGCCATCAGGTCGCGCAGCGGCTCGTAGCCTTCGGCGACGAGCGTGTCGACACCGCCTTTGACACACAGCGCGGCGGCGTCCGAGGTCATGAACATCGCCGTTTCGGCGCTCTTCGACGCAGTCACGGCGAGTACAGAGGCAATGGTGGCGCGCTCGGCGTGCTTCGCGCCTTCCTGGCAGTTGATCAGATATTTCTGTTCGTGGGGCTGAGGCGCGGTCATGGTGTTTCTCCGGTAAGATGCTGAGGTACCGATTCGGTACGTTTGCATCCTAGGCGCCGGGCCCCGCAATGGCTTGGAGACCTGCGGGTCATGTTCTGGAGAAATTCTGAATAATCCCGGTATTTCGCGCCATCATGACTTCCGTTTCACGCCATTGTGACCGCGCTTTCAGCGAAAATGGACCGATTGAGGTAGACTAAAATTCTAACCATGCAGCATCCCCGCATCGGCCACGATCACACGAAACGACCGGTTACTTTCCCGAAATACGCAGAAATTTAGGAGCTTGGCGGAATCTTAGGCTCGCGAGCGGCCCTAAACCCCTGAGAGGCCCATGCGCTACCAGTTCGATGAATTCACACTCGATACCGAGCGCTTCGAATTGACGCGGGCCGGGGCGGCGTTGCGCGCCGAACCCCAGGTCATCGAACTGCTGGCGCTGCTGGTGGAACAGCGCGAGCGCATGGTCACCAAGGAAGAGATCAACGACAAGGTGTGGCGCGGGCGCGTGGTGTCGGACGCGGCGCTCAGCAGCCGCATCAAGATGTTGCGCCAATTGCTCGACGACGACGGCCAGGCGCAACGCTACATCCGCACCATCCACAAGCGCGGGTTTCGTTTCGTCGGCGAACTCAGGCCGATCGACACCGCCGCGACGCCTGCTCCACCTGCCGGCGAACCCGCCGCCGGCGGCGTCCTGCCCAGCAACGTGTCGTCTGGCGCTGCCGACGCGACGACGGCGCGCTCGGCCGTGGCCGTGCTGCCGCTGACCAACCTGTCGCACGACGCGGCTCAGGGGTACTTCTCCGACGGCGTGACGACCGACATCATCGCCCGGCTGTCCAAGCACCGCTGGCTGGATGTGGTGGCCCGCAACACGAGCTTCGGCTACAAGGACAAGTGCGTCGATGTGCGCGACCTCAGGGCCGCCCTGGCGGTCGACTACGTGGTCGAGGGAACGGTCCAGCGTGCCGGCGATCGTGTTCGTGTCAGCGTGCAGTTGGTCGATACGCGCAGCGGGCACAGCAAATGGAGCGCGCGCTACGACCGGCGGATGTCCGACCTCTTCGACCTCCAGGACGAGATCACCGAACTCATCGTCGCCCAACTCGAACCGGAGATCGGGTTTGCCGAACGCAACCGCGTGGTCCATGCGCGACCCGCCACCCTGCAGGCCTGGGACTGCTACCACATGGGCACGTTTCACTTCTTCAAGTTCACCGCTGCTGACAACCGCGAGGCGCAGCGCCTGCTGCTGCAATGCCAGCAGCTCGACCCATGCCTGGGCGACGCGTACGCCTGGTGGGCCTACGCCGCGATCCTGGGCATGGTGTATTGGGACACGCCGGCGACGCAAGTGAATCTGGACAAGGCGCTGGGCGCCAGCGACAAGGCCTTGTCGCTGGACCCGCAGAACGCGACCTTCCTGGCCTTGCGCGCGCGCGTGCGGCTGGCACGGCGCGAGTACACCATGGCCATCACCGACAACGAGCAGGCACTGCGGCTGAACCCGACCTTCGCTGCCGCGTATTGCGGCCTTGCCGACTCGCTTGCCTACGAAATGCGCTACGACGAAGCGGTCGAGTACTTTCTCAGAGCCATCCATATGAGCCCGAACGACCCGCAACTCTGGGCCTTCCTCAGCTACGGCGCACTGGCAATGATCTTCAAAGGCGACTTCACGACCGCGTTGGAATGGGCCGACCGGGCCAGCAGCATCCCGAATTGCCTGTACTGGACAGCCTCGCACAAGGCCGTGGCGCTGGCCTTGCTGGGCCGCGACGACGAAGCTCGGCACACCGTGGCGATGCTGCTGCACGAAATGCCTGAGTTCACCTGCGCGTTCGTGCGCGAGAAGCTGTTCTATCTGAAAGAGCAGCAGCAGATCGACATCTACCTCGGCGGGTTACGCCGCGCCGGCGTACCCGCCGGATAATGGCGTCCCGAGTGCAATAGCATCGCTTAGGAGCACGCCCTGGCTGTCAATTCTTGATGAAGCAGCTCGAATCCGAAATACGTACTCTCACGAAACGGCGAGCGTCACAACGGGTCGGTATTTCGCCTTGGATTTCTCGAATCCGGCCACGCGCAGCAAAATTTCTGAATTTCTAGACGGTGTGGGCTGGCGGGCCGCTTCACTGCCAGCACCGGTCACTCGCGCAAAACTTCAATCTTCGTCACAGAAATCGACAGCAGACGTTCCATCGTGCCGCGGTTTTGGTCGATGACCGCCTGCAACTGGCCGTCCACTGCCCGATAAGATCGTCCCCCAGTTTTCCGGTCACCGGCCGTTCGCGTTGTCCGTGCCTGGATCGCTCTGTAGCGGCCGTTTGTTAGCCGCTCGGCGCTGCCTATGATCGCAGTTTGGCACTTGGCAAACCCCAAAGAAAGCGTATCAGATGCAGCCGAAGCAACAGCACCGCCGGCACTTGCATCGAATCAGCGGGGCACGAATTAACCCGGTCATAAGGGATGAGCTAGCTGATTGGCAAGCGGGCATTGGACTCTTCAAACAGCCGCATGTTCTTCTCGATGTCGTAGGTGCCCTCTTTCAACGTCTCTGGATTCCATTCGCTACGGTGGACGGTGAAGAACGGACCCAGGTACACATGTATGGCGCCCGTCAGGCGCAGGATGGGGTTCGTCACGGAATGGATTGCGTCGGGCCCCAAGGCTTCCACGTCCTTAGCTCTGAGGGAACGGGCGCCGGCCGCTTTGATCAGGCCTTGCTGGTCGCCGGTGCGGCGCCAGAAGATGTTGTCTTCCGCTCCAGTGTAAACGCCGATGATTGCCGCCATCTTATGATTGTGCGGCATGATGGTCATGTGCGGGCCCCAGATGACGTTGATAATCGTCAGGTCGTCAGCGACATGTATCTTCTGAACTGTTGCTCTTATAGGCTCACCTAGACCCGCCAGCACCTCGGCCGGTTTCGACACCGTACGTTCGAGAATTTCGCGAATCGCACCTGAGGCATCCGTTTCATGTAGTGCGCCCTGGCACTGCTCAACAAACCGCGGAACGTCGAACATGCTCGTGACCCCCGAGAATAGACTTCAAAGCGCAATTCCCAGCAACCCGCAAACTATTCCGAGACGGGTGCACAGTCAAGCGCGTGAATCCTCGCCAAGCCCTGCCGTTTCTCCAAGAACCTACCCAACAAAATATTCCGCAGTTTCTGGTCTGCTCCATTGGCTGCGTGGAACTTTGCCGATCGAACGGCCGGTATTTGGCAGGCATTTCCGCATCTCTTCCGACCGGAGTTGGCCGATTTCGAACGGTGAGGGTTGCTTTCGGAAACGCCTGGTTCTCGGCCACAGCCGCCGTTGAACTGGCCGTCCATGTCGGGCGGCAATGCTTCGGTTACCTGCCCTTCGATCTCTGATGCCCTTGAATGGCAGCTTCCAAATCCAGCGAACTCACACTTTCGACCCCTATGCATAGATGTCAACTAGGGATAGTAGCGCCGCGCACGGCTCGAATCGCCGAGTGCAGGGCGACGCGGACGGGGGCGAGGTTCTATACATAGTTATAGGGCTTGCAAGAAGTTCAAGAGCTCGTCCCTTGCCTGGAATCGCTTAAGCTTTACGTCGGGCGCATCGAGTCGCGCAAGCGCCTTCTCCTTCATTTCGAGGTTGGCCTCGACGTACCGGTGTGTCGTGTTTGTGCTCTCGTGGCCGAGCCACAACGCGATGACATTGAAGGGCACACCACTTTGCAGCAGGTGCATTGCGGTCGAGTGCCGAAGCGTATGAGGCGATACGCGTTTGCGCTTCAGGCTCGGCAGTTGCGTCGCAGCTTTGTCCACCGCGAGCGCCAGGCGCTGCGCGACATTGCATCGAGTCATCGCCTGGCCTGAGCGATTGGGAAGAAGTGGCGCCTGGCCACGAAGTGTAGGATTCGTCCGCAGCCACGCCCGTATTTCGGCCACGGTCGATTTCCATAATGGCACGGAACGCTCCTTGCGGCCTTTACCGTGAAGATGCACACAGGCGGCTGCATCCAGCACGACGTCGGCCACGCACACGCCGACGATCTCCGAGACACGAGCCCCCGTGTTGTAGAGCAAGTGCAGTAACAGATGATCGCGCTGCGATGTCCAGTCTTCGCCGGGCTGCCCCAGTACTGCGAGCATCTCGGCACGCGTGAGGTGACCAAGCATGGGGCGCTCGAAGCGCTTCATGGGCACCGCCATCGCGCGCTCTACGGTGTGCAGAGATTGCACGTCGCGCCGACCCGCGAACTTCAGGAAGGCTCGTAACGCCGTTAGGCGTAGGTTGCGGCTGCGAACCGAGTTGTGGCGCTCGTGCTCTAGGTGCCCCAAGAAGCCAAGAATCAGCTCCGGCGTCATATCCGTGAGCCGCATGGATGCCGGTGGTTTGCTCAGTCGTTGGCTGGCATAGCCCAAGAACATGGTCATCGCATCTCGGTAGCAGGCCACCGTTCGTGGACTGACCGCACGTTGTGCGACCAAATACTCGGTGAAGAACTGTTGGACCAGCGATGGAAAGCTGTGTGGTTCGCGTCGGGACTCACGCATGGCTTACCTCCGGCATGCACGACTCGAAACGCTTCGCGGCAACCGCCATCAATTCGGGCACCGCTTGCAGATACCAATAGGTATTGGTCACCATCGAGTGCCCAACGTAGGTCGATAACGACAGCATCGCTTGGTCCACATCGACCCCCTGCTGCTGCCACAGCAGGATGCGGCGAACAACGAAGGTGTGACGAAGATCGTGGACGCGCGGTGCGTGATGCCTGCCTCGGTTTACCCACCCGAGTTCGGTACGTATCTGGACGAAGGTTCGATCCACCTGGTGTCCGCTCAGTGGTTTGCCGAAGCGCCGACCGCGTGTGCCGATGAAGAACGGCGCCTCGTCTTCGCGCGATACTCCAGCCATATCACGTACCCACCGGTACTGTGCAAGCGCCTGGGCGGTACTTGGATGTAAGGGCACCTGACGCGACTTGGCGAACTTCGTGCGACGGATCGTCAATAGGGCACGCTTGAGATCCACGTCGCCGACGTTTAGGGACAACGCCTCGGACAGGCGAAGTCCGGTGCTGGCGAGTAACCCGAACAAGGACTCGTAGACCAGGCCACGCAGACCGGGATGGGCGCCAAGACGGCGCGCGGCGCCGAGCAACTGGCTGATCTCGTCCTCGCTATAGATGTGCGGCGCCAGACGCTCTGGCAAACGGCCAAAGATTGTGTCGTCGGGCACTTCGGTGTTCGGCTCAAATTGCTGAAGCCATCGTGTGAAGGAGCGCAGACTCTTGAGCCGTCGCGCCCAGGTCCTCGGATCCGTGCTGCCGTGGCTATCCTGGCGAGCCCATTCGGCCATGACCTCCAGGGTTAAGGGTCCGCGATGACGCATGCGACGCACGTGCTCGGCCAGACTGCGTAAGCAGTACGCCGGTGAATGAAGCTCAAAGCCAAGCTGACGCCGCTCCGAGAGATAGCGCTCGACGAGGACGGGTATGCTGATGGTCATGATTGCCTCCGAGCCGTCATCGATGTTCCCGGCCACGGTAGAGCCACATCGGCGAGACGCCGGCCATCGAGCTTGGCGTAGATGAGGGTGGTGTTTAGCGAGCGGTGGCGCAGCACATCGGCCACCTCTTTGAGCGAGGAACCTCCGGCCAGTAGGCGAGTCGCCATCGTATGCCGTAACAAATGTGATCGGGTGTATGGCAGACCCGCTCGGGCGTAGGCCTGGCGGATGGTTTTGCGTACGAGATCTGGACCGATGGGCTGCTCGCGCGGCGTAAAGTGCCTTGCGAACACCATCCGGTGCTTCGTTTTGGGCCGCTCCTCGCGCAAGTACGCAGCAATCGCCTGACCTGTGGTCAGAGGTAAGGGCATCACATCTTCGCGCCGGCCCTTTGTGCGCCGAAGCGCGACCGTGCCGTGTTTCCAGTCGATATCGTCCAGGCACAGGCGGGCGACTTCACTACTGCGCAGGCCCAGATCAAGCGCGCAACGCACGATGGCATCGGCGCGTCGCATCGACCGACCCGTCTGGCCGAGTGCGCCGACGAGCTGTGCAACTTCTTCGGGCTGCAGCGATTTGGGCAGCGAAGCCTGCTGCCAATTTGCTGGATATGAGACAGCGCCGACGAGTGCGTGAGTACGATCGCCAAGTGTCGCCCGCCAGCGAAAGTAACCGCGCAGAGACGATACCACTGCACCTAAACCCGATGGCGTCTTGTAATTCTTGGCCTGATGAGCAAAAAAGTTCCGCACGCGTTCGGGTGTGATCCGTTCGAACCGAATCGCTCCACTACCGAACTGCTTGCGCAGCACCGCCCCGACAATGCGAAGTGCGCCCTTGCGCGTTCTTGGCGCCAGACCGCGAACCTGCATCATGTACTCGTCATACCTACGCAGCTCCAATCCGACCGCGGTCTCGTCTTCAGGCTTAGGCGCGATAACACCGATTTGCCTGAGCACCGCCAGGAGGTGGCCTAGTGCCGCACGCGCGAGCGCTGGGTGGCTTGCACCGCACGCACACGTGCAACGTGGGAGATGCCGTTGAACAAACTCGACGACGAGTTCGTCATCGATGTCACGCAAGCGCTTACCGCACTGCTTTAACCATGACGTGAAGTGTGTCACCGCAGCTTCGCAACCGCGCACGTAGCCCGTGGCATTGCCGCGACCCAGAAGGTAGCTGCGGTACGCTCGTACATGCCGATCTAATGTGGCACGCCCGCGGGCGCGGACGTCATGTTCGCATTTAGAAGTACGCCTTGTGCTCATGATGATCTCCAGGTTGTGGAGATCCCAGTGCACTCCCGCACGAAAACTATGTAAAGTTGATCAACCCACGATCATGCCGATAACCGTTCAAACAGTCGCGGACCGAGCAACGCCTTGCCCGAACTACGCCTAGTTGATATCTATGCATAGGGGTCGTCAGGAGCCATCCAGGTTTTCCGGCTCCGGTCGTTCGTTTTCCGAGGTTGCTGCCATTCGAACGTCCGGTAAGTGACTGTGCGGACCGACGTCACGAGCAGTGGCCTATGCTGATCACAGGTATCCCGGTGCACCGCTTCGCTGAGTTCCTGGCGATTCACGTTGGATCAACCAAATCCCGGCCGCGGCGATCCCTATTCGCATCACGGCACTGAACTGCACTCGGTCAGGGGGGTGGTTTTCATACCCCCCGATCAACACTGCAACAGTGCAACACTTGCCCCGATGGCAGTAGGGGGATTTCCTCGGGCAGCGGATCGCCGAGCGTGAGGCGCGCGGGTCGTCCCTTGCGTTCTTCTAAGTTCCGAAGGAATCCGCGCTGTACCGATTGAGCCACGCGACGTGAGACCGCACTCTTGTCGAGTTGCATCGAGCGCGAAAGTTCGGCGATGCTCACTTCCTGGCTGCCCTTGGAAATGAGCACCCCGATAGCCCCGACGGTCTCCCGAATTGCGGGCGAGACGCTGACTTCAATGCCTTCTGCAAGAATGTCGGCCACAAGCTCGCGCACGCTCTCGTAGTCCACGAGCGTAGCGATGATCTGTCCATCGTCGTCCCGCGCGCGCGTGACCTGGTGGAGAATCGCGTGGGCGCGGATTAGGCCCAGGAGCTGGCCGAAATCGCGTCGCAGCCGAACTGCCAGCGGCGCAATGCGCTCGGCTAACGCCTGCGCAAACGGGATCACGACGCGCTGCTCAGCTTGAGCAAGCCACCGCTGTAGGGCGATCAACGCCGAGGGCTCGAAGCTTGTGCTCCCCGGGCGCGCAATCGCCTGCATCACCGCGCGTGTCTGTGCGGGGGTGTCGCTCACGTGCAGCGAGAGCAGACGTGTCTCATTCTCCGGGTGCAATCGCACCGCGGTTGTGGTCACCAGCAGCCCGGTCGGACCGCTCTTCTCGATTCGCCGTGGCCGCAAGCCGTGGTGGGTCTTCTCGACGACTTCGTAGACGAGCCGCCCCTCGGAGAGGAGCGAACGGATCAGGTAGCTTGCGAACTCTCCGGCCATGCCCGCAGCTTCGTAGATCACGAGAAATCGGTGTTCGAGCTCGGACTCGGTGTAGGCGAGCGCGCGCGCGCTGAGCGCGGTGACACAGTGTACCGCCTCGGGCGGAAAGAAGCGCAGTACCGTTTCTACGGTAAAGCTCTTGCCGCCCGAGCTTGGGCCTTTGACCGCGACCGATACCGGCCGCG
>Ga0326597_10014836_pt1 | contig 10201 bp, 8 predicted proteins | sample RVTome_12_FD_203789 | JGI IMG/M metagenome (GOLD analysis project Ga0326597, IMG submission 203789) | Soil microbial communities from uranium-contaminated site in the Upper Colorado River Basin, Wyoming, United States - RVT100D185 | ecosystem: Environmental > Terrestrial > Soil > Contaminated >...
AAGACAATCGGTCCTTCATCGCGCGGCTGCGTGAGAGAGTTCCCCCACTTCCTCCGGGCTCCACACTGTACGTCGTCAATCCGCCGTTGAACCTTGCGATATTCAATGGCGTGTGGCTGGAGCCCGCTGTGGAACTGTACTACGGCGACGTGACTGTGCACCATGTCTCAGCCGAGCAGGCTGCTGCGATTCGAGAGGCCGACCCAGCGGCGCAGATCTTCGACAACCGTCCATGAAGTCACGCCGGAACCGGACTGCGTGGCAAGGGAGTGGGCGGCGGCGGCTCGTGGTGAAGAGGCAGGTGCGGCCGGCTGCTGGCAGCCGAGTCGAATCCATCGGAGGTCGAGGGCGTTGACCCGAGCGATTTCCGTGACGCCGACCGAGGCTCAGCGTGAAGGGAGATCGTGGGACTGGTTTCGAGTCCTCTCGTCGCCCTGGGTGCTGCCGATCCTGCTGGTCATTACGTTCGCTGTCTTCGCGCCGACGCTGAACACGTGGTTCCTGGCAGATGATTTCTGGCTACTCCGTTCATCGCAGACCACGCCGATCGGGAAGTTCTTTGTCCAGGCTTTTGACTACCGTGACCTGAGGCCCGTGCCACAGTTTGGCTACTACCGGCCCCTGTACGTCATCTCGTTCCGTTTGTCTTACGCAGCCTTCGGCCAGCATGCCATGGCTTATCACGCACTCAACCTCGCGCTTCACTTGGGATCGGTCGTCTTGGTGTGGATGATCGCCAGGCGGCTGCTTCACTCCGGCTTCGGTGCAAACGCGGCCGCTGCAATCTTCGCGTTGCATCCGGCGTACACCGAGAGCGTGGTATGGATTGCGCGGGGCAACACCCTAATGGTGACGTTTGTGTATCTGCTCACCATGCTGGCGTTCATGAACTACGTGGACGGTGGAAGACGACGGCATGTCTACTATATCGCCTCGGTCCTGGGATACGCAGCAGCCGTGCTCTATCACACGACGGCGCTGAGCCTCGCCGCGGTGCTGCCCGGCTACGTCTTTCTCGTGGCGAGAAAGCCATCGGAGGTGTTGCGCCCGCGCTGGTGGCTAGGGTTTGTGCCGTTCGTCGCCATCAGCATCGTGATGCTGATCATCCGGCAACGCGCTGAGGTCGAGGCCGTCCTAAGCGCGTTCAAAGTAGGCTCGCACCAGTACGCCGGATACGGAGAGTACCTTGGACTCGCGCTCTTCCCCGTCTTTCCCGATGACTGGTTCCGCCTCCACCTGTCCGATGTCACCTTCGTGTCCAACCTTCGGCTGGCAGCGTCTCTGGCAATGATCGGAGCGGCGCTGGTGGTGCTGGACCGGAGGGAGTGGCCATACCGCGGGGTGTTTGCAGTATGGTGGCTGTACGTAGCGCTCTTTCCCAACACCACGTCGGTCCTGGGTGTGGCGCCGGCGCTGTTGTACCTTCCAGGCGCATGCCTCGGGATCTTCTTTGTCCTCGCCATGAGGCGGATCAACGAAATGCTGCCGGCGCAGTTCGTTCGGCGTGCATCGAACGTTGCTCCGCTGGCGCTGACGGCACTCCTGGTGTTGGCTGTTTCTCTCAGTCTGATTCACGAACGGCCTGGGGCACACGCCATGCAGGCGAACCGGTCCTTCATCGCCCGGCTTCGTGAAACGGTGCCGCGGTTGGCTCCAGGCTCCACGCTATACATCGTCAATCCGCCACAAAACCTGACTGTCTTCAACATAGAGGCCACGCTGGATGCCAGCGTCGAGCTCTACTACGGTGACGTCATCGTACGCAATATCTCAGCCGAGCAGGCTGCGACGATCCGGGCGGCCGACCCAGGCGCGCTGATTTTCGAAAACCGTCCATGAAGTCGCGCTGATGGCTCGTTAGCTGGGCTGCGCCGGCCGCCCGTAAGGGACGAAGCGCTTCAGCTTAAGGAATTGCTTTTCGAAGAGATGCCAGCTAAGCCATGCCGCCGTGACGGAGATCACCGTGCAGGCGAGACTGACGAGGATGTTCATCGGGATCTGCGATCCGAACACTGTGTGCACCTGGCCCCTGCGGCCAAGTTCCACAGCAAACTCAAATGCGATCAGCAAGTGGAACACGTAGATTGCGTAGGAATAGCGGCCCAAGAAGGTGAGTGAAGGGTGTGCGAAGATGCGATGGAACATCTCTCCCGGCTCGGAAGTGACGGCGAAGAGCAGCAGGGCGGCATAGAACAGCGCCAGCGCCGAGAATCCGATGGTCTGGACGTCGCGATCGAACCCCGAGAGCCCGTTATGAGTGATGAATAGTGTCGCGAGTACCGCGAACGCGCCCCCCGCCGCGAAAGACGCGCCCGGCCGGAAGCGCGCGACTCCCTCGCGGCCGCGTACCGCGAGGGCCAGCAGCGCGCCGAACGCAAGCGTATCGACGCGCGCAGGCAGGAGAACATTCGCGGCATTGAAATTCGCAAATGATGCGCCGGCCGGCTCGAGGAGGAAGACGCGCACGGCGAGCGCCCCGACGACGAGCGCGGCGCACACATTGATCAGAGCTCGGCGGCTCAGGAGCAGCACAACCAGGGGCCACAGCAAATAGAATTGCTCTTCGATGGCGAGCGACCAGAACTGGCCATAGCCGAGAGGGAGATCCGGATGGACCTGGTTCAGCGAAGACCCGAAGTTCACCGTGTACGTCCAGTACCAAACCTGAGTGTTGCGCAGCTGGTCGACCCCCGCGGGACCGGCTAGGCGGCCGAAGTTCGGCAAGATGAGGAGCGAAAACGCAAGGAACCCGTAATACAGGGGGAAGATGCGGAGGAAGCGGCGCGCGTAGAAGTTGCGGAAGTAAGCATTGGAGCGCTTTGCGTCGTAGAGGATCCCGGTGATAAGGAACCCCGAGAGAACGAAGAAGAGATCGACGCCTGACCAGCCGACGCCAAAGACCCGCGCCGCCCAACGGTCGATAGCGAGCGTCGGGCTGCGGCCGGCGAAACCGAACGCAACACCCCAAAAGTGGAGCTGCATCACGAGCAGGACTGCGAGGCCGCGCAGGCCATCCAGCGTGGGGAGCCGCGTGATGTCGCCCGCGATCTCGTTTCGTCGTGCGGGTTCTGGTTCGCTCCTGGCTTCGTTCATCTAAGCGACGGCCGGAAGCCGCACCATGCGTCCTGCCGGAGCAGCCGTGTCGGCGCGCCTCGTCTCCTTTCGCCCGGGGGCGTGGAATATAGTAGCGCAGACCGACGTGGTGTGTGGTGTTCTTGTCTCACTTGGGCACATAGCGGTGAAAGCGCCGTTGCAGTGATCGCTGGGCGTGTTGGGCTAATTCGGCCAAGATGAACGCTCCTTTGGCGGGGAGCCACTAATATAACGCAGTCTCCGGGCGGGATGCTACGGTGGCAGAGGAACGCGTCGCCAACCCAAGGGACGGTTGGCCAGCTATGACCAACGTGACGCTGTACGATGAGCGTCGTCTATTGGCGGAGGTCGCCGGAAACGACCATGTTAGAGCCACCGTGTTGATATCGGCTGCTATGGAGGCGACGCGGCCTTACTTGGCCGATAGCGGAATACGAGGTCGCCGGGGTGCAATTGAGGGAGATCTCCTTCGCTAGTAGGGATGACGTCAACGTCGTTGTAGTAGAGTCCGATCATGGCTTGCGGATAGATTGGAATAAAGGGGAAGGTGAATGGGGGAGCATCGAGCAAGAAGAGGCGCGTTCCAGGTTGGATATCTGGGTAGGTCCGACGCAACTCGACGATCAAACTGCGTGATTGTCGAGCGGCCGTCCCGACCTGGTTCTGGTACAGAACGATGCGCCAGCCCACTAGCGAGAGGATGGCGACGCAACCGGCGACGAGCGCGGCTTGGCCCGCCTTCCCCGCCGACCGCTCCAGCGCCTCGACCGCTGGAGCGAGGAGGAGCGCCAGAGCCAATGCCAGGGCCGGCCCGGCTACGTATAGCTTCCGCCCAAAGACGTCGCCACCAAACGGGACTGCTACGGTGGACAGCGGCACCAGCGCGGCGAGAAGCCAGACCGCGGCGAGTGCGGCCGTGCGCCGACCTCGCGCTACGCCCACGTAGAGAAGAAGACCCATCACCACCACCATGCCAGCCGCCGCAGCGTCCGCCCCCCGCGACGTGAGTGCAAGTTGTTGGGTGGACGAGTTCGGATAAATGCACAGGGCGAGATACCCGAGGTACACTCGAATCATGTGGTGCGTTATCTGAAAGTTCTGCGCTTGCGGCAAGAAATCCTGGCTCACCATCCATCTGTGGATGGCGAGGTAACCGGCGGCCACCAGAAGGAACGGGCCCAAGTCCAACCAGCGACGCCACGACAACGCTTCCCGCCAGTCCTTCATGTCGAACAGCAGTCGACACGCCATCAGGGCGACGATGATAGTCCCTGCCTCGGGATGGAACAGCAGCGACGCGGCATAGCTCCCCACAGACGCCCAGTACCAGTAGCGGTGTCTTCCGGCCTCCTCCGACTTTAGGAAGCACCAGAAGGAAATCAGGCCGGCCGCGGTTGCCATGAGCGCGTTGTTGTTAGAGATCCAGGCGACGGCGGGTGTATAGGCCGGATGCAGAGCAAAGAGTGCAGCGGCCAGATTAGCCACCAACGATTGCTTCGTCAGACGAGCGGTGATCAGCCAGATGAGGCAGGTATTCAGCAGATGAATGGCCAGGCTCCACACGTGGTATCCGGCGGCGTGCAGACCCAAAACCTGATACAGAGCAAGGAAGGTCGACGAGTGTAACGGTCGATAGAAGCGGAGCTCTGGAAGCGGCGGAGCGTGTCGAACGTCGAACGCGTCCTTCACATACCCGGCCGAATTCGAGTGCTGGAATGCGTTCAAGAACAGGAAGTCATCAGTCTGGAACCACTCGAACACCATGGGGAGATACAGGCCCCCGGCGATGACGAGTACCAGGAGCAACCCTAGGTACGGCTTCAGATGACGAGCGCAGAGGCGGAGTGAGAAGTCTGGAGTTGCCGAAGGGCTCGTCTTGTCAGGCACGCAAGCTCCGATGTGAAGCGGGAGGCAGCGCGTTATCTGTCACCAGCCTGCGATGGTGCGGCTGCGGGGCTTAGTGCGATCGATTCCTCGGGCGCTTAACGTTGGCTCGCTGGCCGCCGTGAGAAGAAGTAGTTGAACCCGTCGTTGACTGGAGGACTCTTGAGACCGGGAAGACCCCTTCAAAATGGGTAACGCAATCACGGTGTTGTTGTAACAATCTCCGAATGCGGGAGTTCGAGTATGTAGCAGGGTACGTCAGTATATGAACCTGCGATCAAAGTGGTCAAGGATAGGATATGGCCGGAAGGCGCATTAGAGCCACCGTCTCTCCGGGGCGCGGCCCTGCGCCCACCACGGCGTGTTTCTACGTCCCGCTGAGGAGATGGTTGACCCGGCTCGTGAGTCAGTTGACAGGTCTTATGGGCCCATGCTAAGCTTACGCTTCGCCTCGCAGCGCGCGTGGTTGCGAGTCGCGTTTTGCCCCGCCAGGACTAAGCGATAGATGAGAGAGCGTTTCCTAACACGCAGGGTGTTTGGGAAGATCTGGCGTCTCTACCGGAGGCCAGCGTGGTGGGCGTTGGACAAATACCGGCGGCTTTGCGACTTCCTGCGCCTGCCAGACTACCGCGGCATGCGCCTCACGCCCAAGCGTCTGTTCAATCTCTATCTCGTGCGCTTTCAAAAGAGCCGGGGCCATGTGAAGCTCTACGGCTCTCCCATCGTGCTGACCATGGAATCGACCAACGCGTGCAACCTGCGCTGTCCGTACTGCTTTACAGGCGCCGGGGAGATAGGCCGCGAGAAGGCGATGCTTCGTCTGCCGCTCTATCAGAAGGCGCTCGAGGAGATGGGCAGCCGGCTGCTACTGGTAGAGTTCTACAACTGGGGCGAGCCGCTGCTCAACAAGAGTATCTACGACATGGTCCGCATGGCGAGTGACCGTGGCATCTCGACGATCATCAGCACGAATTTCAGCTTCCCCTTCGACCAGGAGCGCGCCGAGAAGCTCGTGGCGTCCCAGCTCGGCGTGCTCGGCGTGTCGCTCGACGGGGCGTGGCAGGAGAGTTACGAGCAATACCGGGTCCGCGGTGACCTTGGGACCGTCCTTCGCAACGTCCGCATGGTGAACGACGCCAAGCAAAAGCTAGGCTCCAAGAATCCGCACATGATCTGGGAGTACCACATCTTCCCGCACAACAAGACGAAGGAAGAGATCGAAACGGCGCGGCAGAAGGCCGAGGAACTGGGCATGGAGTTCGCGCTTTCGAAGGGCTGGGTTGCCGGCGAAGACTGGGACAAGACCGATGAGTTCCGTGAGCTGTTCCCCGCCCACCTCCCGGCGCGGACTCCGGCGCACTGCTACTTTCTGTGGCAGCAGGCGGTGATCAACAGCGAGGGTGGCGTCGCGCCGTGCTGCGGTGCGTACTATAAGGAGGACGACTTCGGCCACTTCGGCGATGGTATGTCCGTGCCGCTATCAGAGCTGGCATCAGCGAGCTTCCGGGAGATCTGGAACAACGAGCGGTTCCGCGCGGCACGGGCACTCTTCCAGGACCGGACGAAGGCTTCGGCGATGGCGAAATCGCTTATTTGCTACGACTGTCCCGTTACAGCGCTTTATGAACGATACAGGCAGCATCGCGCGCAAGGGCTTCCGCAAGACACGTTTGAGACCGGCTGGGGACCCAACGATGGGTTCAACTACTTCTTTGGTCGCAAGCCCGCCCGTGCGCAACGTAGCGAGAATGGCGTTGCGCCGGCCGAAGTCATCGAGTTAACGCCCACGGCCGACCGCTAGCGACCGTTGTTGGACCGAGCCCCCAACGCTAACCACACCACCCTTCGACACTCACCGGTGGATCAGCTCTCGTTCGTGTGCGCTCTGCAGGATGGTCTCCGGCCAGCACATCACGAGAAACAACGTCAAGACCTTCGCTGCAATGTCCGCCGGGATCTCTGTACGGATGTCCGTCCGAGATCGGACGAGGAATGGACTAGGCGGAGTTCTGCGAGGCGGGCAAGAGAGTCTCCTAGACGAGATTCTCCAGGGCACTCATCGGGAATCATGTATCAAGTCTGCTGAAACGGTTCGCGACAAGGCGTCCAGGAAGCGATCATAGGTGACCGGCGCGGGAAATCGCAGTGCTTCGTATAAGCTGACCGGCTCATCCAGGAAGTCAGGGAATCGAACGACCGAATGGGGCAGCCTGTGTTCATGGATCGCCATCATGCAGAGACCGAGCCCATAGACAAATGAGTTCTTCGCGCCAGATCTGGAGCTGAAGAAGAGCTGGCCCGCCGCGAATCGGCTTTCTACCATGGCGTCAAAGTTTCTAACGCAGACGAGAACGTGATCGATCTGCGCACCGGAAGCAGCCCACACGGCAAGCGTCCAACAGAAGTATGGATCCTTTACCACCTGGAAACGGCGTGCCATCTCCGCCAATGCCGCTCTGCGCGCTTCAACGACTTCTTGGAAGTCTTCCCACGAGATGAGTTCTAATGGGTCTGCCCTTCGGCCCAAGCAACGCTCGGCTAATCGCGCCGCCTTCCGCCCAAGCCACCAATTGAACTTGCTCCGCGGCGGATCGGTTGGATCATGTATCTCGCGGCGTAGCATTTCGTTCCCGTACGAATCAGCAAGGACGGTGATCCTGAGGTCACGGATGATAGCGGCATTAGCTCGGACGATGTCATGATCCTCGTAGCCAGCGTTGTACTCAGGGATCCAGTAGCCCCCTGGATCGAATCCTAACTCGCGATAGAGCTGTGCAATAAGCGATGTCCCGCTTCTGCCAGGTCCAGTAATCACGATCATGGCACGTTTACACCATGAGTTCGGGAGGGATTGGAATGGTTCTCACGCGATCGCACGCTGCCGCAGGATACGGCATGTTAATCCTTCAGCGCTCGTAGGACGAGCACAGCTTCTTCGATCCCGATCAGTGGTCCCCAGAAGCGTTCGCAGAGATACTGCGACTTACGGCTGCGATTCGCCATGATATGAACGGCCTGATTGAGGACACGCCGGGTGAACGAAAAATAGCTGTCTGGGTTGTGGATTGAGAAGTTCAACCTCGCCTTTTCAATGCGGAAGCGCGCCGGAGAATAATAGGAAAACGCCGCTCCATCAAAGTACGTGTCGTCGAGGTACGCGAACGTAGCGATGAAGAGCCCGCGCTTGTGCGTTGGGTCCTTCCATGTGACGAACGGGCTGCTTCCGTGAGGCACCTTCACATAGACCAGCGCGTCGTGCTTGCAGACACGCCAGACCTCCCCCATAAAGCCCAGGAAGTCGTCCAGGTGCTCCAACAGGTGGTAGGCGTACATCGCGTCCACGGTGCTGTCCTTGAAGGGTAGCCCTTGGCCGAAATCGGCCAACACATCAACTACGGAAGAGGGAGCGATATCGACGCCAAGCGAGCCCCTTGCCTTCCTGCGGCCACAGCCGAGATCGAGCACTACGCTCCCGGGCGGACATGGCTGATCTCGGTCGTCCACTAGCCGTGCCTCTCTCGCCCGGCTGAGGGCTTCGGCTCATCAAGCTCGCTTAAGAAACCCGTCGAATCCTCAGATTCGCTGAAGCGGTCGCTCTCCCGCCAGGCAGCTCGAGCGCGTTCTAATGCACGGCCGAGCGCGTGTCTGGCGGCCGGCGAGCGCTTCGCCAGCTCGGTGATGTATTGGCTGATAATCGCCCTCGGCTCGCCAATTTCGCGGATTCGGCCGCTGTCCATGAGCGCAACGCGGTCGGCAAACCGCTCAATGCTGTTAATGTCGTGCGACACCAACACCATCGTGACGCCGTCTCGCTTGAGCGCTTCAAAGTGAGCGAAGCACTTCTCCTGGAAGTCAGCGTCACCGACGGCCAGCACCTCATCGATAAGGAAGATCTCCGGTCTGACGTGAACTGCCACAGCGAAGGAAAGCCGAAGTGTCATGCCGGTGGAATATGTGCGCATTGGCCGATCAGCGAATGCTTCCAGCTCAGCGAACCGAAGGATCTCCGGTATCTTCTCTCTGATCTGCTGTTTGGACAAGCCCATGAGTAGCCCATTGATGAATGCGTTCTCCCGTCCGGTCGCCCTAGGGTGGAAGCCCGCTCCAAGGTCGAGAAGCGAGGCGATGCGGCCGGCCGCCTTTACAGAGCCGGTTGTTGGCACCGATAGGCCGGCCATGATGCGAAGTAGAGTACTCTTGCCAGATCCGTTCTGGCCGACGATGCCAAGGAACTCGCCCTTTCGGATCGAGACGTTGATGTCGTGGAGCGCCCAGAACGGCTCTCCACGCAGCCCCTCCTTGAAAAAGGACGCCGGATGCATGAGGGCTTCGCTCGCTCGCCACGGACGTGTCTGACTGACCAGAAAACGCTTGGAGACGTTGTTCAGAGAGAGTGCCACATCGTGATCAGAGGGCATCAGCAATGTGCCTCTCTAACGAGCGAAAGATGATGGTGCCAGCGATTAGCGCCGTGACGCTCAGCCCCACCGCGGACCAGATGTCGCTGCCGGGAAGCGTCCCGTCAAGCAGCACGGCTCGCCAACCTTCCATCAGCGAAGTGAGCGGATTGAGGAGCAGGAGCGGCCTGATGTTGTCCGGAACCCTATCGAGCGGAAAGATCACGGCCGATGCATAGAACAGCATGGTCAGCGTCACGTCTACGAGCGGCCCGATGTCGCGGAAGAAGACGTTGAGGGCCGAAAGCATCAGGCCGATGCCCACAGTAAGGGCGAACTGCAGCAGCACGAGCAATGGTATGCCGACGAGCCAGATCGGCTCGGGGTCGATACCGCCAACGAGTATGAAGATGATGAGCACCGGCAAGGTTAGAATGAACTGCGCGGCGTTACCGGTGGCGGAAGAGAGCGGCAGGATCGCGCGCGCGAACACAACCCTCTTTACCAACGGCGCATGCGAAACCAGGACACCCGCAGACTCGGCCACGGCGGAAGAAAACCAGAACCACGGAAAGAGCCCGGTCATGATGAACAGGGGATAATGTGGCACGTCCACCGCCAGCACCTTCCGCATGGCAAACCAGAGCAGCACGCCAAGGGCCAGTGGGCGCGCAACCCACCACGCATAACCCAGAACCGTGCCGCGATAGCGAAGGATCAATTCGCGAGTCGTCAGGGCGAAGAGGAGGTCCCAGCCGCGAATCCACCCGGCCATCCGTGAGGGTAACGCCGTATCAAGCGCCATTCTGAAGCATCCCAGCACGCTT
>Ga0326597_10014837_pt1 | contig 10200 bp, 11 predicted proteins | sample RVTome_12_FD_203789 | JGI IMG/M metagenome (GOLD analysis project Ga0326597, IMG submission 203789) | Soil microbial communities from uranium-contaminated site in the Upper Colorado River Basin, Wyoming, United States - RVT100D185 | ecosystem: Environmental > Terrestrial > Soil > Contaminated >...
ACTGTTTTTGAGTCATAGTAAATTCTAGTGTCATACTTGAAATGGTTAATGATTAACCATTTCATTATATATTAGGTATGACATTTTAATTTCCTTGTACTATGACATTATCACTTCCGTGCGACAAGGCTAAATTGAACCTTGACAAATAACCTGCTTTTAGATAAGGTGCAGGGAAGTTTGAATAGGAACGCACATTCTACGGAGGGAGGAGATAAAATGTCTTTCCGTCAATTTTTCCAGCGGTTGTTGATGGCCATTGTGGTCGTCGGCTTTACGGCCAACTGGGCAGAGGCCCAGGAGGACAATCAGGGTATCCTGATTTACGAGGACGATGACGATCAGTCGGATCAGCCGGCCAATGCCCTGGCTGTTAGCAGCGACGACCCGGCTGAAGCAGCTGACGTTAAAGTCGTTCTGGACTATGTTGCTATCGCCGCCTATTTCATCAAGCGGCCGTATTTCAGCGAAGAGTATGTCTGGGCGGCGTCATTTGAACGGCGGCTGTTCTGTGACTACATTTCAATCGTTGGACTCGGGGCGATCAGCCGGCAAAAAGCTAACCGCCGGTTGGGGCTCGTTCCTTTGACTGAAGATGTGATGGACGGCAAACAGGACGGCGAGCTGCGGCCCAAATTCACCCGGGCGACCGTCAGCCTGTACGGCGGCCTTGGTTTCAATCTCGGGCCGGACTGGTTCAGGTTTGACGTTGATTTTTTGGCCGGTGGATTTTCGCCAAGCCAGGCTGACGAACTGGAGGATGATTTTCATCGCCAGTTTACTAGAAAGCCGATCAGCCCGCTTGATCCCTGGTTCACCAGGCATCAAAAGGGGTTCCAGGGGTTTGAAACAATGACCCGGGCCTCGCTTGATATCAGAGCTTTGGGCACCCGGTTTCATTTTTGGGGCTATGGTCTCTACAATGCTGAACAGCATAACCGACATTTTGAGGCCAGGGGAACGATTGCCGTCTGGAACGATCCGGACAGCCTCATTCAAACGGTTGAAGTCGGCGGTGGTTTCATCTATGACCGCCTGCGGACGCCGAATATGATTCGGCTCAAGTCGGCCGGCATCTCGTCTGTTTTTACCGTGACCGACTGGTGTCAGGTCAGCTGTGACCTGTTTTACGGTCAGGAAGACATTTTGGCCGGTGATGATAACCACAACAACCGGCTGAAGTCTTTTCACGGACTGACGGTCGTCGTTGGCGTCAGTCTGATTTACTGGTGAGGCAGGAGATCTTCACCCAAGAGGAACTGTCAGGTTCCTCTTTTTTTATTTTTTGCCCAGAATACCTTGCGGCTTGCCGCAAGGATGAATGGGGGCAAAAAATAAATCCCGCCAACGGCGGGATCAACAACCGGATACCGTCCCGCCAAGGCGGGACGGTGCGGTTGGTGATTTGGACAATTTTTGGTATAATAATTTAATATGGCAGAAGAAGAAATTTCAGAAGGCGGCTTAAAATTCGGCTACTGGTACGCAAGCCATCGTCAAAGCCTGAAGAAATGGCTGATTATTTTTTTAATTGGCCTGAATCTTATTTTTTACGGCTATAGTTTGTATAAAGTGATTGATCTCTATGTTTTACAGGCTGACAGTTATCAGCGTCAGTTGCAAACTTTGCCGCTGGATCTGGTTAATTACCGGTCTTTTCGGGCCAAAGACCAGCCGCAAAGTTTACAAATCATCGGCATCAGCGTTTTATCAACCGGCCAGCGAACCTATGATTTACTGGCTCGCGTCCGCAACCCCAATCCCAAATGGCAGGCTGAGTTTGATTATCAGTTTTTCGCCCAGGGACTGGAAACCAAAACGTATCAGGGATTTTTACTGCCGGGCGACGAGAAGTTTCTGGTTGATTTCGCCCTGGCCAGCGACCGGGGGATTGTTCAGCCCCGGCTGGAGTTTAGAAATTTAAAATGGAAAAAGATTTTACAATTTGAACAAGTCAAAGCCGATCAGATAAATTTTTTGACGGAAAACATTAAATTCATTCCGGCCAGGGCGACTGAACTGGGCGAGGCGGTCGCCGTCAGCCAGACGACTTTTGATGTAACCAATTTAAGCCCCTATAATTACTGGCAGGCTGGTTTCTACATTGTGTTGTTTAGCGGCAACCGGGCGGTCGGCATTAATTTTATCAGCCTGGATCAGTTTTTATCCGGAGACAAGCGGTCAGTAACCGTTAACTGGTTTGAAACTCTGCCAGCCATTACTAAAATTGAAGTTGTTCCGGAAGTAAATATTTTGGACCCCGATGTCTTTTTGAAATTTACGGGAGCGGAGTAACACGTTATAGTTATTTGTTGTTATTGGGCCAGTATAGGTTTTAGTTGTAGGGTTTGGGTGTGGCAGCTAGTATAGTTTTAGGGTGTGGGTTTTGGTGAAAAGCCTAAAACTAAAACCAAAAACCATACCGGCTGCTACACCTAAAACCAAACCTTTATCCATACGGGCTACTAACCCGAAAAACCTTTAACGAAGATTTAAATGATAGCTAGATATATTGATCATTTTAAAAAGTTTGACTGGATTTTATTTATTGTTGTTTTTTTATTGATTAGCTTCGGGCTGGCGGCGATTTACAGCGTTAATTTGAGTCTGGAAGGCAATAATTTTTTGAATTTTAAAAAACAGTTAATCTTCGCCGGCATTGGTTTGGCCCTGCTGTTTATTTTCAGTTTTGTTGATTACCGGATTTTCAGAAGCTATTCCCATATTTTTTACGCTGTCGGCATCATTGCTTTGCTGGGGGTAATTTTATTGGGTGTTAAAATCAGAGGCACCCGGGGCTGGTACCAGCTGGGGGGTTTTACTTTTCAGCCGGTTGAGCTGGTCAAGCTTTTTTCCATTATTTTTATGGCAAAATATTTTTCAACCTGGGCTCGCAGTCTGGATAAATTCAGGCATATTATTTTAAGCGGCCTGGGTGTTTTTGTTTATTTTATGCTGGTGGCTTTCCAGCCGGATTTTGGCTCGGCCATTATTTTGTTTTTATTATGGCTGGGGTCAGTTTTAGTCATTGGCATTAAAAAATCGCATCTGGCAGTGATTGGGTTGATTTTAGTTTTAATTTCAACTTTTTCGTGGTTTTTCCTTTTAGCGGGCTATCAGCAGTCGCGGATTATGACTTTTTTAAATCCGGCGGCTGATCCGCTGGGACGGGGTTATAATATCACCCAGTCAACAATTGCCATTGGCGCCGGTCAGCTTTTTGGCCGGGGACTGGGTTTTGGTTCGCAAAGCCAGCTGAAGTTTTTGCCGGAAAGTCAGACAGATTTTATTTTCGCGGTCATTGCCGAGGAGCTCGGTTTTGCCGGCGTGGCTTTGATTCTGGTTTTTTTTGGGCTGCTGCTTTTCCGGCTGTTCCGGGTATTCAGTCTGGTTAGAAATGATTTTGAACTGTTCCTGGTGCTGGGGATTATGATTTTATTTTTCAGTCATATTTTAATTAATGTCGGCATGAACCTGGGGATTGCCCCGGTAACCGGGATTTCACTGCCTTTTTTAAGTTATGGCGGCAGTTTTTTGATTACCAGCCTGCTGATGATCGGCATTGTCCAAAATATAATTATCAGCTCCAAGGCTTGACTATTTTTAAGAAATTGTTATAATAATCCTAATTTAAAATTATGTTGGAACACGAAGATTTATTCCAGTTGTTGCCCGAAGGGTTGAGATTTGTTTCCAGCTGTCCGATTTGCGGAGTCAAGTTCAATCCGATTCAGGCCCGGATTATTGATGAAAAGGAAGACGCTCATTTGATTCATATTCAGTGCAAAAAATGTCATAGCTGCATTATTGCCCTGATCTACACGGCTGATGTCGGCGTAACCTCAATCGGTCTGATTACGGATTTGACCGCTGAAGATGTTATCAAGTTCAAATCAACCGATAGTATTGGCAGCGACGATGTGATTGAAGTCTACCGGTTACTGGAAAACAGCCGGCCTAGTCAGTTTATTAAGCTTTTGAATTAATATGGAATCAACCAGTTTATCGGTCGCCACCAGACAGACGACCGGCAAAAAAGTTAAAGATTTAAGAAAAAAGGGATTAATCCCGGGTGTTGTTTATGGCCCGGATTTAAAACCGAGAAATTTAAAAATTGATTATAATAGTTTTGAGAAAATTTATGACCGGGGTGGTTACAGTATTTTGATTGACCTCAAAATTGACGACCAGCCCGAATCAGTCAAAGTTTTGATTACTGAATTGCAGAAAGATCCGGTAACTGATAAATTTACTCATGTTGATTTTCATCAGGTCAGGCTGACTGAAAAACTGATTACTTCCGTCAAACTGAAATTTATCGGCCAGTCCGACGCCGTTAAGGGTTTGGGCGGAACCCTGGTGACCAATTTATCTGATTTGGAAATCAGATGTCTACCGCAGGATTTAGTGTCGGAAATTGAAGTTGATATTTCAACGCTGAAAACATTTGAGGATGTTGTCCGGATTAAAGATTTACAGATTCCGGCTAATATTGAAGTGATGAATAACCCGGAAGCGTCCGTGGCCGCCGTGGTCGCGCCGCGAACCGAAGAAGAACTAAAAGCCCTGGAAGAAGCTCCGGAAGAAAAAGTTGGCGAAGTTGAGGTTGAGGGTGAACAGTCCGCCGAAGGCGGCGAGGCCGCTGGTGAAGAAGAAAAGGCTGAAGTTAAACCGGAAGCGGCTGAAGGCCAGAAAGCTAAATAATCCGGCAATGGCGGAGTTTAAAGTTTTTGAAAAAAAGAATAATTTAATAATTGGCCTGCTGGCCATTATCATTATAGCTGCTGTTTCAGTAGTTATTTTTATTGGTTTAAACAAGCCGGCTGATCCGGCTGGTTTATTGCCGGCTGAAGAAGAAGCCCGGGCCCAAAAGCCCTCTGAATTATTCAATGATCAGATCAGCCTGGCGGTGACCATTGAAAATATGTTTGAAGTCAGGCCCCAGGACGGTTTGAGCCGGGCAAAACTGGTGATTGAAGCGCCGGTTGAGGGCGGCATCACCAGATTTCTGGCTTTTTATGACGGTTCAGAAAATTTAAGCCGAATCGGACCGATCCGGTCGGCCCGGCCTTATTTTTTGGACTGGGCTGAAGAGTGGCGGGCTTTATATGTTCATGTTGGCGGCAGTCCGGAAGCTTTAAATTTAATTAAAAAGAATAATATTTTTAATTTGAACCAGTTTTTTGAAAGCTGGTATTTTTGGCGGAGCGCCCGGCGGGTGGCTCCGCACAATGTTTTCAGCTCCAGTGAACTGCTGAAGCAGGCCTTAACTGATAAAGACTGGCAAGAGCCGGAGGGATTTGAGAGGTTGATTTATAAAGATGATTTAGGAGCTGAAGACCGGCCGGACCAGGTTAATGATATTGTCATTGACTATTCAACCGAACCTTACCGGGTTATTTGGAAATATGACCGGGAAGCTAACAGCTATTTAAGATACCAGGGCGGCCAGCCGCATTTGGACGCAGCCGGGCAACAGCTTAAGGTTAAAAATGTTCTTATCCAGTTTGCTGAAATGAGAGTGATTGATAACGAAGGCCGCCGGTATATTAAAACGATTGATAATAATATCGGAATCCTTTACCGGGACGGCCAGGTCATGGAAATTAACTGGGAAAAAAAAGACCGGTCTGACCGGACAAAGTTTTATGATTTAACCGGACCGGAAATTGAATTTAACCGCGGGATAACCTGGATTGAAGTCGTTCCCCGGGACCTGCTCAATACAACCAGTTCAAGCCTTTTTTAACCAGTTTTTTAATTTCAACCAGCTTGTCATCAGTCAGCCGGTTGGCCCGGCCAAGATGAAACACCCTGGCCTTGATACCGGAAAATCCCAGAATATCTCTGGGAGTTATTTTTTTGGCCCGGTTGCGGTTAATCACCAGAGTGATCAGTTTATTGGAACCGCTGGTCTGAAAGACGGCCGCTTTTTTGCCTTTTAATAATTTAACCGGATAACCAATGCCGAATTTTTTATAAAATTTATAAGCAAAACGGGGCGTCATTACCCGGTCAAAAAACCCTTTGATAATGGCCGGGGAAGAATTCCACCAGACTGGATAAATTAAAATTAATTTATCCGCGGTTTTTATTTTTTCCTGAAATTTTAGATTCTGTTGGCTGATTTCCCGGTTGCCGGCGGTATAAAGCTCGTTAGTTTTGAGAACCGGGTCATAATCTATTTTGTAAAGATCAATTACTTCATATTTTATTTTTCGGCAATCCAAATCGTCCTGGATCTCTTTTAAAATATGGGAGCAAAAGCCTTCAACCGGCGGATGGGCGTAGATGATTAAAGTCATATTTTTTTATAATATCATATTTTAGCGATTAAGACCCGGTCAAACCCGCAAAAATCTTTTATGATTGTCATTGTAGCTTTAGGAAAAACCTTTTTAACCAGTTTTTTTATATCAGCCGCCTGTTCATAACCGATTTCCAGCGCCAGATATTTTAAGGATTTTTTTAAAGTTGAAAAAGAGCCGAGCTGATCAAATATTTCCTGAAATAAGCTTAAACCATCAGCCCGGTCGGTCAGAGCGGCTGTCGGCTCAAAGCTTAGCTCTCTGGCAAAAGGCGAGTGAAGATATTCTTTTTTGGATAGATAAGGCAGGTTGGCGACCAGCAGATCAATTTTTTGATTTTTAACCGGCTCCAGTAAATTGCCCTGATAAAAGTTTATTTTTTTAGAGACCTGATGTTTGGCGGCGTTCTTTTTAGCCAGGGCCAAAGCTTTTTTGGAAATATCAGTTGTTAAAATTTTGGCCCGGGATAATTTTTTGGCCAGAGTAACTGAAACGCAGCCGCTGCCGGTTCCAACATCAACTATATTAAAAATTTTGTTGCCTGTTTTTATAACCTGGTCAATCAGCAGTTCAGTTTCCGGACGGGGGATCATCACGTTTTTATTAACCAAAAAATCAAAGCCATAAAATTCTTTATGGCCGGTTAGATAAGCGATTGGTTCGTGTTTGAGTCTTCGCTGGATGAGTTTATTATAATTTTCAATCTGTTTTGAAGTTAATAGCTTTTCTGGATGGGTAAATAAGTAAGCTTTAGGTTTACGCAGGACGTGGTAGAGCAAGATGACGGCGTCCAGGTTGGCGGAGTCAATTTCGGCCTTTTTGAGCTTTTTGTAGGAAGTAGTTAATAGCTTCTGGATAGTCATTTTGATTAAGTAAAAAGGTAAAAGTATCCGCCAAGGGCGGATCCGCCTTAGGCGGAAAAAATAAAAAGTTCAAGTAATAAGTTTCAGTCAGGGGCTGATCCGCCTCTGGAGGAAAAAGTTATTTAAAATAAAATATTCCAAATTTTTTACTTTTTACTTCTTACTTTTGACTTATTAAAATCCGTAATTCGTAATCAGTAATTAATGAATTGTCTAATTCTTTATTCCGTTTTTTTTAGAGAAGTAATGATTTTATCAATCCCGCCGTCCAAAATAGTGCTGATTCCGTGCCAGTTTTGTTTAATCCGGTGATCAGTGATCCGGTCCTGGGGCCAGTTGTAGGTTCTGATTTTTTCTGACCGGTCGCCGGTTTTGACCAGCTGTTTTCTTTTGGCGGCTTCAGCTTTTTGTTTTTTATCCTGTTCCAGATCAAATAATCGTGAACGCAAAATGGTCATGGCTTGTTCTTTGTTTTGCTGCTGGGAGCGTTCGTCCTGACAGGAAACAACCAGGTTTGTCGGCAAATGGGTGATTCGGACCGCTGAATAAGTGGTGTTAACGCTCTGGCCTCCGTGGCCGGAAGCGCAAAAGGTATCAATTTTTAAATCTTTGGGATCAATTTTAATGTCAACTTCTTCAGCTTCTGGCAAAACCGCCACCGTGGCCGCCGAGGTGTGGATTCGGCCGCTTTTTTCAGTTTCCGGCACCCGCTGAACCCGGTGGACGCCGCTTTCATATTTCAAATCGCCGTAAACATCGCTGCCGTTTATTTCAAAAATGATTTCTTTAAAGCCGCCCAGGCCGATCCGGTTTGATGATAAAATGCTGGTTTTCCATTTTTTATTTTCCGCGTAGCGGGAATACATTCTAAAAAGGTTGGCCGCGAACAGGGCGGCTTCGTCCCCGCCAGTACCGGCTCTTATCTCCATAATAACATTTTTTTGATCCAGCGGGTCTTTCGGGGTCAGCGCCAGCTTCAGTTTTTTTTCCAGGTGGGCTTTTTTAGTTTCCAGCTGAGGCAGTTCTTCTTTGGCTAAATCAATTAACTCCCGATCAGTTTCCTGGTCAATAGTTTTTTGAATTTCAGCGATCGCCTGGTTAATTTTTCCCAGTTGATTATAAAAATCCAGCAGTTCTTTGGCTTGATTATATTCTTTAGAAACGGCTTTGAGCTTATCTGGATTTTTGACAATATCAGGACTGTTCAGCTCTTGTTCAAGCAGTTTGATTTTGTCTCCAATTTTCTTTATTTCATTTTTCATAAAGTTATTTTAACACAAAATCCCCAGCAACAGGGGATTTGAGTTTTAATTTATTTAGTTTACTGTTCGGCTTTAACAACAGTTTCAGCTTCAGTTTTCTCTTTTTTTTCAACTGCCCTGACCTGGCGGGCGGCTTTTTTGGCTTTTTTACCTTTTCTGTCAGCGGCCAGTTTCTCCTGTTTAGCGGCTCTGGCTTTAAACCGGTCAACCCGTTTGGCGGTGTCAACCAGCTTCATTTTCCCGGTATAAAAAGGATGGCACTGGGAGCAGAGCTCAACGCTAATTTCAGGGACTGTTGATCCAATTTCAAAATTGGTTCCGCAGGCGCAGGAAACTTTGGCTTTTTCGTAGTATTTTGGATGGATTTGAGATTTCATATCTTCCGCGAATAAAAGCTAATTATTGGTTAATTTAAAAATGATAGCATTAAATTTAAAAAAAGGCAAGTTTAGGCGCGTTTTTTAGGGTTGTGGATATTTAATTTGACAGACTTTTTCGACTATGATAACTTTTAATTAGTTTTAATCTAATTCTAATGAAGATGTCTCTAGCCGCCTTGCAAAACTATAAAAAACTGGCCCTCGACATGATTATTCGGGCCATTTTTGGTTTTATGTTGATTGGATCAGCGGCTAGTTTTGCAGAGTAAGTTCTAAAACATTTAGTAACCTGCGCTAGCCGCTTCCAAAGCGGCTAGATTTTTTATAAAAGGGATAAGGGGGATAAGAGAGATAAGAAGGATAAGAGGGGAGGCTAAGGGTTTGTTGGTGAAGAGTTGATAGTTAGTTATCTGGCTGTTAGCTCTGTTCCAGTTAACCAAAGGAGGGAAGATGGTTCTTTTCAGAACAATGCCAGCAAGGGGGCTACCGTCCCGGTCGGCCAGAATGCAAGCGCAAGAGCCAGCGGCAATCAAGCGGATAACCGTTTGCGCTTCCTGCAAACTAGTCGAGACAGAAGCCGGCTGGGTTAAGCAGCAGCAAGGCAAGAAGTCGAAGCATCAGGTTTTCACCCTTTGTCCGGACTGTAAGTCCAGGAGGCAAGGCGAAAGTCGCCGGCTTTCAGTCAGCCCTTTGTTAGCCGGGGCATAACTAAGTTCTTTTCAGGGGGTCGCGTCAACCACCACTCTTTTGGAGGCGGTGGTTTTTTATTTGAAGCAAATAATGAGCGAATAAGATCGAATCAGAACAATTTCAGGTAAGAGATTTTTAAACGCTGGCCGTTTTGATCGACCTTGCTAAATCTGATATAATATAATAACTTCACTAAAAGGATGTAATTTGGGATCAAATGGGTGATTGAGAGGATCCAAATTTGGCTAAACCGCGGTTTGGCCAAGCGGATTCTACGCGGCGATAACTTGTTAAAATTACTTTGGTCGGGTTTTCCAACTTGGTCAGTAGTGTTTTAAAAAGTCGCCCGGTTGTCTCAGAGCCTAAAATTACTCTTTGGTGAAGGTTTTTTTGTTTACAACCAATACGTGATGCCAATTAGAATCGATAATGGGCACTTGGCTCAGCGGTAGAGCGCTTCGTTCACATCGAAGAGGTCGCAGGTTCAAATCCTGCAGTGCCCATAGACGGGGTATAGCGCAGTGGTAGCGCGCGTCGTTCGGGACGACGAGGTCCCGGGTTCAAATCCCGGTACCCCGAAATTTTTAAAAGACAAGGCTATCGGATGGATTTTTTGTCAGCCGGGTTTCCCGCCTATGGCGGGACCCCGCCAAGACCGCTTTGCGGTCGTCCGGCGGGGCAAATCCCGGTACCCCGA